>ERZ808246.199-NODE-199-length-52476-cov-3.454570_pt1 | contig 52476 bp, 51 predicted proteins | sample MGYA00521083_ERZ808246 | MGnify/ENA primary metagenome ERZ808246 (study PRJEB31516, sample SAMN03275577) | gut metagenome | biome: mammalia-associated habitat; material: feces | host: Papio cynocephalus | place: Kenya | collected 2012-07-07 ... | reverse complement strand
TTTTCTTACTATATAGAACTAATAATATATTTATAACTGATACAAATAATAATTGAAAGAAACCTTCTTTTGCATATGTTGAATAAATATAATTACTTGGTAAAGATTTTAAAAATAATGATTTAATCTGAATAAAACAGAATACTAAATAAATTATATTCAAACTTCCTAGAATCATTTTTATTGTTAAGTGTTCCATTTTTGGTAATTTTATTTCTTTTTCTTGAAGTTTGTTTTTATTAATAGAATAAAACATTCCAGATATTAGAATAAATATTAAAAATGTATAAATTATTTTATAGATAAAACTTGATGCGAAGATGTTATTCAAAATATTTGAAAGTGTTTTATTTATTCCAATGAAAAGTGATTTAAATATTAAGTCAGCTGATGATAATAAATTGATTATTATTACTAAGAATATTATTGTTACTATGATACTTTTTAAATATTTTACTATTTTTTTATTTTCTTTAATATTCATTTTACTTTTAAAAGTAGATAGTGCTTCATTAAAACTTTTTAATGCATTTCTTATTGAATCAAAGACTAATTTTATACTATTTCTTAATATATTAATGAATAATTCTTTTTTATTAGTAACTGATATAACCATATAATTATATAAGAGAAGAATTGCATAATAATTTAGAAAGTTAAATGTATAGTTATCAAGTAATAAATAAGTTAGTGATAATAATATTATTGGAATCATATAGAGAAATGCTTTTTTATTTTTTATTAAGCCTTGTTTTTTTAAATAATATTTTGTAAACACTAAGAATATTAGCGTAAATAAAAGCATTGATAAACCTTTTACTTTTCCATAAAACAGTATTGTATATAATATACTTATTAATAATATAAATAAATAATTCATAATTAATTTTTCCTTTCATCTTTATATTCTAAAATATCACCAGGACTACATTCTAATACTTCACATAGTTTTTCTAAAGTACTAAACCTTATTGCTTTTCCTTTGTTATTTTTTAATATTGATAAGTTTGCAGGAGTTATACCTACAAGATCTGCTAATTCTAGAAGACCTATTTTTCTTTTTGCCATCATAACATCTAAATTAACTATTATCATATTGTTAAATCATTCTCCTCTTTATAGTTAGTTGCTTTTTCAAATAATTTACTTAATATATATAAAGCAGTGCCTACTCCGAAGAACAATATAATAAAGAATATGATGACAATATAATAATCAATATGACTACAAGATTTAATAAGTAATAAGTATATTGAATCTATAAGCCAAAGAATACTCATTATAAAAGAATAAATACTTGCTTTTTTTAATATTTTTGTATTTTTCAATGTAAATGGATTATCTTCTTCAATTGATTTAAATAATTTCGTAAATTGAATTGCGATTAAAAGCATTACTAAACTATTTGGATAAACTATTACCTTAGAAAATATTAGTCCTTTTAAAATAAATGGTAGTACTATTACTAGGGGTATTGCGATAACAATACATATAATTAATATAATTTTTAGGAGTTTTCCTAATTTTGACATATAATCACCTCTACTTAAAGTATATGTTATTTTTTCTAAAAGTCAATAATTATTTATTGTTTTTCGATAATTCTATATATATTAAAAACTAGATATGTATATTTTACATACCTAGTTTTTTCTTATATTATTGTTTTTTTAACTCTTTTGGAATTACATTTAAGTCTTTAATGTTATCTAAATAGAATTCTTTATCTATACCAAAGTTTAGTGAATTATATATTTCTTGTTCTATCATAGAGGCTCTTTTTCTTTCAATGGAATAAAATGACATTATATTTTTGGTTGCTAACATATTAGCATAATCATAAAACAATCTATTTCCTTGAAAATTCTCATTTAGTATTTTTTTTGTTTCTTCTTCTATTCTTAATGGTAGTGTTATACTTATCATTGGAGTTAAGTTTAGACTATTTATGTTATAGCCATTACTATGTAAGTAGTCACTTAAAGCCATTCTATTTAAAATATTTAAGAAGTTACCGTCTAATATTATATTTTCTTTATTGATTGCTGATTTTTCTAATTCTTTTCCAAATAATGATTGTAATTCATAAATGTCTGGATATTTCTTATTTTGATTTATATAACTTTTACATATCTCATCTATTGATATTATTTTGTATTCAGGATGATATAAAACAAATTTATTAATAGCTGTTGTTTTCCCATTACCAGAGTATCCTAATACCACTACTGCATTTAATGCAGGATTATCAACTCTTTCTAATTTTACTTTGTCAATTTCGTCTAATATTTCTTTAAAATCTTTCCAGTCTCTTTGTCCTAAATCTTGATATTTTTGTAAATAGTCCATGTATTTCATAAATAACCCCTCTTTTATAGGTAGTTATTATAATACTTATTTACATCTATATCAATTATTTTTTATCTTTTTAATACTTTTGTTTTTGCAAGATTAGAATTTCTATAACTAGGATCATCTGTTACTTCTTTTAAAATATCTAAATAATATGGAAATTCTATTTCTTGTAATTCATTATTTAATTCTATTTCTAGAATTGCTAAGTCATTTGAGAAGGGATAAACGTCTATTTCAAAATATTGGTTTTTATAAGTTAGACAGTATCTATCTTTTATTATTTGTCCTTTGTTAATGTCCATGTTTACTAATTCTTCTATATATTCTTCTTGTGTCAGTCTTGTTTCTTTTTCAATTCTTTTTATATCACTGACATTTATTTTTTCTGTTTTAGAATAAGTATATTTTCCATTTAGTCCACGTTGTCTTACTCTTACTTCTTTATCTTTTGATTTTAAATATGTTTGAACAATTTGAACTTTTTGACAATTAGAAAGTGATTCTAAATATTTTATATCTGGATATTTTATTAAGAATTTTCTTTCTATTTCATATGGCTCAGGCTCTCCAAGTAAATTTGATATTTCTTTTAATAGCCTTTTCATTTTTTCTTCAAAGTCTGTACTATTGTCTATTATTCTTAAGTGTGGGTGTCCAGTCCATGCAGATATTATTTTATCATCTAAGATTTTTGCTTCTTCTTTCGTTTCAGTTCTTGCTGCATTATCTAGGTTGTAAAACTCTTCTGCTCCTTTAGCAGCTGTTACTAAATGGAATACTGCGTCATAATTATCTCTTATTTCTACTTCATTTAGTCCTAACTCTTTAAGAACTCTTTTAAATTCTTCTTGTGTCATATATGCTTTATTATCAAGCATTCCTCTATCACATACAATTAAGACTTTATCGTTTTTTATTTTTTCGGCACCTTTATCAAATACTTTTTCTTTTTCTAATTGTAATTTCATCTGACATTTTTGATATTCAGTATTTGTCACACAGTCCCAAGGCGTTAAGCCGTTTGAAATTAGTTCAGTTGCTGTTTCTGGAACAAATAGTACTCCATATCCTTGTTTTTGAAAGAAGTTTTGAATCCAGTTCATTGCAGTTGTCTTTCCAGCACATGGTCCTCCTGTTAATACAACTTTTATTATTTTTTTATTTTCAATTGCATCTTTTCCATTTAATAGTTCTTCTACTGATACGTTATAGATTGTTGAGAGTAATTTAATATTATTTGTTGTTGGTTTAGCAATTCCATTTTCCCATTTTGAAACAGCTTTATCAGTTACTCCTAACATATCAGCAATATCTTTTTGTGTATACCCACTTTCTATTCTAAGTTTATAAAGTAAATTACCAAAATCATAATCTCTCATATAAATCCTCCTCACAAGTTGATTATACTAAAGATAATGATTTAGAGTAAATATTTAATGTAGAAAGTAAGTAGAATTATGGTAGAAAAAAGAACTATTATATATAGTTCCTTAAATTTAATTATTCATAACTTCTATAAAAAATGTATAATCTCTTTTCTTCTTATAATTATTTTCTATTGTAATTGTAATTTTTTGTTTACCTTGAGTTGATGTATCTATATAATCATCTTTTGAAATTATTTTCCCTTTTTCAATACTTTTTATAAAAGAAGATATTTTTACTTTTTCATTTTGTTCTACTGTTAAATCGTTTTGTAAAATTACACTTGGTAATTCATTTTTCTTATTGTTTATTACGACAAATATTCCTGCTAGTAAACAAATTATACATGTAATAGTTGTTATAATGATTATTTTTTTCATATTATCACCAATTTAAATATACTACAATTTTAATCAAAGAAAAATATCTTTTGAAATACAATAATATACTAACTCTAGTTTTTTTATAATTTATTGAAGACAGTTTGATTAGTAGTAATAATTTCTTCTTCATAACTGTCAAACAACTTATTAATATTTCTTTCTTTGTTTATTTCTTCTAATTTATTTTTATATAATATTAATTTGTTTTTTAAATAATAATCAACATTAGCCGTTTTTTTACCTTTATTAGTCTTTGTTTTTGACATTTCTTCTATTATCAATTGAAGCAATATATTTAAATATTTATTGTAAATTATAGGATTAATATTCTTTTTTTCTTCAATTATGCTTTCAATTTGATTAAACATATTTTCTCTTTTTTCTTCTGTAAAATACTTCTTTCCTAATTGTTCATCATATTTAACACTAATCATATTATTTTGATATTCTACTACTATACTTTTTAATAATGACTTAACATCCGTATTTTCATCTGCTTTTTTCAATTTTTCAATATTTTTATATATTTTATTTTGTTCACTCTCCAATATTTTTTCTTTATCAATTATTACTATTGGAACTTCTAGATCATTAGCTGCCTTTTGTGTTATTCGCCACAAATCATCTTTTTTTCTATCCTCTTCTGTTTCATTAGAATTAGTTTTAATCCAAATTACATAGTCAGGATAATCTTTTTCATAAGAACCAGTATCTTTATTATATATTAATCTATCACTTACAAATTCATTATGTGAATGTCTTGTTCTATCAATCATTCTAGATGGAGTTAAAAATTCCACTCCCATTCCATAATTCCATTTTATATTACTTAATGAAAATTGTTGATTATTACCATTAGAAAAAATATCCCAAGGTGCTTGAAAACTTATATTAGCTTTACTATATCCATATATTGGTCCTCTACTTCTAGCAAGTGCCAATAAATTATTTCCTATATAACTTTTACAATTACCTCGGTATTCAATTCTAGGTCTATTAATTGAGTCCTTGAAGTTTTCTGGTTCTTCCCAATTGGGGTCAAATGCACCTTCGCATCTTACAAGCATATTGAAGTTATATTCGCCTAATTCATTAGGTGCTAATTCAGTAATTTTTTCTTTCGGTGTGAATAGTCTTTCTTGATATAATTTGTTATACATATTAATACATATCTTTTCAATTTCAAAGCTTGATAAACAACTATTTAATTTATTAAAATAAAAATCTTTGTTATTTTTTATAGTTTCTACTTCATTATCTAAATCATCACTATTACAAATTGATTTCATTTTTTTTAGTATATTTACTGCTTTCATTTCTTCAGAATTTAGATTACTAGTATCTATATCCTCTATAGAAGCAGAATATTTTTTTGTTAAATTTAGTACAGAATCATAATCCATACCAAATTCAATTTCTGATATAGCAAGTTTTAATTGTTCTAACCTGTCCATATCATCATATTCTCTATAATTAGTTTTGAAAGGTACTTCAATATCAGGTTTCGTACCATTTAATATTTTCATACAACAATCAAACAGAATATTATTATAATCTACTATTTGTTCATAAAAACCAATTCTGAAGTAATTTACTTTATCATTTGATATTCTATAACAATTTTTTATTACATCACCATTTACTTTACTATAATCACCATTAGTTACACGTTTTAATAATAGTATTGCTGGTGTTAAATTACTTCTTTCTTTATTTAATCCATAATCTAATAATTCAACCCAATTTCCATAATTATCACATATATTTTTTACAAGATTTAATATAAATTCATCATCTTTAAATTTTAGTAAATTTATTTGTATTTCTGGATATACTGTAATTCTTGTCATTATATTCATTCCTAGAAAATTTACTATTTTATCATCTAAAGTATCTATAATAATACTTTTATTTATATTCTCATTGTATTTTAATAATTCTTTATAATTCTTAACCCTATTCGGATCATTAATAATTTTATTTAGCAATTCGTCTGAAATATCTTCACAATCTATAGCATTTAAATATGCATTTCTAATTATTTTATTATTGTTTTCAATAAAAAATTTCTTATTATTATCTATAATTTCTTTTGGTAAATTTGAAAATTTATAAGATAAATGTTGTAAATCTGTTAATTTTTGATATTGTGAAGATGCATCATCTAGATAACTATTTATGTATTTATTTCTGATGTTATCAGGTGCATATTTAAATAAAAATTCTTTTTCTATACTACAATCTTCCATTGTAAATATTTTATCCCAGCTTGCCTCATCAATTGTTAATATAGCATCTTTAGATGAACTTTTAAAATAGTCCTCTAACACGTCTTCTATCCTATCGCTACTATAATGCATATAGTTTTTGATTTTTTCATTTATAATCTTATTTAGTACTTTTTGACTAATTGATTGCTTTAATTCATTTGGCAAAATATTATAATATTTTAGATATAAATCTGTATGTGTTATAATATCTTCATTTAATATATTATAGTAATGATTTGGGTCTATTTTTTCTAATATTTCTTTGGGCAGACCTTGTAATTCTTCTAATAATTTAATATTTTTATTTTGGTTTATATAAAGTGAACAAATTTCATTTATACTTTCTTCTAATAATTCTTTATTTTCTTCGTTTGCATCATATATAGATATAATGTTATTTTCTATTAAAGATAGAACATCTTTTTTTGATATATTATTTTTAAATTCTTCATTATTTTTCCATAGTAAAATACTTATGTTGTTATAATTATTATCTATCAGAAATTTTACTACACTATCTTCATTTTTAATCTTATCATATATTTTTTTTCCTATTTTTTCGCTTTCGGTCTTATACAAATTTTTTAGTGCTTCTATATAATTAAGTGGAGTATCAAATATCCCAATCAAATTTTCTATAGATTTCATATCATCAATATAATAATCAACAATCATTTCTATATTTTTTTTAAATAATCTTCCTAAAAATTCAGTTTCTTTTGGATTATCACGTGAATGTATATTACAAATATCTAAATTGTTTTCTCTTATAAATTTTATAATAGTTTCATAATTATCTTCATATGTAGATAATGATATATAATTTAAAACATTATAAACATTTTCTAGATCATAATCATCTTTACACTTAGGAATTAAATCTTTAATAATATTTAGAAAATCATTTAATGGATATTCTTCCTTTATTTTTTCTTTTGTACTATACCAAATATTAAAAAATGTAGAAGGATTTATTTCTTTACTAATTAGTTGATTAATGGACTTTCTTTGAGCTGTTTCACAAAATACTGGCCATAGTTTAATTATATTAAATGGTAACTGGGATTTTAGAGAAGTTACTATATCAGCTGCATATATTTCTTGTTCTTGAAATGACATATTTTTTATTTTATTTATTAAATTAAATTTATAAACATCAAATTTATAGTAGCTACCATCTTGTTTTTTTCCTATTAAATTAGCAAATTTTATAAATTCTTCAACTGAATAGTCATTGCTATCAATTTTGATGTTTGAAATAATATCTTCTTTTATTTCATCTATCGTTATAAATTCATTATTTATAACTTTATTTTTTAATTCTTGATTTGTTATAAAATCTATTATTATATTTTTAACATTATTAATATTATTATCATTATTAATAGTATCTAATAATTCTACTAGTTCTTCAAATTTTTTTTCTGTATATACCATATAAATCATCATCTCTTCTCTATTATATTTCTAATTTAATATTTTCTTAATTATAACATATATAATGTTGAACACAAAGAATTTAAATTCAAAAATTTGATTTCATTATGTTTTTTTCTATTATAAATAGCAATCGGTAAAGACTGATTATAATAGACACTTCGAGTGCGTAAAAATGAATGTCTGCCATATAATTATTTTTTAACTTGGATGATTACGCATGTAAGAATATAGGTAATTCAATATGGTGTTAGTCGAAATATTTAAGGAAGGATTTTAATGATGAAACATATTTTAAATTTTGATATTGTTAAAGGTAAAAGTATTTATTGTTTTATTGATGAATTAAGAAATATTATTATTGATGCAATTTTATTAATCATAATAAAAACGAATTTGACAATTTATTTAAATTAGTTAAAAATTATCCTAACCTAATTGTAATTATGGAATCTACTTCTATTTATCATTTGCCCATTGAAAATTATTTTAGCTCTAAAGGTATAGATGCTATTGTTATTAATCCTCAATTTGTTAAACAATTTAAAGATACTTTAAATAAATCTAAAACTTATAAACTATATTGTTTTTAAATTGCTAGATGTTATTTAAGAACTATTGATAAGTTTTATTATAAAAAAAACATGTGTTTTTATTACACATGTTAATTTCAATGGTGTACCCGACGAGAGTCGAACTCGTGACCTATCGCTTAGGAGGCGATTGCTCTATCCTACTGAGCTACGGATACATAAGAGAGTTAAATATACTTACATTTAGCTCCGTTATTTTCATATATTTTTTTTAGTGTTGTTAGTCTGACATTATCATTTGTAAATAAGTTTTTATTACTACTATCTATACTAATAAGTTTATCTTTATCTATTTTTTTATAATTAATATTTGTTGTAGATATCAGTTTTTTATTTTCTAATACTACTTTATTGTCATAATAATTTAGTCCATAATACTTACTATATAATAATTCAAAGTAAGTTTTATATTTTTCTAGACTCTCTTCATCATTTAATTGCATAGTCTCTTTAGTAGTTAGATTTTCTACTACTTTATTTTTAAACCTAACTATATAAATAGACTTCATATTCATTACATCTGTCTTACTTTCATAGATACATTTCATTGTACCTGTACTTGGATGTAGTTTAATCATTGAAACTATTAGTATTAATATAACTAAGACACTTGAAATGGTTATTAATATTATTTTTTTATTCATATTATACTTCTTGAATTACTGTAATGATCATTGGTTTTGATTCAGTCTTTTTATAGAAGAATTTACCTAATATATCTCTTACATCATTCTTTATTTTAGAGTAATCTACTCTTTTTGAATTTGGTTCTATATTTTGTTCAATAGCTTCGCGTGAAACTTGTTTAGTTTCTTCAAGTAAATCTTGGCTTTCTTTTACATAGATGAATCCTCTTGTTAGTATTTCTGGACCACCTATTATTTCTTTAGTATTTTTATCTAGGGTACAACTTATTATTACTATTCCATTTTCACCTAGCATTTCACGATCTTTTAATACTAAGTCTCCAATATCTCCTTGACTTTTACCATCTATTAAGATTTCATCAGTTTCTATATGTTCAAATGAATTTGTATTTACTCCTTTGTTCATTTCAAATACGTCTCCATTTAATTTTAAAATGATGTTTTCTTTTGGAATACCTAACTCTTCTGCTATTTCTCCATTTTGATATTGATTTCTATATTCACCTTTTACTGGGAAATAGTATTTTGGATTCATTAAGTTAATCATTAACATTAAATCTTCACGTGATGCATGATGAAGTAGATGTTTCTTACTTGATAGTGATATTGCATCTGCTCCAAGCATTGCTATTTCATCCATAATAAGAGCAAGTCTTTTTTCTATTCCAGGATAGCTTGGTTCTGTAATAAAGATTGTATCTGTTTCTTTTATTTCTATGAACTTATCAAATCCTTTAATAATTCTTTCTAGATTACCAAATGGTTTTTCTTTGTTATCTGAAATTAATACTAAAGTATTTTTCCCTTCTAAGTCTGCTAGTGTTCCGATTTTGTCTTTATTAACTATTAAGTAACCTTCTGCTATTGCTCTATTAATTGTTTCTTGTAATTCTTTACCCATAATTACTACTTTTCTATGAGTATTATTTACTTCATTAAAGATTTCTTGGATTCTATAATAGTGTGCTGGCATTACAGTTGCGATTATTCTATCGTCTGTATCATTTAATACTTCTCTTATAAAATCACTTACACGGTTATTTGGTGATGTGTGTCCAGGCCTATCTGCGTAGAAAGATTCACATAATAAGCATAAAACTCCTTGTTTTCCAACATACGCAAGTTTACCAATATCTGTTTTATATGCTCCTTGCATAGTTGAATCAAATACAAAGTCACCTGTATATACTATAGCTCCATCTGGTGTATATAATACATAGCATACTGCATCTGGAATTGAATGTGTTACGCTAATTGGAAATATTGAGTTTTTTCCGAAATTTAGTTTTACATGTGGTTTTATTTCTATTAATTTAACTTTATTTGCAATACTTCTATCTAAGTCCTTTGCAACCATTTCTAAAGTTAATTTAGTTCCATATACTGGAATTTCTGGTAATTGTTCTAATACATCAGGAGTTGCTCCCATATTACCTTCATGACCGTGTGTTAAAAATATACCTTTAATTCTTTTTCTATTTTTTATTAAGTAATCAATATTTGGAATAATATAATCTATTCCTAAATTAATATCGTTGTCATACTTTAGACCAGCGTCGAAAACGAATATGTCTTTATTAACTTCTACTACATACATATTTTTTCCATTTTCATTTAAGCCACCTAAAGCAAAAATTTTAATTTTACTCATTATATTTCTCCTTTCTATTTTTTCATCTATTATTAATTATATCATGACAAAAACAACTAATTGTTTTATAAATAAATTTTTACCGATATAAATTAAATATATAAACGAATGAACAACATAAAGATTATAACATTGTTTTTACAAAAAATAAAGTACCTAAAAAAGACTTAGTTTTAAGTCTTAATTGAATTTTAAAGAGTTAATAAATTTATCTTTTTCTTTTATACATTGTGAATTACTACTATTTGCTTCTCTTGAGTCATCAGTTATTTTATAAGTAATTAAATATGCTTTTTTATTTTTTATAATACTATAGTAGAAAATATCTTTTAAACTGTTATTATAATCTTTTCTATTTTCTCTAATATGTATATAATCCCATTTGTTATTATTAATACTTACTGTTTCTTGTTCTAAAATAGTATCTCCTATATACATTGTTTCATTATTTTTTATGTATTCTTCTCCATCTTTATAATTATTATAATCTGTTATATCATATGTTGTTATAGAAAGATTACAGTTAATATTTTCTTCATAAAGACTATAACTTTTTCTATTACTATCATTATATTTACTAACTTCTAATTTATCTATTTTATATTTTAATTTTTCTACTTCTTGCTTTTCTATTTCTTTTTTTACTTCTTTTTCTTCTGTTTTATTTTGAATAGTAAAAAATAATATTACTAATATAATTATTATTACAATTATAGTGCTAATTATTTGTACTTTATTTAATTTGTTCATAGGCCCTCTTTACTGCTTTACTGCTAGTTTATTTAATGCAACTTTAGCAGCTTCTTGTTCTGCTTCTTTTTTTGAAGTTCCAACTCCTGTTCCATAGACAATATTATCTATTACAACATCTACTGTAAATCTTTTATCATGAGCTGGCCCTTCTTCATTTACTAATTTATATTCTAGACTTTTTTGTTCTGTTTGAACATATTCTTGTAAACTACTTTTATAATCACTAAAGAAAGTTACATTAGGATCTTCTATATATGGTACTACTACTTTTAAAATTACATTTCTTACTGTTGAGAATCCTAAATCTATATAGATTGCTCCCATTAAGGCTTCAAATATATCAGCAACTATGGCTTTTTTAAAGTTGCCACCTTCTTTTTGTTCACCATGTCCTACTAAAATATATTTAGAAAGTCCTAAACCTGTTGCATAGCAATAATTAGCATTTTCACATACATAACTTGCACGTACTTTAGTCATTTCACCTTCTGTTTCTTTATAATGTGTATATAAATAATCAGCAACAACTAAATCAAGTACTGCATCTCCCAAAAACTCAAGTCTTTCATAATCATTTTTTGCTTTATGTTCATTTACGTATGAACTATGAGAAAAAGCATTCTTATATAAACTCATATCTCTAGGTTCTATATTTAATCTTTTAAATAATTCTTCCATTAAAATCACCACAATCATTATAACAAAAAAAATATAACTGCGAAAGTTATATTTTTATTTCTTAGTAGTTGTTCCATTAATTGATGATATTTGCTTATATAAAGTACTATCAATATAATCTATTGTACTATATATTCTTTCATCTTCTGGAATATCTTCTTCACTAAATAATGCTAGAGTTTCTAATTGCTCTTTTTTCTCTGCTACTTTTTCTGGACTATATGGTAATTTTCCATTTTTTATATCTTCTAATCTTTTTTCATATAATCTCTTATTATTTGTTTTTTGATATTCATCTTTTGCAAGACTTTTTAAAATTACCATTAAATTATGTTTTTCTCCAGCTTCTCTTTTTTTCTTGTCATCTTCTTCATAGTAGTCATTTAATTCGGATACTGATAGAGATAGCATATGTTTTATTTCTTTATCTAGTTCTATTACATAACTATCTAAGTCTGTACCAGAATAAGATTTTATTCTTTCTTCTTTCCATTTAGTAAATATTTCTTTGTTTGTTAAATAATTATTTTTAAATCTTTCATAGATAGTTTTAATTTGTTCTTTTTTATCTTTGTTTAATAATTTTGTTTCAAGAACTTTTTCTGCTTCTCTTCTAAATTCAGAAATAGCATTTTCTCCATAGCCACCTGATGGAAGTGTTTTTAGATTTGCTATTAATATTTCTATATAATTTTCTAAGTTTTCTTCAGTTGATGTTAGTTTTTCTTCAAATAAATTGTTTAAATCTTCTAACATATCGGTTGATGTTGAGGCATTTGTTATTTTTTCTTCGCAAGAGTCTTTAAATGCTACTATTTCTGCATTTGGTAAATTCAATTTTTTTAGAGTATTTAACATAATCTCTAATCTTTCACTTAATGGTTTAGCACTTAATGTTAATTTAAAGTTTTCTTGTAAAGCTTCTTTTCTTCTTTCTTTTTCTTCATTTGATAATATTGATCTTTCAACTTTTCTAATATTTCTTTCTAAAGTATCTTTTGCTTTAGAGTATCTTATTACATATTTATCAAATACATTTTTAATATCAACTACAGTGGAAATATTAGTTTGTCCTTTAATAGTTGCTCTTGTAATTATGTCTTCACACTCTTCTTCAAATTCTTTAATAGCATCTTTTTGGTATCCTACATTATCAATTACTAAAAGTTCATTTTTATATTTTTCTCTAAATATTTCCGGAGTAATATTATGACCATAATGTTCATTAAAATCTAATATTATTTCATCTTGTTTTCTTTTTCTTTCTATTTCTTTATATTCTCCATTTTGAAGACGTGATATTCTTATTTCTAATTGTTCTAAGTCTTGATTATATCTGGATAATAACGGTGTATAAATATTTTCATCAATAAAGTCTAATATTTCTTTTGTTGTCCAACCTTTATTTGTTTTATCAGTAATTGTATTTTTACATCTACTAATAAAACTCTTTAATTCTTCTTCTCCATAGCCACCATATTTTAGATTTTTTAAATTTCTTTGTCTATCTTCTACTTTTTCTTCTAAATTAATTGGATAACCTAATTCATTTTCTTTATATAATTTTGTAAATGAATCAATCATGGCAATTTTGTCTGCATATGTTGGCTTAGTCATTTCAAATGTTTTTATTGAATTATTTAAGTCTTCTATAATGCTTTTATATTTACTAATGTATTTTTCTGTAACATTTAGCATTTCTTCTATCATTTTATCTTTAGTTAGAGAGTCATTACTAGAAATTAATTCTAATTGTTTTCTTAGTGAACTTGTAGCCTCTTCTCCAAATGATAGGTTATCTTTTTCTAAATATTTATATAGAGCAGATAATTTTTCTTTATCTTCTGAAATAGTTAATCTTTTTATTAGACTTTTGTCATATTCTACTTGTAGTTTATCTAGTTTTTCTATAATTTTTTCTTTATTTAATAATCCTAAGTTTTCTATTATTAATACAAGAGTATCTATTTGTTTTGTTAAATCTACTTTTTCTTTTTCTTCTTTTTTTTCTTCTTTTTTATGTCCAAATAAGCTATCAAAAATACTCATATAAGACCCCTCCTATTATTTTTTATTTTATCATAGATATATTTTTTATTCAAGAAATTATATATTGTAAAAATAGTAAAAAAATAGTAAAATAATCTTGGTGATAGTATGAAAAGATTACTTATTTCTATCATTAATTTTTATCAAAAATTACCACTTTCTAGTCATAGTATGTGTAGGCATGTTCCGACATGTTCTTCTTATGCTAAAGAAAGTATTAATACATATGGAGTAATTTATGGGAGTTTTTTAGCGATAAAGAGAATACTTAGGTGTAATCCTTTTTCTAATGCTCCTTTATATGATCCTGTACCATTAAAAAAGGAGAGAAAGAATGAAAGATATTAAATATTTATTGTTAACTATAGTTTTACTAATTCCTATTGCACTAATAACCACTGGTTGTACAGATGACTCGATGGATAATATAGAAATTATTGTTACTAATTACCCAAATGAATATATTACAAAAAAGTTATATGAAAATCATGCAACTATAACACCAATTTATCCTGATGGTGTTGATATTAATAATTATAAAATTAGTAATAAACAAAAACATGATTATGCTAAGAAAGATTTATTTGTATATAATGGTTTAATTGAAAAAGAAAGAAATTTAGCAATTGATCTTTTAGATATTAATCCTAATTTAAAAATAATTGATACTGCTTATGTTTTAGAGACTGATTATTCACCTGAAGAGATGTGGTTAAATCCTAGTTCATTACTTATGATGAGCCAAAATATAAGATTAGGTTTAGAAGAATATATTACTAGTACATATTTACAAAAAGATGTTGATGATGCGTATGATAAATTAAAGATTGAATTATCTGAACTTGATGCTGACTATAGAGTTGCAGTTGAAAGTACAGAACATAAAACTATAATTGTTGCTGACTCTGCTCTTAAATATCTAGAAAAATTTGGACTTGATGTTATTTGTATAGATAGTGATGCTAATCAAAAAACTTTGAGCCAAGCTGAAAAAGCAATTAAGAATAAGAGTGTTAGTTATATAATGTTATTTAAAGGCGAAAAAGTAAATGAAAATGCTAAGAAATTGTTAGATACTTATACAGATATTCAAAAATTAGAATTACATAAACTGGATAATATCTCAGATACTGAAAGAAGTAATAAAGAAAATTATAATACTATAATGAGAAGTAATCTTGAGTTAATTAAAAAAGAATTATATCAATAATATAAAAGGAAAGAGTTAAATGCTCTTTCCTTTTAGTTTCTTTACAAGTGTTTTTGCAGATTCTATATCTTCTTTAGTTCCTTCTTTTTCTATAATTTTTCTTACTCTATCTTCCCAGTTATTTCTATGTATCATTCTTTTTACTTCTTTTTTCTGTCTTAAAGATACTTTATCTAATTTACTTAAGGCTTCAAAATTAATTGCTTTCATATTATATATTGCATCACCTGATGCCGTTGTTGGATAATCTTTATTATATTTTCTATCTAATATTACTTCTCCATTTTTATAAATATAGGCAACATATCCAGAATATCTTCTAAGTCCTACTGCTTTTACTAAATAATCTGTACTTTCATAAAAAGTACTTTTTCTTTCTCCAAGACTTTTTAATCTTCTTACTTCTTCTTGTTTTAATTTTATTTCTTTTTTTTCTTTTTCTTTTGTTTTAACTTCTTTATATTCTTTTCCCTCTGGTATTAAAATCCAGTCTACTTCACTACTATCTTCACTTATTTTTCTTTTTATATTATTTAGTCTAATTAAAATAGAATTAATGTCTACTACTATTTTATCATCAGTTGTTATAGTTACTATTTTATCTTTATCAGATAATAAATATTTATCAATAAGTTTAATATATTTTTTTATTTCATTTACATCAGATGAGGTTTCGCATTTTCTTAAATATTCATGAATTATATAAATATACATTTTATTTATATCGAAGTTGTCATTTATAAATTTATTATAACTTCTAGACTCTTGTAATTTTTTTAGTTCATGTCTTTTAGTTATTAGACGTCTATATAATTCTGTTTGGTTTTTTATAAAATTTGGAAGAGATTTTTTTAAAGCACAAGAGTAATAATAGTGAGTCTTATCTTTTAAATCTTTTTTTGACTCTTCTGATAAGTTTTTATTACTTAGAAAATAATTAATATTATTAATATAGTTTCTTCCTTTATATAAGTCATCTAAAAGTACTGGGAATTCTTTTTTTAATTCTTTTTCCGTTTTTATGTTTTTTAATACTTCTACTCTTTCTAATAATTTTTTTGTTAAATTATCATCATCTTTAGTAGTTGGTTTGACATTTAAACATATTTGTAATTTTTCTAAGAATTCACTATATGATGGCCTAATCATTCCAACTATGTTTCCTTCTGTGTTGTAGCAAGTTAATCTATCGGTAAAGTCTTCATTGAACTTTTTATATTTAAATATTTCATGAATATTCTTTCTATTTGCAAGTCTAAAACTATAATAGAAGTCTCTTTCTAATTCTTTTTTTATTAGACATTCTCTAAGTAATGTTTGAAGTGAAATATCAACTGTTTTAACTTGTTCTTTTTCCATCATAATACCCCCATATTTGAACATATTATATCATAGAACATATAAAATAAAAAGACTGTCTTTAACAGTCTAACTATTACATAGAGCATTGTATCTCATTAAATTATAGAATATTTCTCTTTTAGTATTTGAATTTATCTTACATTCATTTAATAATGATTTTATTGTATTAATATCACTTATATATGACTTATCATTTTTATTAGTTATTTGATCTAATAAGTCTAAGTATTTTCCATTTTTTATTTTTAATTTTTCTAATTCACTTATATTATTTTCATGATAACTTTTATTTTTATTTTGAAGTATTTCTACGTAATCAAAGAATCTACTTACTTTACTTAATTGATTATTATAGAATTTAAAAGTTGTATTTTCTTTTTTATTTAATACTAATAATTCTTTAATAACTTTGAAGTATTCATAAATATTATCTTGTTCTTTTGGAGATATTTCTGCTTCATCTAAGACTTTTTCTACAATATCAAGATTAAAGTTCATTAGATAATTTATATCTTCTTTTAATTTTTTTAATTCTTTTTTATAGATTATTACAGAAGATGTTGTTATGTTTTCTAAGTTTTCTATTTTTTCTTGGTTACTTTCTATTACTTCTTTTAAAATTGTAATTAAAGTAGTTTGATTTTCTAACATATACTTCACCTCTTATTTTTTTACTACACCAATAATTGTAGGTTTTTCATAATCATCATCTTCATCTAATATTTCAAGTACTGGGTCTTTAGAATCTATTTTAGATTTTATTCTTTCTTCATGTTTTTTAGAAGAGTTTCTATAATAAGATAAATCTTCATTTCTTATTACTTTAGTCATTATATCTATAACTTGATCTTCTACTATATTTAATCTTTTATCTAATATTTCATTATGATTCTTTATTTTTTTATTAGTTGCTCCTAAAATAATATAATTATTTTCATCTATTTTAATATAAGATAGATTAACATTATTTAGAGATACTGTATGTACATCAAATACTGTTAATTTTAAGAAATCTGTATCTTCTTTTTGTTGTTTTCCTTCATTTTCTTTTATATTATTTAAAAGAGTACTTACTGTTTGTCTTTCTTCAAAACTTAGTGAATTTAAATCTCTTTCTAAGTATGATTTATTATTAGTTTCTGTATAATATAATTTTTTATTAGTATCTTGTTCTTCTTTTACTTTTTGATTTTCAATATAGAATTTATTTAGAGCAGCCTCTGGTGTTAATTCACTATTTTTATCTAAATATTCTTTTATTTTTTCTCTTACAAATGATAAATATACTTTTATATCTTCAGTGTATTTTCCTTCTACTTTATAATCATCTAAATTAATGCTTTCTTCTTTTTTATCTTCTATTAGACTTATTATTTTTTTTAGATGTTCATCTGATATTATTAAGTTTTCTATTTCTGACATTTTTATTTCTTCTTCTGTCATTTCTTTTAATTCGTCATTATTCTTAGAATTATAATAATTTAGATTTTGTTCAATAGCATACTCTACTATTCTTTCTTTATCTTCATCACTAAAATCAGAGTTTTCTATGATGTGTTCAAATAAGTCTATATCCTTTATTTCAGCCTCATATTCAATAGAGTCTGCTAAATCCATTAGTTTTTCTGCATATTCAGTTATTTCATTGATTTGTGTTTGATAAAGATTTCTATCTGTTTTACAAATAAATCTATTTAGTGAATCTATAAATCTATTTATTTGTCTATTAGCATCCTGTTCTTGTGGTACTAAGATACTGCTTTCTAAATCATTTACTTTCTTTAAATAATATAAGTTTTTTGAAGCAGAAAGAAATAAGTCTAATTCTTCTTTTTTTATTACTCTACTCATTAGACTAATAAACCTTTCTTTTTCTTCTTGACTCTCTTCAATTACATTAACAAAGAATTCTTTTGATTTATTAAGAGTTCTAATAACATTACCTACATAGTCATATGCTTCTACTTCTTCATCAGTCATAATTTTACTATGTTCTTGTTTTTGTAATTGTTCTGTTAAATAGTTTAATAATTCATTTTTTATATCATCTTTATTCATAGCACACCTCGTATTTTATTCTATATTGATTATACAATAATTAGTGTGTTTTTTAAAGATTAATTTTTATTTATATGTTACTGTTTTCTAAATATTTTAAAACTAATTTTAGGCTTTTATTGATACATTTATCTATTAAATTAGATAGTTTTAATGTATAAGTAGATACTTTATTATTATAGTTTTTTTCTTTTTCTATATAGTTATTTACATTTATTTTTTTTCCTTCTTTTAAATCTTTTTCGAATCTTTTTATAGCCTCTTCTGTTAAAATATTTTTATTTTCATAGTAAGAAGTATTATAACTACTTAAATATAGAGCTAGAAAGAATATTAATAATATTATTCCTATTAATTTAATTAGTCTCTTCACTTATAACCTCCATAAAGCATCTTGAGAATGCTATTGCAGAATTTAATACTTCAGTTGGAGTATTTTCGTATCCTCCTATTTCTATTAATATAGTTCTATTATTAAAATCTTGGTTATATACTCCATTTACTCCTTCTCCTCCTTTTTTTAATATACCTTTACTTAGTCCTTTATAATATTCATTTAACTTATTATTTATTTTTTCAGTAAACATTAAGTTTTCTTCATAATTTTTATTTTCAAGACCAATTAAAAATAATACTTTAGCATAATCTTTATTATCTATTTTAACTGTTGTTCTGTTTTTTGGAAGACTATCTCTATGAATATCTATAAAGTATTTTAAAGTTGGATACTTAATAATATTTTCTTCTAAAAGTATTCTAGTTGCATTATAAGATTTATAATATTTCCAATTATTTTTATTTAATATATCTTTTATAGAGTTTTCTTCTACAATAGTTTTATAATTATTTTTATTAAAAATGTCTTCTAATATATAATTATTCATAATAACTGTTGGTGTTATTGAGTATTCTGCTAGTGTACTTGATGCATATTCTTCTTGTTGATGGGAGTTATACAAATATATTATTGGAGGAGACTCTACTTGTTTTTCTTCTTTAAAAGTAGTGGTTGTTTGATACTTACTGTTTAATACTTTTATAGGGTTTGTTACATCTACTATTTTATCTATGATGTTACCTATAAATTTAGTATCATTAGAAGTAAAACTATTATCTACTATTAAATTAGTTAATTCTTTGTCTGTTAAGACAATTCTTTTTCTTTCTATATTTTTATAACTTGCATAAATTCCTAGTAAAAGCATAAGAAAAGTAAAAAATAATCTTAATTTTATTCTTTTCTTTTTAGTACTAAATTTTTTATTCATTTGCCTCACCAGTATTATTATATTTTATTATACTTAGTTATTTTGTCGGATATAGTTTTTTATGAAGAGTTTTATTTATACTTACACTTAATACTTTACTTAGTTTTTCTATTTGATAGTCTATGTCAGTTGGCGTTAATATTAAATTTTCATCTAACTCTATTTCTTCTTTTAAAATACTTTCTAATATTGTTTTTATATCTACTACAGTTGGTATTCCTATAGATATTACATCTGTTTTCATAGTGTTTTTGCTTACTTCTCCTCTATTATTATTTATTCCACTTCCTGGATGGATACCGCTATCTGTTATTTGAATTGTTTTTACGAGTCTTTCTATTTTACTTGCTTTTAGAGCATCGAGCACAATTACTTTGGTTGCTTTTATATCTTTTATAATATTTTTTATTAAGTCAATTGACTCTATTCCTGTAGTTCCCATAACGCTTGGTTTAAATGTTGATACTACAGAATAGTCTTTATCTAAAACATTTAATAATTTTAAATGTCTAGTTACTAAGATACCATCTATTGTACTTGGACCTAAAGAATCTGGTGTACTCTTGGAGTTTCCTAGTCCTACTACTAAAATGGTGTCATTTTCCTTTATATTAATATATTTTTTTAATTCTTTTATTAGTACTTTTTCAAGATTTAAATAGTTATCTTTATCTGTTACATCATTAAAATATATTGTTGTGTAATTATTATTTTTATACTTAGTAGAAATTATTTCTATATCTTTATATTTAGTTGTTTTACTTTCTAAATTTTTATATTGTTTTTCTAAAATTAAGTCTGTTCTTAAATCTTTTTTATTCAAATCTATTTCATGCATATTATTCACCAGTAATATTATTGACAAATTGTACGTTTTTATTTGCTTTTTCTTTTAAAATTTGATATTATTAATGTGTTTAAAAAAGTGAGGTGAAAAAAATGCCAAATATCAAAAGTGCTAAAAAGCGTATGCGTTCAAATGCTAAAAAGGCTGAAGTTAACAACTTAGTTTATGGAAGCATGAAGACAGCTGTTAAAAAGTTCGAAAGAGAAGTTAAAGCTGGAAACAAAGAAGAATCTGGTAATAACTTAAATATAGCTTTACAAAGAATTGATAAAGCTAAAAATAGCGGATTAGTTCATAAGAATAAAGCTGCTAGATTAAAATCAAGATTAACTAAAATGATGAATAATATGGAATAAGCCAATTAGAAATAATTGGTTTTTTTATTTACTTTTGGGTTTTTCTTTACTATAATTAAGTTAGATTGTAGGGGGTTATTGGAGGAGTTATGTTAAAGAAGATACTAGCGACTTTAGGGCTAATCTTTATATTTATTGGTCTTTTTTTAATGAAGAAAGATGATATATTTACAATATTTAATGATTATGTACTTAAAGAAAATAAAGTTGTGACAATTGGTGAGAAAAATGAATATTATAGAGATTATGACTTTACTTTTGTAAAAAATACCAATAATTTTTCTCCTAGTAATTATCAGGATATTTTAGATATTTATTATACTGTTATTAATGCAGGAAAAAGTAATTTTACATTTTATTGTCCTAAAGAATACACTAGTTGTATTGATGATATTAAGACGCTTGCAAATGATCAAAATACTTTATCAGATATAAATAATTATGTTCATCCATATAATGGTTTTAGTCATATAGAATCAGAATATGATTCTCTTGGAAGAGTTACTATTAATGTAGTTAGAAATTATACGGAAGAAGATATTAATTTAATAAATCAAAAGATAGATGAATTGATGCCTCAACTTACAAGTAATTATAATAGTTTAGAGACTAATATTAAAAATGTTCATGATTATATTATTAATAATGCAAGGTATGATTCAGCAAGAAGTGATAATAATGTTTTAACTTATAAGTCTGACACTGCATATGGTCCCCTATTTCAAGGATATGCAATATGTGGTGGTTATACTGATTTAATGCAGTTATTCTTAGAAAGACTTAATGTTAAGAACTTTAGAGTTTCTAGTGATAATCATATTTGGAATGCACTATATATTAATAATACTTGGAAACATCTTGATCTTACTTGGGATGATCCTGTTGCAAGTGATGGAAAAGATTATCTTGAATATAACTATTTCTTGATAGATACTAATCAATTGCTTACATTAGAACAGACTCAACATAATTTTAATTTAGAACATTATACTGAACTTAAAAATGCATAGAAAAACACGTTTAATTACGTGTTTATTTTTTTATAAAATTTATTACTTCATTGATAGTGTTTGAAAAGTTATTTAAATCTACCTCAAACCAATTTGTATTAAACTGATGATTAAAGAATGTATATTGTCTTTTTGCAAAGTGTCTTGAGTTTTTCTTTATATCATCAATTACATCTTCTAAGTTTTTATTATTATATAAGTAGTCATAGAACTCTTTATAACCTATTCCACTATTTAGAATTCTAGATGTTTTATAATCTTCTTTTAAAGAGTTTATTTCATCTAATAAGCCATTTTCTAACATAATATCTACTCTTTTATTAATTCTTTCATATAGAATTTTTCTATCTGTTGTTAGTCCTATTACTTTTATATTATATAGAAGTTTATCTTTATTATTTGTTATTTCTTCATTATTTTCTAATTTATTTAATAGTCTTACTAATCTTTTTCTATTATTTACCTCTGGTAATTGTTCTATATTATACTCTTTTATTTTTGAAAGTATTTCTTCATTTGATAGGTCTTCATATTCATTATAGGTTGTTCCTTCTGTAAATTTATAGTCATATAGAGCTGCTTTTATATATAGACCAGTTCCGCCTACTATTATTACTCTTTTTCCTTTTTTCTCTATTTCTTCTATTTTTTTTCTAGCATCTTTTTGATAATCAAAAACAGTATAGTCTTCATTTACATCTTTTATATCTATTAAATGGTGAGTTATACCAGATTGTTCTTCTTTTGTTGGTTTTGCACTACCTATATCTAATCTTTTATAAATTGAAACACTATCTCCATTTATTATTTCTCCATCTAGTATTTTTGCAAGTTCAATACTTAGCTTAGTTTTTCCTATACCAGTTGGTCCGACAATAACGATAATTTCTTGCATATAATCATACCCTTCTATTTACTTTTTTACATATGTTACTATAGCATCTTTTGTTCCATATGAATTATTAAATGTTTCTAGATAAAGCATATCTTTATTTAGTGCATTGACTACTCTTGGAAGACATGCTGTTGAATAGTAGTCATTTTTTGTTTTTAAATAATCATTTGTAAATGTATAATAATATAATAGTTGAAGAATTCCATCTTCTGTTAGATGATCTTTTAATTCAGAAAAAAGAATTTGTAATGCAACGTCAGGGGATGTTCCTTTTGGTATAAAAAAGTCTAAATATTGTAGTACATTAGAAGTTATTATGACATCGTACTTTTCATCTTTTATTGGTTCAAGATTCATTATATCTCCTTGAACATATCTTATTTTATCTTGTTCTTCTGTTAATAACTTTCTTAATTTTTTATAATCTTTAGAACTAGACATATATGGATTCATTTTTGTTAATGACTCATAACTAAATAAGTCTTTTGATAAGAGTACATCTTTTTCTTTTAATACTTTGTCATACATTTTTCTTCTTGAAGGACAGTTTATGATTATATCTCTTTTTATTTTACCAAACCTTGCGGTATCTTCATTTATATCATATACTGTTATATCTTTTGCTCCTAGTAAAAGAGCATTAAAGGCTTGGTCTGATGATGAACCTACTGTAAAGACTTTCTTTCCTTCTAATTCTAGTAATGGAAAATATCCTGCTATTTCTTCTGTTGTGAATGGATACACACTCTTAAAAAACTTATTATTCATTTATACGTCCCCCTTTTATATGGGGTTTATTATACTAAAATTTTACTTTTTAATCAAGTTGACGTTTAAATAATCTTTCTAATTCATATCTTGAATATGTTATTATAGTTGGTCTTCCATGAGGACAAGTAAATGGATTATCACAATATCTAATATTTTCTAAAATCCATTCTTCATCTTCTTTGGAAATATAAGTATTTGCCATAACAGACATACGGCATGCTGTTGTTGCGGCTATTCTCCAGATGAATTTATCAAAGTCAAACTCACCTTTATCTATTATAATATCAACTATTTTTCTAATTATTGATTCTGCTCTGTCTTCTGGAACCCAGCTTGGATGTGTTCTAATAATTATAGAATCAAATCCAAATTCATCTACATCAAATCCATATTTTTTTAATATATCGAATCTTTCTCTTGCTAGAATAAACTCATCTGGTCTTAATTCAATTTTTATTGGAATGAGTAAATCTACAATTACTTGTTTTTCATTCATTTGCTTTAATATTTTTTCATAGTTTATTCTTTCTGCTGCAGCATGTTGGTCTATTAAATACATTCCATCTTCATTTTCTGCAACTATATAAGTCATTAAAACTACCCCTCTTGGAATCATTTTCTTTATTCTTGCTACTTTTTCTGACTCCTCTTCTATTTCGAATGGTAATTCTTCTTTTAATTTTTCTTTTTCTTCTTTTTCATAGACTTTCTTTTGTTCTGCTACTTCAAAGTCTAGAGTCATTTCTTCATATTTTTTATCATCTTCAGTTTCTTCTTGTTTTTCTACAGCATCATTATTAGTAATTTGTCTATGTACTTCACTTACTGAATAACTATCTCTTACAGAAACTTCTGGTATTAGAGTAATATTTTCTAGTCTTTTTGTTATTAAGTCTATTACTAGTTCTTTTAATGTATCTATTTTAGAGAACTTTATATCCATTTTTGTTGGATGAATGTTTATATCTATAAGTATTGGGTCAACATCAATATTTAATACTATTACTGGATATCTATCTTTATGAATATATGTGTGGTAACAATCTACAATACATTTGTTTAATTCATTGTTTTTTATTACTCTTCCATTTACTAGTGTTGTGATTGAATTTCTATTTCCTTTTGTAACTTCTGGGTATGAAATATATCCATGAATATAATAGTCATCATTTTCTCCTTCTATAGGTATCATTTTTTTAGTTATATCTATTCCATATATTTCATAAATTACTTTTAATAAATCACCATTTCCATCTGTTTTTAATAAGACTTTGTCATTATTTATAAGAGTAAACTTTATATTTGGGTATGATAGAGCCATTTTATTTAAATATTCTACAATGTATGCTAGTTCTACATATAAGTTTTTTAAATATTTTAATCTAACAGGTGTATTATAAAATAAATCACTTACTGTTATAGTTGTTCCTTTTTGAAGATCAGATGGCTTTACTTGCATATTTTTTCCACCTTCCAGTGTTACAATAGTACCTCGTTCTCCATTGCTTGTTTTTAATCTCACATTTGATACACTGGCAATTGATGGTAGTGCTTCTCCTCTAAAACCTAACGATTCAATATAGAATAAGTCATCTAAATTTTTTAATTTAGAAGTTGCATGTCTTTGAAATGCCATTTTAGCATCTTCTTCATCCATACCAATTCCATTATCACTTACTTCTATTTCTTTTACACCAGAATCTACTAGTTTTATAGTTATTTCATCTGAATTAGCATCTATTGAATTTTCTACTAATTCTTTTACAACGTTCATACATTTTTCTACTACTTCTCCGGCTGCTATTTTATTTGCAAGTACTTCATCCATAACATGAATTTTACTCATTTTACCACCTCATAAACTGATTGTATTATATCATAGAACAGAAAAAAACACATTATAAATGTGTTTAACTATATCTTTTTGATACTGTATAAAATATTATGTTAGCAAGTATTTCTTGTTCATCTTCTGTTGCTTTTCCACCTGTATGTCCTGTTTGAATAAATGCATTATTTCCATATGTTGTTAAGTAAAAATTACGTGAAGCATCATTTGATAATTTAGAGTTTCCTGTAAATGTTAACCATATATCTCCATGTGCAACTTGGTTTGTTATATGACTTTCTGGTATTGTTAATACTTTATCAACGTTACCTATATTATATGGATATGATGTAAATATTCCCTCTTTATTTATTTTTACTTGAGGTATGTATGGAGTTGATGAGCCATTTAATGTTATACCAACATATTTTGCTAATGTTGAAAAATATGGGTTATTATAATACATTGTATCATGTCCGAATATTGCTGAACCTCCTGCTTTTAAATAAGCTTCTGTTGCTTTTGCAGACTTATCATTTAAATCTTTATTTCCGTTACAATCGGCAAATCCAAATACGATAACATCATATTTTAATTCATTTTCATTTAAATAATTATTGGGATTACTATTAAATGTATCAATATATACTGAGTCAACTTTAATTATATTTTTTCCTTTAGCCTTCATCCAATCACTAAAATAATTAGCATAACTTTTTATAGGATAAACATTTAGTACTTTTATTTCTTTTATTTGAGTAATATCATATGGATCTTCTCGACAATACTTGTCTCTTATCTTATCTCCTTCTGGCATACTATATGTATAATTATAATTTTTGCAACAAATATGAACTTTATATGATTGAGTATCTAACTCAGTCATGTTTGCTGACTTTATATTTTCTATTTCTACTAAGCCTCTACAATTTTTATCTTTTTTACCTGGGTCTGATAATGAACTTAAAAAATTTTCTTTATATAAATCTTCTAGTTTTATAGATGTTGTTCCAGGATATGTCATTGCATATTGTGCAGCGGCATCTGCTGCAGATGAAGCCATTGTGTCATATGACTGTATTCTTGCTGCTTTTCTGTATCTTGAGTATGCTATTACAGATGATGATATTAAAATACCTAGAATTACCATTACTCCTAATAACTCAACAAGTGAAAAACCATTCTCATTAATTTTCTTTTTCATAATACTACCTACCTTAATTTCATTATAACTTACATGATGAAATATTAAAAGAAAAAACACATAATAAATGTGTTTAACTATATCTTTGTGACATTGTATAGAATATTATATTGGCAAGTATTTTTTGTTCATCTTCTGTTGCCTCTCCACCTTTATGTCCAGTTTGAATAAATGCGTTGTTTCCATATGTTGATAAATATACACTTTTTGCTGGTGATTCAATACCATCAAATGTAAGCCAAACGTCTCCACCAGCTACCTGTCCATAAACATGGCTTTTTGGTATTGTTAATTTTGTTCCAGCTTTTCCGATTGGCCATGGATACTCTGTAAATACTCCTGTTTTTTGTATTGTTACATCTGTTTTTTCTTTAAAATCCAAGTCTGAAGTTGCTTGTATATTTACATATTTAGAAAGAGTTATAAAATTCTTATGATTCCCACATCCTGCTGTAATAGTATCATGTCCAAATATTGCCGCTCCTCCAGCATTTAGAAATTTATCTACTGCTTTAGCAGATTCTGCAGTTAAGTCTTTTTTTTCGTTACAATCTGCAAATCCAAAGACTAAAATATCATATTTTTTATTATCATTTAAATATTTATTATAGTTATTATTAAAATCACCAATATATACTGTATCTACTTTTATTTTGTCTTTACCGTAATCTGCCATCCAAGATGGAAAGTTGTTTTTATAAGCTTCTTTGGGATAAATATTTAAAACTTTTATTTCTGTAATTTTTGTTATATCATATGGATCCGCATTACAATAACTATCTTTAATTTTATCTCCTTCAGGATATTTGTAACTATAATTGTAATTTTTACAACAAATATGGACGCTATAACTTTGTGTATCAAGTTCAGAAGTGTTGCCTGTACTTTGTGTTTTTATTGAAACTCTTCCTCTACAAGTTTTGTCTTTTTTACCTGGGTCTGACAATGAACTCAAATATTGTCCTTCATACAAATCTTCTAAAGTAACATCTGTTGTTCCTGGGTAGTCCATAGCATATTGTGCGGCAGCATCTGCTGCAGATGAAGCCATTGTGTCATATGATTGTATTCTTGCTGATTTTCTATATCTTGAGTAGGCAATTACAGATGAGGATATTAAAATACCTAGAATTACCATTACTCCAAGCAATTCAACAAGAGAAAAACCTTTATTATTTCTTCTCATTACTTGCATCTCCTCTATTATTAATTTTACTACACTTCTTTTAAATATTCAAAAAGTTTTTCAGCAACATCCCTAGAAACAACTGCTGATAATTCTTCTATACTTGCTTCTTTCATTTTCTTTAGAGAACCAAATTTCTTTAATAATTCTTTTTTTCTTACTTCGCCTATTCCAGGCACTACATCTAAGATGCTTGCTAAGGCACCTTTTGCTTTAATATTTCTATGATATGTAATAGCATATCTATGTACTTCTTCTTGTATTCTTGTTAAAAATAGAAATAATTTAGAATCTTTATTTACTTCTAATATTTCATAATTTTCATTCATTATATGATTTGTTCTATGTTTATCATCTTTTACTAAACCAATTACTGGTATATGTAAGTTTAGAGAGTCTAATACTTCTTTACAAGCAGATATTTGAAGTTGTCCTCCATCCATTACTATTAAGTCTGGTTTATATGACTCTTCCATTAATACTTTGAAGTATCTTCTATAAATTACTTCTTTCATTGCTCCTAAGTCATCTTTTACATCTGTTGAAATTTTATATTTTCTATATAAATCTTTATTTGGTAAAAAGTCATCAAATACAACCATTCCACCAACATAAAATGTTCCGAATAAGTGAGAGTTATCAAATGATTCCATTCTTCTTAATTCTTTTAGTCCTAGTAATTCTTTTAATTCATTAAGTGCTTTATATCGTTCTTCTTCATCTTGCTTTAGAGTTTCCCCTTCAAGTTCAAATTGTTCTTTTGCATTTTCTCTTGCTAAATCAACTAATTTTTTTAATTTGCCACGAACTGGTTTAGTGACCTTTATTTTAAAGTAGTCTTTTAATAGTTCTTCATCTAATTCTTCTGGTATTACTAATTCTTTTGGTAGGACTCCTTTATCATAGAATTTTATTAAATATTCAACTATTTCTTCTTTTATATCACCTAATGAAGATATTATTTCATTATGTCTTCCAAATAATAAGCCATCTCTTATAAAGAATAATTCTATTGCTAGATAGTTGTTATCGTAATAATAGTTTACTAAATCAAAGTTATAATTATTATTTAAATCTATCTTTTGTTTCTTTAGAGTTGTATTTATATCTTCTAACATGTTTTTTAGTTCTAGTGCTCTTTCATAATTCATGCTTTCACTAGCTTTCAACATTTCTTGTTCTATTTTTTTAGAAATAATTGTACTATCTCCTTTTAAGAACGAGATAATTTCTTTTTTCATAGAATCTATTTCTTCTTTTTTTATGTCTTTTTTGCAATATCCAAGACACTCATTTATATGATAGTAGAGACATAAATCTTTTTTTAATTTATCACATTTTCTAAGTGGATATATTCTATTTATAATATTAACTGTTTTTCTAGCAGCACCGGCATTTGGATAAGGACCATATAAATGACTTTTTATTTTTTTTCTTTTAGCATTTCTTACTATTTTTACAACTGGGTATTTATCATTTGTTAATTCTATATATGGATATGATTTATCATCTCTTAGTAAGATATTATATTTAGGATCATATTTTTTAATTAAAGTTATCTCAAGAATCAGACTTTCTAGTTCAGATGATGTAACAATGTAGTCGAAATCATCTATGTCTTCTACAAGCATTTTTGTTTTTCCTGTAACTGTTCTTGTGAAATAACTTCTTAATCTTCTTTGAAGATTTTTAGCTTTTCCTACATAGATTATTACTCCATCTTTATTCTTCATTTGATAACTACCTGGTTTTGTAGGTACTAAACTTAGTTTTTCTTTAAAATCTTTCATATTATCACCAATAAAGTTATTATAACAAAAAAAACTATTATAAAATAGTTCTTTTTATTTACAATTATCTAGTTTTTTCTACAGGTTGTTCACTGTAATTCATCTCTGTTGTTATTACATTTAATTTATATTTACTTAATGCTTTTACTAAGGCATCTTTATTTACATAGTGTCCTTTTAATAATGTTGTATTTCCCATATCTTTTGTTTTTTCTTCATCATATCTATCTTGAAGTTCACTATAAGAACTTACAGGATTTTCTTTGTATTCTTTTCCTAATCTAATTGTTCCTGCTTCTCTTACTTCTTGAAAAATACTTTCCATAAGAGTTTCATATTCTATTCTTTGTCCATCTTCTTTTACAAATTCAATTCCTATAGTATCTTCATATTTAGTGAGAATAGAATCTATCAAGCCACTCATGAATTGCATTATATTTACATAGTATCCACTTTTAATATTTACATTTTGATATACTCTTCTGTTTGCTAATGCATTTTTATCTTTTGCATCATAAGTATAGATATTTGTTTTGTCACTTTCTTTAATAACTCCAAAACCATTTAAATCATCTAATATATCGAATGGCATATCTTCAATATGATTTTTGTATTCTTCTACTTCATCTAATTCTTCATCTATAGCATCTTTGATATCTTCTTCATCTATTTCATTGTCTAATTCATCATCAATTGCATCTTTAATATCGTCTCTTGTTAATTTTTCATCTTCTTCATCTGTAGTTTTTCCAGATTGTTTTTTCTTAGCAAGTATTTCTTCAAGATTTAGTTGAATAACTCTACTCATTGTATTTGCGAAATAATTTGGCATTTGTGAATCTTCTGATGTTACTAGTCTTTCAATATCTTCTTCTGTTAAGAATGGATTTCTTCTTTCAAATTCTTCAATAACTGGTTCTTTATCATGAATATATGAAAGTGCTAGGTTTCTATAGTAGTCTTCTATTGTTATATGATTTTCATTTACATAATTTAATAATATATTTATATATTCTTCACCTGTTAGTGGAGGGAATTTCTCTTCTTTTGTTTCTTCTTCTTTTTCGTCTTCTTGATCATTAGTGTTTGTATCTTCATCGTCTTGTTGTTTTTCTTTTAACATTTCAAGGTTTAATTCAACAATCTTTCTCATTGCTGATTTGAAGTATTCAACTATATTTTCATCATTGCTTTCAATTAATAATCTAATGTCTTCAGCTGTTAAGAATGGATTTAGTCTTTCTACTTCTCTTGCTGTTAATTCTAAGTTATTTCTATATTCATTTGCTAATTGCCTATAGTAGTCATCTATTGTTATTTCATTATCCATTAAATATTTTAAAAGTGCACTGATATAAGTATATCTTTCATAAAGTTCTGCTTTTCTTTCTTGTTCTCTTTGTAATTCTTCAGCATTAATTTCTTCTTGTCCTAACTCTTTTAATTTTGCATTGAAGAATTCAACTAACTTATCATAACTCCATTGTCCTTCTTCTAATCCTAATTCATTATAGTTTGGAATTGATGCAACACTACCATTAATTGCCATAAAGAATTCATAATTTTGTCTCTTTGCAAGTTGGTGAAGTATTTCTTCAATTGTTTTTCTAGACATTTTTTCTGGTAAGTATATTTGCATTGTTGTTCCTTCTAGAAGTAAAACTGTTATTCCTTCGTTATTTGCACGTTCTGCGTTTTGCATTGGTAATTGTTCATCTATTATTGGTGTATTAAAATTGTCTCTTGCTATTTCATATATTCTTGGTCCGTGATGTTTAGTTGTTCCATCAAATATATCTACTATTTCGTTTCCATCTTTGTCATACATTATTAAACCTCTAAAAAAGTCTAAATAATTTCCTCTTTTTCCAACCATCCATGGTAACTTACTATCTCCAAGAATTACTCCTGAATTTGGTGCAGATTGAGGTAGTGGACCTAAATCAACTTTTTCAACTTTTACTTCTGGTGCTGAATTATAATATTTTGGTTCATTTATAATTATTTGTTTTTCGTCATTATTATCTACCATTGATTTTGGAAGTTCTGCAGCACTTTCATAACTATCAAGCATTGCTGATTTTTCTACAACACGCTCTTCTATTGGCATATTATAATATGTTGTAAATGTTCCAGTTTTTGCTATTTCTTCATACAAATTTTTATTTAATTTAATTTCATTATTTTCCATACAAACTCCCCTTTAATTAAATTATGTCTGTATAATACCACATTTTTCCTTATTTTTCAACATTTTTATAATTTAACATATATTATTTTAATTACATATCTAAAGAAATTTACTTTTAAATTAAAAAAAGAAATATTATTGATATTTCTCCATTGCTTTCATCATTTGATTTATTTGTTTTTGATTTGGTTTTCTACCCATTTGCATCATTAATGCTTTTATCATATCTTCATTAATTGGTGGGTTCTTCTTTAAGTATTTTTTCATAAATGTTCTTGCTCCGAAGAAACCTATTGCTGCTCCAATTAATATTCCAACGATTACTAATAATATATCATGTAGCATTTTCTCATCTCCTCATTAATATTATTACAAAAAATATTAATTTAGACAAGTTGTTTTAATAGATAATCGTCTAAAAAGAAGAAATCTGTACTTTTAAATGAACAAACAAATAAGTTTTTATCTTCTCTATTTAGTATTTTAAAGAAGCTAGAAAAGTTTTGTTCTACTTCTAATTTTAAATAATAATTATTTACATTCAATCTACTTACTTCATTTAAATATAAATTATTTATATAGTGAGTACTTTTTCTTTTGGAATACGGTATATCTTGATGAAGTTTTATAAATAACTTTTTATCTACTTCGTCTTTTTTAAATGGGACGATTAATTGAGTAAATAAATTATATCCATATTCTACTTCTTCTTTATCAAGATAAAATACTGTTTTTAATATATTATATAGAACACTTGGAGTATCACTATATAGTTTTACAAATTCATCTTTTATTTTAAAAATATAATAGACTTTCATTTTATCACCATTATTATGATAACAAAATGGAAAGTCTAATTTTGTTTTATTTTAGTAAATTTTCTATTTTTTCTTCTAAAGATTCACTATCAAAGCCATATTTTTTATAAACATCTTCTTTAGAGCCACTTGAACCAAAATCATTTAATGAAATTATATATTTACTGTTAAAGATAATTTTATTCCATGAGTATTCTGGAGTTGCTTCTACAGCTATTTTTCTTATTTCTACTGGTAGAACTGCTTCTTGATATTCTTTTGATTGTTGTAAAAATCTTTCTAAGTTTGGCATAGACACTACTCTTACATCTATTCCTTTTGTTCTTAAGTTATTAGCAGCTTTTATTACTTCATGTAATTCTTCTCCACAAGAAATTATTATTCCAGATGGCTTTTTCATTGTATCTACAGCAATATATCCACCACACTCTACCTTATTTGCTTTTGTACATTCAAGAATTGGTAATTTGTTTCTTGATAGAGCAATTACTGCTGGAGTGTTTATTTGATTTAGAATTGTTCTATATGTTCCTATTACTTCATTAGTGTCAGCTGGTCTAAATACTTCCATATTAGGAATTGTTCTAAGAGAAAGTAGTTGCTCTACTGGTTGATGAGTAGGACCATCTTCTCCAACACTTATTGAGTCATGAGTATATATATAAATATTTGGTAATTTCATCATACATGCAAGTCTCATAGCTGGTTTTAAATAATCAGAAAATGCAAGGAAAGTTGAAGCGTATGGTCTAAATCCTGATAAAGCAAGTCCATTTATAATAGCTCCCATTGCATGTTCTCTTACACCAAAGAAAATATTTTTTCCATTATAGTCATCGTATGAAAAGTCTCCTCCATCATTTATATATGTTTTATTAGCAGCGAATAAGTCAGCTGAACCTCCAATTAAGAATGGAATATCTTTTGAGATTTTATTTAATATTTTAGATGATGCGTCTCTTGGTGACTCTTCAAGTGATGAAGGTATATCATAAATTATGTCTTTTAAATCTATTCTTTTATCACTACTCATGAATTTTTTTAATTCATTTTGTTCTTCTTCGGATAAAGTTTCTATACTTTTTTCAAATTTTTCTGATAGTTTTTTACATCTATTATTTATTAATGCTTGGAATTCTTCCATTGATCTTTGTGATACTTGGAATGGTATATCTCTTACTGATAGTTTTTCTTTTATATTTGAAATATCTTCTTTTGTTAGTGGTTTTCCATGAACTGTATTTGTTCCTTCAAGTAATGAATATTTTCCAATAGTTGTTTTTACTTCTATTAGGGTTGGCTTATCAGTTGATGCTTTGGCTTCTTCTATTGCCTTTGATATTTGTTCATAGTTATTACCATCTTCAACATTTATAACATTCCAACCTGCTGAAATAAAACGCATTGGAACATTGTCATTAAATGTCATACTTGTTTTTCCGTCTAGGCAAATGTTATTTGAGTCATATAAAACTATTAGCTTATTTAATTTTAATGTACCAGCAAGAGATGCTGCCTCATATGATATTCCTTCCATTAAGTCTCCATCACTTGCTAGGACATAAGTATAATGACTAATAATATCTCTTTTTAATTTGTTGTATTTTGTTCTTAAATATGCTTCTGCCATTGCCATACCTACTGCTGTTGCAAAGCCTTGTCCAAGTGGACCTGTTGTACAATCAACACCTGGAGTTTTTCCATATTCTGGATGGCCTGGAGTTATAGAGTCAATCTTTCTAAAGTTTTTTAAATCATCTAATGTAATATCAAAGCCTGCCATATATAATGTTGCATATAAAAGTGCTGAGCCGTGTCCTGCAGACATTACAAATCTATCTCTATTAAAATATTTTGGATTTTCTTTATCAAAGTTTAGATGGTTGGCATATAATGCATAGATAATAGGGGCGGCTCCTAGTACAATACCAGGATGCCCACTATTTGCATTATCTATCATATCTATTCCTAAACATCTTATTTGATCAATTATTTTTTGTTGATTAATTTCTGCTAAATCTATTGGTGCTTTTATCATTATAATCACTCCTTTGTTAGTATTATATCATAGGCTATTTAGTCTTGTGATATTTAATTTTTTTATAGCACTCCATTATTACAATAATAACTATTCCTAAACATAATAGTCCAATTAAATGTGGATATGGTATTGAACTTGTTTTTAATATAACGTTTAAGAAATCTACTTCTAAAACTGCTACTCCAAGTATTAGAGAACCTAATACTCCGAATAAGAATACATAGTTACTTGTAAGAGAAACTGAGAAGGCACTTTTCTTTTCGCTTCTACAGTTAAATGCATGAACATTTTGAATAATAATCATTAATGCCATAACGTATCCTCTTGCAAGGGATGTTTCCATGTGAACTATATTTAATAAATAATACCATAAACCAAAGACTATAAATCCAATTGATAAACCTGATATTATTATTTCTTCAAATAAATTTTTATCAAACAAACTTTCTTTAGGATCTCTTGGTTTTTCTTTCATTATGTCTTTTTCTGCTTTTTCAAAAGATAGTGCAAAGTCTTGAAGTCCATCCGTTACAACATTTAGCCATAAAAGTTGGATTGCTACTAATGGCATTGGCATATTACAAAGTATTGATAGACAGAAGAATAATACTTCAGCAAGACCACATGATACTAAGAAATATGTTATTTTTCTTATATTTGCGTAGGCAACTCTTCCTTCTAATACTCCACTTACTATTGATTTAAAGTTATCATCCATTACAATCATTTTTGATGTTTCACGAGCAATATCTGTACCACTTCCCATGGCAATACCAACATTTGCACTTCTTAGGGCTGGAGCATCATTTACGCCATCTCCTGTTACAGCAACAAATTCACCTTGTCTTTTAAGAGACTCTACTATTTTTAATTTTTCCATAGGAGTAACTCTTGTATAAATTAATTTGCTTTTAACAAAAGAGTCAAATTCTTCTTCAGATTTTTTTAAATATTCTTCTACTTCATCTCCTGTTGTTACATCATCATATGTATTTGTTAATTTTAAATCTTTTGCTATTTTAAAGGCAGTTAATGGATGATCTCCCGTAATCATCAATACTTTTATTCCTGCAGTGTGACATTTTTTGATTGCACCGACTGCTTCTTTTCTAATTGGGTCAATGAATCCAACCATTCCCATGAACATCAAGTCTTTTATATCTTTTTCAGAATATGAATCTTTCTCTTCTACCTTACCATTTGCAAGAGCAATTACTCTATAACCATCTTTTGCTAAATACTCATTTTGTTCTTCTAACTTATTTGTGTCTAATTTTTTTCTAAAATTTACTTTATTACAGAATGAAGTTACTACTTCCAATGAACCTTTTATTGTACAATATACTTCATTATCTTTTTTGTAAAATACTGCTGAATATTTATTTGCTGATTCATATGGAATAGTTTCTAATATTTCAATATTTTTTATATTTGTTTTTGCTTTTTCTCCAAGAACTAAGAAGGCTATATCAATAGAGTCTCCAATGTGTTCTTTTTTAGTAAATTTTGCTTCATTATTAATTTGACCAAGAAGAGCTATTTCTTTAGCGTATTTAATGTCTTTTCCATTTATTTCTCCATTTATATCATATCCTGCTCCAGTTACTATATACTCATTATCATTTGGTAATAATATCTTTTTAGCAGTTTGTTCATTTACTGTTAGAGTTCCTGTTTTATCACTTGCTATTACTGTACAACTTCCAAGAGATTCAACAGAATTTAATTTTTTAGCAACGACTTTATGTTTTGCCATTTTGTTTGAGGCTATTGTTAGAGCCATCGTTAAGGCAAGTGGTAGGCCTTCTGGCATTGCTGATACAGCAAGAGCTATAACTGATAATAATATTTCATTTAATGGAATATTTTTTGTTGCTAGAAGTATTGCAATTAATATTGAAATTATTACTATTAATAAAGTTATTTGTTTTGAAAATTTTTCTACTCTAATAGTTAGAGGAGATTTTTCTTCTTTTGTATTATTAATTGTATGAGCAATTTGTCCTATCTCTGTATTTATTCCTATTTTAACAACTATTGCTTGGGCTCTTCCTGTTACAACACTTGTTCCAGCAAATAGCATATTAGTTTGATTATTAATTGATATTTCTTTATTTGCTAACATCTTAGCGTTTTTTTCAACCGCAACACTTTCTCCTGTTAGAATTGACTCATCTACTGTAAAATTGTGAGCCTCAATTATTCGTAAGTCGGCAGATATTTTATCTCCTGACTCTAAATATACATAGTCACCTATTGTTAATTCACTAGAGTCTATTAATATTTCTACACCATTTCTTTCTACTTTTACTTTTTCTTTTACAAGAGATGATAAGGCCTCTGCAGTATTACTTGCCTTTTTCTCTTGAAATGTTCCCATTATAAGGTCAACTAAAATTATAAATGTGATTGCTAGAGCATCTACTATTTCTCCTACTAGAAGAGATGCAAATATCGCAACTATTAATATTAAAACTATTGGATCTAGTAATTCATCTATAAATATTTTTAATATACTATCTGGCTTTTTTCTTGGTAGTTCATTGTAGCCATATTTATTTATTCTTTTTGTTGCTTCTTTATTAGTTAATCCTTCCTCACTAGTTTGAAATTTTTTTAGTATCTCATCAGTTGACATTGCATAAAACCTATTATTTTTCATTTTCAATCCCCTCTTCTATAGTTTTTATTATTTTTGCAGGATTCCCAGCAACTATTACATTATCTGGAATATTATGAGTAACTACACTTCCTGCACCTATTACACAATTTGAGCCAATCGATACTCCTGGTAGAACTGTAACTCCTCCTCCAAACCAACAATTATCTCCAATACTTATTGGTTTTGCTTTTTCTAAACCTTTATTTCTTAAATTGTAATCAAATGGATGAATTGCTGTATAAAATGAACAGTTTGGTCCAATAAAACAATTGTCTCCAAAGACTACATCTACTCCATCAAGTATTGTTAAATTATAATTTGAATAAAAATTCTTACCTATTTTTACATTGTCTCCATAATCTATATGTACGGGTTGTTCTAATAAAAAATTACTATCACAAGTATTAATTAGTCTTTTTATTATTTCATTTCTTTCTTCTATATTTGATGGAAGAGTATTATTATATTTAAAACATAAATCTGCTGTTTTTCTTCTTTTTAATATCAACTCTTCATCATAATTGGGATTATAATAATCACCTTGTTTTGCTTTTTCTAATTTATTCATACTACACCTTACCTACTTCTTAATTTTTTCTTTTATAAAGTTTCCTAATGAAACAAAATATCCTTGGTCTACTGAGAATATAAAATAAATAATACCTATAACTATATCGAATAAATCAAATGTTAAAATTATAGAGATTGCTGCTAGTAGTGACAAGTACTTTGTAAATTCTTTTTTCTTTTTATACCCGTATATTGTTCCTAAAAGAGTTAGTACTTGAGCAAGTATTAGTAATATTTCTCCAAATGACGATGGATTTAATTTTTTTGTTGTGATTAGTATTACTTTCGCAAGTACTGTTAGTATTAAAATAACTATTGTAAATGTTGTTGCGACTTTTATAAATTTTTCGTCTTCATAGTTATTTTTAAATTCTAGGACTGGCTCTTGATGAAATTCTTTTATTTCTTTTTTCTCTGGTACTTTTATTGGCTTTTCAACATAACTTTCTATTTCATTTTCATTTAATACTAGGATAGGTTCCCATTTTTGTCCTGGAAGCCCTGGTAATATTCCACAACAAATTACTAAGTTATTATTATTTAGTGTACTTCGTATGTTATGAGCAAATTTTCTTGCTGTTTCATAGACTTCATTATCATATTTAAATTCTGGTCCTTTAAAAAAAAGAACTTTTCCATCCATTATAAAACCTCTTATTAATTGATCATATTCTTCTTGTTTTCCTCCTAAAGATAAAAACCATTCTCTATGGTCCATACTACTATTTTGTAAATACTTTACTTCATTATTGTAAATTAAGAATAGTATCCTATTATTCATATTATCACCTAGTGTAATTATAACACGTTAAATAGACTTAAGTAAAATTACTTTTAAAGAAAAGAAAGAATCATTTGTGTTTTGATTCTTTCTAATTTGCCACTTTTGTAAATTGTTTTGCTTTTTCTAATGTATTGTTTCCAACTTCAAATGATTTTAGATATTGTCTTAGAAAATATACTTTATCTAAATTATTGTCAAATAATATATCTGCTAATTCTAATGCTTGGTCTAGGTATATTTCATCATATAAGGCAATGTCATAGTAAGAATTATCTTTAGTTCTTATTCTTCTTTCTACTATGTCATTGTTAAATTCTTTATTTTTAGAATAGTCCAGAAATTTTACAAAGAAATTAACATTATTTTGCCATATTACTGGATTTAATGTAGCATTTGGACATCTAAATTCAATGGTGTTTCCTTCTATTTTTTCATCAAGTTTCATTACATTTTCAAAGTTTACTGCTTGATATCTATTAATTGATAGTTTTTTTACAATGTCATATGCATCTAACTTTTCATTACTTGCTAATTTTTTATATACTTTTAAAAATCTTTTTGAGACAGTTTTTGCATATTCATCTAGCGTTGGTCTATAACTTAAATATTCTCCATAAGAGAATCTAAAAATAATATTTTCATATGTTGACCATAGCTTTATAAAATTTAACCAATTATCTTTATTTCTTCCAAGTGTTTGTGTTCCTACATGGATATGTCCTCCAGCTTTTTCTCCTATTACTGAATTCTTATTTAGAATTTTACATACATCTAATAAGTTTTGCCAACTATCTTTGCAGTCAACTAAGATTGGAGAGTTTATTTCTGCTCCTTGTTCTAGCGATGTATCTCTTTTTAATCTCCATGATTTATCCAGTTTTTGTTCTTCTAACTCAGTTTTTATATCTTCTTTTTTAGCATGTTCGAACTCTAATTCTAATCCAAATGTTTCTTCTTGTGGTATGCCTAAATCTTCTCTATAATCTAGGTAATATTTGTCTAGTTCCAATAATATTTCTTCTAAATCTAGTCCTTTTAATTTTGAGAGAGTACAGTTTTCTTTTGGATTTAATAGTTTGAATATTTCTGATGACTGACTATTCAAGGTATTTGAACTATTCATATAATCTTTTATAAGTATCCTTTTTAATTTCTAATCTTTTTATTTTTCTATCAATGTCATCAGCTCTATATTCACTTTTTATTTTTTCCATTTCTTTTGTAAAACTATACTTTGTTATACCTTTTCTTGCATAATATACTCCTTCACTAATTAACATATTTAATAGTAAATAGGCAATTGTTTGAAGAGCATTTTTTCCTTTACTTTCTTCTACAATAATAAAATCATCCATAAATACATAGCGAAGTATTACTTTATAGTAGTCTTCTTCATTTAACTGTGAACTTGTTAAATTATTTTTCTTTTCTATTTTTGTTTTAGTTGGTTTTTCTAAATATGTAAGTATCTTCTCTGGACTTTTTTCAATATTATCAAATATTATATCCGTAGAAATGTTTTCTAAATCATAACTTAATATTTCTCTTTCATAATAGTCATTTTCTTTATGCCATTTTGTTACTACAATTAATTTTGTATTTTCTTTTCTAGGTAATTCATAATCTACATCTAAATCAACTTTACTCTTACTATCCATTTCTTCGTATGCTGTTAAATACATTGTTTCATTATCTTTTAGTATTGGTGTATTATTTGTATACTTGAAAGTTCCTGCTAGTACTAAACTGGTGGTGACATATGGTGCAAGTAGTTGAATTATGCGAGCAGTTATTTTTAAGTTTTTGATAGTTTTAACTTTTATTCTTTTTAATTTTTCGTCTTTTAATTCTTCTTCAAGCTCTTTTATGTCTTTACTAAGTTTCTTATAAATTTCACTTTCTTCCACTAATAGTCACCCCTTTTTGTACGAGACTATATAGTAGCATATAATATTTTTCTTTGCAATGTATAACTAGATATAAAATTTTTTTATACAAAAATCAACATATAAATGTTGATTGATTAAGTATATATTTATTTTATTAAGGTTTTTTCTTTTATATCTGTTAGGCTTTCTATATCACCATTTTCTTTATTTACGTATATGGTATTAAATCCTAAACTTTTTGGTACATTAATATCTAGTTCTATATCATCACCTATCATTATACATTCACTTGGAGTGTTTTTACCTGCTGCTTGAAAGTATGATTCTTTATTTGGTTTAATTATACTTTCTCCATAATACTCAGAAAAGTATTTGTTAATATTCATAGATTCTAATCTATTTCTTTGAGACTTTTCAAAATAATTTGAAAGAAGTACTAGTTCATAGTTGTTATATAAACTTTTGATTAAAGATTCTAATTTCTTATTATCTTTTGGTACAGCATTTTTTAAATTTAAAAATAGAAGTCTTAAAAAGTCTTCATCTAATTTCGTATCTAACTTTTTACTAAAAAATGATAAGTAACTATCCTTTTCATAGGACTTATGATATTTTTCGTATTCTTTTATATTATTTAAATATATTTTTAATTTTTCTAAATCATTAACTCCATATTCTCTTAAGGCTTTTTCTATATAAATTTTAAAATCTACTCCAGTAATTATAGTATTATCAATATCAAAAATTAATCTTTTAATCATGTTATCACCTATTTTTCTGTAATTCTATTTAATTCTTCTTGTGTTAGTTCTCGGCAACTTCCTTCTTCTAATTCTTTTGGTAAGCATAAATTTCCAATTTTTATTCTTTTTAATTCTAATACTTCTAATCCGTAGCAACCAAACATTCTTTTAATTTGATGATATCTTCCTTCTGTTAGAGTTACATAGCATTTTCTCTTATCAATTATTTCTAAAGTACTGCTTTTACATTCTCCATCAATTAATTTAATTCCGTTTTTAAATTCATCTATCATAGAATTTGATAAATCGCCTGATAGCTCTACATAATACTTTTTTGAAACATGCTTTTTAGGAGATAATATGTTATGTGCAAAATCGCCATCATCTGAGATAATCATCAAACCTGTTGTATCTTTATCAAGTCTTCCTACTGGAAATAAATTTCTGTTTAAAAATTCATCCGGGCATAGTTCAATTACTGTTTTTGCATTTTCATCTGTTGTTGCACTTACGTAACCTTTTGGTTTATTTAGTACTAAGTAAACATATTTTTTATAATTAAGTGGTTCTTCTCTAATAGTAGTTATATCTTTTAACTCATCTACTTGAATATTACTTTTATCAACTACTTTACCATTTACTTTGATTAAGCACTTCTTTATTAATTTTTTTACATCATTTCTACTAAGAGATGTTTGACTACTAATTATCTTATCTAATCTTTGCATAGTTTCTCCTTTTACTAATTCTTTTTATATACTAATACAGAATCTTTTATATTTTCATCATTAAATTTTAATCCTTTTACTCCAATAAATGAAATAAATTCTGGATGATATTCTTTTAATATACTTAGAGTTTTTTCTAAATCATAAATCAAATTCCAGTCTTCCTGATACTTAGAATCTTTTACTGTTTCATATAAATAACTTATTAGAAGTATGCCATCTTCATTTAATAAATTACTAGTTTTATCTGTCATTATTTTTAGAAAATGTCTAGAAATATATGTTCCTATATTAGATAACCAAATATTATCAAATGTTTTATCAACATCTTTTTTAAAGATATTTCCTATTATGAATTCTGGATATACTTTTTTTATTTTACTTTTTAGTTCTTTATAATTTTCATCTTCTAAGTATGGGTTCATATTTTCTATGATAGGTGTTTTTTCTTCATCTAGTGAGAATAATTTATTTCTTATATATTCTCCTTTATAAGTACTTAATAATTCATCCCAGAAGAGATATGATTCATAATCAAGAAGTCTTAATGTTTCCTTTAATTTATTATAGGTTTCTTTATTAAATACTTCTTTATTCTTTTTAAATGTTTTTGGATGATCTTCGTATCTAAAAAATCTTAAGAATTCTTCTTTTGATAGTTCTATTATTCCACTTGACTTTAAGTAATAATAATATTTTGTATATGGATTAATATCTAATACAGTTATATCTTTACAATTTTTTAATATTGCATTTAAGGCTTGATCTGCTGATGATCCTACTGTTAATAGACTTTTTTCTTCTAAATTGAAGCTATCAATATATCCTGAAATGTTTTCTGTTGAGAATGGATAGATACTTGAAAAGCCTTTACAATATGCTTCATCATATACATCTATGTTTTCACACCGCTTTATTGCATTATTTAAAATTGTTTCAAAATACTCCACCATTTTCTATAACAAATTTTATTACTTATTACCTACTATTACTTTTCCATCTAAATTACAGATATAACTGTCATTTAATTTACTTTTTATATATTTAAGTTTTTCTTCGTCATGTTCTACTTGTCTTCCAACTAAGACTCCTTCAATTAGGTCTTTTGGCAATCCAAATATGATTGCTGACTCTCTATCTGCTGTTGCTTTGGTTCTATTAAATCTCTCATCAAGAAACTTCTCATAATATCTATAATCTAAGAATGGTTTTAATGTTTCTTCATCAAGGTTTGTATTCCAAACATCGGCTTTTATTAGTTCTTTAGCATATTCACTTTTCATATTTAGAATAAAAGCAATTTGTCTTTTATTTGATACTAGACTTGGTATAAAACTTACTTCTTTTGTCTTGTCACCCCAATATTGCCAAACACTTTCTAAATCATTTATTTTTTCTGTTACTTCATCAAATTTATGATATGGAACTAATTCTGATACTAACTTTGATTCCGGTCCTCTTCCAATTGTATAAGTTATAGTAAAGCCACTATAGTTATAAATGTAGTCTTTAAGATATGTATCCTCTTTTAGATTCCACATTCCAACACTATTTTTTATTTTATTGGCTCTTTGTGGGTCACTAAACTCAATAGCAATAAAACCGTTTTCTACAGTATAGTCAAATATTTCTTTTCCTGGAAATATTCCATGAATAAACGTTCCCTTTTCTAAGTAAACATTTTCTCCCTCGGTATATTTATTCTTTTCAATCTTTTTGTCTTCTTTATAAAATAAATCTATTTGATTTAGTACAATGTCTAAGGCATTACCTTCAAATGTTTTTTTAGCATATTCTATATATTTATCTTTCATCTTCTCTACTCCAGTCTTCATTTGGATTAAATCCATATTCTTTTTCCCATTCAATATGATTTTCTCTAGCAACTCTTACTGCTTCACAGTTATTGTTTGATGTTACACTTGCGCCATCTGTTACTAAAAAGAATGGTAAATCATATTCTTTTGCAAGGTGCTTTACTTCTTTACAGAATTTTCTTGCTAATTCTTTTTTTTCTTCTTTAGTCATATAGCATCTCCCTTTATAAATCTACTTTTTCCTCTTTTGTTATATAGTTATAAAAGTCCATACATTTAATATGATAAGGAGGCTTCTTATAGCTATATATATAAAAATTTGCGCTTTTTGAGACATAATTATTTTCATTTATAAATTTATTTTTTACATCTAGCAGTAGTTCTTCTTTTGTTTTATATTTGTGAATTCCTTTATACTTATTCCAAGAGTGTTCAAACCAGTAATAATAATTATCATCTTGATATATTAAGAATGTATGTGATGGAAGCATATCCTTATCTTTTAAATAAATAAAGTATGTTTCATATTTATATTTAGTGTCTTTAAATAATTCTCTTTCTAGTTCAGTTTGGTCCCAGCAAACACCACATTTAGATTTTAATAGTTCATCACTTGTTTGTAGGTAATAAAAATCATTAAAATTATTATCCCATTTTTTTGTATCATAAATAATATTCTTTCCACTTTCATCTTTAAAACCATACTCAATATTATCCATAATAGACATTATATTTTCTATTTTCTTATCCATAAAATACCTCTTATTTAGTATAACACAATTTATATAATTACTTTAAATACTAGAATCTAAATATCTTTCTTTTTAGAGTTAGAAGTTTTTCTCTATCTACTATGTAGTCATCACTGTCATCAATTATTTCATCTAAATAAGGTAGTGTTGTTAATAATGATTTTTTATTTAATAGACTTTCAAATAGTTCTCTTGAATTTTTTAATGTGTCTACATTATTTGATAGTTCTTTATATTTTTTTTTAGAAATATGATTTATTTCTTCATCAAAAATAATATCGTAGAAAGATACTAACATTGATAGTTTATCTAAATCTTTTGATAGATAAACTTTTTCTTTTCTATAATCTAATAGAAAATATTTTAGAAGAAGTGAAATAAATGGAGAACTATAATATTTGTATGAACAACCATCTATATCGCAAAATCTTATTTCTCTATCTTTATTTATTAAAATATTTTCAAAACTTAAGTCTTGATATATAATTCCACTATCATGTATTTTTCTTAATACTTTGCTTGCTTCTTTTAATGATTCAAATAAATCTTTAATATTATAAAATCTTGTTGAATAAAAGTCAGATAAGTTTTTAGAGTCTTTAAAATAATCCATTGTATATCCTTCTAATAATCCATCTTTTACTATTAAATCTTTTGGCATTAAAACTTTATCTATATGAATAGAAGATAATTCTTGAAACTTATCAGCTAAAACTTCTTTTTCATCATCATATAATCCAGTTAATATTTTGTAGCAAGTATTTCCATCTGTATAAGTTATACTTTTACTTCCCTGATTTGCAAGTTTTTCTAAAGCATTTATGTTTATGTCTTTTATATTTATTTTTTCCATACATTATTTATAATTTCTTCTAACTAAAACTAGTGACTTGCCTTTATTTATAAAGTCTAGAGTTTCATTCTTTTTACTTATTGTATCATCTATAAATGAATATTTTTCTTTATTAGAGCATTGTTCTAAAAAATCAAGGTACTCTTGTGGAAAGTAGTATTTAGGAATCTTAGTATCTAATAAATCTTCAATAAACGTTGTACTATATTTTTTATCCGAAGTTATTTTAATACTTGCACTTTTAGAATCATATTTTATATTTGTCTCTTGTACATCATCAATTGTATTATATAAATTAATACCATTTCCTAGGATATATATTGTTTGATATGGATTTAATTTTATGTAAAGAGATTTTAATTTAAAAAGATTGGTTTCTTTTAATTTTTCATATAATCTTTTAAATTCTTCAATATCTTTTATAGAAATTACAGGGCTAAATTCTTTTTCTTGATTTATTGTAGTTACTTTTTCAAATTTAGTTGAATCATCATTTAAGATAAATGTTGCGTTATCTAGACATTCTCGTAATCCATTTAAATCATATTTATTCATAAATTGTCTAATAGCAATAGGAATTGATGTTGTCTTTTTAGAAACGCGTAAGTATAGACTTGTGGAGTCTTTTTCTTCTGTTATTCCATCTTTTAGAGATAATACTAAATCATAATCATTTTTGTATTTTGAGTCTACTTTAATTTGTTCTTTTAATTTTTTTAGTATTTCTTCAACTTTTTTATATTCTTCTTTTAGAGCTGTTACTACTTCTATAAATGTATAATATTCTTTTTCTTGTAAATTTTCTTTCATACATAACCTCTTTTCTTAGAATCCATTTTCTTTTGAAAAATTTTTTCTATTTCTTCTTCAAATGTTTCTTTATTATATTTAATTAATTTAAAATAATTTTCTATTTCTTCTTTAAAGACTTCTTTATCTATTAACAAAACAAGTTCTTCTAAAATTGGAATTAGAGAATATAAATCTATTCTATTATCTCCATCTGGTAGGTAGTCTTCTAATGTCTTCTTTGTTTTCTTTTATATAATCTTCTGTTGTAATTTTAGTAATATCTGTTGGTTCATAGATTTTATAATATAGGTCTTTTTTGTATTTACATAGTGAAGTTGGATCATACACATACTCATCCATTTCTATCCAACCATGTCTTGAATTTCCACTTCCATACTTATATTCTAATGTTTTTATATTTCCTCTTACAAGAGTTGATGCTGGTTGTGCTAAAAACATATATAGGCTTCTATCAAAACATTTTCCAGGAGGAATATTTGGTTTTAAATACTTAATATGAATTGATACTGGTAAACCAAAAATATATGTTTTTGATAATTCATCATAAAAATCATCATTAAATGTTTCTATTTCTTTATTTAAGATAGCATTTTTAAAGATTATATTTGCCCTTTTAAAATACAAATCTTTCTTTAATTTATCAAACATATAATCCCTCCCTTTTAAAATTACTTTCTATAATAACATTTTTTTAATTTTATTTATATAGCAAATTAGAATATTATGACAAAAGAAAAAATGATTTTTAATTAATCATTTTCTTCTTTTAAATATTTCATAAATATAAATATTCCTACAAATATGAAAATCAAACTTAACACTTGATTTGTTGAGAAAATATTACTAGTTGTTTTCATTCTTAAAAAATCTAATAAAAATTTTGCTGTTCCACATAATGTTATAAATATTCCTAATTCTTTATTATTAAATTTATTTTTTATTGTCTTTTTTATTGTGTATATAAATATTAAAGTAAATATTATTGTTTCTAATATTTGAACTGGGAAAAGGCTTATATTTTTAGGAGCATTACTTGAATAATTATATATTATATTACCTAGACCATTATATTCCATTCCATAGCAACATCCAACTAAAAAACAGCCTATTTTTCCAATAGCATACATTAATGGAATTGATGGTAAGAATGTATAATAAATGTCTTTTGCTTTCTTTTTAAATTGAATTTTAAATATAAAAAGACAAATAATTGCTCCGAGTAGTGCTCCATAAGAAGTAAGTCCTATGTTTAAAAAGTCAAAGTTTTTATATATATTTAAATTTTCTAAATAAGTTAGAAATTTTGCTCCAATGATTATCCCAACATTTTCGTATACTAGTGCACCTATTACTTCATCCCTTGTTAAATTATATTTTTGATAAATACATAATACTACAATAACATTACTAAACAATGATATTACTAGCATTATTCCATACAATGAAATATTAGTATTAAACATTCTAAACTCCTATCATGCACAAGACCCACATGCTTCTATAAATGCTGCAATTATAGAAAATATTATAAGAATTATAATTATGGTTATCCAAAATAAAGTCTTTACAATATTACTATTTGGACAACTTATTTTAGCAGTAATTATTACTATAATTGAAGCAAGAAGTCCTGCGACTGACCCCGAGAAAAAAAATGATAGTAAGCATATAAAATAAATTATAACAAAAATTTGGCCACCGCCAGTTTCTTCAATTTGCTCTTCACTTTTTGATTGTTCTTCTTGATTTTGGTTTACTTGTGGCATATTCTCTATTTTAAAGTGAACTGCACTTTTACAATTTGGACATATCTTATAACTTGAATCTATTTTTCTACCACACTTTGTACAATAAATTACATCTGGAATCCTTATATTGGTTGTACCATTTTCTAACTTATTTCCACATACACCACAAAAAATAGAACCATCTTTATTTTCTTCTCCACACTTATTACACTTCATATAACACCTCTATACTTAATCTTTAATGTATTAAGTATATCATACTTTACTACTTTATTATTCAAAAAGTTCTTTTGGTTTATTAACATATTTTAGTGTCTTAGAAATTTCATGAGTTACATCTGTTTTTTCAGTTATTTTAATATTTTCTAATAATGCTCTTATTATATTAGCATTCTTTTGATAATAAATATCATCTTCTAGAGAATTAATAAGAATACTATTATATAATTCAAATAAATTCTTCTTGTTCATCTGTCTTAAAAATGCATCAGATGAGTCAACAATATAAAATAAATCGGGGTCAATTATAATTATTCCATTTTTACTTAATATTGAATTGTCTCTTTTAACATCATTTGTACAAATATTATTCTTTGCTAGTTCTTCAAATAGTTTTTCTAATTCATAAAAATTTTCTAATAGATAATTCTTATCTTCTAAAAGAGCATTTACTGAATTATCTTTATAATATTTAGCGGTGTATGCTGAAACTATAAATTCATGATCATCACAAATACTTTTATATAAATCAATTTGATTACTTCTATTATAAATTTCATATAATTTCATAAAATGAGGATTATTTATATCTTTTAAAATATCAAATACATCTGCTTTTAATCTACAAGTAAGTGGTGTTAGTGGGAAGTACTTTTTAAATATTTGTTCATCATCTGAATATATTTCTGCACATAGACCTTTATTTATATATTCCATTTCTTCTAAACTAAATCTTTCAAAATTTCTATTATAATAATCTACTTCACCTTTTAATTCACTTTCTATTATACTATTATAATTCATACTTATCCCCCTAATTTTCTTAATATTATTTTTTAATACGTATTTATTTAAAGCGTATAATATGATAACACAAATTTTATTTGTTTACAAATTAGGATTAGTTAGATTATTTTATAAGTTTTTTTCTTTTCATATCATCATGTATTTCTTTGCATAAATCGTCATAATTAACTTTTTCTTTTATTAATCTAATTTCTTCTTTTAATTGTTCTTCATAAAATGGTTGAATTGGAGTTAGACGTTTTTCTAAATTAGGTAATATTAATGGTAAAACATATTTATCTTTTTCTAAACTTGAATCTTCTAAGAATTCTTCATTTAAAAAATTTAATGTCTTTTCTTTATTATTAACTACTCTAATTTTTGGATGTTCTAATTTATAATAAAACTTTTTTTCAAATACCAAACCAAGAGACGCATCATATACTAAGACATTTCCATCTTTTAATTTTCGTTCGGCAAAACAGTGTTCTGCATAATGGCTACTAATTTTATTATTATTGTATTCATCAATATATTCTGGATTTAGTCTTAAACTATCAATATCTGCATCAACTATTTGAAAGTCATCATCTCCAAAACCTAGTGCTATTAATGGTCCCCTGTCGTAGCAATAACCATTACATAATTTTTCATTTAATATTATAATTGATGCTGGTAGTCCTCCATAATTAACGTCTCTTAAACTTTCTAGTAGTTTATCATCATATCCAAATATCAAGCCATTTTTTATTCCATATTCAAATAAAATATCTCTTTTCTTATTAAATAATTTCCATTTTAATTCATCTAATTTTGTTGCCACTATACCCCCCCATTTCATAAGTAGATATGTTAACATATAAAACCAATCCTTGCAATTTATGAGTTTAAAAATATAAATAATTAAACCAACAAGAATATTTCCTGTTGGTTATCTTTATAATAGTTAATATTTATTTTTAATATATTAATAATACCATCTTTCTACTTGATCTGTTTCATCGTTATATACATTAAAATATACTCCATAATATTTTGTACCACAATCATCTATAATTTCTTCACATCCATAAGTAAATACTTTTGTGTTTATATTATCACTAACATCAAAGAATGCTAAATTTCCTTGTTTCATACAAGTGTCGTTATCATTATAAACATATGAATATTTATGACTGAATTTTTTTGATTGGCAAGTTGGTGTTGTTTGTGTTGTATTAGTAGATTCATTGGAATTTTTTGTGGTATTTGTGTTTTTGTCAGAATTTGAGTTTGTATTTTTACTACTATCTTTGCTTTCCCATTTAGCTACTAATGTAATATCTTTATTAATTTTAGTTGAAAAATCAAACTCATTATCATTTAAATACCAGCCACTTAATTTATAACCTTCTTTTACCGGGTTGCTTGGTTTAGCAACTGTTTCATTAGCTGATACTTGAACATTTTCTACTTTACTTCCTCCATTAGAATCAAAAGTTACAGTATATTTATTATTTTTATACTCACTTATTATTTTCTTTTCATTTAAATTTTTTTGAGATTTTATTATAGCATTTAGTTTTAATTTCTCATTAATTTTTTTATTATTAAATCTATTATAATCAGTTATAATAGTTATGTTTTCAAATGTCTTACCACTTTCTTTAACAGTTTTACAAAGAACATTAATAATATCTACTGCACTTTTACCAGTAACATTTAATCCTTTTATCAATTTTTTTGCATCGTCGTTTAATGGTTCTACTTTTGTAACTTCTTCTTTATAATCATAGCAAGTTTTCTTACCACATTTATACTTATAATTTTTAAAAGTTATTTTTACTAATGGATTTATTTTAACGTAAGCAGTATATAAGACTTCTTCTTTCTTATTATTCTTTTTAAGCATATCATTTTTAAAAAAGATTATTCCTATTATCACAATAATTAAAAATACAATAAGTATACTCCCAAGAATTAACTTTTTCTTCTTTTTCATTTTTTCTCACTCCTTCTTAAGAAGATTATACTACAATAGTTTTTATTTTTTGCTATAAACTACATTTAATTATTAATAAATTTAATTTTTGTTATGACAATATCTTTAACCTCTTAGGTTTTTTTATTCTATAAAAAACAGTCATATTTCAGATTTACATATTAACAATATTTAATTTTTTTAACATAACGAAAATAGTTTTTGATATTAAAGGTAATAATTTAAATGATTTTATTATGTAGAAAACAATTCCTGTAATCTATATTACAAGAATTGCCTGTTGGTAATTTTTTTCTTTACATTAGTTTGTTATTATAGCTGTTCCACTTATGATAGTAGTTCCCATTCCTGTTTGATAACCTGCAAATCCTATAGCATATTTATGAGAACTATTTAAGTCAGTAACAGACATAGAACCATTAAGTCCATTTTTAATTTGAACCCAAGATGATGTAGTTATATCATAAACACCTATTCTAGCGTTTTGACCATTGTTTGATGCCAAATTATAAGAAATATTTATTGTTCTATTAGATGCCACTTTAAAATAAACATCAGTATATAACCATGCCTTTGTAGCACGAACAATATTAGCTTTATATGATTGTCTAGATAAATCTAATGAATTTGTAGGAAGCGATGTAGAACGTAACCTTTCATCTAGAACACCTTCGACCATTTCCTTTTCTGCAGGAATTGTATTAAATTTACTAGTATTATTAAATTCATCAACTGATAATGCAGATACATTAGTAGTAGCTAAACAAATTATGAATACACTAATAGCTACATGAATATTTTTTTGCTTTTCATAACTCTCTCCTTTATATTTTATTTTAAATTTATATTTATGTTTTTAAAACTACCAACCACAATTAATTATTATTAAATTTCAAATACTTTAGTAATTGAAAAGTTAATGAAACGCCAATTAAGTTTAAAATAATGTCATTAATATCAAATATTCCTAAGCCAGTAATTAATTGGAATAATTCTTTTACAATTACAAATATAAACATGATTATAAAAAAATTAATAAAAGATATTTTTGGTTT
>ERZ808246.197-NODE-197-length-52549-cov-55.552939_pt1 | contig 52549 bp, 39 predicted proteins | sample MGYA00521083_ERZ808246 | MGnify/ENA primary metagenome ERZ808246 (study PRJEB31516, sample SAMN03275577) | gut metagenome | biome: mammalia-associated habitat; material: feces | host: Papio cynocephalus | place: Kenya | collected 2012-07-07 ... | reverse complement strand
ACACCGAGCAGGATCTGCTCGACATCCGTAATTTCGGTATGAAGTCCATCGACGAAGTCAAGGAAAAGCTCCAGTCCCTCGGTCTGGCGCTCAAGGCTTCCCCGCTTGGCAACTTCGATACCAACAACCTCGAAGGTGGCACGTTCTTCTCGCCTGAAGACGAGTGATCCGCCGCTTTTGACATAACCGCTTCGTCGGGTTCGGACGTTCGGGCCTTTGCCCACCTGAATTCGACGGGGCCATCAAGGAGTAACAATGCCTACACCAAAGAAGGGTCCGCGTCTGGCCTCCAGCCCGGCTCATGAGCGTCTTATGCTCGCGAACATGGCCACCAGCCTGTTCCAGAACGGCCGCATCACCACCACCCTGCCGAAGGCCAAGCGTCTTCGTCCGCTGGCCGAGCGTCTGATCACGCTCGCCAAGCGTGGTGATCTGCACAACCGTCGTCGCGTGATGCGCGTCATCCGCAACAAGTCCGTTGTGCACAAGCTGTTCACCGAGATCGCCGAGCAGATGGAGCAGCGTGAGGGTGGCTACACCCGCATCGTCAAGATCGCTCCGCGTCGCGGCGACGCCGCTCCGGCGGCCATCATCGAGCTCGTCACCGAGCCGGTGAGCCCGAAGCAGGCAGTGGTCAAGGAAGCCGAAGCCGCAACCAAGGTTGCCGCCAAGGAAGCTCCGGAAGCCGCAGCTGAGGAAGCTCCGGCCGAGAAGGCCGAGTGAGTCGGCTTTCCAGCTGAATCTCGCTGAATGAGGGGATTGGAAATCGAAAGGTTTCCAATCCCCTCATCGCATTTGGGCATCGTCAGGGCACATCATACGCAAGGCCCGCAAGGTCGCCGCAAACGAGGCGGATGAGACGACCGTTTGCTAAGCTCGGTGCCGTGAGACTGCGAATCGATTTGGCATATGACGGCACCGACTTCTACGGATGGGCGAAGCAGCCCGACCTGCGCACCGTGCAGGGGGAAGTGGAACGTGTGCTGCATACCGTGCTCCGCGTGCCCGAAGGGGACGCGGACGAGCCATTGCGTCTTACGGTTGCGGGAAGAACGGATACCGGCGTGCACGCCTCGCATCAGGTCTGCCACCTCGACGTCGATGGGAAGACCCTGGAACGGTGCGTCGGCCATATGAACGTTCCCGCGGTCACCGCATTGCAGCGTCGCCTGCAACGCATGCTGCCGAAGGACATCGTCATCCACCGCGTCTCGCAGGCCCCCGAGGGATTCGACGCGCGTTTCTCCGCGCTGGAACGCACCTACGTGTACCGCATCGCCGACCGATCCAGCGAGATCGATCCACGTACCCGAGGATTCGTGCTGCATATCGACGACGTGTTGAATCTCGACGCCATGAACCGGGCGGCCGCGATGACGATCGGACTGCACGACTTCGGATCGTTCGCCACGCCGAATCCGGGAGGCACCACGATACGCGAGGTCAAAACCGCCTACTGGCGGCGCGTGCCGCAGCGTCCCCTGATCGCCGACGACATGGCAATGGGGGAGCGGTACCGCACGCCGGCCGTGGAATCCGGTCTGGCGTGCTTCACCATCGTCGCGGACGCGTTCGCCCGCAACATGGTGCGGTCCCTGGTGAACGGCTGCGTGCAGGTCGGCATAGGCAAACGGTCCCTGGACTGGTTCGCGGGGAAAATGGAGACGCCGCTGCGTGAGGGGTCCACGGGTCCGATCGCGCCGCAGGGACTGACTTTGGAGCACATCGAATACCCATCGGATGACCAGTTGGCGGCACGTGCCGAATCGATTCGCGCGAAGCGCACGCTGTGATCCGTCAAATAGGTGTGAGCCGCCTGACACGTCTGAGCCGCTGAAGGCGGATCGAATACGGACAACCGATGGAACCGATGGAAGAGTGGTAGGCATTCCATGCATCCGTCCCATGCATCCGGCTCTTCGAATCGGCCTCAAAAGCGCCCGATAAAGAATATTTCCGGTATATGGACGATACCCCCCTACATTATGAGACAAACTCGTTCCACAATATGAAACGAGTTTGTCTCGGAAACCCCCAAGGGCTAATACAGTCACGTAGCGAATACGAGCATGGGGATGTTCGAAGGGGGTCGCATGATCAAATATATTCTCAAACGCATCGCCAACTACGTGGTGATGCTGTTCATCGCAGTGTCGCTGACGTATTTCCTGGCAAGCGCGTTCATGGATCCGCGTTCGAACTACATGTCCAGGCATCCGCATCCGCCGATCGCCTCGATCAACCGTTCTCTTGACCTTGCCAACATCAACGACCAGACGCCGGTCATCATCCGTTATGGACGCTGGTTGAAGAACATCGTGACACGTTGGGATTGGGGACTGAGCCCGGACCAGTCGCCGGTGGGCCCCGCGATCGCGTCCCGCATCGGCGCATCCGTCCAGCTGGTGACGCTCGCCACCATCCTCGGCGTGGTCTTCGGCGTCAGCATCGGCGTGTACACCGCCATCCGCCAGTACAAGTGGCAGGACCGCGCGTTGAACACCGTCGCCACGTTCTTCCTGGTCATCCCGACCGCCGTGCTCGGTCTGCTGATCGTATTGCTCGCCATCAGCTTCAACAAAGCCACCGGCGGCAGAATCTTCTATGTGACGGGTCTGCATTCGTATACCGGGTCGAATCCGCTGATGTGGTTCCTCGACTTCGCCCAGCATCTGGTATTGCCGACCATCGTGCTCACCATCCCCGGCATGGTCAGCTACCATCTGACGCAACGCACGTATCTGCTCGATACGATGAACGCCGATTATGTGCGCACCGCCCGCGCCAAGGGCCTGCCGCTCAACATCGCCATCCGCCGTCACGCATTGCGCACGTCGTTGATTCCGACGGCCGTCGATGTGGCGTTCTCCATCGCCAGCGTGTTCACCGGCGCCGTGATCACCGAAACCGTGTTCGCCATCAATGGTGTCGGATCCTACTTCGTGCAGGCCATCGGACAGAACGACATCAACGGTTCCGTGGCAGTCACCGCGTTCGGTGGCGTTTGCACGTTGACCGGCGCACTGCTTGCCGATATCTTCTCCGCATGGCTCGATCCACGCATCCGCCTGAGCTGAATAGGTGATTTTCCATGAGTAGCGCACTCGAATATGATGAGACCGTCGAAAACGAGGCGGACAAGGAGCCGAACCTGGAGGAGCAGGGCGGTTCCGGCAACAAAGCGGCCGCCGACTCCTTCAAACGCACCGGTCGAATGACCCTGTACGTCAGGCGTTTCATGCGTCGCAAGTCCGCCGTCGTCGGATTGGTGATGCTGCTGGTATTGATTTTCTTCGCGCTTTTCGGTTCCAAACTTTCCAAGTGGAGCTATGACGAGCCCGATTTCACCGCGCTGGGCTCCGGCCCGACCGCGGACCACTGGTTCGGCACCACCGTCGGTGGTTCCGATTTGTACGCCATGGTGGTACGCGGCCTCGGACGTTCGCTGTCGATCGGTCTGCTGAGCTCCATCGGCACCACGGTGATCGCCGCGATCGTGGGCACCGCGATCGCCTACTTCGGCGGCTGGTTCGAAAAGGTCGGCATGTGGCTGCTCGACATGCTGCTGGTCGTGCCGTCATTCCTGCTGATCGCGCTGATCGTCAGCTCCGCCACCGGCGGCAGCGATTGGTTGTGGCTGGTGTTCGGCCTGACCGCGTTCGGCTGGATCGGCTATGCGCGTACGTTGCGCACGCTGACGTTGAGCCTGCGCGAACGCGAGTACGTGCACGCGGCGAAATACATGGGCGTTCCGGCATTCCGCATCATCGTGCGCCATCTGGTGCCGAATCTGGGCTCCGTGCTGACCATCAACACCGTGCTCGGCGTCATCGGCGCGGTCAACAGCGAAACCGCCCTGAGCTTCCTGGGCCTGGGCATCAAAGCGCCCGACACCTCGTTGGGAACGTTGCTGAACGCCGGACAGACCACGGTGATGACCTCGCCATGGATTCTGCTGTTCCCGTCCATCGTGCTGATCGTATTGACCTTCTCCGTGCAGCTGATCGGCGATGGACTGCGCGATGCCATCGACCCGTATTCCCGTTCCGCTGGAAAGGCTGAGTGAGCCCGAAATGACCAATCACAACGAATCGCAAGAGGAGCAGCCCGTCCTCGAGGTGCGCGACCTGCATGTGAGCTTCGCCTCCGAGGCCGGCGTGGTGCGCGCCGTGCGCGGCGTCGACTTCGACCTCTACCGCGGCAAGACGCTCGGCATCGTCGGCGAATCCGGCTCCGGCAAGTCGGTGACGTCCATGGCGATCATGGGATTGCTCGACAAGAACGCCAGCGTCAAAGGCTCCGTGCGCTACCGTGGCGAGGAGCTGCTCGACAAGAACGATCTGGAGATGAGCAAGATCCGCGGCAAGGGCATCGCCATGGTCTTCCAGGACCCGCTGTCCGCGCTGACCCCGGTGTTCTCCATCGGCGACCAGATCAAAGAGGCGCTGACGATCCACAACCCCGGCATGAGCGCCGAGCAGATCCACGACCGTTCCATCGAACTGATGAACCTGGTGGGCATCCCGGAACCGGAAAAGCGGCTGACGGCGTTCCCGCACCAGTTCTCCGGCGGCATGCGCCAGCGCGTGATGATCGCCATGGCCATCGCCAACAACCCGGACGTCATCATCGCCGACGAGCCGACCACCGCGCTGGACGTGACGATTCAGGCGCAGGTACTCGAAGTGCTGAAGAAGGCACAGCGCGAAACCGGCGCGGCCGTCATCTTCATCACCCACGATCTGGGCGTCATCGCCGGCATGGCCGACGACATCCTCGTCATGTACGCCGGCCGCCCGGTGGAGCATGCGAACGTCGACAGCATCTTCGCGCATCCCGCCATGCCCTACACGATGGGATTGCTGGGCGCGGTTCCGCGTTCCGACCGCGGCAGCGACAAACGCCTCGTCCCCATTCCCGGTTCGCCGGTCAACCTCACCGACCTGCCGAAGGGCTGCCCGTTCGCACCGCGTTGCCCGATGGCCACCGACGCATGCCGTCAGCAGGAACCCGCGCTCAAGCCCGTCGCCGGCTTGGACGGACAGTATGCGGCATGCCTGCGCGCCGACGAGATCGCCAGCAAAGGACTCACCTTCCACGACGTGTACCAGGTGGGTGACCGCATGCCGTCCAAGTTCGCGCATATTCCGCGCGAGCAGCGCAAGACGGTGCTTGAGTTGAAGGACGTGTGCAAGACCTTCCCCGTGACATCGGGCGGGTTCCTTCGTCGCAAGATCGGCGAGGTGCATGCCGTGGACGGCGTGAGCCTCGACGTGCGCGAAGGCGAGACCGTCGCTTTGGTGGGCGAGTCCGGCTCCGGAAAATCCACCACGCTGACGCAGGTCATGAACTTCACCAAGCCGGAATCCGGCTCCATCACCATCTTCGGCAAGACGTTGGAGAAGCGCATGCCTCGCGAGACGCGTCGCGAGCTGCGTTCGCAGGTGCAGTACGTGTTCCAGGACCCGATGAGCTCGCTCGACCCCCGTCTGCCGATCTACGATGTGCTCGCCGAACCGTTGAAGGTGCAGCACAAGAGCCATGAGGAGATCCGCCAGCGCATCGGCGAACTCATGCGGCTGGTGGAATTGAACCCCGATCAGGTGGATCGCTTCCCGACGCAGTTCTCCGGTGGCCAGCGCCAGCGCATCGCCATCGCACGCGCCTTGGCGGTGAATCCGAAGCTGGTGCTGCTTGACGAGCCGGTCTCCGCGCTGGACGTCTCCATCCAGGCCGGCGTGATCAACCTGCTGGAGGATCTGCAGAACAAGCTCGGCGTCGCGTACCTGTTCGTGGCGCACAACCTGTCGGTGGTACGCCACATCTCCAGCCGCATCGCGGTGATGTATCTGGGTCGGCTTGTGGAGGTCGGCGACACGGACGACGTGTTCGACAATCCGCTGCATCCGTACACCAAGGCTTTGATGAGCGCGGTTCCCGTTCCCGATCCGCAGAAGGAACGGTCCCGCAAACGCGTCGTGCTGCAGGGCGAACTGCCCAGCGCGACCGAGACCTTCGCCGGCTGCCCGTTCGCGGGACGTTGCCCGCTGATGCCGACGCTGACGAAGGAACAACAGGCGCGTTGCCTGGGCGAACGCCCGGCGATGCGCGCCTCGCAAGAGACTTCCCGTGGCGGCAGCCATACGGTTGCCTGCCATTTCGCTTGATGCCAATCAAGCACGGGTTGGATCCGCAGATGCGGATCTTGAGAATAATGGAGGGGAAAATGAACAAGAAAAGCAAGCTTATGACGCTTGCGGCCGTGATGGCGTCGTTCTCGATGCTGTTCGCCGGCTGCGGCGCGGGCAGCAGTTCTTCATCGAGCACGCTGAAGGCCGAACCGGCCGACGGCGTTCCGTCGTCGTACACCGGCGACCTACCGCTGCCCAGCGTCAAGCAGCGTTACGACAACCACCTGTCCCGTGACAAGGTCAAGGATGGCGGCACGCTGACGCTCGGCATCTCCGAGATCGGCCCGAACTGGAACTACCTGAGCACCGACGGCAACACCGGATACATGTCCGAACTGTGGAGCTGGTACCAGCCGAGCCTGCTGGTCTCCGACCAGGTCTCCGGCTCGCCGATCAAGGTGAACAAGGACTACCTGACCGACATGAAGCTGGTCAGCAAGGATCCTATGGTCGTGCAGTACGACATCAACCCGAAGGCCAAGTGGAACGACGGCAGCGACATCGACTGGACCGCGTTCAAGGCCACCTGGGAAGCCAACAACGGCTCCAACCCGGACTACAACCCGCCGAGCACCGATGGCTTCGACAAGATCGCCAGCGTCGAAGAGGGCTCGAACGCCAAGCAGGTGATCGTCAAGTACCAGACCCCGTACTACCCGTGGCAGCTGGTGTTCTCCGACCTGGTGAACCCGAAGGCCGCCGATGCCAAGACCTTCACCCAGGGATGGGTGAAGAACCCGCACAACGAATGGGCCGCCGGCCCGTTCAAGGTGCAGTCCTTCAGCGACTCCCAGGTCACGTTCGTGCCGAACGAGAAGTGGTGGGGCGACAAGCCGAAGCTGAGCAAGGTCGTCTACAAGCAGATGGAAAGCAGCGCCGAGCTCAACGCCTTCCAGAACGGTGAGATCGACGCGGCCAGCGCCAGCACCAAGGACGACATCAAGCAGGTGCGTGGCGTGAAGAACACGCAGCTGCGTTACGGCTACAGCACCACCACCCGTGTGATCGAGTACAACGGCAAGTCCAAGCCGCTCGACGACATCAAGGTGCGCAAGGCCCTGACCCAGGCGTTCGACGTCAAGACCTACAACAGCGTGCAGTATCAGGGCATGAAGTGGGATACTTCCCAGCCGGGCTCCGAGCTCATGATGCCGTACCAGAAGGGCTACGAGTACAACATGCCGGCTGAAGCCAAGTACAACGTCGCCAATGCCAAGAAGACCCTCGAATCCGACGGCTACAAGATGGGCAAGGACGGCTACTACGCCAAGGGCGGCAAGACCCTGCAGGTCTCGTTCACCTACTTCGGCGACGACGCCACCCAGCAGGCTCTGGCCACCGCGTACCAAGCCATGCTGAAGAAGGCCGGCGTGAAGGTCAAGGTCGTCAACAAGACCGAGAGCAAGTTCTCGTCCACCGTGACCAGCGGCGACTACCAGGTGCTGCCGATGGCATGGCAGGCGACCGCGGCGCTCGGCTTCGTCACCTCCGCCCCGCAGCTGTACACCTCCGACGGCCCGTCGAACTTCACCTACGTCGGCAGCAAGGAAGTCGACTCCCTCGTGAAGAAGGCCGGCGCCCTGTCCGACTACAGCGAGCAGACCAAGGCCACCAACAAGGCCGAGAAGGCTGCATTGGCCCTCTACGGCACCATCCCGGTGTCCACCGCTCCCGCCTACACCGCCACGAAGAAGGGCCTGGCCAACTACGGCCCGTCCGGCTTCGCGGGCTCCCTGCCGCAGGACATCGGCTGGCAGAAGTGAGCCGATCCGGCGAACCGGCATGATGCCCGACGCATAGCGCCGCGCATCGTCGCCTACGCCGGCAAACGGTGATCGATCCCCGGGGAGCGTCATGCGCATCATGCCATGACGCTCCCCGGGGATTATTTGTCACCGGCATGTTACGGGCCGTTGACATGTTCATTGCCGAGACAATGCCGTAACAATCCAACCCGCTTTCCGGTAACTCCCGCCAGTTACGTTCGTTGCTATCAGGGCGCGAAGCCTTGCCATTCGCATGCGTTTTTGGGGCAGAAGGAGCGTGGAACGATGATTGAATCCGCCGCACGTAAGCTGGCATCGGAACTGGTGGACCGCAGGGCGTCCATCAATCGGGAGCTGAGCCGCAACGGGGTGCGTTTCGGCATCTACAAGAACGGCGAATACCACGATCGGCTGTTCCCCTACGACCCCGTGCCGCGCATCATCGAATCCGACGAATTCGATGGGATGGAAGCCGGACTGAAACAGCGCGTGAACGCGTTGAACGCCTACCTGCGCGACATCTATTCCGACAAACGCGCCATCAAGGACGGCGTCGTTCCGGAAGAATACGTGTACACGTCCGCCGGGTACTTCCCGCAGGTCAACGGCGTGACGCCGCCCGGTGGCATCTTCGCCCACATCGCCGGAGAGGATCTGGTGCAGGGGCAGGACGGCAGATGGTGGGTGCTGGAAGACAATCTGCGCATCCCGTCCGGAGCCAGCTATCCGCTGTTCGCACGCGACATCGAACGAAGGATCACGCCGCGCCTGTTCCGCGACGTGCGCGTGCGCGACAACCGCGATTATCCGCGACTGCTGCGCAAATCCATGGATTTCGTCTCCACCGAAGGCATCGCCGTCGTGCTGACGCCGGGACGGTACAATTCCGCGTTCTTCGAACACGCGTATCTGGCCGAGAAAACCGGCGCCGCGCTCGCCTTCCCGGAAGACCTCGAAGTGGTCGACAACAAGCTCTACTTCCTGGATTATTCCGGCAAGAAGCACCGCGTCGGCGTGGTCTACCGCCGTCTTTCCGACGAATACCTCGACCCGTTCGCGTTCAACCCGGATTCCGTGATCGGCGTGCCGGGAATCCTCTCCGCGTACCGAGCCGGCAATGTGGCGATCGTCAACGCGCCGGGCAACGGCGCCGCCGACGACAAGGCCATCTATTATTTCGTTCCCGCCATGATCCGCTACTATCTCGGCGAGGAGCCGATTCTGCACAACGCGCCGACCTACATGCCGATGTTCGACAAGGACCGCAAGGAAGTGCTCGACCGGCTCGGCGAACTCGTCATCAAGGATGTGGCCGAGGCCGGCGGCTACGGCGTGGTGTTCGGATCCTCGCTCGACCGGTCGCAGCGCGAGGAACTCGCGGACCGCATCAAGGCGGAGCCGCGCCGGTTCATCGCGCAGGAGGTCATCCAATTCCGCGACATCGACGTGGTCGATCCCGACACCGGCGAGATGAGCCCGCGCAAATGCGATCTGCGCGCGTTCGTGGTGACCGGCAAGAACACGCATGTGTGGTATTCGGGCCTGACCAGATATTCGTCGGTGCCCGGGCAGATGATCGTCAACTCGTCGCAGGGCGGCGGATTCAAGGACACCTGGGTGCTGGCCAAGGATTCCGGCGTGGAGCACGATTGCGCGCCCGGCATGGAAAGCATCCACCTGCTCGAGCAGTCCCGCAAGCACTCGCTGGCTTTGGTCACCGCGTCGAAGGCCGACAACCTGTATTGGCTCGGCCGGTACACCGAACGCGTGTTCACGACGCTGAGCCAGTTCTTCCCCTTCTACGACCGGGTCATGGATACGGACGTGGACGCGTTCCGCCCGTTCGCCAAGGCATTGGACCTGCCGGAGGATTTCGAGGACTTCGACGCGTTCATCCACAGTTTCCTGTATGACGAGAAAAACCCCGATTCCGTGCGCAGCGCCATCGTCTATGCGTTCAACAACGCGGTGATCCTGCGGCCGGAACTCGGTTCCCGCTCGCTGCAGCAGGTCGAACTGGCCATGAGCTCCATCGTGGAGGCCTCGGAACATGGAACCGAAGAGGCCGACATCTTCAAGCATCGTGACATCGCCGACAACATGCTCGCCTTCTGGGGAGGTGTGGAGAACTCGCCCGTCGACCCGACGCTCAAATCCTTCATCTTCGTCGGCAAATACATGGAACGGCTCGACCTGTACACCCGCTTCGGATACTCCGTCGAGGAGCTCAAGGCGCCGTTCGCGAAGCTCGGCGCGTACATCGCGCCTTTGGACGGGCTGCCGGTGCCGCAATGCTTCGCCGAGGGGCTTCGCTGGCTGGTGGGGCAGTTGCCGGACCGCGGCTACGCCGATCTGGCGAAGACGCTCGGCGCGTTGCTCGACGATTTCAACGACCGCATCTGCATGAAGGACCTGAAGGACCTCGGCATGCTCAACGCGATGGACATGGATGCCAAGCGCATCTGATCGATGGCATGCCGACATGCACGGCGGGTGGTATAAGTTGCCTTGTGCATCCGCCCGCCATCGTGCATGGCGCGGGATTCGCTTACGCGGACGCGGACCGCATGGAACAGAGAAGCTGCGTTGAGGAGAACGACGTGAAGAAACTGGTGTTTGATTACGAGATGAAGCTTTCCTTCAGCTCTCCGGTGACCGACCATCGATTCCAGTTGCGGTGCATCCCCGCCACCGGCCCGAGGCAGCAGGTCGTGGACGTGGCGGTGAAGATCGAACCCGATGTGGAGCTCGACACCACCATCGATTCCTTCGATTCCGTCGTGATGACCGGCTTCATCGCCGAACCGCACACCATGTTCAACTATTCGGTGACGGGCATCGCCTTCGTCGACAACGCGAATATCAAATCGGAGATATACAAGCCCCTGTATCGCTTCAATTCCGCGCTGACCATTCCGGGGCCTGCCATCAACGCCATGATCGACGTGTGCAGGAGGCGCATCGCGGCGTTGCCGTCCGACAACACGCCGATCGACCAGGCGCGCGAGGTGATGGATGAGGTGTACAGGGCGTTCGTCTACACGCCGCTGTCCACCACCATCCGCACGACCGCCGAAGAGGCGCTCGCGCAGCGCAAGGGCGTGTGCCAGGATTACGCGCATGTCATGCTGTCCGTATGCCGCCACGTCGGCCTCACCGCGCGCTACATCGCCGGATTGCTGGGCGGCGAGGGGGCGACGCACGCTTGGGTGGAGGTCTACCACGACGGTCGTTGGATCGGTCTGGACCCGACGCACAACCGCATGGTCGACGACAACTACATCACCATCGCGCATGGCCGTGATTACCGCGACTGCATGCTCGACATCGGCATCTTCTCCGGTTGCGACGTGAAACAGCACCAGTGGGTGAACGCCTCCGTGCATGAACAGGAGTCCTGAGTCGCGCCGCGCGGTGGTCGCGGGCGGTAACGGCAAGCCATGAGTCCGCGGGCGGTAAGAGCGGCAAGGCGGGCCGAAAACGTACCGCTCGATTTGCCGCTTTTCGAAAGTCCGATCAGGGCATTTCACGCAATCGAACGTCGAACGGGCCATATGGCGCAAACCCTTGGAAACACTGGGTTTTCGGCATGAAAAAAGGGTTTCGGGAAAACCTCGAAACCCTTGGTGGCGGATAAGGCGAGATTCGAACTCGCGGAGGGGTTCGCCCTCACACGCTTTCGAGGCGTGCTCCTTAGACCGCTCGGACACTTATCCATTCATTGCCTGGAAACAAGCAACTTCGTTATTTTGCCACACTTTCGCGGATTCGCAAAATCGGATGATGATTGGCGAGTGTCATCGGGGTCATCGGCGTGTCTCGGCATCTCCGCCGAGCGGTGGCATGCGGTCGTTCGGACGGCATGCGGCGCGTTATTCGAACAGTGCGCCGTCGAACGTCGGATATCCCCAGGAAAACGCCGTTTCAACGCGGTCTGCGATTGCGCTGGAAAGCGTTTTCAATGATTGCGCGCGGGAATCCTTGGAGGCGGACTCGCCGGAATCCGAAGTGCTGGAGCTTTCGGAGACCGTGGTGATTTCCCCGCGCGCGCAATTGATTTCCACGATGGCGTCGGTCGGCGCGTTCAGGCCGGTGGCGGAATCCGTCATGGTCGACGGATTGGCGAGCAGGTCGGCGATTTCGTAGGCCTTGGCGCGACTGGTGTCGGATCCGGAGAACGATGCGAGACGTTGCGCGGCGGTTTTGTGCCGGTCGCTGATATCGAGCGTGGCATGGCCGATGGAACGTGCGGCGAACACCTCCATGATGAATCCGGCCTGGTCTTCGGCGTCGGCGAGCGAGGTCAGCGATCGCTTGTCGACGGCAAGCGAATCGACGCCATCGAAGCGGGCCAACGCCGGCGTCTCGACGGTTACGCCCATGGCGGAAGCCAAAGCGCGGGCCTCGACGCGGGCGCGGGCCGCGCGCAGGGTGCCGTCGGCGAACCGGGCCGGGCAGTACGCGGCGGTGTCGAGCCACTCCGAAGCCGCATGCGTCGCGGCGATGTACCGCATGATGATATGCCGGGATGGATCGGACGATGTCGCGTCGTCCTCCTTCGCCATGAAATAGGACTGTTCGCAGGGGCTTTGTTGCCGTTCCGCCTCGGCGCGTCCGGCGACGCGGGGTGTTGAGCAGCCGGCTGCGGACAGCAGCATGATGACGGCCGCAAGCGCGGTGCAGATACGTTTCGCCGGTAATGGAACGGTGGTAAAGGGTAAAGAACGTGTCTGCATGAATCATTAGACTAGTATTTGACTGTGACCATTGGGCCAAGCGCTCGGAATAACTTCATATAGGAGGTCTTGGAAGTATGGAACTGGACCTGGCAGGAATGCACCAGCTCGCAGCTGGGCAGGGAATTGACCCCGAGACGCTGGATGCCGCACTCTCGGAAGCTTTGCGACTGGCATATCTGAAAACCCCGCACGCGGCGAAGCACGCCCGCATCGAGCTGGATCCGCGCGCCGGAAGCTTTACCGTTTGGGCTCGGGACGAGGTTCCGGGCGAACCGACTGAGGAGGATCCGCATCCGGCACCGACTCTGGGTGAGGAATACGACGATACCCCGCATGATTTCGGCCGTCTGGCCGCCGCAACCGCGCGTCAGGTGATCAGCCAGCTGTTCCGCAAGGCCGAGGACGACAAGATTTTCGGCGCGTTCTCCGGACAGAAGGGCAAGCTGATCACCGGCATCGTCCAGCAGGACGTCAAGGACACCTCCAACGTGCATGTCGCCGTCGGCGACGTCGAAGCGCTGCTGCCGCGTCGTGAGCAGGTGCCGGGGGAACGCTACCGCCACGGCGAGCGCATCCGCGTGTACGTGGTGAACGTCGCCCGTGGACTGAAGGGCCCCGAGATCGTCGTGTCCCGTTCCCACCCGGAACTGGTGCGCCGCCTGTTCGAGCGCGAGGTTCCGGAATTGGTGTCCGGCGCCGTGTCGATCATGGCCATCGCGCGTGAGGCCGGCGCCCGCACGAAGATCGCGGTGCGCGCCAACACCGAGGGCGTCAACCCGAAGGGCGCGCTCATCGGTCCCGGCGGCGCTCGCGTGCGTGCGGTGATGGAGAACCTCGGTCCGGAGAAGATCGACATCGTCGACTGGTCCTCCGATCCGGCGAAGTTCGTCGCCGCGGCGCTGTCTCCGGCGGTCGCCACCGGCGTGCAGGTGATCAGCGAGAAGAACCAGACCGCAATCGCCTTCATCCACGATGACCAGCTGTCGCTCGCCATCGGCAAGGAGGGCCAGAACGCACGTCTCGCCGCCAAGCTGACCGGTTGGAAGATCGGCATCGAATCCAGCGAGGCGCATGCCAAGAAGGTGGCCGCAGCCAAGGCGCAGGCCGCTGCGGAATCCGCCGAATAAACAGCACTTCGGCAAACTGCAAGCCCGTGGGTGTACAATCCACGGGCTTGAGTATGCTGGACTCGACAATCCAAAGCGCGGGGGCCATGCCGTCGTGCCCAGGGAAAAGACGAGGTATCACGAACATGGTTGCACGATGAGAAGGAACAAGCTCGCCGTGGATCAGTAGCGGTCGCGCCAGTATGCGCGCGGCCCGGGATAGGAGAAATTGAGTGCCGAAAGCACGCGTATATGAACTTGCCAAGGAACTTGGCGTTGACAGCAAAACCGTTTTGAACAAGCTTGAGTCGATGGGCGAATTCGTGAAGTCCGCATCGTCCACCGTCGAACCCCCGGTTGCCCGTAGATTGAAGAACGCCTTCGCGTCCAAGGGTCAGGGCAACGCATCCGAATCCAAGAAGCCGTCCGCTCCGAAGCCGGCGGCCCCGCGTCCCGCGGCTCCGAAGCCGGGGCACCATTCCGCATCCGGCCGCTCCGAGGCTCCGAAGCCGGGCCAGCGCAACCATTCCGGTGAGTCCCGCCATTCCGGCGAGTCCCGCCGCTCGGGTGAATCCCGCTATTCGGAATCCCGTCATACGAACGATTCACGCTATTCGGGCGAATCCCGTCGACAGCACGGCAACCGTTCCAACGGCAACGCTCCGCGTCCGGGGATGTCGGACCGTCGTTCAGGCGGCAAGGGAGCGCCCATGCCGGGCCCGCGTCCATCGCGCAACAACGGTGCCGCGCACAACAACAACGCTTCCCATAACAACGCCCCGCACAACGCTTCCGGCGCCAAGCCGCATACTCCGGGTCCGCGTCCGGGCAACAATCCGTTCAGCCGCAAGCAGGGCATGCATACCCCGACCCCGAGCGACATCCCGCGTCCGCACCCGATGGCGCGTCCGACCGTCAACAACAACGAGGGTCGCCGTGGCGGACGTCCAGGCGGCAACCGTGGCGGTTTCCGTGGTCGTCCGGGTCAGAACACCGGCGCGAAGCCGGGTCAGTGGGGCCAGCATCGTCCCGGTCAGGGCGGCGGCAGCCGTCCGGCAGGCGGCGGCAGCCGCTTCGGCGGTAACGGCGGCGGCTATCAGGGCGGCGGCAATGGTCCGTCCCGTGGCGGCGGTCGTGGACGCGGCGGCGCGGCGGGCGCGTTCGGACGTCAGGGCGGCAAGTCCTCGAAGGCGCGCAAGAACCGTCTGGCGAAGCGTCATGAATTCCAGGAGATGAAGGCTCCGGTCATCGGCGGCGTGCGCATTCCGACCGGCAACGGACAGACCGTCCGTCTGCGTCAGGGCGCGTCCCTCGCCGATCTGGCCGAGAAGATCAACGTCAATCCGGCGGCTCTGGTCACCGTGCTGTTCCATCTCGGCGAGATGGCCACGGCCACCCAGTCCCTGGATGAGGCCACCTTCCAGATCCTCGGCGAGGAAATCGGCTGGAACATCAAGATCGTGTCCGCCGAAGAGGAAGACAAGGAGCTGCTGCAGCAGTTCGACATCAACCTCGACGAGGAAGAGCTGCAGGAAGACGAAGACCTGAGGCCACGTCCGCCGGTCGTCACCGTCATGGGCCACGTCGATCACGGTAAGACCCGACTGCTCGACACCATCCGCCGCACCAACGTCATCGCACGCGAGGCCGGTGGCATCACCCAGCGCATCGGCGCATACCAGGTGACCGTCGACCTTGAGGGCGAACACCGCAAGATCACGTTCCTCGATACCCCGGGCCACGAAGCCTTCACCGCCATGCGTGCCCGTGGTGCGGAACTCACCGACGTCGCGATCCTCGTGGTCGCGGCCGACGATGGTGTGATGCCGCAGACCGTCGAGGCCATCAACCACGCCCAGGCAGCCCATGTGCCGATCGTGGTCGCCGTGAACAAGATCGATAAGCCGGGCGCCAATCCGGAGAAGGTCCGCGGGCAGCTTACCGAATACGGTCTGGTGCCGGAGGAATACGGCGGCAACACCATGTTCGTCGACATCTCCGCCAAGCAGGGCACGAACGTCGACAAGCTGCTTGAAGCCGTGCTGCTGACCGCCGACGCCGAGCTCGACCTGCGCGCCAACCCGGATATGGACGCCCGTGGCGCCACCGTGGAAGCCCGACTCGACAAGGGCCGTGGCGCCGTGGCGACGGTGCTCGTCCAGCAGGGAACCCTGCACATCGGCGACGCCATCGTGGCGGGTACGTCCTACGGCCGCGTCCGTGCGATGCTCGACGAGAACGGCAACCACATGAAGGAAGCCGGTCCGTCCACTCCGGTCCAGGTGCTTGGTCTGACCTCCGTGCCGACCGCGGGCGACCTCTTCCTCGTGGCCTCCGACGACCGCACCGCACGCCAGATCGCCGAAAAGCGTCAGGCCACCGAACGTGCGGCCCAGCTGGCAAAGCGCCGCAAGGTCGTCTCTCTGGAAAGCCTCAAGGAGCAGTTCGCCAAGTCCGAGGTCGATATGCTCAACATCGTCATCAAGGGCGATTCCTCCGGTTCCGTCGAGGCGCTGGAAGATTCCTTGATGAAGATCGAGGTGTCCGACGAGGTCGGCATCCAGGTGATCCACCGCGGCGTCGGCGCCATCACCCAGAACGATGTCAACCTGGCCACCGTCGACAAGGCGGTCATCATCGGCTTCAACGTGCGTCCGAACCGTCAGGTGGCGGACCTCGCCGAGCGCGAAGGCGTGGAGATCAAGTACTACTCGATCATCTACAAGGCCATCGAAGACATCGAGGCGTCCCTCAAGGGCATGCTCAAGCCGGAATACGAAGAGGTCACCACCTCCCACTCCGAGATCCGCGAGATCTTCCGCTCCTCCAAGTTCGGCAATATCGCCGGCGTCATGGTGCAGGACGGCGAGGTCAAGCGCGGTACGAAGTGCCGTATTCTGCGCAACGGCGTCGCCACCGTCAACGACCTCGAGATCTCCTCGCTGCGTCGTTTCAAGGACGACGTGCAGTCCGTCAAGGAAGGCTATGAGGCCGGTATCAACCTCGGCACCTTCAACGACATCGAGGTCGGCGATATCATCGAGACCTTCGAGATGCGTCAGATCGAACGCAAGTAGCCGGTATCCGGTTATCGCCGATGAAGATGAGGAACGCCCACAGCCGATGCTCGGTTGCGGGCGTTCCCTAATAAAACAACGAAACCTACCGAAACGTATCGTAAGGGAAAACAATGGCAGGAACCAATCCCCGCGCCGCCCGCATCGCGGCGCTGATCCAGCGCGTGATCGCCTCGTCCATGGAGGCGCAGCTGCATGACAAGCGTCTCATGAACGTGACCATCACCGAGGTGCGCGTCACCAACGACCTGCAGATCGCCAAGGTCTACTGGACCCAGCTCGGGCGCGAGGGCCACGAGCAGGGCGAGCGCCGCCGCGCCCAGCAGGCACTGAACCAGGCGAAGGGCCGTCTGCGCTCCCTGGTGGGCAGCAAGGCCGGTCTGCGCCTGACGCCGCAGCTGGAATTCATCTTCGACGAGGTGCCCGGCGAGGCCCACGAGATCGAAGACATCCTCGCCGTCGCGCGCAAACGCGACGAGGAACTCGCCAAGGCGCGCGAAACCGCCCAGTATGCCGGTGAGGCGGATCCGTACAAGCATCCGGAGGAGAACAAGGACGACGATTTCGACGATGACGACGTCGAGGTCGAAGATTGGGACGATGACGAAGAAGCCTGACATCTCCGGACTGCTGGTCATCGACAAGCCGAAGGGCGTCACCAGCCATGACGTGGTCGCCGCCGTGCGCGGCGCGCTGCACATGAAGCGCGTCGGCCATGCCGGCACGCTCGATCCGATGGCCACCGGCGTGCTGGTGGTCGGTTTCGGCAACGCCACACGGCTGTTGAGCTACATCGTCGACCACGATAAGACCTATCGCGCGACGATTCGCCTCGGGCAGCGCACCACCACGGACGACGCCGACGGCGAGCTGCTGCCGTCGGAGACGCTTCCGGGCGCCTTCCCGTCACGGCGAACGGTGGAGCAGACGATCGCGCGACGATTCACCGGCCGCATCGAGCAGGTGCCGAACGCGTACTCCGCCATCAAGGTCCATGGTCAGCGCGCCTACGATCTGGCACGTGAGGGCAAGGCCGTCGAACTCAAGGCCAGACCCGTCACCATCGAAGAATTCAGCGTCTCCGAGGTCCGTTACGGGTACGCCTCCGCACGCATCGCGGGCGGAGAACTTGTCGGCTCCGTTTCCGTGAACCCCGACGAAGAATGGACCGTCGACGGTCTGACAGACGGTACGGAAGACCTGCGTCCCGTCATGGAACTCGATGTGACGGTGACCTGTTCCGCGGGCACCTATATCCGCGCGTTGGGCCGCGATTTGGGTGAGGCGCTCGGGCTCGGCGGCCATCTGACCATGCTGCGGCGCGTCCGCGTCGGACGATTCGACGTGAACATGCCGAACGTGATGACCGCCCATACGGAATCGAAAACATTCACCAACCGTGATGGCGTGGAGATGACGCGCAACCGTGCCGTGCTGGATGACGCGGAGCACGCGGCCGACCATGCGCTCGACCTGGTGTCCAGCGCGGCCGCGTCCATGCCCATGCTGCCGGTCGACGCGCAGGAGGCCGTCGATCTGCGCTACGGCCGTAGAATCGCCCACGACATCCACGAGACCACCGCGGCGTACGTGCCCGGCACGAACGATCTGGTGGCCATCATCGAACGCGCGAAACAAGGCGAAGCCAAACCCGTTGCGGTATTCGGCTGAAACGAATCGAACAAGCGGAAGAAGGACATGATGAAGACGATCACGCTCACCCCCGATGCCAATGGCATGGTGGATTGGCCGACATTGAGCAACGACAAGAAATCCGTGGTGACCATCGGCGCGTTCGATGGCATGCACCAAGGGCATCAGGCGGTGATCCGCCGTGTCGTCGAACTCGCCGGCAAGGAACAGTCGTTCTCCGTGGTGGTGCTGTTCGATCCACGTCCCGCATTGGTGCACGGCTATGCGGCCGGCCATGATGGGCAGGAGCCGCCCGCCGGCATGGCCGACACGCAGGCGCTGACCGGTGTGGACGAGCGTCTGCGCGCCATCAGCGCGCTGGACGTCGATTACACGCTTATCGTGCGGTACACGCTTGCGTTCGCGGCGAAGTCGTATCGTTTCTTCCTCGGCCAGATGGTCGGCAAGCTCGGCATGCGCACATTGGTGCTCGGTTCCGACGCGGCCATGGGTGCCAAGCGGGAAGGCGATGTGAGGGCCATCCGGAATCTGGCGCTCGCCACCGGCGTGTTCCAGCTCGACGTGGTGGACGACCTCGGCCCCGGCGAGACCCGCGTGCCCATGAACGCGAAACCGGCCATGCCCACCGAATACGGCGAGCCGAAGGATCCGCTCGAAGGCGCCACCAAGGCCGAGCGCCGCGCCTGGAGCAAGAAGCACCAGGCCAAGGCCGTGCGCGTGTGGAGCTCCACGAACGTGCGCTATCTGCTGGGACAGGGGCGCATCAAGGACGCCGACGCCATCCTCGGCCATGCGCATGCGGTGGAAGGCACCGTGGTGCACGGCGAGGAACGCGGCCGCACCATCGGCTTCCCGACCGCGAACCTCAGTGAAAACGTCCAAGGCTATCTTCCGGTGGACGGCGTGTACGCCGGCTGGATCATCGATTTGGGCGAACGGTCCGTGGATGCCGGGCCTCATGCGGACGGCGTCTCCCGGGAATACGATTCGTCATCCATCGACGCGCGGACCGCGGAACATTCCCCATACCGCTGGCCCGCCGCGATCTCCATCGGCACCAAGCCCACGTTCAACGAGGCCACCGGCCTGCACGAGCGGGTCGTCGAAGCCTACGCGGTCACCGATGACTGGCTCGACCTGTATGGCCATGCCGTGCGGGTGGAATTCGCGGGATTCCTGCGTCCTCAGGTCAAATTCGGTTCGGCCGACGAGCTGGTCGCGGAGTTGAAGCGCAACGTCGAGGAGACGAAGACGCTCACCGCGTGAGCCGAACCATCAACGCAGCAATGCCGCCAGCGCGTCCTGCAACGTGTCCGTCTGCACGACGGCAAGCCCCGGAACGGGAACGTTCCTGCGCAGCGTCGGCACGACGGCGGTGGTGAACCCCAGTCGCGCCGCCTCGCGAAGTCGATATTCCAGACGCGGCACGGGCCGGACCTGCCCCGTCAGGGAGATTTCGCCGATGGCGCATGTCGTGCGCGCGATGGGCTTCGATTTCGCGGCGCTCGCCAGCGCCGCCACAATCGCCAGATCGCAGCCGGGCTCGCGCGCCTGGCCTCCGGCGATCGTGGAGATGTACAGGTCGTTCGACAGCAGATTGATGCCGCCATGTCGGTACAGCACCGCCACCAGCATGGCGATGCGATTCGAATCGACGCCGTTCGCGGCCCGTCGCGGTGTCGGCAGCACGGATTTGGTGACCAACGACTGCACTTCGATGGGGAGGCTGCGATGACCGTCCAGCGTGAACGTCACGCAGGTTCCGTCCACGGGGGTGGCGTTGGCCGCGCCTGTGGAAAGGAACAATCCCGAAGGGTCCGTCACTTCTTCGATGCCTTCGCCGCTCATGTCGAAGCATCCCACCTCATCGGTCGGTCCGAAGCGGTTCTTCACCGCGCGCAGCATGCGCAGCGCGGTTTCGGCGTCGCCTTCGAACTGGCAGACCACATCCACGAGATGCTCCAACGTGCGCGGACCCGCAATGGAACCGTCCTTCGTCACATGGCCGACAAGCAGCACCGGAATATCCAGCGTCTTGGCGGTGTCGATCAGCGCGCTCGCGACCTCACGCACCTGCGTCGAGCCGCCGGAGATGCCATCCACGTCCTGGGAGACGATGGTCTGCGCCGAATCGACGATGGCCAGCGACGGCGTGAACCGTTCGATCAGGCCGAGGGCCGTGGCGAGGTCCGTGGTCGCGGCCAGAAGAAGATTCGGTTCGATGGCGCCGATGCGGGCGGCGCGCATGCGCACCTGCGCCTGCGACTCCTCCCCGGAGATGTACAGCACGGTGTTCCTTTCGGCATGTGCCGCGCATAGTCTCGCGACGTTGCCCGCGGTCTCCAGCAGCAGTGTCGATTTGCCGATGCCGGGTTCGCCGGCGACCAGCGTCACCGATCCGGGCACGATGCCGCCGCCCAGCACACGGTCGAACTCCGTGAATCCCGTGCTGACGCGGACGGCGCTTTCATCGCCGCCCACCTCGGTGATCGGCTTGGCCACCGAATCCGATACCGTATGCGATTGCGTGCGGGACGTGCGTCCCGGCGCCGCGGTGCGCGACGAAGCAGCCGGACGCGCCTCGTGGAATTCCTCGATGGTGCCCCATTGTCCGCATTCGGGGCAGCGTCCGAGCCATTTCGGCCCGCTCCAGCCGCATTCGGAACATAGAAAATGTGAGGACGTCTTCGCCATACAGCCGACGATACGGGTGTTTTGGGACAAACCACGTCCGTGGAATGCGGCCGGACGCGGTTATCGGAGCCGTCGGACGCGTCTCATGGATGTGAAACAATGACAAACATGTCTGATACGCAAAATTCCTCTTCTCATGGCAAACTCGTCGTGGCCGTCGTGGCCGCGGCTTTGGTGATTGTGCTCGCGTTGGTGTCCGCGTTCATTTGGCCCGGCTGGGCGCTGAACAAGGATTCCGCTTCGCGGCAGACCGCGCAGGGGACTTCGCAGGGCGCTTCGAAGACCACCGAATCGTCCAAGCCGACCATCAATGCCACGCCATTGCCTGACGACGCGAGCGAATTGCTGAAGGCCATGCCGGATTCCGTGCTGAATTTCGCGCGTACGAAGGCCAGCGCATCCGCGTCGTGGTCCGCCGCGTCGCCGGTGGAGGAGTACACGCTTACGTATTCCACGGGCAAAAGCGATCAGGACGTCACTTTGGTGGTCGCCCAGTGGTCGGAAAAGGACGATGCGAAGGACCAGTATGACTCGCTTACCGGCGACATGTCGGGCAAGGAGCTGGGCAGCGGCAACGTGAAGGTCTCCGGCACCGCCACCGGCGCGTACACCGTCAAAACCGACTCGGATGACGAGAACAAGGCGATCGCCGTCTGGCAGAACGACACCGTGGTGTTCCAGGCGACCGGGGCCAAGGAATCCGTGCAGCGTTTCTACCAGCAGTTCCCGCTGTGAGGACCGACGGCGGATTGCTGAGGCATCCGTGGAAAACATCCGCGGAAAGCGGGATGAGAATGCGGTATTTCCACCATATGAGTATGGTCGGGTGCGTTCGTCCCCGAAACGGTGTAGTATTGGGCAAGTTGCAAACTTTTACCCTTTGAATTCAAGGAACGGAGGCTGAGATGGGCTCGGTCATCAAGAAGCGCCGCAAGCGCATGAGCAAGAAGAAGCACCGCAAACTGCTTCGTAAGACTCGCCACCAGCGCAAGTAGTCTTCAGACGCGGTTGAAGCGTCAACTAAACAAAATCCCGCATTCCTTTCGGAACGCGGGATTTTTGCTATCGGAATCGATGGAAGTCACTTGTTGGAGTTCGTCATGACGCGCGGTCCGTTCGGATCGCCGACGATCACCTGGTCGACCATGTGCAGGAAGAGGCCGTGCTCCACCACGCCGACCGTGGTGATCAGGTCCTGCGCCAGATCTTCGGGATGGTCGATGCGTTCGAGATGCAGATCCACGATGTAGTTGTTCTCGTCGGTGCGCACCGGCTTGCCCTCCGCATCGAGACGCAGCGTCGGCTTGTATCCCCGGGCTTCGAACTTCTGGATGACGTGGCCGGAGCCGAACGGAATGACCTCCACCGGAAGCGGGAACCTGCCGATGGTATCGACGACCTTGGATTCGTCCACGATCCACACGATCTTGTCGGAGTTGGTCGCCACGATCTTCTCCCACAGCAGGGCCGCGCCGCCGCCCTTGATGCCGTTGAAGTTCTTGTCCACCTCGTCGGCGCCGTCGATGGTCACGTCGATATGGTCGACATCGTCGATGTTCACGATTTTGATGCCATAGCTTTCGGCCTGCTCCTGCGTGCGGCGGGATGTGGTGACGCCGGTGAACCGGAGTCCTTCCTCCTGCGTGCGGCGTCCGAGCTCATCGACCAGGAAACGCACCGTCGAGCCGGTGCCCAGTCCGGCGACCATACCGTTGTGAATGATGCGCGCTGCCTCGACGCCCGCGGCCTTCTTCAAAGCATCCTGCTGTGCCTTATCCATAATCCTCCTTTGATATGGGATGAAGCCTTACTTCCATGGTATCGGATATGTCGAATTTTCGGACAATTTTCACCAAAAAAGTTGCAGAATTGAACATTCGGTTACATAAGGCGATTGGGGATCGATGGATATCAATCCCCAATGTGTTTCACGATATGTTTCACGGATTGGTGGCGTGGGCGTCTCCGCTTTGGATTGGCTGGGTCAGCTGTGTTTGACGGCGAACGGCGCCTCGTCCAAGACCAGGGTGCCGTCTCCCAGCACGTATCCCTCCACGGCGATGTAACCGCGGATAAGCCGCGGCTTGCCGTCGAACGTCGGACTTGAATCCGGCGGCGGGGAGAAACGGACCATGCCCGACACCGACAGGCCCGAAGGACTGGGGCGGTGGGGGAGTTTGGGAAGATCGGCCAGCTGCGCCCTGGCCTCGGCCGATGGCATGTTCGAATTCGTGGACGTATTGCCCGTCGTGACGCCGCTGCCGGACACGCTGCCCGTCGCGGAATGATCGGTCGTGGATTCATCGTCCGCCGTGGCGTCGCCGTCCATTGCGGTGCCGCCGGATGCGCCCGCATCCGTGGTCGGGTCGTTCGCAGTCGCGTCGGCGGATACGGGAGCGGTGCTGCCGGAACCGCCGACATGCGCCGTTTCCGTGGGCTGTTGCTTGCCGGCATTGCCGATGGACTCAGTGGACTCCTTGCCCGCGTTTCCGCCATTGTCGGCATCGTCGCGCGACGACGATTCTCCGGAGTCCTCGGAAGCGTCGTCGCGGGGGAAGTAGTCGTGTTTGATCAGCATCTTCGCGTAGGATTCGTGCGGCGCATGCGTCGCGATCACCGTGGTCCGGTCATCGTCCTGCGTCTCGACGGCCATGGTCCGTTGTTCGTCCTGCGAAGCGGAAGCGCCTTGGCCGCGGCCCATATGGTATTCGGCCGGCGTGATGGCGCCGTCGAGCAGCATGCGCGCGTCCTCGGGTACGTCGGTGCCACGTGAGTATTCGGAAGCCAGCAGTGACTTCCATCCTTCGAGCGGCAGATACCCCTCACAGACCTTCGAACGGCAGTTTCCGGCATAGGTGCGGGCCAGGTCGTCCACCTTTTCGTTGCCGGCATTGCCCGCATGACCCTTGACCCAGACGAATTTCACCGGTCCGGGGCGTTTCGCGATCTCCTCATCGATGGCGCGGATCACATCGGCGTTCTTCACCGGCTTCTTCTGCGAATTCCTCCAGCCGTTTCTCTTCCAGCCCTTCACCCACGTGGTCGAGCAGTTGATCGCGTATTGGGAATCCGTTTCGATGGTCAACGGCTCCGAACCGGGGTGCGCGCGCAGCGCCTCCAGCACGGCGCACAGCTCGCCGATCTGGTTGGTGCCGTTCGTGGCTCCGCCCGCGTCGCAGTCCCCATCATGTTCATGCCCTGGTTTTCCGCCTGCCGCCGGCTCGTGGTCGGCCCAGGCCCAGCCCATCGGGCCGTTCGGATTGCCCAGCGCGGAGCCGTCTGTAGAAACCGTAATCGTCATGCTTTCTACCCTACGAAAGCCGTGCGACGCTGAATCGGCGCGCGGACGGTATCGTGAACGGGCACGGAGACCGATGGTCGCCGGGTGACGGGCTTGGCTGCGGTGGCCCGTCAATCGGGCAGGCACAACATGACCGAGGCGCGGAACGTATCGCCGTCGTAATCGAATGCGGCAGTGCCATGATGGCGTTCGGCGGTCTCCCGTATGGTCGCGGTGCCCAGTCCGTTGCCGCTGTGCTTGGTGGAGGCGAACGCGTCGTCCACCTGTGTGACGGAGGAATCGTAGGAATTGTCGACCACGATGAACAGCGATGCCGGAGGACCGTCGTGGTACCGTATGCGCGCCTTGAGCGAACGTGGTCCCTCCTGCTGTCTGGAGATCGCCTCGCAGGCGTTCTCCAGCAGATTGCCGACCAGCGAACACAGTTCCGCGTTGTTGATCGCGATGTATTGCGGAACGGAGGCCTTGACGTCCACGTCGGCGCCTTTGTGTCGGATCCAATCGCAGTAATAGACCAGCACCGCGTTCAGCGCGGCATGGTCGCAGTACTGCATCGGCGCCGGGTCGAGCAGTGGATGCTCCGCCATCTGCCCAAGATAATCGCGTATGCCGTCCATGTCGTCGGCCGCGGCCAACGCCTGCAATGTCTGGATATGATGCCGCACGTTGTGCTTGATGGCCCGCGCCTCGTGGATGCGTTCGTTCATATGCTGCAACTGCAGGGTCTGCACATCCGCGTAATGCTCTTTGCGGCTGGCGAGCAGCAGCCGCTCGGACTGCCGGATCATATACCAGATGAGGGCGTATGCCAACGCCATGAAACAGGAATAGGCGATGTCGATCGTGAAGGCGATGCCGAGCATGCGGTTCATCAGCAGCGTATCGTTGTCGACGGGCAGGCACCATACGGCTATCGCGGCGGAAATGAACGGAAACAGCCAGATGAAGTTCCAGAATCTCCCATCGACCGCCGGTGAACCGAACGTTTTCGGTATCGAGACATGCAGCGGATGCCATAGCGAAACCGGTACGATGATGTCCATCAGCAGCAACGCGGTCCAACCCGGCCAGCCCACCCGCTGGTCGGTGGAACGCGCGCCGAGCGCGGCGACGTCGGTGAGCAGCGCCAGATAGTACACGGCCGCGACGATGTACGCGGCGGTAGAGACGACGATCAGCACCTGCGGCAGCGGAAGGTCGCTGATTCTGCCCAATATGGCGGCGATGATGACGGCGGTCGGCAGCACCGTCCACGTCGATGCCAGGCCGGTGCAATGGCAGAAGACGCCGCACGACACGAACCAGACCAGGCCCACGGCGGCCAGCAGCGCGCTTTTGCGGTGGGGATTCGGCATATGGTCCCAGGCCATGATCAGGCACAGCAGCAGCCCCATCAAGGCGTTGATCTGCTCCGCGATGGCGAAGAACAGATCCGATGGATGGGTGGACGCGATGAATTCGATCATCGGACTATTCCATTCTCATTCTGGTGAAGGTGTATTCCGCGTATTTGCGGCATGTCGTGGTCACCGCGGTTTTCGTGATCGGAACGCGTTTGCCGCCCTTCATCACGAATTCCGCGTTGTTGATGCCGGCGACGTAGTCGAAATTGACGAGCACGCCGCGTGCGGTGCGGTAGAAGTTGTCGAATACGGTGAGCCGTCGCTCCACGTCGGAGAAATTGGTGCGGATCTTCGTGCGGGTGCCGTCGGCGAAGGTGAATTCCACATAGTGCGCGCTGGACAGCGCGTATGCGATGAGCCGCCTGTCCATGGTGGTCGCGGGGTTGCCGAAGGCCACCTGCCAGGCGGCGTCCGCCGCCCGCTTTGTGCCCGGCCGGTCCAGATGGGTTGCCGGAGCCTTGCCGTCGAGTTGCGCCGCAACGCGGTCCATGGTCGCGTCGAACGCCTTGCGGCTGATCGGTTTGAGCAGATAGCCGCTTGCCTGCACCTCATACCCCAGCACCGCGAAATCGGCGCTTGAGGTGATGAACACGATGGGGCAGTCGTCGTGCTGCCGGCGAAGCAGACGCGCGATGTCGAGTCCGGTGGCCGCGTGCGTCGCCTGTTCGTCATCCGTCAGATAGCAGTCGAGCAGCAGCAAATCGTAGCGGGCGGTTTTCCAGCTTTCGATGAAGGATTCGGCGTCGGCGAAGGTCACGCATTCCACACCGAGCCCGAGCCTTGAACGGAAATGATCCGCGCACATGGCGGCTATGAGCTGGCGCTCCACGGCGTGGTCCTCGACGATGGCGACACGCATGTTCCCTCCTTCGACAGGGCGTTGTGCCGATTGGCATGGATGCCGTCGTGACGGTTACCATTCAGCGTAATCGCGTGGGCGTCATGCGACGGGGCACATGACGGTGTTTCATGCCATGGAACCGTGTTTCGTGCCACGCGCGGAGACTGGCGCCTGCGGATGCGCGTTCGCTCTGATGCATGGATGCGTGACTGCCCCGTTGCGTGGACGCGCGGCATCATCCGCGCCCGCATGCCACGTCGCGTTCGGTGCGGAGCCATCGAACGGCACGGCGCCGATGCGGGGCGCCGTCGTTGCATCTGGACTTATGACGCGGCGGTGCGTCGGCAAGGCCGCGGCTATGGGAAAGGCCCGTTCCGGATGGGCGCGAACCATGTTCTCCGCCATGTGGTTTGCCCCACGCGGAAAACGGTTCGGGCATCGGAACGGGCCTTGGGCGCGCCCGCCTTGCGGCTCGGCGCGTCGGAATCGGATTGAATGTCGCTTGCCGGCTTATTCGGCCAGCGCCTTGTCCACGACCTCGGAAGCCTCGGTGAGCACCTTGTCGAGCGCCTCGGGGGAGTCGAAGGACTCGGCGTACACCTTGTAGATGTTCTCGGTGCCGGACGGACGCGCCGCGAACCAGTTGTTCTTGGTGGTGACCTTCAGGCCGCCGATCTTCGCGTGGTTGCCCGGGGCTTCGGTGAGCTTCGCGGTGATGTCCTCGCCGGCCAGCTTGGTGGCGGTGACGTCGTCGCCGGTGAGCTTCGCGAACTTCTGCTTCTGCTCCAGCGTGGTCGGGGTGTCGATGCGCTTGTACCAGCTCTCACCGAAGCGCGCCACCTGTTCCTGGTGCAGCTGCGCCGGGTTCTTGCCGGTCTTGGCGGTGATCTCCGCGGCCAGCAGGTCGGGGATCAGACCGTCCTTGTCGGTGGTCCACACGCGGCCGTCCTTGCGCAGGAAGGACATGCCGGAGCTTTCCTCGCCGCCGAAGGCCACCTCGCCCTTGAACAGCGGGTCGACGAACCACTTGAAGCCGACCGGGACCTCGACGAGCTTCGCGTCGATGGACGCGGCCACGCGGTCGATCAGCGAGGAGGAGACCAGCGTCTTGCCGATGCCTGCGTGCTCCGGCCAGTCAGGACGGTTGCCGCCGAACAGGTATTCGACGCACACGGCGATGTAGTGGTTCGGGTTCATCACGCCCCAGTTCGGGCAGACGATGCCGTGGCGGTCGGCATCGGGATCGGTGCCGCCGACCAGGTCGTACTTGTCCCATGCGCCGTTGTTGAGGGAGTCGACCAGGCCCTTCATCGCATACGGCGAGCTCGGGTCCATACGGATCTTGCCGTCGTGGTCGATGGTCATGAAGCTCCAGGTCGGATCGACCTGCGGGCGCACGACATCGATGGTCAGATCGTACTTCTCGTTCATCAGCGGCCAGTAGTTCACGGACGCGCCGCCGAGCGGATCGATGCCCAGGCGCACGCCGGAGGAGCGGATCGCGTCGAAGTCGATGACGTTCTCCAGGTCGGAGACGTAGTGCTCGCGATAGTCGAAACGCTCGACCAGATCGGATTTGACGGCCTGCTCGAACGGCACGCGCCTGACGTTGCGGAAGTCGCCGAGCAGCTCGTTGGCGCGGTTCGCGATGGCGTTGGTGACGTCGGCCGGCGCCGGGCCGCCGGTGACCGGGTCGTACTTGAATCCGCCGTCGGTCGGCGGGTTGTGCGACGGGGTCACGACGATGCCGTCGGCGAGACCCTCGCCGGTGAAGCGCTGGGTGCCGTCGGCCGCGCGGTTGTGCGTCAGGATGGCCTGGGACACAACCGGCGTCGGGGTGAAGTCGTCACGGGAATCGATGCGTACGCGCACGCCATTGGCGACGAGTACCTCGATGGCGGTCTTCCAGGCCGGCTCGGACAGCGCGTGGGTGTCGCGTCCGATGTACAGCGGGCCGGTCACGCCGGCCTTCTTGCGGTATTCCGCGATGGCCTGGGTGATGGCGACGATATGGGCCTCGTTGAACGAGGTCTTCAAAGACGAACCGCGGTGTCCGGAAGTGCCGAAGGAGACGCGCTGCTCCGGAACGTTGGGGTCGGGGACGACGTCATAGTATTTGCCGATGACCTCGTCGACGTTGATCAGATCTGCTGGGGTGGCGGGCTTTCCCGCATTGTTTGCAACCATGCTCCCATTGTGCCACGTTTTTTCACCAAATGTGCGTAATTGTCAAATTATGTGCGAAGAATAGTTAATTTTGTGTGATGAATACGTTTCCCGATGATGGGCGTGTCGTAATGATTCCGTGAATGGGGCGGCGGGTCCGCGGATTCGCTCCCGGATGATTTGCATGGAATCCGGCGATGGTGTAATGTAGTGGGCATTCGACTAAGGCAGGGTTGCTAGTCAACTAATCGACGCAAGACCTGAGATGTGGCTTACTATGCCATATCTCAGGTCTTTTTTGTTGCCCGAGGCAGTGCCGCGCCGGGTCGGAAACGTTGTTGTGGAAAGAAAGGAGATCGAGATGGCCGATTCTCTCGCCTCTCAGATCATCGCTGCGATCGGTGGAGCTGAAAACGTTCGCAGCCTGACGCATTGCGCAACCAGATTGCGCTTCGAACTGGTCGATGCCTCCAAGGTGGACCAGAACGCGCTCGAACATATGAAAGGCGTGCTCGGCGCGGTGCCGCAGAGCGGCGACCGCTTCCAGGTGGTCATCGGTGGCGCGGTGGCCTCCGTGTACGACAGCATCATGCACCTGCCCGAGATGGCCGGCAACGGCTCCGGCGGCACCCGATCCGATGCCGGCAAGACGATGTCCGATGCCGACGTCAAGGCGGCGGCACGCTCCAAGGCCCGCGGCAAAGTGGCATGGGTCGATTCGTTCTTCGAATACCTCGCCGACTCCTTCCGTCCGATCATCGGCGTGCTGCTCGGCGCGTCCATCATCATCGCATTGGTCAACCTGCTGATCTCGCTCAACGTCATCCCGAACGACGAGGCGTCGGCCGGCTGGGTGTTCATCAAGGCGATCTGGAAGGGCGTGTTCTACTTCCTGCCGATCATGGTCGCCTACAACGCGGCCAAGAAACTCAAGGTCGACCCATGGCTCGGCGGTTCCATCATGGCCATATTGATGACGCCGCAGTTCACCAGCCTGATGGACACCAAGACCTTCTCATCCACGGTCTGCACCGAAAACGCGGCGCTCGGCACCACATCGTGCACGGCGAACATCTTCGGACTGCCGATGCAGCTGAGCGATTACAGCGGCAACGTGTTCGTGCCGTTGATGATGGCCGCGGTGCTCGCCTTGGTCTACCACGGATTGAAGAAGATCATCCCCGACAGCGTGCAGCTGGTGTTCGTGCCGTTCTTCTCCCTGGTCATCGTGGGCGCGCTGACCGCGTTCATCGTCGGACCGATCGGCGTATGGGCCGGAAACGCGCTGGGCGTCGGTCTGGCGTGGCTTAACGGACACGCGCCGTTCGTCTTCGCCATCATCATCCCGCTGCTGTATCCGTTCCTCGTGCCGCTGGGCCTGCACTGGCCGCTCAACGCCCTGATGCTGATGAACATCCAATCCATGGGATACGACTTCATCCAAGGGCCGATGGGCGTGTGGAACTTCGCCTGCTTCGGCGCGACCGCCGGCGTGCTGTTCCTCTCCATCCGCGACAAGGACGCCGATATGCGCCAGACCTCGTTGGGCGCGCTCGCCGCAGGTCTGCTCGGCGGCGTCTCCGAGCCGTCGCTGTACGGCATCCACCTGCGTTACAAGCTGATCTACAAGCGCATGCTGGTGGGCTGTGGCCTCGGCGGCGTCGTCATCGCGGTGCTCGGATGGCTGTTCCCGTCGGTCACCGCGGCAGGCCAGACCGTGCGCGGCGTGACCACCACCGCGTTCGCGTTCACTTCGCTGCTTACCATTCCGGTGTTCGACCAGATGTGGGTGTACGCGGTGTCCATCGCGGTCTCGTTCCTCACCTCCTTCATCCTCATCATCCTCTTCGACTACCGCACGCCGGAGCAGAAGGCCGAAGTGCTGGCCCGCGCCGCGGCGAACGGGCGGTCCATGGAGGCGTCCGAGGGGTCCGATAAGACCTTCGAAGCCAAGGAGACCGTCGTCGAGACCGTTCCTGCGGACATCGCTCCGGATGCGGCCGAAGAAACGGCTGACGGCGGCAAGGACGGCGCGGCCGCCGATGCCGTGGTCTCCGCGCCCGTGGCCGGCCACGTGATCGCGCTGGACGATACCGGAGACCCGGTGTTCGCTTCCCGCGCGCTCGGCGAGGGCGTCGGCATCCAGCCGGCGGACGGCCTTGTCGTCGCACCGGTCTCCGGCGTGCTGCAGACCGTCGCGGAAACCGGCCACGCCTTCGGCCTCAAAACCGACGACGGCGTGGAGGTGCTCGTGCACGTCGGCATCGACACCGTGAAGATGAACGGTGAGGGCTTCGACGTCAAAGTCAAGGCCAACGAGCGGGTGAACGCCGGTGATCCGCTGGTCGCCGTCGATTTTGATAAGGTGAAGGAAGCCGGATACAGCACCACGACGCTGATGACGGTGCTGAACACGGTCGCTTTCGCCGAAGTCGCCCCGAAGACCGGCATCGACGTCAAGGCCGGCGACGCGGTGATCGACATTCGGCGCTGACCCAACGATTATCCAAAGGAGAACCGGCATGGACGTTCTTCGTGTGTTCAACAACAACGTCGTTTTGGCGAAAGACGGCGATCGTGAGGTGATCCTCACCGGACGCGGCATCGGCTTCCAGGCCAAGCCCGGACAGCATGTTGACGAAGCGAAGGTCGTCCGCCGGTTCGTTCCCGCGGACGGCCGCGATCCCGACCACATGGCGCAGCAGGTGGCCGGAATCCCGCCGGAGATCATCCGATTGGTCGCCGATGCCATGAACCGCGTCGGTCTCGGTGATCAGGCCGACAGGCAGCCGGCGCTTGTCGTATCGCTTTCCGACCACGTCTGTGGCGCGATTCGCCGCGCGCAGCAGGGCCAATCCATCGAATATCCGCTGGAGGCGGAGGTCCGTTCGCTGTATGCCGACGAATACGCGAAAGGCAAGGCCTTGGTCGATGCGATGAACACCTACCTTGGCGGCTCGCTGCCCGACGGCGAGGCCGTGGCGCTCGCCCTGCATCTGGTCAATGCGGGATTCTCCACGGGCGACATGTCCACCACCTACGCGATGACCGGCGTGATCCAGCAGATGATATCGGTGATCGAGGGCGCGTACGGCATCACCTTGGAACACACCGGCGTCAACGTCGGACGGTTCATCACCCACCTGCGCTACCTGTTCGTGCGCATCCACCAGCACGAACAGCTCGATGACGAGCCGCAGCCCATCGTCGAATCCATCAAAGCGTCCTATCCGGAAGCCTACGACTGCGCCAGAAGGCTCGCGGTGATCGTGCATATGCGGTTGGGCGCGGAACTCACGGAGTCGGAGATCGCCTACCTCGCGCTGCACGTGTCCCGCGTGACCGCGCGGCATCCCGGTCGCGCGGACCGTTAGTCCGCAGGGGTTCCGGGCACTTCAGGCACGCGCACGCACAACGCCTGGCGCTCCACGCTGAAACGGATATGGCGCGTTTCGGGGAGCATGTCGCCGTCCACCTGCGCCAGAACGGGCTTCTCCAAAGTGATCTCCGCGCTGACGCCCTGAATCTGGTCGACGGTGGAATTCGTCGACAGCGGGCTTTGCTGCGCCTTGCCGGTGATCGTCTGATGCAGCACGTCTCCGAACAGGTTCGCCCAGCCGATCAGGCCGCCGGAGGTGTCGATGATCTCGTAGTCGAGGATGCCGTCATCGTAGACGGCCTCGGGCATCAGCGAGAACATCGGAATCTGGCCGCAATTGCCCGCCATGAACGTGCGGAACGTGAGCCCGCGCGTGGTGTGCGTGCTGCCGTCCGCGCTGGTGATCGTCACATCGCCCTTGTACTTCGGCGCGAACATGTTCTTCACGCCGGAAACGAAATACGCCAGCCAGCTGATGTTCTTCTTCAGCTCCGGATCGGTGTCGTCGATCATCAGCGCGTCGAATCCGATGCCGGCGATGATGAGGAACGCATGGCCATGGTCCGCGGTCTCGTCATCGAGCAGCGTCAAACGCCCCACATCCACATGGCGCGAGCCGTGCGAGGTGGCGACCGTCAGCGCCGCGTCGATGTCGTCCACGGGGATGCCCATATTGCGGGCGAACAGGTTGCCGGTGCCGATCGGCACGATGCCCAGCGCGTGGCCGGTGCCCGACAACGCGCTCGCCACCGTGCGCACCGTGCCGTCGCCGCCCACGGCCACGACCACATCCGCGCCATGCTCCAACGCCTCGAACGCGCACGCCCTGCCGTCCTTGTCGAGCTGCGTCTCGATGAATTCGACCTTCGTAAGACGCTTCGCCTCGCAGAATTCCCGGATATGCCGTTTGCGCTGCGCCGCCTGCGGCTTCGACGGGTTGACGATGAACGCGTAACGCACCTGGTCGCCATCGCGCCGGCCGAGCTGTTCGGCCAGCTTGCGCCGTCGATACGCACGGAACCCAAAGAACGCTGTGGCGCATGCCGCGATGACCGCCGCGACGATGATCAAAACGATGACATAGGTAGGCATGCTTCCTATTTTCCCCTGAACACGGGAGAAAAAACGGATTTACGACGGAAAATTCAACGATTCCTGCACGGTGCGCCGAAAAAGCGGTTCAGGGAATCCGACGGGCCGTTCCATGTCGGGCCGTGGCGGCCGCTCGGTGTCGGCTTTCGGCACTAGGCTAAGAACCATGCTTGATATCCAATTCATTCGTGAACATGCTGACGTTGTCAAGGAATCCCAGCGTAAGCGTGGCGAATCGGTCGAACTTGTCGACGAGGTGCTGCGCTCCGACGAGGTTCGTCGTTCCTCTCTGAAGGAATTCGAGGCTGCCCGCGCGCAGCAGAAGGAAATCGGTAAGAAGGTGGCCGCGGCCCCCGCCGAGGAGAAGGCCAAGCTCATCGCCGACACCAAGGCGCTTTCCCAAAAGGTCTCCGAGTACAAGGCCGCAGCGGACGCCGCCGCGGAGACGTACACCACCGCCATGTGGAAGCTCTCCAACATCGTCGAGCCGGAGGCGCCGGAAGGCGGCGAGGACGATTACGTGGTCGTCAAGAAGGTCGGCCAGATCCGCGATTTCGCGGCCGAAGGCTTCGAACCGAAGGACCACCTGACCCTCGGACGCGGCGTCGCCGGCATCGATATGGAGCGCGGCGTGAAGGTCGGCGGCTCCCGCTTCTACTTCCTGCGCGGCCAGGTGGCCCGCATGCAGATCGCCATGCTCACCATGGCCGTCGACCAGGCCGAGGAGCACGGATTCACCCTCGCCATCACCCCGACGCTGGTGCGTCCGGAAGTGATGCGCGGCACCGGCTTCCTCAACGCGCACGCCGACGAGATCTACCGTCTGCGCGAACCGGACGACCAGTATCTGGTCGGCACGTCCGAAGTGGCGCTCGCCGGCATGCACGAGAACGAGATCCTGGACCTGGAGAACGGCCCGCTGCGCTACTGCGGCTGGAGCTCCTGCTACCGCCGCGAGGCCGGCGCCGCAGGCAAGGACACCTCCGGCATCATCCGCGTGCACCAGTTCGACAAGGTCGAGATGTTCGTCTACGCCAAGCAGGAGGACTCCTACAAGGAGCATGAGCACCTGCTGGCCATGGAGCAGGAGATGCTCGGCAAGGTCGAGGTGCCGTACCGCATCATCGACACCGCCGCCGGCGATCTGGGCTCCTCCGCCGCCCGCAAGTTCGACTGCGAGGCGTGGGTGCCGACCCAGGGCCGCTACCGCGAGCTGACCTCCACCTCCAACTGCACCGAATACCAGGCCCGCCGCCTGAACATCCGCGAACGCACCGCGGACGGCTCCACCCGTGCGGTCTCCACGTTGAACGGCACTCTCGCCACCACGCGTTGGCTGGTCGCCATTCTGGAGAACCACCAGCAGAAGGACGGCTCCATCGAGATTCCGAAGGCCATGCGTCCGTACATGGGCGGCAAGGAAGTCATCGAGCCGACCAAGTGGGAGGCCTGATTCCATAGCCGTTCGGCATGCCTTTGGCGTGTCCGGCCATCAACGGGTCCGGATCGCGGATGTTCTCCGTGGTCCGGGCCCGTCGTCATTTCGGATGCGTTCATTGCGGACAAGCCCATCGAGGATACGTTCGGCTCGTGTGGACTCGCGTCCGCCCGCCGTCGATCGGGAATGGCGCGGTTCCGCACGGCATGATTGGAATTCCGCGCGCTGTGCTATATTTTCTTGTTGTGCACGCGCACGATTGGGTAGATGTCTGAGCGGTCTAAAGAGACGGTCTTGAAAACCGTTGAGGTGCAAGCCTCCGCGAGTTCGAATCTCGCTCTGCCCGCTTGCAGGGGCTTCGGATGATTCCGAAGCCCCTTTTGCATAAGGGGATGCGCTGCATAGGGTGTGCGCGGTGCATGGCGAAGATCGCCGACGATGGTGATGCGCGATGGCGCGAATCATCGGCGATTCGCATAAATCGCACAAAAACGCACATTATTTTTCTTGAAACACACGTATTGTGTGACAATATGTGCTACAATGATTCTTGAACGTAGGAAGAATCCTGACGAAGGAGACAACATGACCACAGTTCTGGTTACGGGCGGCGCCGGTTTCATCGCCACTCATACCGACATTGAATTGCTCAACAAGGGCTACGATGTGGTGACCATCGACAATTACGGCAATTCCTCTCCCGTCGCGCTGAAGCGCGTGGAGAAGATCACCGGCAAGCCGGTCAAGAGCTACGACGGCGATGTACGCGACCGTGAGCTGCTGGAGCGCATCTTCACCGAGAACAAGATCGACTGGGTCATTCACTTCGCCGGACTCAAGGCCGTGGGCGAATCCGTCGCCAAGCCGATCGAATACTACGACAACAACCTCTACTCGACGCTGGTGCTGCTTGAGGTCATGCGCGCGCACAACGTCAAGAAGCTGATCTTCTCCTCCTCCGCCACCGTCTACGGCGATCCGAAGGAACTGCCGATTCTGGAGACCACCCCCACCGGCGGCACCACCAACCCGTACGGCACCTCCAAGCTGTTCCAGGAGCAGATTCTGCGCGACGTGGTCGTGGCCGATCCGGAATGGACCATGGTGCTGCTGCGCTACTTCAACCCGGTCGGCGCCCACCCGTCCGGACTGCTGGGCGAGGATCCGAAGGGCATCCCGGCCAACCTGACCCCGTACGTGGCCAAGGTCGCCATCGGCGAACTCAAGGAAGTCCAGGTCTTCGGCGACGACTACGACACCCCGGACGGCACCGGCGTGCGCGATTACATCCACGTCGTCGACCTTGCCAAGGGCCACGTCGCAGTGATCGACCACATCGACGAGCCCGGCGTGTTCACCTACAACCTCGGCACCGGCCACGGCTACTCCGTGCTGGAGGTCATCAAGGCATACGAAAAGGCCGCCGGCCACCCGATTCCGTACACCATCAAGCCGCGTCGTCCCGGCGACATCGCCACCTGCTACTGCGACGCCTCCAAGGCAGCCAAGGAGCTGGGCTGGAAGGCCGAATTGACCATCGACGACATGGCCCAGTCCTCCCTCAACTGGCAGACCAAGAATCCGAACGGCTTCCGCGGTGCCACCGAGTGATGATTGCCTGACGACCACAGCTGATTGACACGCACCGCCATTGGCATGCGTCGCCGATTCGGCTCCATGGGATTCCTTTTTTCAATGGAAGGAATCCCATTATTTTTATTTGTTTGCTGTGCCTGTCGGCCACGTCGCGGCCGACGCTATGATCGTCGGGATTCACACGAATCGTCGGGATTCACACGATTCGCCGGTCGGCGGCCCAGCGGGTCAGCTCGGTGCGGTTCGACAACTGCAATTTGCGCAGCACGGAACTCATATGCGTCTCCACGGTTTTGATGGAGATGAACAATTCCGCGGCCACCTCCTTGTAGGTGTAGCCGCGCGCGATCAGCCGCATGACCTCCTGCTCGCGGCGGGAAAGCCTGTCGAGCTCGTCGTCATGAACCCGCCCGTAGGCTCCGGCGCCGTTTCCGGAAGATCCGTTCTGGAATGCGGACAGCACGAAACCCGCCAGTTTCGGCGAGAACACGGCATACCCTTCATGCACCTGCTTGATGGATGAGATCAGGTCATCGCCGGAAATCGTCTTGGTCACATAGCCCTGCGCGCCGGCGCGGATCACCGAGCCGACGTCCTGCGGGGAATCGGACACCGACAGCGCCAGAAACACGGTGTCGGGGGAGTAGACGCGCGAGCGCACGAGAATCTCGGCGCCGCCACCGCCCTCGCCGCCGGGCACATGCACATCGAGCAGCACCACGTCGGGCTTGGTCTGCGCGATCATCGTCACGGAGCCCTCCACATCCGCCGCCTGCCCGACGATATGGAAATGCGGCTGCAATGTGGCGATCACGCCCGCGCGAAACATCTCATGGTCATCGACGATGGCGATGCGTATTCCGGATGATTCCCGTTCGTTCATTGCTGCTCCTTCGATTGGCTTCCTTGATTGCCTTGCCGGGGATTTCGCCGGCTGCCTCATTGCCCGTCCTGCGCGGTTTGGGGATGTTCATGCTGACGGTGCGCGCCGCCTTCCGGGCCTCGCTGCGCCGTCGCCACGATCGGCATATGCATGCGCACCTCCGTTCCCCATCGCGGCCGCGATACGATTTCCACTGTACCGCCACGCCGTCTGATGCGCCCGACGATCGATTCGCGGATGCCGAGACGGTTCGCCGGCACCGCATCGACATCGAAGCCGTCGCCATGGTCGCGCACGAACACTTCGACGAGTTCGTCTCCGGCCTCGCAATACACGGATATCGGTTCTCCGCCATGCGTCACCGCATTGACCAGTGCCTGCTGCGTGGCGTCGAGCAGCGCATCCGTCTGCGCGCTCGGCCGCGCATCGCCCACGGTCACCACTTCGATCGGTTTGCCATGCGTGTCTTCGATATGTGCGGCGATCTCCTTCAATCCCGCGCTGACCGAACGGTCGGATGTGGTGCGTTCCTGATACAGCCATTCGCGCAATTCGCGTTCCTGCGAACGCGCCAGCGAGAACACGGTCTGCTGCTCGCTGGCGTGCAGTTGAATCAGCGCCAGCGTCTGCAGCACGCCGTCATGCAGATGCGCGGTCATATCGGCGCGTTCCTCCTCGCGTTCCTTCAACGCGCGTTCCGTGCCGAGATCGCGGATGATCGCCAGAATCCACGGCACGACCGTCAACGCGATGCCAAGCAGCAACACCAATCCGGCGATCACCAGACGGCTGAGATTCGCGAAGTCGCGCACATACGACGCAAGAAAAAGCGCATATGCGACGAATACCAGCGCCATGCCGCCGATCATCGTCCATAACTGGCCTTCCGCGGCGTTGAAGCGTAGCCAGGAGACGCCGACGCCGATGGCGGCGAGCAACAGGGGGAAAACGAGGTGCACGGTGATGCCGCCGGCCAGCATCGCGCCGCTGATGACGAGCGCGGCCAGTCCGGCCAGGGCGGTCAGCGCCGGTTTGGGCGCGTTGCGCAACACATGCTCCAGACTTTCCCCGGAGGTTTTCCGTGGCTCGTCGTACAAGCCGGCGTTCATGGCCGAGAACGCGGCGTCATCTGGCGCGGAGTCATTCGCACCCTGCGGAATGACGGAATCCTCCGGCATGTCCGTCCGGACGGTCGAAGCCGCATCTCCGGCCGTACTGCCGAAACGGAATGCGGAAGCGCTTGGAGCTGCCGGCGAGTCCGATGCATACGACGGTGCCTGCGTCGGCACATATGGCGCGTTGCCCCGCGCGAGCGGGGTCTGGCCGGCTGGACGCTCGTCGGCCATCATGTACGCCTGCATGATCGGGTCGGCCGCGGGAACGGTGATCCACAGGAACAGATAAGTGATGATGCCCGCGCCGAAAACGAACGCGGATGCGGCGAAGGCCAACCGGACCAGCCATACCGGAACGCCCAGATGCATGCCGACCGACTTGCATACGCCCGCGAACCACCGTCCATAATCAGGACGTGCCAACGGCAATCGCGCCTGATTCGTCGGCATGGGACGTCCTGCGGCCAGTGCGGCGTCGTAGCAGCGACGCATATACAGCGCGCTGGCGGCGTCGTATTGCTCCTGCGTGTAACGTGGCTTCCCAAGGGATCTCATGGTTCCATTGTGCCCGTAGTGGTGACTGGAGCAAGGGGTTTCATCCTGTGTTCAGGGCATATTCAGGGTGTTCCCCGATACGTTCGCGGCGTCCTCGCTGCTGTAATGGAACCATGAACAACATGAACAACGATTCACAGGGCCCCTTCAACGGCCAGCAGCCGTATGAGCGGGGATGGCAGCCCGATTCCGGGCGCAACCAGCCGTCTCCGAATGGGCGATTCTTCTCGTGGATACGGTCCAGCCGGATTTGCCGCGGCCGGAACCGTTGGATTGGCGGCGTGTGCGAAGGCATCGCCAGCAGATTCGGATGGAGCGTGACGCTGGTTCGCGCCCTGATGATCTTCACCTCGCTGTTCTTCGGCGCGGGCGCGGCCTTCTACGGGTTGGCCTGGTTCCTGCTTCCCGACGAGTCCGACGACCGTATTCTGTGCGAGGACCTGATCCATGGCGAATGGCGATGGGGCGATTTGGGCGCGTTCATCTTCATGCTCATCGCCTTCTGCGTGGTCGGCCCGGGATGGCTGGCGTTCCTCATCGCGGCGCTCGTGCTGTGGATTCTGGTGAACAGGCTGTCGTATATGCCGGATTGGCGGCCGCAGACACCGCCATCGGGTCGGCCTCCGGCGAATGGGCCGACGTATGGGGCACCGTACGACGGGCAATATGAGGCGCCCGCCAATGGCATGCCGAACGACAGTCCGTACCCGAGACGGAATGGCACGAACGGCGGCGCGCCCGGCTATTCCAACGGCGCTCCGGGATATTCCGATGACGCGCAAAGATACGGACGATTCCAAACCGCGCCGTCCGCCCAGTCCCGGGCCCCGCAATCCCAGTGGGCGTCCGCGCCGAACGCCGGGCCTTTCGCCACGGCGCAGGTTCCTCCGACGTTCACCGCGCCGGCCGCATCCGTGGGACGTCGCCCACGCCGCGGCCGTCGCAAGCCGGCCGGTCCGTTGCTGACCCTGGTGATGTTCGGATTGACGTTCGTCGCCATCGCCGCATGGATAGGACTGGCATTGGGGCGGAACGGCAAAGGTGGCTATCTGGAAGACGTGATACGCTCCGGCACCATCTGCATCGGCCTCATTTGCTTGGCCGTCGGCGCGGTCGTCGTCATGCTCGGCTGCCGCGGACGGCGAACCGGCGGACTGCATCCCCTTGTGTGGATGGCGGTCGTCATGGCGATGGTCGCGGTGCCGTGCGCGGGAATGCTCACGTTGGCGAACAGCCGGATAAACGTTATCTCGTCCGGCTACCATCGAGTATCCGTCGATGGCACCGAAGTGCTGGGCTCGTCATCCGCGCAGATGCGCCAATACGAGCGGGGCGTCCACGTCAGTGGCGATGGCTACAACGACGATACGCTCCACATCGATCTGAGCGAATACGCCAAGGAACACGGCTCGCACCGCGTGAAACTGGCGGACGGAAGCTACGGCACCAGTTCCTGCCCAACCGGAACCCTGAACCTCGTCGTCACCAACGCGCAGGTGGTGGTGACCGTACCCGACGGATGCTGGTGGTCCATCGGTTCGGACGATGACGATTACCATGATTACCGCTTCTCGTCCCTGGATTCCATCGGCGGCGCGGACCAGTTGACCTTGGACAACGGCGACATCGGAGTGTCCCTCGATTTCAGCAACGTCGACGAATCGGCTTCACGGGGAGTGCCGGCGTTCAGCACCAACAACAAGAACCTCGACTGCTCGTCCATGCGGTCGAAGGATCTCTTCACCGACGGCAACACCGATGAGGGCTTCAAACGCGTATACGACCAGCACCTGTTCTGGCCATGCTTCGTGGGAGACGACAAGGCTCCGGAAACTCCGGAGCTGGTCATCAACCTTGACGCATCCGTCAACGGCGGCGTCACCGTGCAATACGCATCGGACAGCACACTGCCCAAGTACGAGGGAAAGGAATCGAAATGAGCGACGACAAAACCCTGCGGATTCCCGTCGAAACGGCAGCCCCGACCGCCGCGCTGCCGGTGACGGCGAACGAAGACGCCACGGCCTTCACCACCGTGCTGCCCGAAGCGCAAACCGAAACCCTGCCGGCATACATGGAATCGGACGAACCGACCGTGCCCCTTTACCGGAACGCGGCACAGGAACCACGCCAAGACCGGAGCGGTTCGAACGATCGGCATGACTCGGGTGACTCCGATAATTCGGGTAATCCGGTCGACGCGAACCAGCCGAACGATTCCAACGATGCGCAGGGCAATCCGCATATGCCGACATCGACGGTACCGCCGAACGGCGGTGGCATGCGGAACACGCGCGACGCCTCCCCGAGAAAATCCGGCAAATGGCGGGCGAACGGCACGGACGACGACCTGGTCATCCGGCCGACCGGTCCCAGCGTGCCGACCATCGTCCTGGGCGCATTGCTCTGCATCGTCGGCGTCGCCGTGTTGTTCAGCGGCATGTCCACACCGTGGAACTGGCTGTGGCAATGGGCGGGAAACCCCAGATTGCTGGTAGTGTGCACAATCGGCGGATTCGGCGTGTTCCTCATCGCCGTGGCCGTCGTCTGGGCGCTCGCCATCACACTGCGCAACCGGCATATGCGGCGCGATGAGATGGCGCAGACGCCGATGGAACGTTCAGACGAACAATCCCCAGAACGCCAGTAGCGCCAACGACAGCGCCGCCGACGACACCACGAATGTGGCCACCGCGACGTGGCCGGATCCGATGCCTGCTTTTCCATTCACATATCGGATTTCGGTCATGGCGCGGTGGTCCTTTTCCGTGACGGCCTTCGACGTGTTTGCCTTGGAAACACCATCTTTCGTGTGGCGACGTTCGAGGAACGTCGCCACGAGCTCGACCGCCAGCCATGCGAACGCGACGACGCCGAGTCGTGCCGCGGATGCGACGAAATTCCAGTTGCGCGCCAGCAATGTGGAATCGCTGGTCAACGCGATCGCATCGCGGATCACCGTGACGAGATACGCGAGGAAGACGCAGGTCGTGCCCACTGCCAGCACGACGTTGACGGACAATGCGGCGCGCAAGGCGGTGGGGAAACGGCGCGTTTCGAGCGGATTGCATGGATTGCGCGGGCCGCACGCCAAACCTTCGGCGGCGTTGGGATTGCCGGCTGGCATGCGGCTGGAACCGGTTCTTCCAAAACCGTCGCCGGAACGCAGCCTCCGTGTCAGACCGGCGCCCAACAGCATCAACGAACCGACGGTCGCCAGCGCGGCGAACAACAGGCATCCCGCGATGGCGGCGATGACCTCGTCAAGCGACGACACCAATCCGGGCTTCGTGCTGGTCGGCGCGGCGATTTTCTGGTCGGGACGGGCGCCCGCGACCATCGGCGTGGTCCAATCGGAAGCGCCTGTGCCATCGGCGACCGCATTGACCCAATCCTCAAGATCATGCGTGTAATGCCGTTCCAACGGCAATTCGGGAACGGTTTTGTTCGAACCCGTGCGCAACTGGTGGTTCGCATCGTAATAGCGCAGCGTCACGTTCGTGTTGCCGGCCTTGTTCGCGGCCCGTATCAGCAGACGCGCGCCCTGCTCGACCGGCATCGCGTTATCCCGCACGCCATAGTTGATGAGCAATGGCATGGTCAGCGATCTGCGGTATTTCGCCGCGTCGAAATCCGCATACGCCAGCCCGATATGCCGCGTTCCCAGACTGGTGATGCGTGGAATAAGCCGTTTGACGGCATCCGGCGCGCCCGCGTCCGCCAGATAGTTCGTCGCGGCGAGCGTCATCTGCCGTCTGCCCGACACCACGGGCGGCGACGTGAGAATGGCGAAGGCGATTTCAGGATGCTCCGTGGTGAGCACGGTCGCGATCCATGTGCCTTCGGATTCCGCGTACAGTCCGGTTTTGCTCGCGTCCACGCCCGGCCAGGACCGAAGGATCGCCAAGGATTTCGCATAATCGCGTGCGCTGGAGACGTAATCGCGGTTGAGCATGGTGTAGTTGTCGAGACGCTTGTCGGGAACCAGCGTGGTGATGCCCGCGGAAGCCATCGCGCCGGCGACATCGCCGTAGGCCTCGGACGATTTGCCGGTGCCGGAACCATGCAGGAACAGGCACGCCGGATGGTCGTTCGGTGCGCCGATCGGCTCGCGCACGATGGCGTTCACGGTGACACCGCCATCGAGCTTCACCGTGATATGCGTTTCCTTGGTCTGGTACGTGCCCTCCTGCGGAGTGGACAACGCGCCGCCGGTGGCGCGGTCCTTCGCCTGGATGGTCGTATCGGAAGTGGCTGGCACGATGTGGTCGGCGAACGGCCTCACCTGCCATTTCGGCGCCAGCGCGTGGCCGAGCGCGCCCAGCATCATGAACAACGCCAACGAAACCACTGCGGTGGCCGCCACGGTGGTCATCGTCCTTCTTATCAATGCACGCACACCCGCAACCATAGGACGCGTTCCCGGCTTGCACAATCGTGCGATTGCCGATTGCGGGCGATCCGTGATCTGTGGATGATCGATTCATGGCATGTGGGATGAATCGACGATGCTCCATGATTGTCGGTCCGTGCCATTGCGGGGCGCGACGTCGATGGCTGTGCGCCGCTGGCGGCGGAGCCATCAGCGCTGCGCCGCCTCCGCCTCGTCAAGGCCGTCGAATCCGGCCAGCCTCACGGTGTTGCGGATGGTCTCCTCGGTGAGATTGCGGCGCTCGTCCAGCAGACGGGAGACGAATGCGTCGTACAGGGCGATCGTCCGCTCGGAATACGTGCCCAACTCTCCGCGCAGATATGTTTCGAACGACGTGGCCTGTGGCGTGTCCTCGTCGGTGGTCAGCATGCGCATCGCCATGCCGAGCCTCGGCCAGCGTTCCCGGAAATCACGCGCCCAGGCCACCTGCGTGGCGATGATGCGTTCCTGCATTGCCACCCGACTTGCGGAAAGGCGGGGAATATACGGCTCGATGTTTGCACAATACTCCTGTGGATATGTGGATTGCATCATCCGACCGTACTTTTCCGTCACCAGGTTGCGGCCGGTCCGGTCGGCCTCTTGCAGATCCGACCGGTAGCTGGAGAGCAGTTCGGCCGGCCAGGTGAGGAACTGGCTCGCGCGCATCTCGTGGAACATCGGCCAGTTGCCCTGGCATGAGGCTCGTCCGCCCTCGTTGTTCGTGTTCTGGAACTGCCTCCATTCCAGCGTGATGACGGATTCCACCATGGTGGCCTCGCCGGTTTCCTCCGGCTTGGTGCCGTTGGCGTCGTGCCTGTCGCCTGATGGTTCGATGGTGTTCGTTGTCTTGTTCGTCATTGTTGGTTCCTGACCCGTTGTTTGATTTTCGACCCGCGCGTTATGCACGATGAAGACGATGTGCCGTGCGAATCGCCATGATTGATTGCGGATGGTGTTCGGCGGCGGTGGCCGATGGCGTGCGGCGACCGTTTGCGACCGACGTTCGTTCGTGGAAGCGGACCCGTCGTCACAGGCTGCGCAGGCATGCGTCCGTCGCGACGATATGCTTCTCCACGTACGGACGTTGCCATTCCAGGAACGTCTCATGCGATTCGGTAAGCCCCTCGTGAAGCAGTTCCGTGACGACCTCGGCGCAGATATGCTCGATGGTCGTGGTGATCGTGTCGATCGCAGGGCCTGCGCCCTTGCCGCCCTCGCCGAAACCTTCGCCACCGAAGCACGCGGCGGAGCTTAATCGCAATATCGTCTCCAGTTGCTCGGCGACATCGGCGAGACGCGTCGCCATGCGGCGGCTTAGTTTGCGCAACGCAGCGAAACGCCACTTGTAGTACGGCAGATAGCCCACGGAAACCGGTTCGTTGACCAGAAACACCAGCGAGGCGGTCGCATCGACGAATTGCGTGATGCTCAGCATCGCGGCCGCGCCATCGCCGCGTTCCAGCATGCGCGGCAGATTGTATTGCCCAGCCTGCGCCATCATGCCCAGACGGCGGGAGATCAAGGAAACGCGCACATCCTCAGGCATGAACGTGAATCCCTGACGGGTTTTGGAGAACATGCCCAACGGATCGGCGAACACACGGCCGTTCGTCGCGGTGGCGAGCGTCGCCTCCGGCAGCGTCAGCCATGCCGCGTAATCGGTCTGTGCCGGCGCCTCGGGGTAATTCGTGAGGCGCTCGAAGAAATCGTTGATGCGGAACACGCCGTCGCGCCGGTTCTCGCCCTGCGCGCGGGGCGTCGCGGGCGTGCGGTCCGTGTCTGCGAAGGCTTCGGGCGGCATGGATGCGCTGGTCGTGCCGTTTCCGTCGATGCCGGCATTCCCGGCATCTGTCCGGTCTGCTGCGGAAATCGCCTTGCCGTGACCGCGGAAACGCGGATCGCCCTGTCCGTCCACGGTGAACGCGCGGTCGAGCGCCTCGTAATCCGCCTGCAACCGTGCGCCGATCGCCGCATAATCCTCGTCGGTGAGCCACAGGCAGAAGCGCGGGCCGAAATCATGGTCCTGCGAATATACGTCGTCGAAGCCCAGGCATTCGGAACCGTGGCCGACCAGCCCCGCGGCGATACGGCCTTGGTATTCGGGGTATTTCGTGGCGATCATCGGCTTGCCGCAATCATTCCAGAACGCGCGTGCCAGCACCATTCCGGAGATTGAGGGCCGCTGCGGGTTTTGTCGGGGAATCGGATGCGTGGAAATATCGGGGATCGCGGAAGCCGTGGAAGCGGAAGCGTCGTGGTTCGTGGAATCGTCGGTTGCGACGAAGTCGGCGGAAGCCGTGGAAGCGGAAACGGCATGGCTGGTTTTGGCGGCACCGCTGTTCGTGGGGCATTTGCCGACTTCGCCGTCCACCACGTCCATCGGCCGTTCCTCATCGCCGAGCGATTGCTCCGCCATGCGCAGATTCGCCGACGTCGTGCGGTAATAATCGGTGTCGCACCCGTAACATTCCTCGATGACGCCCAACGCCCGCCGATAGCCATCCACGGCCAGTGCGAATCGTCCGGCCATATAGCAGACCTGCGCGTATCCCGCCAGCGCGGAGGCGTAATGCGCGCTGTGCTCCAAATGCCCGTTCCGATAGATATCCAGGGCTTTCGCGGCATGGTGCATGGCCGAATCGAGCATCCGCGCGGCGTCGTCCCCGTTCTTGCCATGCGTGGCGTCATCCTTGTTTCCGTCTCCGTTCCCGTCTTCGCCGCGCGCGTCGGACCGCGATTGCCGGAGCTGCAACAGCAGCAACGCGAGATTCGTGTGCGTGGACGCGACATCCAGATCGGCGTCCGCGTTCGGCGATGATGCCTCCAACAACCGCAGCGCCCGCTCCAGTTCGTTCCTGGCATGTTCGGGCCGGCCGGTCTCGCCATAGAGCATGGACAGATTGTTGTGCAACGCGGCCAGTCTGCGGTCGGTGGGGGAGAACGCCGCATCCGCGGCAACCAACGCCCGGTGATACAGGGATTCGGCCTCATCGTACCGCCGTGCCGCCCGCATGCCGGTCGCCGCGTTGATCAACGTCGTAGCCCATGCCTGCGGATCATATTCGGCAAGACACAGACGGGATGCCAATGCCAACGTCCGTTGGATAATCCGCGCATTGGCGTCGTGTCGGCCTTGCGAACGGTAGAATCCCATCGTCTCGTTGAGCACGGTCAGCAGACCCTCGTCGTCATGCGCGCGCTCGGCCGCTGCGGTCGCGCGCAGCAGATATGGTTCCGCCTGTTCTGCGGCTTCGTGCGCGTCGAAGATCGCGTCCAATCCCTGAAGAAAACGTCGCGCGTCGAAGCCGCTTTCGTTGCCGCGCGGATGGTCTGCATCCGCCGACGATGATTCGGCATCCGCGGTCGGTGATGCCGCGTGCCGTGTTTCGTCCGCATCGGCTTTGTCCGCATCGGCTTTGTTCGCATTGAAGACATCGTTGTCGGTCATGCCGTCTCCCAACCATCGGTTTTTCTGACTGGTTCCAATGTAACGCGGTTCCCGAAAGCACGTGCTGTCGGCAGGGGTGATGTTGCTCTCAAAAAAGCCGGCGTCGAGAACACGACGTCGGCTTTTGAAGATAAAGCATCATGATTGGACGGATTCGGCGAATCGTCAGACCTGCACTTCGCGCATACGTTCGGCGGCGCCCGTATGGGTTTCGTAGCGGCGCGAGTAGATCACCAGGGAAATCACGGCGAGCAGGGTGATCGGAGCTCCCGCAATTCCGGTGAAGTGATAGTTCATCGCGCTCACATTCAGCGCCAGACCGCCGACGATCGAGCCGACCGCATTGCCGAAGTTGAAGGCGATCTGTACCGCGGCACCCGTGATGAGCTCTCCGCCGCCCTCGCCCGCGCGCACCATCAGCAATTGCTGCGGGGACGAGCAGAAGAACATCGCGAAACCGATGAGCAGCGTCAGGAACGCCGTGGTCACATGATTGCCCGGCACGAAGAACACCAGCAGCAATCCGCATGTCGCAATGAACTGCGACAACGCGGCGGTCGCGCCGGCTTTCCACCAATCGGTCAGCTTGCCGCCGGCGATGCCGCCGAGCACCATGCCGAAGCCGGCCAGCACCATCAGCATCGGAACCAATGCGGAAGGCCATCCGCCGGTCTTCTGCAGCCATGGCGAAATGTAGCTCCACCAGCAGAAGATGCCGGAATTGCCGAAGAACACGGCCAGCAGAATGAACCACGGGCCGATATGGGTGAGCGGGCGGAACTGCCCTTTGATGCCGGCGTCCTTAATCGGGGCGACGAACGGCACCCAGGCGAACGTCAACGCCATCGTCATCAAGGCCCAGCCGGCGAGGATCGCGAACGCGAGGCGCCAGGAAAGCGACTCGGAAAGCAACGTTCCCGCGGGCACGCCCAGCATGTTGGCCACCGTCTGTCCGGTCACCATCATCGAGACGGACTGCGCCTCCTTGCCCTTGTCCGCCAATGTCTTCGCGATCAGCGTCGCCGTGCCGAAGAACGCGCCATGCGGCAGACCGGAGATGAAGCGCGCGGCCAGCAGCATGGGGGCGTTGATGGAAACCGCGCTCAGCGTGTTGCCCACCAGCGCGATCGTCATGAACAGGATGATGAGGTTCTTTGGTGGCACCTTGCGGCCGAACACCAGAATCAGCGTGCCGACGCACACGCCGATCGCGTATGCGGAGATGAAATGGCCCGCCGTGGGGATGCTCACATGCATGGCGGCTGCGGTCTGGGGCAGGATGCCCATCATCACGAACTCGGCCGCGCCCAGAATGAACGCGCCTGACGCCAAGGCCAATATGCTTCTCTTCATGTGTTCCTTATTCTCTCGGAATCCTGGAGTGTGGAATGCAACCCAGCCGATTTCCCAAACCGTCGACGCCTGCATATCGCTCAACGTCGGTGGTTTGGGAAACGGGATGGATATGAAAAAAGGCGGAACCGAAGTTCCGCCTTTCAGTTGTCGGGCTGGCGGGATTTGAACCCGCGGCCTCTTCGTCCCGAACGAAGCGCGCTACCAAGCTGCGCTACAGCCCGTTTGGCAACAGTTGGTTATATTACACGAAGTCGGACGGTATGCAAGGCCGGCGTGTCGTGTGTTGTGTAGTGGCACCTCGGTACACTGTTTGCTTATGACTGAGACCAATGAATCCCAAGAGAACCAGAACGAAGAAGAGTCCGCAGTTCCCACGATGACCACGGTGGAACGCGCCGAAATGCTGCTGCAGCAGGATGCTGCCATCCGCGCCAAGATCGACGACGGCGCGTCTTTGGACGAGGCCGTGGATCCGTCCAACAAGGAATTCGGCCCGCTGGCCCACCCGGAGCAGGTGCAGATGCGCGTGGCCAAGCGCGCCATGATGCTCAAGGAAGGCATCCAGCCGTACCCGGTGACCCTCGACGTCACCGCCACCATCGAAGAGGTCCGCGCCAAGTACGACGGCAAGCTCGAAGCGGGCGACGAGACCGAAGACGTGGTCGGCATCGCCGGCCGCGTGCTGTTCCTGCGCAACGCGGGCGGCCTGTGCTTCGTGCAGCTCGCCGCCGGCGACGGCACCAAGATCCAGGGCATGATCTCCAAGAAGGAGATCGGCGCCGACTCCCTCAAGCAGTTCAAGCAGCTGGTCGACCTGGGCGACCACCTGTTCGTCAAGGGCCGCGTGATCGCCTCCAAGACCGGCGAACTGTCCGTGTTCGCCACCGAATGGGCCATCGCCGCCAAGGCGCTGCAGCCGCTGCCGGCCCTGCACAAGGAACTCAACGAAGACACCCGCACCCGCAAGCCGTACATCGGCATGATCGCGGACGAGAAGATCCGCAACATGGTGCGCAACCGTTCCAAGGCCGTCGCCTCCCTGCGCAAGACCTTCGCCGACCACGACTTCCTCGAGGTCGAAACCCCGATGCTGCAGACCGTGCACGGCGGTGCCGCGGCACGTCCGTTCACCACGCACATGAACGCCTTCGACCTGGACCTCTACCTGCGCATCGCGCCGGAACTGTTCCTCAAGCGCTGCCTCGTCGGCGGCATCGACCGCGTGTTCGAAATCAACCGCGACTTCCGCAACGAAGGCGTCGACGCCACCCACGCGCCGGAATTCACCATGGTCGAGGCATACCAGGCCTACGGCAACTACGACACCATCGGCGCGCTCGTCAAGCAGCTCGTGCAGGACACCGCCATGGACGTGTTCGGCAGCCACAAGGTGACGCTGCTGGACGGCACCGAATACGACTTCGGCGGCGAATGGAAGACCATCAGCATGTACGACTCCCTCTCCGAAGCCCTGGGCGAGGAGATCGTGCCGAACGGCGGCCCGGACAACCCCGGCACCTCCGTGGAGCACCTGGGCGAGATCGCCGACAAGCTCGGTGTGGAACGCGACGACGTGGAGAACCACGGCAAGCTCGTCGAACACCTGTGGGAGCACTTCTACGAGGACAAGCTGTACGAGCCGACCTTCGTGCGCGACTTCCCGGTCGAGACCTCCCCGCTGGTCAAGGGCCACCGCTCCAAGGCCGGCGTGGTCGAGAAGTGGGATCTGTACGTGCGCGGCTTCGAACTGGCCACCGGCTACTCCGAGCTCAACGACCCGGTCGTGCAGCGCGAACGCTTCGTGGCCCAGGCCAAGGACGCGCTCGCCGGCGACGAGGAGGCCTGCGACATCGATGAGGACTTCCTGGAGGCCCTCGGCGTGGGCATGCCTCCGGCAGGCGGCATGGGCATGGGCATCGACCGACTGCTCATCGCCCTGACCGGCGCCACCATCCGCGAGACCATCACCTTCCCGCTGGTCAAGCCGCTGAACTGAGCGAAGCTCAGTTCATATCGGTTTGACGCGAGGCGGCCGAGGAGGAAGCCCTGTGGGCTTCCGTGCCACAGCCATCCTTGTAAAAATTGAAGCCGCTGAATTGAGCGACAAGATTTAAGGGCGTTCCCGATGGGAGCGCCCTTTTACGTCCAAATCGCTTTCTGGGTCCGCATACCCGAACGGGTGACAGCGCTGTTGCGCGTAATCTCCGCCTGCTCTTTGATAGGGAATCGGATATGGTTCCGTATTGAAAAGAGGCATAATATGTCGAACCAGGAGAAGGCAGCAACCACGAAGCGGGATTCCGAGCCTGCCGGAGTGCGTGGTTTCCTGCGCGAGGTGTTCCTCGACAAGGACGACATCGAGCATGAACGCAGATTCGATTGCAGGTCGCTGCCGTTGATCGCTGTCGCATTGGCGGCCGGATGGCTGTATTCGCAGGACGGCAACGCTGCGTATGCATGCGTCAGCGCGGTGTTCGCGGTTGCGTACGCCGTGTATTTCATCGTCAATCGCGGCGCGTATATCGTGCATGTCGTACGCGGGGAGCGTGTGATTCCGGACGGCATCGGCACAGATGCAAAACAGCCATGGAATCCGGCTTGGCTGAGCATGTTGGCGTCGTTCATCGACAATGACACGGCATATGCGATCATCGGCGGTTACGGGATTCCGCTGGCCGGCACGGCGGTCATGGTCGTCTATGGCATCTACGGCTGGCGTTGGCTGGCGGTTCTCGGCATTGCGCTATGCGTCGTCTATGCGGCATATTGGCTGTGCTACGCGTTCGTCGTCATGCATCGCAGGCTGGTCGATGCATTGCGCGACCGTAACAGTCGTCTGGAACAGGCACAGTACCGCATGTCGATGATGGAGCGTGACACCATGCTCGCCAGCAAAACCCACGATACGGTGACCGGCGGGCTGTCGTACATCGCGTTCGTCGCCCAGCAGCATGTGGATGATCCGCAAATCTCCGATACTGAGCGTGCGGCCTGGCAGCGGATCGATGAGACCGCACAACACACGATGGACAACGTCCATGCCGTCATTGACATCCTCGGACATGCCGACGAGACCGAGTCCTTACGCACCGATGGCGGGAATAGGGATCGCCTTGCGGCGCACAACGGCTCGTTCTCCGATATGGTCCGAGCCCATTGCAAGGAAGGTGACAATCGCCTGCATTCGTTGGGATTCGCTGGCGAAAGCCATGTTGCAGAAACAGGGGAATCGTTTGAGATTGGGCGCGAACGAGCCGACGAATGCATGCGGCTGCTTGATGAGCTGTACGCCAATATCGCCGGGCATGCCGCTCCCAGCCAGCCATACGCGGTGTTCGTGAATGTCGAAAATGGCCATCTGCATGTGACCGAGACCAATTCCATCCCTGAATCAGGCGAAGGGCGCGCGTATCGGAGGCCCGTTTCAGGCAGAGGCATTGCTTTCCACCGTGACGCGATCGAAAGGATTGGCGGAACATTGCATAGCTCCCAAGAAGACGGTGCATGGACGGTGTCCGCCGACATTCCGCTGGAAGGGTGATGATGGAACATATGAATGAGGATCAGCCGATGCGAATCGGCATCGTGGACAACGACGAGCTGACCTTGGCGGCGCTGTCCGCATATCTGGAGCAACGATTTGGCGCGGGAAGCGTCGTCTGGCGATGCGTGCTCGGCGGCAAGGCGGTGCGGCTGTGCCGTGATGAACAGACTCGGCCCGGTATGCTTCTGCTGGATATGTCGCTGTCCGACATGGACGGCGCCGCCGTATGCAGGGCGATTCGCGGCGAGAACAACAACATGCCCGTTCTGGCGATCACGTCGTTTCCGCTGCATCGGTTCGCGGCGCAGATCGCCGATGCAGGAGGGCAGGGCGTCGTGGCGAAACGCAATCTGCGGAATATCGGCATGGCCGTGGAGCAAGTGGCCGCCGGCCTGACATATATGCCGCCCGAATTGTCGGACAGTATGCCGGGGCTGCGGTTCGAAACGGCTGACAAGGCATATGCCAGACTGTCCCGCGCCGCGGAACGGAAACCCGTTGCGCTGTCGGAACGCGAGGAGGCGATCATGCGCGGATATGCGGATGGTCTGACCACGCAGCAGGTGGGAGAACGGCTTGGTCTCTCCGAGAACACGGTCAAAACCCACACCAAGCGTGTCATGTTAAAACTCGACGCCAGAACGCGCAGCCAGGCGATCGCCATATGGCTCACCGAAAAATGGGGACGCCAAGAAACCTGAACCGAACGTAGAATGGCGTTCATGCAGGTATCGATTTGGATTCAGGGGGCGCGTCCGAAAACACTGCCGCTGGGCTTGTCTCCGGTACTCA
>ERZ808246.195-NODE-195-length-52794-cov-15.879235_pt1 | contig 52794 bp, 37 predicted proteins | sample MGYA00521083_ERZ808246 | MGnify/ENA primary metagenome ERZ808246 (study PRJEB31516, sample SAMN03275577) | gut metagenome | biome: mammalia-associated habitat; material: feces | host: Papio cynocephalus | place: Kenya | collected 2012-07-07 ... | reverse complement strand
AGGAGTTCCTTGCCAAGACAGGGCTGCCGGACAAACCGATGATCGCGCTTCTGGCTGGATCCAGAAACGGGGAGATCAGTTCGATGATGCCGATTTTCATGGAGTTCGCTGACAGACTGCACGCTTTGCCTGAATATTCAGACTACCGTTTCGTGGTTGCCGCCGCTCCGGCTCGCTCGGAGGCGGACTACGCCAAGTACATCGGGGGGCGTGAATATGTCAGCGTGGTCTTCGGGCAGAGCTATGCCGTGATGCGTCACGCCAAGGCCGCCGTTGTCAACTCCGGGACCGCCTCGCTGGAATGCGCTCTGGTCGGGACACCTCAGGTTGTGGCTTATAAAGGAGCGGAGATCAACTTCTTGATCGCGAAGATGATCATCAAGATCCAGTACATCAGTCTCGGTAATCTGATTCTTGACAGAATTTGCTTCCGGGAGCTACTCCAGTACTATTTCACGCCTGACAATGTGCTGTATGAGGTGCGCAGGATGATTGAGGATGAGGAGTACCGTTCGGCCATGCTTGCGGGCTATCAGGAGATTCGTGACGCTCTTGGGGGCGAGGGGGCTTCCGCTGCTGTGGCCCGTGCCATGATAGAAGAGTTAAAGAAGTGACCAAAACATAGAATGAAAACATTTTTGAATATGAAGAGATTGGCATTGATCGCACTGATGATTGTGGCCGGAACCGTGGCCGCATATTCACAGACCGGACAACGTCTCCCGGAAGAGATTTATGTCGAGGGCGGAAAGAATCATGTCCAGGGAATCGCCTACGACAGCGCGGCAGGCAACATGTACTTTTCTTTCACGACCAGTTTCATCAAGGCGGACATGAACGGAAAGGTGCTGGGTTCAATCGACAGGATTCAAGGCCATCTAGGAGCGATGACGTTCAACCCTTCTGACAGAAAGGTTTACGCATCGCTGGAATGTAAGGACGATGCCATCGGGGCAGGGCTTTCTTCTTTCGCCAAAGGACGCTCGATGTTCTACATCGCCATCATCGATGTGGACAAGGTGACTGAGGTCGGCATGGACTCCGAGAACAATGACGCCTTCCGTATCGTCTGTGTCAAGGAAGCCACAAGGGATTACCACCTGACCGGATTTGCCGATAAAGAATATGAGCATTTTTACGGCTGCTCCGGAATCGACGGGGTGACGATCGCCCCGAAACTCGGCAAGAAAGGCGGAAAGAACTATCTTTATGTGGCTTACGGCATCTACGGCGACAAGACTCGCAACGACAACAACCATCAGGTGTTGCTCCGCTACGACATCAGCAAACTTAATGAATATGCCGGGACGGTGAAGTTCGGGGATTTTTACAGCGATGGTCCGGCCAAGCCTTTGTGCAAATATTTCGCTTACACGGGCAACACAAACTGGGGCGTGCAGAATCTCGCTTACGACGAGCATACCGGGAAGATGTTCATGGCTGTGTACAAGGGCGGCAAGGGCATATTCAAGAATTATGACATGTTTGTGTTCGATGTCGCTGAAAAGCCGGTCAAAAGGCAGTTGGCCGGAGTCCTTTATGACAGGACCAAGCATCCGGTGGTCGGGTCTCAGGAGGCTCCTGTTCCGGGATTTTACTTCAAGTATGGTTCTACTGGAATCTGTCCGGTCGGCGACGGCTTGTTCTATTTCGCCGAGCCGGGTAAGAACGCCAAGAACGGGAAGCAATGTTCCAGAACCTGTCTTTATCGCTGGACCGGAGATTTCGCCAAGCCATTTGAGAAGTTATAAAGACTTTTTTCTCATCACATTGAGGTCCACAAGGCCTGGGACACCCTTCACGACAGCCTTGTCGGTGAACTGCCACCAAGTCCAGCCTTCGAAAGAAGGCAGGACTTTTTCGTAATGTGCCACCCAGACCGGGTAGTTGTCGGTTATATCCTTGCTGAGATAGTCCATCGCGAAGGAGGAACCAGTGTAGACAATCGGCTTCTTTCCGTAGTGCGACTCGACGGCCTTCAGCCATTTGATAGCCTCTTCGTTCAGTCTCTTCCGCGATCCTCCACGGTGTATGGTCTCGATGTCTAAAACCGGCGGCAAATCCTTGAACCTCAAGTCGCCCACAGTTCTGATGAACAGTTCGGCCTGCGCCGTGCCGTCCTTTGAACTCCTGAAAAAGTGATATGCGCCTCTTTTAAGGCCAGACCTGCCGGCTTCCTTCCAATTTCTGCTGAAATCCTTGTCCACCATGGAGACCCCTTCCGTCGCCTTGATGAACACGAAACTGACAGGATTGATGTCATAGGCATCGTGGATGTCCCTGACCGTCCTGCCACGTCTGTCTGTCAGCACATACAACGAATCCCAGACGATCTTTCCGCCGTTGTGATGCGAGATGTCGATCCCGTAGCGCCACTCTCCCGGTGGCACCTTGGCTCCAGTCTCGTGCCCACTGCCGCCACCCCGGATGAAGAACATAATCACCATGACCAAAATGACTGCAGCGGCGATACCTGCGGCAGTCCAGACTCCTATATTCACTTTTCGTGGTTTCCTTTTTCTTCCGGGCTTGTGTTTATTCGTTGAGGGCTTCCGAGCTTTGGCTTTTCCCTTGGCGGAAACACTCCCATTCATTGACGCTGGCATATTCATAGAGCAAAATTAATGAATATTTCTGACTATCTTTGTACGCTTTATATTTAAAGGGCTATGAACTGGTTCATCGAGATGTTCACGGAACAGACTTACATTCAGGCGATTCTCGTCCTGTCGCTGATTTGCGTCGCTGGTCTTGTCTGCAACAAAATAAAGATCAAAGGTGTCAGTCTCGGCGTGACATTCGTGTTTTTTGCCGGAATCATCGTCGGGCACTTCGGCCTCAGCGTCGATCCCCGTATGTTGGCGTTGGCGCAGAACTTCGGTCTTGTGCTGTTTGTGTTCACTCTTGGTCTTCAGGTCGGCCCGAGCTTTTTCCCCTCACTGAAAAAGGGTGGAATCAAACTGAATATACTTGCGTTTGCCGTATTGCTCGTTGGTACCGTCATGACTTTGGGAATAAGTAAGTTGTGTGGAATCTCGCTGCCGGTGGCGACCGGTCTCCTCACAGGGGCGGCGACCAACACTCCTATGCTTGGAGCCGCGCAGCAGACCTTGCTCCAGACAGATCCCGGAGCGGTGGATGTCTCCAACCAGATGGCCACGGCATGCGCTGTGGGGTACCCCTTCGGGGTGATCGGCGTGATTTTGTGTGTCGCTGTCCTTTCGGTCATATTCCGTAAGAACCGCACTCCCAAGGATGCCCACGACAACCAGACTTTCATCACGGAGTTCAGAGTCAGCAATCCTGCGGTCTTCGGAAAGACCATCCGTGACATCATGAAAGACGCTCACATCAGGATTGTTGTGTCCAGGGTTTGGAAATATGCCGGCGAAGGCCGTGGGCAGGTGATCATCCCGGACGGTGACACGGTTCTTGAGGAAGGGGAGCATGTGCTTGTGCTGACCAGGGAGAAAGACGCCGGGGCGGCCGAGCAGTTGTTCGGCGAGAAGGTCGTGAAGGACTGGAACAAGAAGGACATCGACTGGAATCATCTGGACGGTATGCTTGTGTCACGCCACATCTTTGTGACGAAGACAAGTGTCAACGGGGCGAAACTCGGGGATCTACATCTGCGCAACGCCTACAGGATCAACATCACACGTGTGAACAGAGCCGGCATCGACCTGCTTCCGTCCCGTGACCTGAGGCTTCAGATCGGAGACAAACTGACGATAGTGGGGGAACAGAAGGCGATAGACCGCGTGTCGGAAGTGCTTGGAAATCAGGAGAAAGAACTTCGTAATCCGAATCTGCTGTTCATTTTCATCGGACTTATGCTCGGATTGATTCTCGGCAGCCTTCCGATTTACATCCCGGGAATGAGTGTTCCGATCAGACTTGGAATCGCCGGAGGTCCTATTGTTATAGGCATCCTGATGGGCGCTTTCGGGCCGAGGATCCACTTGACCACCTACACGACACACAGCGCTAACCTGATGCTTCGCCAGTTCGGTCTGACAATCTATCTGGCCGGTCTGGGACTCAGTGCGGGACCGGATTTCTTTGCTACGGTTTTGAGACCGGAAGGCTTGCTTTGGATCGGGGTCAGTGTGCTTCTGGCCGTTGTTCCGGTGCTTCTGGTCGGTTTCGTCGCAGCGAAATTCTGCAAGACGGACTATTCGGAGAATGTCGGGATGCTGTGCGCCTCGATGGCCAATCCTATCGCTCTTAACTACGCCCTAACCACAGTTGATGATGACGAACCGTCCGTCGCCTATGCCACGGTCTATCCGATGGAGATGTTCCTGCGTGTCATCTCCGGGCAGGTGATGATGCTGCTTTGACGCTGTCAAAGCACCGAAGCTATATATTCTACTGGTAAATTTACTGGTAAGTTTCGCTGCAAGGTAGTAAATTTCGTGTCTGAACGAAATCTACTACCCTCATTCTTTTGCGTTTACCTCCTCCATGATTATTTTTGTTCACAAGATTGAGGGGCGACATGACCTATGATGAAGACTTCTGATGGCATTCTGCATGAATTAGTGAATATTCAAATATATGATAAACTATGACGGAATTAATTGAGAAAGCTGGCATCGGGATACTTCTATCCTTGTGCCTTCTACTGTCTTTCGGCTGTACGGATTATTCTCCGGACATCGAAGAAGTGGACAAGAGACTTGACGCCCTCGAGGACAATCGTATCGCATCGATTGACGGACAGATTGCCGCGATCAACGCCTCCCTCCCTCTGCTGGAGAAGGCGGACGCTGATCTGAAAGGGATGATAGAGAATCTTCGCAAGACGGCTGCCGGATTAGAGGATTCGATCTCTGAGAATGAGAAAAGCGGCGCCGCCCTGAGAGCAGACATTGAGAATGCCGCCAAGGCACTTGAGGACGGAGACAGGTCGGACAAGGAATATATTCTTGATTCGCTGGGGAAAGCCAAGGCTGTGCTTCTCGCCTTGCTTGAGTCCGGGAAGACCGAGATGGACGGAAAACTTGCCTTGATAGACAACGCGATTTCGGACCTTAAGAAGAAGGATGAGAATCTTGAAAATAAGATTTCCGATCTTAAGACTTACATCGACAAGGAGTTGAAAGGCGCCAAGGATTGGTTCTCCGCTACTTTTATGACATTGGGGCAGTATGACTCGATTGTGGAGCAACTTGGAGGAATCAATGGTGAGATAGACGGCCTCAAGACTTCGATGGCAGATCTTGAGACCCGTCTGTCGAAGAAATATTCAGAGGATCTGAAAACCGCGATGGATGGTGTCAAATCCAAACTCGGGAAAGAAATAGGTGATCTTGGTGAAAGAATCGACAAGAAAGTGGCCGACATCACCAATGCCTACACCGCCGCTGTGGCGACAGCCCGCGACGAGATGGACAAGTGGTGGAACGAAAGCCTGAAGAAAACCATCGATGACTGTGAGACCTCGATGAAGCGGTGGGTCAACGAAACCCTCACCGGCTATTGGACAATAGAGGAGGTCAAGGCTGAACTGGAGGCTCAGATGGCTGACATTCAGGGGCACCTTGAGGCAAAGAAGACTTTCCTGAACGGGCTGATCAATGCGAACGTTGGCGACCTCAAGACTTTGAATGACAGGCTTTTGGAACTTGATGGAGCAGTGGCGCAGAATGCAGCTGATCTCAAAACCTTTGAGAACGATTTGGCGCAGGCGAAAACTGACTTGACCAACGCCTACACGGCAGCGATTAACGATGCGGTAACTAAATTTGAAGGCAGTTTCCCTGATGAAATCAAGACGCAGATTTCCTCTGTAAATAGCGAACTTGACAAAAAGAAGGCCGACATTGAGGGAAAAGTCACATCTCTTGAAACTTCAGTTGATGAGCTGGAAGCCAAACTGTCAGCTTTCCTGAATGCCAGTCAGGCTGCAAAAATTCAGTCAGTGTCCTGGTTCCCGACTTCCACGGATGGCAAGGAGACCCTTTACTATGACAAAGGTGATCCGGACTTCCCAGAAAGTGAGAGCTACAAGTACATCAAATACATCAAATTTCGGTTTGAGGTACGCCCGGCAAGTGAAGCGGCCAACATCACAGCGGATCTGCTGTCAGCCCGTCTGCTTTACACCAAGACCAGGGCCGCCGCTGGAGAGGATGTGGTCTTGGACATAACTGATTTCAAGAACGAGAAAGGAATCATCACCGTGACCATCGACGCGTCCAAAGTCGATAAGGATGTCATTGACAAAAAAATCTCATCGAGCGTGGCCGTGGCTGTCGGAAATGTCAGCACGGAATATGTTCCTCTTAAGGCGCAGGCGCTTGGAGACCCGTTGATCCGGTATGAGACAACAGACGGAAAGATGCTTCCGGACAGTGAGATTAAGGGCGTGCGGGCTATTGATAAGATAGGCTTCGGTTGTACAAGGGAGCACACTTATGGCAGAATTGACTTCATAGGTGAGATAGGTCAACTGGATCTTAATCTTGAGAGAAAGCCTCATAATGAAGATGAAAATGCCACATTGAAGAAAATAAAGGTGTGCAGGAAAGTCGCTATGTCTAAATCTAGTGGTTTTGGAACATTGAGATTTTGTAACCAATACAGACTTGTATTTGCGGATTTGGAAAAGTTGGATGTTTCGCAAGTTGATGATTTTGCACGCATGTTTAAGAAGTGTACTAATCTGTCCGAGTTGAAAATATCCTCTTGGAAGCCTAAACCTGAGGACATGTATCATGCGTTTTATGAATGCCGTCTTTTAAAGACATTGGACCTTTCGGGATGGGATATGAGTCAGATTAATAAAGTTACGAATATGTTCTATTGGTGTTGCTCACTTAGAGATCTGTATTTGGATAAGTGGGATCTGACCAATTACGAAGGAACATCCACGAAAAAATTTGAGACGGAAGTTTTTAGTGGTATTCAGACCGATAGGCATGATTTGAATATATACGTCAGAAACAGCAATAAAAAGACCGTGGATGCTGTGAAAAGGTGGGTCAATAACTCAGAAATCACTCCAAGCCAACCGCACGAGAGGGTGAATTACATTACCAAATAATACGGAATTTTTAACTTAATGAATATAAACACAATGAATATGAAAAAATATATTGCCGCCCTTTTAGGCGCGATCGCCCTTGTGGCATCCGGCTGTGCGGATTATGACAAGGACATCGAGAACCTCAACAAGAGGATTGACGAGATTGAGAGCAATCGGATAGCGTCCATCGATCAGCAGATCGAAAACATCAACGCCTCTCTTCCGAAACTTGAGCAGGCCGACAAGGAGCTCAAGGACATGATCACAGACATGGAAGGTACCGTTGAGTCTCTCCGCAAGTCCATCTCTGACAATGAGACGAGCATTGCAGCTGTGAAATCCGATCTTGAGAATGCAGTGAAGGAACTTCAGGCGAGCGACAAGAAGAACAAGGAAGAACTCATCGAGGCTATCAAAATCGCCAAGGGCGAGGTTCTTGCCAACCTTGAGGCCGCCAAGATCGAGCTCGAAGGCAAACTGACAGCCATAATCAACACCATCTCAGATCTTAAGGCGAAGGACGCAGAGTTGGAGAAGAAGATCTCTGACCTTAAGGACTATGTCGATAAGGAACTCAAAGGCACCAAGGACTGGGCGAACGCTGCGTTCGCAACACTTTCGCAGTACAACGGCATCGTGGAGCAGATTGCAGGAATCAATTCCGAGATCAGCGGCCTGAATAAATCTCTTACAGACCTTGAGACACGCCTTGCGAATAAGTTTACAGAGGATTTGAACAAGTCTGTCAATGACCTTGGAAGCAAGATCGCCGATGAGGTTTCCGGATTGAACGAGAGAATCGGCAAAGAGGTGTCTGACATCACCACAGCCTACATGACAGCCATCTCCACCACCCGTAACGAGTTGGAGAAGGCCTGGGCCGCCAATTTGAAAGCATCTATTGAAACGTTGGAGTCATCCATGAAGTCTTGGGTGAACGAGAAATTGACCGCCTACTGGACAATCGAGGAGACCAAGGCTGCCCTTGAGACCCAGAAGATTGACCTTGAGAGCCAGCTTAAGTCTCAGGAGGCTCTCCTTAAAGGCTTGATTAACGCCAACACAGGCGACATCACCAAACTGAAAGAGGCTTTGGCCGAGACCGAGAAGAACATTGCGGACAACACCAATGCGATCTCCGCCCTGAACTCGGATTTGGAAAAGGCCAAGACCAACATCACCGCTGCTTACGATAAGGCCATAAAGGATGCGATCTCTGCCCTTGAGGGTAGGTTGAACGCCAAACTGGAGAATGAGATCAAGACCGTCAATGATAGGATTACTCAGATTTTCAACGATTGGGAAAGCCGTATCAAAGACTGTGAGGACAAGATTAGTGCTGCGATTGAAAAGATGAACAAAGCCTTGAGTGTGATAGGTAACAAGATCCAGTCTGTGACCTATCGCCCTGAATATTCAGACGGTGTGCATAATGTTTATAGGGAGGATAAGGCATTCCGGATGAGGTTTGAGATCCGCCCGGCCGAGGTAGTGTCTAAATTGAATGCTAACAATGTGAAGATGCAAGCCTATGTGGATTGGGGCAGTGGTCAATGGAGGGCGATTGACCTTACCGTCAAGGAGGTCAAGCCGGAATCTAACGGAGTTATCGCGGTCAAGGCTTCGGCTGAGGCCATCAAGAGATCTTCGGCTACATTCTTTGACGCCGCGTGGACATATACTACTTACGCGAAGCTTCTCATAGTGGATTCCGAGCAAGGTTGGGAAATCTCCTCTGCCTTCGTTCCTCTTAAAGTCGTGGACGGCCGTCTGGATCCGAAGAAGGAGATCAATGGCCACGAATATGTCGAGATGGGTGACGGCTTGAAATGGGCCACCTGCAACATAGGAGCGTCAACCCCTGAGGAAGTCGGATCGAATTTTGCCTGGGGTGAGACGGAAACGAAAAAGAAGTATGATTGGATGAATTACAAATGGTACGATAACGAGACCGGGAACTACACCAAGTACAATTCCACTGACGGTTTGACCGTTCTTGAGTCATACGATGATGCCGCTACAGCCAATTGGGGAGGCTCTTGGCGTACTCCGACCTCAGCTGAGTTCCATAAGTTATTAAATAAAGAAAATTTTGAATGGAAATATGATGATGCGAAGAAAGGCTTTTCAGTGACAAGTAAAATCTCTGGTTATGAAGGAAACAGTATCTTCTTCTTATCTGGGGAATATTACCGGAGCTCAACAGCCATTGAGACGAAAGTAACTGACGCATATAGTTTATATGTGTTTACTGAAATGAGTGGTACTATGATTCTTGGATCGTCTCGCATGTCCGGTTTAAAGATACGCCCTGTCTCAAATTAATCCGTGAAAGTTAACACTTTGATTAGTAAACAATAGATTAATTCCGCTCCCGTCTGCCTCCTCTGGCGAGAGCGGATCTTTTTTCGATATTTATTTACATTTGTTTGCCTTCTATACCTGATTACAAGGCAACCTTTGAGCGGATAAATCGGTAGAGATCCGGAATGATGAGTACCGGTGAGGTGCAGAGGAGGATCCAGCCCCAGTCGGCAAGAGGGAGAGGGGAGACCTCGAAGAAGGCTCCGAAGCAGTTGACGATCAAAAACTGGCCGGCCAGGATGATTCCGGCCACCAGAAGGCAGCCATAGCAGGCTGATGCCTTGAACCTCTTTCGGTTGAAGAAGAAATCAAGAGCGTCTTGAAGAACGCTGCCGTTAGTCTTGAAGTATCTGGCGTTGAATAGGTTCCAGAACTGGAGCAGGACGAAAGTCGTGAAGAACACTCCCAGCTCGTAGCCGGAAAGATGCGCCTTTGTGTGGGCCGAGAAGGCTCCGCTGAAGAACTCCCCGACGACATTCCAGTGGAGAAGATCTCTTACGGAGCTGATGTCCATCCTCCAGAGGAGCTGCCAAAGAAGAGCCAGAAAGGCGAAGAAGAATATTCCTGAAAAGGCTATCCTGACACCCATCTTCCGGTCTATGATGTGGCTCTTCTGGTCACGTGGCTTTTCGTCCATCACCTTGCGGTCCGGCGGGATCGAGGACAGGGCCATCGCCGCGAATGTGTCCATGATCAGGTTGACCCACAGCATCTGGGTGACGGTCAGCGGAGAGTCCAGCCCGATGAACGCTCCAAGCAGAACGATAAGGCAGGCGCAGACGTTGATTGTCATCTGGAACAGGATGAAACGCTTGATGTTCAAGTACAAGGAACGCCCCCACAGGATGCCTTTCCCTATGCTGGAGAATGAGTTGTCGATGATCGTCACGTCACTGGCCTCCTTTGCCCTTGCCGTTCCGTCTCCCATCGAGAGTCCTACCTGAGCCTTTTTCAGGGCCGGGGCATCGTTCGTTCCGTCACCGGTGACCGCCACGACCTCGCCCATCTGCTGAAGAAGGGTGACAAGACGGACTTTGTCCTCAGGCCTGGCACGGGAGAGAACCCTGAGGGTAGGCAGAACCTCTTTTTTGAGATATTCATCACTCTTGGCGGCGAACTCTGAGCCTGTGATTGTCAGCTGGTTGCTCTCATTTTTGCTTATGATTCCTGCCTGGCGGGCTATCTCGCTGGCGGTAAGGGCATTGTCTCCTGTCACCATGATCACCCGGACCCCTGCGTGGCCTGAACAGGTGTCGATAGCCTCACGCACATCCTCCCTGATCGGGTCCGCTATTCCGACTATTCCGATGAATGTTACATTGGAATCCTGAGCGGACATATTCCTGAACGCGAATCCCAAGGTTCTCATCCCTTTTGCCTGCCATGCCGCCAGAGTGGCGAGCACGGTTTCCTTCGAGGGACCGCCCTCAATGATGTCGGAAGTTTCCAACAGGAGCTCCGGGGCGCCCTTGATGAAGAGATATTCATTGCCGGTCTCGATGTTGATGGCATCCGTAGTCATCCGCTTCCTTTCGGTCGAGAAAGCTATCTGATCCACAATCTGGTAGGCGTTCCTGCGTTCGGAATAGTCAACCCCTTTGCCTTGAAGCCAGAGCAGAAGCGCTCCCTCTGTCGGATTGCCGATCGCGTGGTACTCTCCGTTTTCAGAATTGTTCAGCGCGGCTGTGGAGTTCACGGCTATGCTGTCAGCGATGAGGCTTTCATCGACGCCCCAGAACTCGGATTCCACCACGCTCATCTTGTTCTTAGTCAGCGTGCCGGTCTTGTCCGTGCAGATGACGGTGGTCGCGCCGAGGGTCTCGCAGGCGTGGAGCTTGCGCACCAAGTTCTTTTCCTTGAGCATCTTGCGCATGCTCAGAGCAAGGCTGATCGTCACGCTCATCGGAAGCCCTTCCGGCACCGCCACGACAATCAGCGTCACGGCGATCATCAGCGAATTGAGCGCCATGCGGAAAATCTCGATGAATGAATATGTCTCCGCGTCATTCGTGAGGAAGAATATGCTCATTCTTCCGACCACGATCAGTGCCGCGATGATGTAGCTGGCGTAGGTGATCCATTTGGCGAGCTGGTTCAGCTGGGCGTTCAACGGGGTCTCGACGTCAGGCTCTTCTTGTAATATTCTCGCGCCTTTTCCCTCTTCGGTCTGGGTGCCGACGGCTGTGATCTTGCATGTCGCGCTGCCTTCGATCACCGTTGTGCCGCGAAGCAGGAAGTTTTCCGGGTAGGTGCTTTCATTATTGGCTTCCGGTAAGGTCTTCTTTTTCGTGAATGGTTCTCCCGTGAAATTAGACTCATCGATGGTCAGATTCCTGTCACTGAGCAGGAGTCCGTCCGCCGGGACCTCGTCACCGTTCTCCAGCACCACCACATCACCGACGCACACATCGCTTTTGGGAATCTCATAGGTCTGTGGAGTCTTGTCTCCGGCCCTTTTCAGACGCAGCACCTTGACCGGCCTCTCGTCCTTGGCCTTGTTCAGAATCTTGAATTCCTTCTCTGCCTTAACCTCAAAGATGAACCCGATCCCGGTCGCCAGAAGTATCGCCACCAGCACTCCCAGCGGCTCTATCAGGCATGAAGCGTCCCTTCCTGAATATGCCATCTCGTACACCGACACTCCCAGCGAGAGTCCCAGCGCCACCAGCAATATGATGATGATCGGATCCTTGAACTTCTCCAGATAAGCCTTCCAAAGCGGTTCCTTCTCCACCTCCGGAATGATGTTCCGCCCTTTTCCTTGGGCAACCGTCTCGGATCCCTCGATAAGGTAATCCATTGTTTCTGTGCCGCTTTGTGTGAGTTCCACATTAGCCATACCGGCCCTTGTCTCACCGTTTTCTTTCTTCATTGTCAATCCATTCTTTGAATATGCTCTCAAAGATACCACCCCACACTGATTTCATCACCAAGAATCCAATCGTTTGGAAAGCATAGATTACATCGCCCGTTTAAACAAAAACAGGGTGAGAATGAAAAAAATTCTTACCCTGTGTAAATAAGCGTTGGAGCTTGCCTCTCCTGCGCACTCTTCAAACTATGTTACAAACATATAGCTTTTTTAGTAAAAAAACAAATCATTTCTGATTTCTTGTATGAGTGGAAAGGAGGGCTGCTTTCCAGAGAGGAGAGTCGGTCAATGGGGTGGAGGAAGAAGCTTCTGAGGTGACGGTGAAGAGGGAAGGGCTGGCGGAGACGGAGTAGGTTTTGGTGCCGGGATTGAAGCTAACCAGATAATGGTCTGGGTTTGCAAGCTTACGGGCGGAGGCAAAACCGGTGTTGATGTACGTCTTAAGCGAACTTCGGTGCTGGAGGATGCTTTGGACATATTCAAGGAAATCCTTTTCCCCACTGTCCTTGGTCGAGAATGAGCGGTAGATGGCTATTGTGTCGAGGATCACGCGGGCATATTCATCATCCTTGCAGGTGAGAATCTCCTTGAAGCGAGGAAGGTCAAAATCTCCGGTTGAGGTGAGATATTCGTTGATGTCCAATGCTTTGAGGAAAGAGACAGCCTTGTTGAAGTCGGCCTGCGATATTCCTTTGTCGCCACGGCTCAGGAGGAGCAGGTATAGGGTTTTCGCCTGCGGGGCTGACTTGAACCTGATGATGTCGCCGGATTCGAGTGTGAAGTCGCCTTTTGAGTTGATGCTGATTGGGTTGGTGAATTTCGCCTCGGCGCTGAGGTAGTCGTACAGGAACTTGTAGTAGCCTTTGTAGGAGAGCAGGCCGCGCTTCTCGTCGAAGCGGGAGACGAACGCAAGGATCCGCTTTTTCACTTCGGACGAGATGTCGATGCAGAGGAAGTCCACCGTTCTGCGCAAAGTGTCGCTGTCGTCAAGAATGTGGCTGTCCCTGATCTTTACCAGCAGGAATGCTGTGTACGGAATCCGCTCAGGGTCAATTCCAAACCTTGATAGGATGAGGTGATAGAAGGCTCTTGTGTCAAGAGCGGTCAGTGATTCCTTCAGGTGGTTCAGTTTGATTTTGTCCCCCGCCGGCACAAGGTACTCCATCGAACGCTTGAGAAGCCCGAATTTGTCGCTCTTGTCAAGATGGCGGTCAAACTCCCGGATGATGTCCGGAAGGTAGAAAAATTCTATCCCGATGTCGCCGAAAGCCTTAGAGATGAGCAGGTTGTCGTACTTGTCATCAAGGACCAAATGAGCGGCTTCCGAAGCCCTGCTCTCAAGAAAAACTATCTGTTTTTCAGGGGCTTCCGATTCTGTGGCGCTTGCTGACAGAATCCTGCACCAGTCTCTGGAACCGCTGTCGCAGGACATTGAGATTGAGGACAGTAGCAGATTCTCCTCGAAGTCGATGTCGTTGTCGGAGCACATTATCTCGTTGAAAAGATTGATGAGCCTCTCTGTTGGGTCTCTGCCCAGATCCTTGAGACAGTCAACGGCACTCTCCAGCGAAAGATAGTGGATAAGGTCAAGTTCCTGCTGATCAAGCCCGAGCACTGACTGCAACTCGTCCAGGACCATGACCTCTTTCGAGTGGATCCTGTCATCAGCCTTGACCAGTTCCACCGCAAGCTTCATCACCGCCCGCCGCTGTGTCCCGCTGAGGTTTATGGAATCCAAGTTTTGCATCTTTTCTAATTAGCTGTCTTTTGCCGAATCCAAACTTAATGCTTTTATCCCGAAATTCCAAATGATGGCTTCCTCCTGAACATCCGGAACATGGTCTTTCTTTATCAGGGTATTTTTATTACATTTGCAAGGCTGGAGCCGGGATGGGCCGGATGACCTGGAAAGAATTGTGAATATGACTGCCGGTAGGAAGGGCCTCCAGTGGGAGACAGAAGTATTGTTGAAAACAAATTAATATTCATAGATTATGGAACTAAAGGGATCGAAAACAGAGGAGAACCTGCGGACGGCGTTCGCCGGGGAGAGTCAGGCTCACACCAAGTACTTATATTATGCTTCAAAGGCTGCCAAGGATGGCTATGTGCAGATAGGCAAGCTGTTTGAGGAGACCGCCAAGAACGAGAAGGAGCATGCCAAGATCTGGTTCAAACTGTTGCATGACGGTGAGGTACCTTCAACAGAGGAGAATCTTGCTGACGCCGCGGCGGGCGAGAACTACGAGTGGACTGACATGTACGCCGGATTCGCCAAGACAGCCAAGGAGGAGGGCTTCGACGAGATCGCCTTCCTGTTCGAGAAGGTCGGAGCCATCGAGAAAACCCACGAGGAGCGCTACAGGAAACTGCTTAAGAACGTTCAGGACGCTGTTGTCTTCTCCAGAGACGAGGACATGATCTGGGAGTGCTCGAACTGCGGGCACATCGTGATCGGCAAGAAGGCTCCGGAGGTCTGCCCGGTGTGCAAGCATCAGAGGAGTTATTTCCAAATCAAGGCTGAAAACTATTAAAATATTGAATATATGAAGAATATCTTTGTGGCAGCGTTTGCCGCAGTCCTTATCCCTATTGCCGTGTCGGCGCAGCCTAAGCCTGCCCAGCCGGAGGCCGAATACAAATTCACCGTCGTGAAGGAGAACCCTATCACATCTGTGAAGAACCAGTACCGTTCAGGCACCTGTTGGTGCTTCTCGACACTCGGATTCCTTGAGTCTGAGGCCATTCGTATCAAGAACATCAAGGACACGACTCTCTATCCGGACTTCTCGGAGATGTTCGTCGTCTCACATTCCTACAAGGACAGGGCTGTGAAATATGTCCGCACGGACGGTCACATCAACTTCGCCGCCGGTTCCGAGGCTGATGATGTTCTCCACGTCATCGCCGACTACGGTCTTGTCCCTCAGAGCGCGATGCCTGGTCTTCAGCCGCTTCCTGTCCACGGAGAACTCGACGCCACCACCAAGGCTTATGTAGAGGCCATCGCAAAGAACCCTAACAGAGTCCTTTCCGCCAACTGGAAGAAAGGCTTCGACGCCATCGTCGACAACTTCCTCGGCGAGGCTCCGGAGACTTTTGAATATAACGGCAAGACCTACACCCCTGCCTCCTACAGGGACGAGATGGGCATCGTTCCGTCTGACTATGTCACCCTTACTTCTTTCACACATCATCCTTTCTACACCTCTTTCATCATCGAGATCTCAGACAACTGGAGATGGGATTCCGCCTACAACATCCCTATTGACGAGTTCATGGAAGTGATCTACAGCGCGGTTGACAAGGGCTATACCCTTGCGTGGGGAACAGACGTGAGTGAGAAGGGCTTCACCAGAGATGGCATCGGTGTTCTTCTTGAAGACGTGAAAGCCACCTCAGGCTCAGATCAGGAGCGCTGGGTCGGCAAGGCTGGTGAGAAGAAGGAAGTTGCTGCCGAGTTGCCGAAGGAAGCTTCGGTCACCCAGGAGTCCCGTCAGGAAGGCTTTGACAACAAGACCACCACTGATGACCACGGAATGCAGATCTTTGGTGTGGCTACTGATCAGAACGGTACCAAGTACTTGATGATCAAGAACTCATGGGGGACTGCAAGCAAGTATGGCGGGATCTGGTACTGCTCAGACTCTTTCGTCCGCGCCAAGTCCATGGATGTTGTTGTGCACAAGGATGCCCTTTCCAAGGACCTCAAGAAGAAACTTGGAATCAAGTAAATGAATATAATTAAGTATATTCCAAACACGATTACCTCTATGAACCTCCTGTGCGGGGTTCTTGGGGTAATCGCCTCTTTGAACGGCAGGCTTGAGCTGGCGTTCACTCTGATGATTCTCGCCGCCGTCTTTGATTTCTGCGACGGACTGGCCGCAAGGCTTCTGAAGGCATATTCAGAGATAGGTAAAGAGTTGGATTCATTGGCGGATGATGTCAGCTTCGGGGTTCTGCCGGCCGTGATGCTCTATCAGATAAGCGGAACTGACATCTTGATCCTGAAATATTTGCCGCTTGTGCTTGCCGCATTCTCAGCCTTGAGACTCGCCAAGTTCAATCTGGACGAACGTCAGCACGACAGTTTCATCGGGCTTCCGACTCCGGCGGCGGCCATGATCTGCGGTTCGCTGGCTACTCTCGTGACAGTGAGGCCTGACTGCTTTCTGGCGCGTTGGTGCGATGGACCAGTTTTCATTCCGGTCTTGGCGTTGGTTCTCTGCTGTCTTCTGGTCAGCGAGATACCGATGTTCTCGATGAAGTTCGGCGGCGGAAAGAAGGCCCCGAGACTGGAGGTCGCCAAAAGAGTCGCCTTTCTGGTCATTGTGGCGCTGTCTGTCATCATCGCGCTTGTCGAGCGCTCCCACTGGTCGTTCATATTCCTGACCAGTTTCCTTGGGTACATACTCGTCAATCTGGCGATGAGCGACCTGATGGCGAGAAAGTAGGTCTCTTCGAGTTATGAATGAATCGCGGAAACACGTGATACTTTATGTCCACGGAATGGGCGGGGGCGGGGACAGCCGCATCCCGTCCATTCTGAAGGACAATCTGGGGCCGGATTTCGAGGTTGTGATCAGGACTTATGATTTTGATCCGGAAATCGCTCGCCTGCAACTGGCGAAATGGGCTGAGGAAGTCCGTCCGGACCTTGTGATAGGGGAGAGCATGGGAGCCACACACGCCATAGCGTTGAGGGGCTATCCTCACCTTTTCGTCTCTCCATCACTGAACGCCCCGCGATACTTCGTGGCTTTGGCCTGGCTGACTCTGATTCCCGGTGTGACCGCGTTGTTCGACCGGATTTACCGTCCAAAGCCGGGTGATCGGCAGAAACTTCATTTCACTTACAAACCTTTGAGAAAGTGGAGGAAAGTTCTCGGTGACGCGTTGAAGAACACTCCGCTTAACGGAAGCGGAGACTATTTTCATGCCTTCTTCGGCACCCGCGACCATTACCGGCGCAGCGGCGTGGTCTCGATCCGCACATGGGAAAAATACTTCGGCGACGGCACCTGGACCATCTACGACGGCACCCATTTCATGGAGTATGAATATGTCCTCTCGCTCCTCATCCCTAAAATCCACGATGTTTTAGGAATATAGATGTCGCTTTTGTCGGATGCTTACAAACAAATCAAAGCAGCTTCTTAGAAGCTGCTTTGATTTGTTTGAAATGTTCTTTGAGGTGAAAAAATCTTCATTTTCTTCCCGCTTCTTCAGTCAGATAGCACCGCTATCCTCCTTGGAAGAAGCGGTCAAACCTGAAGTTTTTCACTCTCAAACCTTCAAACAAACAAATCAAAACAGCTTCTTAATGTCCGCTATGGGTTGAGAAAGAACAACGCGTTCCGGCGGTATTGCGGGAACGCGTCTGAAACCTATCGTTGAAGCCTGATTCTCATCGTTGCCTTCATGTGTTTGTCCTTGTAGCGGACCTTGACAACCGAGCCAGGCGAGGACGTGGTGTCCGTGACTTCCCAAAGGTGAGGCGACGGGCGGAGAATCATCGGAATAAACTCCTCCCTGTGGGCTTTTCTGTAGGCCTTAGTCTTGGAATAGTTCCAATCGGAGACCTTGACTACCTCCGGGGCCACCAGCTCGCTCTTTGAGGCTTCCCTCCATTTGCGGGAACCGGCGGCGCGGTACTCGACACGGCCATCCTCACTGCCTCCGAATATGTTGACCGCGACAATGTTCGAGACGCTGTCAACCTCTGTTGCGGAAGCTCTTTCCACACGAAGAACCGGCTTGTAGTCAAGTCTGTAGCCTTTGCCCTTGAAGTCTGCTATGAAATACCCTCTCGGAGAACCGCATCTCATCAAAGCGTAAGGGAGTCCGTTCTCGTCCTTCACCCCTCTCCACCAACTTCCGCATGCTGCCCCGCAGATGTTCTCCTCTATCCCGGGTTCTAATTGGTGACGTCTAACTGTGTGAGTGTGACCGCAGAACAGGGTTATCTTGCCTGCCACCGGAGCGAGGATATTCATAAGACTGTCGCGTCCTGTCATTTCCGACACGGGAATATGCGTGGCCAGAACAAGGCGTTTGACCTTGGATGACTCTCTGACAAGCGAGCCGAGCCATGATTTCTGGGCTTCGCTTAGCCCGCCCTCGTAGTCCCTGAGGCCTTTCGTGCGGACGTTGTTCATCAGCACGAAGCGTACCCCTTTGACAACGAACGAGGTGTCGACGTAGCCGATCTTCGCCCTCCAGGCCTTAAGACCGCGAGGCACTCCCGGCTCGACATCCCGGTCATGGTTGCCGGGAACAGCGAACCACGGAACTCTCAGGGAGTCAAGACTTGCGATGGACGGATCCAGAAGGCTGACGTCATCGTTGACGATGTCCCCCAAGACGATCACCAAGTCAAGATCCTTTCTGGAACGAAGCTCTTTGAATATGCTCCTTTGGTTATAAACGACCTGCCCGCTTCCATCAGCCTGTGGATCACCGACAAAGGCGACTCTGAGCGCGCATTGAAGCAGTAGGGCGATGGAAGCGAGCAGTTTCATGATCTATGAATATTCTTGTGTCTATTCAGGAAGCACGTCGGCCTCAAGGGCTATTTTGTATACCTCGATGTTTCCGATCTTGACATCATCAGTTTCTCCAGGGTAAGCGATGTAGCCGACACCGTCGGAGTTGAAGGCTATCCGGAATAATCCGGTCGACGAATTCTTAATTGCGCTTTCTGTCAGGGTGAAGTTCTCCCACTGAAGACTGCTGTTCAGGTACTTGAACGTGACGTTGTGCTCAGCGTCCTCGACTGCGGCGACAGTCAGACCTGTAGGAGAAACCGAGAAGGTTGACGTTTCGTTGACTCCTGTGAGTGTTCCGAAGGTGGCCGGAATGCCCTCTCCGTATTCAACGAGTTTCCCTTCGTTGAAATCTACCTTGTAAACTTGCATCTTGCCAGCAGCTACATTGTAAACGTAAACGTAGAGGTTCTCTCCATCGTTCGTAATGTTGAAGTTCGATGAGACACCGTACTCAGATGCGCCAGGTTTGAAATCATACACGATAGGAGTCAAAGCGCATCCGTCACCGACCTCATACACGAAATAGCCCCACCCGTTGAATGATGATAGCATGTAGTTTTTCCCTTTGAAGTTTGTAAAGCATGAGCCGTAGTACGCTCCGGAATTGCTGGATGGACCTTCTCCATAAGCAGGTGCGATTCCGCTGGCCGCAGCGTTGATCTTCTCGACCCATTCTGAACCATTGTAATAGGCTGAGGCGATTGTTCGTCTGTTAGGTTTTGTGTTATTGAAGAAGAAGAAAGCAGGCTGGCCATTGCTTTGGATGTACTGTGGAGAAGGGTAGGTGTTGCTCACGGTCACTGAGTTGAGACTGGCCTTGCCCACGACTTCCCAAGTTGTCGTGTACTTTCTTACTGTGTTTTTGTTTGCGGCCTCTCCTCCGATGTATTTGAGGTAGGCAGTGCCATTGTTGTCAAATGCAAGAGTAGGGTTTTTGGCATCTTTCGAGTCTGGATTAGGTTTGATAAAAGACTCTCCGACATAGGAGAAGGAAGCCCCGTCAAACTTCTGCACGGACACCCTGTCGAGATTGTCACCGTCAATCTCTTTGCTGTACGCAATCCAAGGGTTACCGTCCTTCGGGTTGATCGCAAGGTCAATCGCTCCGAAAATCTTGGTTCCATCAGTGATGCTGCCGACCTTTGTGACAACATACCCAAGCACCTTGCCGACCTTGAGAACATAGCTGGCTGTAGTCTTTGCCACCTCATCTGTCACAGTGATGTCGATAGGGAAACTGGTGTCAACCTTGATCTTGCCATTTGTGGTTTCCTTGCCGTTTACCTTCACCACATCGTTCAGACCAGCCTCTACAGTGAGGATCAGCTCCTGCTTGAACGCGGCGGAAGGAACACGCGTTATCATCTCTGAGGCGATGGCTTCAGGGGCGACGTCCGCTGTCAGGACGCTGTTGTCGGCCTTAAGGAATGAGACTGATTTAAGCTCAGCCGCTCCATCGTTCTCCTTAACGGAGAGAGTGTAGGCAACATTAAGTTCTGAAACCTCATCGGTGACGGAAAGTTTGGCTCCGTCTGTGATGCTTATTGAAGTGACACCGCTGGTGACAACAGTGGCACCGGCCTTGACGACATCGTCATCGGTCACCGTGAAAGTCGGGATGAATGAGTCGCCTGAACCTTCCGGCAGCACGAGGCTGATGGTCTTGGCCTGCTCGTCGATGACACCATCGACATTGGAGGTAAGATTCGAGTTAAGTGATGACTGAAGCGAGAAGGAAGTGATCTGAGCCACTCCGTCCGCCTTCGGGTCGTTGTCGCAGGAAACCGTCCCGGCAACAACAATCAGCGCGACGCTGAAGAATGTCAAAATTCGTTTCATAATGTTAAACAGGTTGTTTAATAAAAATTGTTAGATTTTCGTGAACACAAATGTCTGTCCCTTGTGGGAAGGTCCCGGATAGCCTAATTCCATGTCTTTAACACTGCTTCCGGAGAGCTTGATTGTCAAAGTGTTGTCCTTGGAAGAATCCGGAGAGTCAGTCTTGAGCCACATGATGCGGACTGGAAGTGTGTATGTCCCGGGTGTGAATGTCAGCGGGCTGGCCGTAGAAGGCTGGATCTTGTAGTCGACACCTTCCTTAAGGCCATCGCCCGCCATCACCTCGTACTCTACTGTGACCGGTTCGGAGAAGTGTGTCTCGCTTACGCTGATCGAGACTTTCAGCTCTGTCAGCACATTCTCCACTCCTTTGCCGAACTTGCTGTCTATCGTGGCGGTCGAACCGCCCGCATTGTCAAAGATGTAGGCGAACGGGGTGTCGAAATAGACATCCTTGTGCCACTCGCAGCCGCAACACAGAATGGCGGCCATGAATATTCCTAAAAACTTTCTCATCATTCTCCTATTGTTTTTCTTCCGGTGTAGCCTTCATTCTGCACCATGTAGTCGTTGGCCTGAAGCTCCAGCTGGCAGATCGGCAGGGCGTAATGGATGTCGGGCCATGTAAGTGATTTTGTTTTGGATGTCGTGCTTTGAGGACGGGTAATGTTCTCCATTCTCCTCTTGATGTCGAAGAAACGATGTCCCTCGAAGCATAGTTCCTTTGTCCTTTCCTCCTGAATTATCGTGTCAAGATCCTTGGCGGAAGCCCAGCTGAATGCGATTTTGTCAGGTGTCGTGCCCAACGCTCTGGCCCGAAGAGCCTTGATGTCCTCGGCGGCGGCATTCAGATCTTGCGATTCCCCGTTGCAGAGCGCCTCCGCATGGATGAGGTACATTTCTGAAGCTCGCAGCACGAAGAAGTCAGAGCGTCTGTTCTTCTCATCTGACACACCGCTCTTGACAGGGAGGTACTTGCAGACAGTCGTGAATCGCTTGCCTTCGTAGGTGGCTCCGTCCTCTTTCTCCCCGGTGTAGGTGAAGAGTTGCCCGCGGGCATCGTTGTCGTCGAATTTGGCCATGAATTCGGCAGCCGGCTCAAGTTTCTGGTTGCCTGTAGGATTGTAAAGGGCTCTCATTCCGTTTCCGTTGTCGTAGGTGTTCAGACGGAATATTCCCTCTCCCGGATTTTCCTGTGCCTTGCGGAACATCCCGACATATTCATCATGCTTCGCGAGGGGAACTTTTGCCATCACGATTGATGAATATTTCGCTGCGTTCGCATAGTCACCCATGTACAGGTAGACCCTTGCCAGCAGGGCCTCGCACGCCAGTCCGGAAATGTAGTTGGGATTCTCGAGATCGTCGTTGCCGAAGCATTCCAGCGATGAGTTGAGGTCCTTGATGATCCTTTCGTAGCATACCTTTATCGTATGGCGTGAGAGTCTGTCTTCAAATCCTGGAATATAATCAATGGCGACAACCCCAAGATGGGATGCGTCAGGCGTGTAGCCGTAAGGCATGGCATAGCAGTTGCATAGGTCGAAGATCGCCAGCGCTCGTGCGAAATAGGCGTAGCCGAAATGTTTTTTTATCTCGGCCTCATGCTCGGGAAACTTTTCGAGAAGTTTCTGCCCGTAGTACAGGATGTTGTTGGCGTTTGTGGCGATCGCATAGCCGCTCTTCCAGATTGTGTATGGGAATCCACCGTTGTCCTCGGCATAGTAGTCGAAGTCGTAGAGTCTCAGCAAGGCCTCGTCACAGTTCACTCTTGAGGCGGTCTGTGTGTCGCCGCCAATGTCGCCGAAACGCAGGTAGGAGCCGTCGTAGAAATCCAGAATGGTCTTGTGGAGTCCCACTCCGGCGGCTTTCATTCCGTCTATGTCCGAAAAGAAGCTCTCGATCGTGCTCTTCCCGAGATTGTCAACGTTCAGGAATCCGGAACAGGAGGCGAAAGCCAGCGGGGCTGACACTAACAATGACAAAAGAATATTCTTTTTTGTACTCATTTCATTCTAAAAATTAAGTGATAGCTGTCCTGACACAGAGCGGGTAACGCCCATTGCGTAGGTGATGGTCTTGTAGCTGTTCCTGGACTTGCTTTGTCCCGGACACCAGAGGTAGAGATTGTCCCCCATCAGCGAGAACGACGCTCCCGACAGGTGGGCCTTGCGGCACAATGATTTAGGGAACGTGTAGGTCAAGGTCACGTTCTTGAGCTGGACATTGGTCTTGCTGTAGAGGAATCGTGTCGAACCCATGGTGGACATATTAGAGCTGTTGTAGACGTACTTAGGGTTCTTGGAGATGTCTCCGGGTTTCCTCCAATGGTCAAGGTCTTCGACAACGGTGTTGAACCCGATGATGTCGTGTCCGTCATCCTGCGTGTAGGACGTGAGTGTCCATCCTCCGATAGAGTAAGTCATCATCACCCTGGCGCTGAAAGGACCGAAAGAGAAGGTGTTGGAAAGACCTCCGCTGAGGTCGGGCTCTTTGCTGTACTCTGGGAGAAGAACTCTGTTGTCGTAGGAAAAATTGAACGTAAGATCCCCATCGACTGTGTACCACATAGGATTGCCTGTGGCGGGATCGACGCCGGCCCATCTGCTGAGCCACCAGTCGCTTTTGCTGGCTCCCACCATCCAGACGCTGTCAAAGAAACCTGTGTGCATGTCCTTGTACAGTTCACGGATGACATTCCTGTTGAGAGATCCGTTGAAATCCATGTTCCACTTGAACTTTGGGTTATCAAACAACCTGGTTGACAACGTGAATTCTAACCCCTGGTTTTCGATCGCCCCGACATTTCTGGTCACGGTGGCGTCTGTGATGATTGATGAGACGCGTCCGCTGTAGAGAAGCCCGGTCGTGTACTTGTCGTAGGCCTCGACTTCAAGATCCACCCGTCCATCGAGGAACCCGACATTGATACCGGCATTGAGTATGTAGGTGTTCTCCCAGCTCAGGCCAGGATTAGGAGCCGAGCTCTGTGTGGCACCCATGATTCCTCCATAGTAATCTCCTGAATTGTAGGAATATGACCCATAGGCGGCGCTGGTGTCAACCCTTGAGTTGCCACTGTTGCCGAATGAGGCCTTGATCTTGAGCTTGTCCATCCAAGGAATATGGTACCATCTCTCGTTGTGGGCGTTCCATGACAGTCCGACTGATGTGAAATCTCCCCATCTTGAATATGTGCTGAAGGAAGAATATCCCTGACGCCGCCATGACGCGGAAACGTAGTACCTGTTGTCGTAAGAATATGTCGCCTGAGCCATGTATGACAGGGATCTGCTGTTGCTTGCGCTTGACGCTCCCTTGCGGGTGCTCTCCTGGGCATAGTAGATTTCCTTTATGTTGTCGTTGGCGAAGCCGGCTCCGGTGGCGTAAAGGCTACGGTTCTCCTTGTTGACCAATTCGATTCCTGCCAGGGCTCCGACAGAGTGTTTCCCGAACCTGCGGTTGAAGTTGAGACGGTCGATGTTGTTCCATGTGAACGCGTAGGCCGCGGATCTTCTGGAGTAGCCGTCCTGCTCGGAACTTTCTGTGATGCCGTCAAGCGTGTGCTTGGAGTAGTAGAGCATCTCCAGACCGGAGAGGATGTTCGCTCCACCCTGTACCGTGGCTGTCAACCCATCCAGTATCTCGTACTTGAGCGTGATGTCTCCGTCTCCGGCTATCGTTCTCTGAGTGTTGTCGTTGTACTTTCTGTCAGCCACGGAGCTGTAGACAAACTTGTACATCTGCGGGGAATAGTTGTTGACATCGCGGCTGTAGTAATTGTACAGTCTCGGGGTGACTCCATCCTCGTCGTAAGGTGAGAAAATAGGAATGACCTTCAATTCGTTCCTCGAAACGGAAAGGATGTCGTTCACATTGTAGGAAAGTGAAAGGTTGACATCGGCCGAAAGCCTCTTCCCCAATTTGTACGAGCTTCTGTTCCTGACAGAGAACCTCTGCTGCTCATTTCCCTTGACGACTGTCTTCTCGTTGTAGTAGCTGAGTGAAAGGTAATGTTTGGCTTTGGCTCCTCCGCTGCTGACAGAGACATTGTACTGCGCGTTTGAGCCGGTACCGAAATACACATCGTACCAGTCAGTGCTTGTCGTTGAGTAGGAATTGTGCTCGTTGTCCTGATAAGGGAAATTGTCCATCGAGTAGCCAGCATTGGTCCAAGCCTCCTCGGCAAGCGTCCACCACTGCTCTGTAGAGCAGAGCCTCAGGAGGGTCGAACGGTCAACCTGCGACACGCCGTACCTTACAGAGGCGTTCACGCGTAGTTTCGAGTCTCCGTCTCCAGACTTTGTCGTCACCAGAATGACTCCGTTGGCTCCGTCCGCCCCGTAAAGCGCTGTGGTCGCGGCGTCTTTAAGAACCGTCATGGATTCTATGTCGTCCGGGTTGATGAAAGACAAAGGGCTGACACTGTAGCTCATTCCGGAAAGGGTGGAGGAGGTCCTTGTGCCGGTGTAGACTGGCACTCCGTCAATGATCCACAAAGGCTCGGAACTGGCACTCAGGGACGCGTCACCGCGTACACGGATTCTGTACTGAGAGCGGCCTCCGGTGGAGCCATCCTTTTCCTCGATCGTCAGACCGGGGACCATTCCGTCAAGCAGATTGTCAATGCGGGCTGCCGGTAGTTTCTCAAGCTTCTTGGAGTCAACCTGAAAGGCCGATCCGGTCATGTCTGAACGTTTCTGCGCCAGACCATAGCCGGCGACGATTACGACCTCGTCAAGTATGTTGCCATCCGTGAGCATCACGACATCCACAGCCGAGCGTTTGCCGACCTTGACCTCGGCGGGCTTCATTCCAAGATAGGAGAACTCGAGTTCGGTGCTCTCGGAGAGTCCCGGAACTGAGATCGTGTAACGGCCGTCAAGATCCGTCAGCGCATAGACTTTCTTCGACTGGCCTTTGACGGTCACCGTGGCTCCAGGCAAAGGATTGCCGGCTTCATCCTTGACGACACCGGAGACCTTTTTAGAGTTCTGGCCGTAGAGGGCGATTCCACAAAGGAGAATCGACAGGAATATAGCGATACGTTTCATATTATAATTGCCATTAATGCTTTGTAATAAAACAACTTGTCGCACCATTTGAGGTAGCGCGACAAGTTTTAGGTTTTATTTCTTAAGCCGTGAAGTTAGACAAAAATTTCAATATTGCAAACTTTCTGGCGATGAAACGTCATGTAAAACGATAAAGGAGAAAACTTTACCGTCTGGCTCTGTAGGCCTCAAGCGCTTTCTCAAGCACGACAAGCGAGCGGGCCAGATCCTCTTTCCTGAGAACGTAGGCCATGCGGACCTGATTTCTGCCAAGCCCCGGGGTGCTGTAGAATCCGGCGGCCGGAGCCATCATCACAGTCTCTCCGGAGAAGCCGTCAGGAGTTCCGGAGTCTTTGTAGGAGAACTCGGTCAGGCACCAGGCGCAGAAATCCTCGGCGTCCTCGACCGGAAGGGATGCGACTGTGTAGAAGGCTCCTTTAGGCATTGGGGAGTACACTCCCGGAATCTTGTTCAGACCGGCGATGAAGAAGTCGCGGCGGGCGAGATATTCATCATAGCATGCTTTTGAATATTCCTCCGTCCCTTCTATCGAGGCTTCGGCCACTATCTGTCCCAGAAGAGGAGGGCTGAGCCTTGCCTGACAGAACTTAAGGATCGTCTTCATGGCTTCGGCGTTGTGGCTGACTATCATTCCGATCCTTGTGCCGCATTCGGAGTACCTCTTTGACACTGAGTCTATCACGATGACGTTATTCTCTATTCCCTCAAGATTGAGAGCCGAGAGGTAAGGGGCGTCCGTGTAGCGGAACTCGCGGTACACCTCGTCGGAGAAAAGATACAGGTCATGGTCGCGGACGATGTCGCGCAGCCTGTAGAGTTCCTCCTCGGAGTAGAGGTAGCCTGTCGGATTGTTTGGATTGCAGATGAGAATAGCCTTTGTCTTCTCAGTTATCGCTTTCTCGAAGTCCTCCACGGAAGGCAGCGCAAATCCGTCCTCGATCTTCGATGTGACTGTCTTCACTGTCACACCGGCCGTGACGGCGAATGAGATGTAGTTGGCGTACCCTGGCTCGGTCATGATGATCTCGTCACCGGGATTCAGACACGCAAGGAATGTCAGCAAAAGGGCCTCGGATCCTCCTGTGGTCACGATGATCTCATTGTCCGTGACACTGATCCCGAAACGGTTGTAGTAACCCACGAGCTTGTCTCTCAGGGATTTCAATCCTTGGCTTGGACTGTATTCCAGAGTCTTTCTGGTTATTGTTTTAAGGGAATCCAATGCTTTTCGCGGCGTTGGAAGATCCGGCTGTCCGATGTTCAGATGGTAAACTTTCACCCCTTTGGCTTTTGCCGCGTCAGAAAATGGGGTCAGTTTCCTGATTGGCGATGCAGGGATTATTTCCCCGCGTTTGGAAATCTTCGGCATATTAGTCATGTGTTTGCCCAAATTTAGGAAAAAAGTGTTTACCTTAGCGGAGTTGATTCAATTTTTTTTACATGGCTGCCCGAATTCTTGTTGTCGATGACGAAGAGGACATCTGCGCGATCCTCAAGTTCAACCTTTCCAAAGGGGGGTACGATGTTGTGACCGCCAATTCCGCGGAAGAGGCCTTGGCGTTGGATGTCAAGTCTTTCAATCTGCTTCTTCTGGATGTGATGATGGGCGGGATGTCTGGTTTTGAAATGACCGAAAAGTTGAAGTCTGATCCGGGGACCGCCGGAATCCCCGTGATTTTCATCACAGCGCGTGACACGGAGGATGATGCTGTCGAGGGACTGGATCTGGGTGCCGACGACTACATCTCCAAGCCATTCTCGATTCGGGAGGTGCTATCGCGCGTAAGGGCGGTGCTTAGACGGAGCGGCTCCGCAAGGGCTGCTGACACCAACGCTGGCATATTCATAGATGATGAGAAGAAAGTCGTGACGGTGGACGGTGCGGTTGTGTCCCTGACAAGGATTGAATATGAGATATTCAAACTCTTGTTTACAAACAAAGGGAAGGTTTTCCCGAGGGAGGATATTCTTTCAAAAGTCTGGCCCGACGATGTGATCGTCACTGACAGGACGGTGGACGTCAACATCACCCGTCTGCGCAAGAAGATCGGGGAATATGGTGACAGGATAGTCTCGCGCCACGGGTTCGGTTATCTTTACGAGGAAAAATGACCATAGTGCTGTCAATAGTCATTGCCTTGCTGGTCCTTGCGTTGATTGTGATGCGTGGACGCTACGTCCGTCTTAAGGATTCCATCGAGAAGGGAAAGGTTGGAATGTATAACAAACTGCGTGACAGCGAGGAGGATAAGGCTCGTCTGAAGAGGCAGCTGACTCAGAATGTGGCCCATGAGCTGAAGACACCGGTCAGCAGCATCCAGGGCTATCTGGAGACAATTGTCTCAAATCCAGACATTGACCAGGAGACAAAAGATCAGTTCATCCAGCGGTGTTATGCGCAGAGCCGTCGTCTGTCAAGTCTTTTGGCCGACATCTCTACCCTCAACAAACTTGATGACGCGCCTCAGGGGTATGAGTTTGTGAGAGTGAATATTCCCGAACTTCTCCTGTCCATACAAAGGGACTTGTCCATGCAGATGGAGGCGAATCACGTGACGTTCAGGGCCTTGGTGGAACCTGGTGTGGAGGTGGACGGTAATCCTTCGCTGTTATATTCAATCTTCAGAAATCTGACTGACAATTCCATCGCCTATGGAGGGGATGGGGTGACTATCACGGTCCAGGTCGTGTCGGAGGACGAGTCTTTCTACACATTCAGTTTCTCGGACAACGGCCCCGGGGTCGCGCCCGAGCATATTCCCCATCTCTTTGAGAGATTTTACCGCATCGACAAAGGGCGCTCGCGCAAGATGGGGGGGACCGGCCTCGGCCTTGCGATCGTCAAGAACTCAGTGCTGCTCCATCGGGGAACCATTTCGGTAAGGCTTGGTCTCGCCGGTGGTCTGGAGTTCATGTTCACTTTGCCTAAGACTTCATAGTTTCGCGTTAAAGTTTGACTATAATACTACTGTGCCTATGCTCCAAAGGGCATAGGCACAGCATCAATTGTATTACGACTGAATATTTTTGAGGATACTCAAGCTATTCTCTGAAGCCTTTGGAGGCGCGGAGCAGGTGGCGGAGGGAGCTGGTGAGCTCACGGGTCTCCTGAAGGAGGTTCAGGTAGAGGTAGGCCACGGTGATGTTCTCCTTGGTGGACTGCATCCTCTGCATCTGAGCCTCACGGGCTTTCTCAAGGCAATCCTTCAGTTCCTCGGCCTCACGGCGGACCTCATCGACCTCGTTATAGGAACCGGTCTGGAGAATCTTCTCTGTACGCCTCAGAAGGAACAAGACGGTGTCGCGAAGAGGAATATATTCCTTGACCTGCTCCTGGCTCAGAGGCACGAAGTTATTGTCCACGTGTTCCTCGCAAGGGTCAGCGATACGCCTCAGACAGTACAGAATCTCTTCGCAGGAGTTCCTGCCGAGATGGAACCAGGTGTTCTTCTCCATGGCGACTTCCGGGTCGATCCTGCGGAAGCCGATCATCTCCTTGCGACGGCTGTTCTTCAGTTCTTCCCTCTTGCGCCTCATCGTGTCCTCTGCGCGGTGAAGCATTCCGAGATCCTCCTTGATGAATCCATCGGTGATCTGACGGAAAGTTGTATTGACATATTCAAGGAAATCGGCCTGGCTGTCGGAGATGTGCTTGCTCAGAAGGGTTAGGATCTCGCCCTTGTCGGTGCTGAGCATCATTTGGTTGAATGTGACATCGCCGTTCTCTTCCTCTGCCTTTTTCTTGTAGCGGATGTTGCTGCGGATCAGCAGGAAGATTGCGAGGACCATCATTATGCATGCGGCCACGAAGCCTCCAAGGTGCATCAGCATCGCCACGAGGAAGCAAAGGATGAATGCGGCTCCGGCGGTGATGAACCATCCTCCGATGACGGAGACGACTCCGGTCACCCTGTAGACAGCACTCTCGCGTCCCCATGCTCGGTCGGCCAGTGATGAACCCATCGCTACCATGAATGTGACGTAAGTGGTTGATAGAGGAAGCTTGAGCGATGTTCCAAGGGCGATCAGCAATCCGGCCACAACCAGATTGACTGTGGCTCTGACCTCATCGAAGGCCGCACCTTCAGGAAGTTTCGCCTCATCGGAGTTGAAGCGTTTGTCGCACCATGCCTTGACTCCGTCTGGAACGACATCCTTGAAGAAGTTGGCGGTGTTGTTCGAGAATCTTACCAGGACTCTGGCGATCTTCGAGGAACCGAACATCTCGTCACCTTCGCTCTGGCGGGAAAGGTCGACCGAGGTCTTGATCACGTTGCGGGCCTTTTTCGATGTCGCAAGCGAGAACACCATGACGGCACCGGCGGCCACAAGGAATATGAGCGGGCTCTTGGCCGGCCCGTCCAAGGATGACATCATGAATGTCGATGGGTCGGTGGCGCCGCTGGAGACATAGTCAGTGTAGGATGAATATCCTGCCAGAGGCACTCCGATGAAGTTGACGAGGTCGTTGCCGGCGAAGGCCATCGCAAGGGCGAACGTGCCCATCAGCACCAGAATCTTGAACACGTTGACTTTCAAGAAATACAGGATCTGCATCACGACCGTTGACGCAAGGAAGCATATTCCTAAGATAGCGAGCGTGTGACCTTGGATATATTCCTGAATTTCCGGAGTGACGAAAGACATGCTTTTTATGCCTTTGAACAGCATGAAGTAGAAGATGGCTGTCGTGGCGAGGCCTCCGAATATTCCGATCTTCCATTTGAGATTCTTCTTGTAGGTGAAGGTGAATATCAGTCGGGAGATGTACTGCAGGACGATTCCGAAGAAGAACGCGATGGCGACGGAGACGAAGATGGCCATGATCATTCCGAGAGCCTTTTCCGTGTTCATCAGGTCGCCCACCGTGAGCCCGGTGGTGTCTGTGGCCAGTTTCAGCAGCACAAACGCTGCTGTGCCTCCAAGCAGCTCAAACACAAGGGAAACCGTTGTGGAGGTCGGCAGTCCGAGGTTGTTGAATATGTCAAGCAGGATCACGTCCGAGATCATCACGGCGAGGAATATGAACATCAATTCCTTCAGGGAGAACATCGCCGGATGAAATATTCCGTGCCGTGCGACCTCCATCATTCCGTTGCTCATCGTGGCTCCGAGGAACACTCCGACGGCGGCTACAATAATTATTGTCCTGAACTTGGCCACTTTGGCGCCTATCGCTGAGTTCAGGAAGTTGACAGCGTCGTTGCTGACCCCGACCATTAGGTCGAACACGGCCAGCACGAACAGGAACACCACAATCACAAGGTAAATCTCACTCATAATTCTTTCTATAATTCGAGCGCAAAATTCACCATAAAATGTTACCGGACGGTTGCAACCGTGTTACATTTCGGTTACAATCGTCCGGTAATAGAATGTCTCTTTAAAGTACGCCCTCAAATGTAGGACCTCGGAGCGAAGCGACGCAAGGGGTCTGGGGAGAACGCTCCCCAGTGCCCCACCGGGGCTGTCCCGTAGGGACTGGTGGTGAATAGTATTTCGCGCAGCGAAATAATTATTTCGCCTTCCCCTGCTTTGCAACTGCCTCCTGCTTGCGTTTGAGCTCTTCAGGATCAGCAAGATAGTAATCCTTTACGAGGTTGAGATCGTCGTCGAACTCGAACACGTATGGGGTGGCTGTAGGGATGTTCAGGCCGACGATGTCAGCGTCTGAGATTCCCTTGAGGTGCTTCACAACGCCACGGAGGCTGTTGCCGTGAGCCACAACCACGATGTTGTCATGCTGCTTGAGGGCAGGGAAGATCTCGCACTCCCAGTAAGGCATCACACGCTCGATGCAGTTCTTCAGAGCCTCTGTGCGAGGAATGTACTGATCAGGAACGAGGGCGTAGCGAGGATCCTTGGTCGCACTGTTAGGATCGTCCTCAGGAAGGTTGTGAGGAGCCACGTCGAAGCTGCGGCGCCAGATGAGTACCTGCTCGTCGCCGTACTTCTGGGCGGTCTCGGCCTTGTTCAGACCCTGAAGCATTCCGTAGTGCTTCTCGTTGAGCCTCCAAGTCTTCTTTACAGGGATCCAGTCAAGGTCCATTGCGTCAAGGACGTTGTTGAGGGTCTTGATTGCTCTCTTAAGATAAGAGGTGTAGGCGACCTCGAAGGTGATCCCGGCCTCTTTAAGGGCCTTTCCGGCGTCGAGGGCTTCCTGAACGCCTTTTTCGCTGAGGTCTACGTTGGTCCAGCCTGTGAACCTGTTCTCCTTGTTCCACTGGCTTTCGCCGTGACGGATGAGTACTATTCTTTTCATATTCTCTAATAATTTGGTTTTCTTTTTGGGCCGCAAATTTACATCATTATTCCGATTCGTCAAACTGGTTGCCCATAATCATGAGCAGCTTGTCCCCGACCTTGAGCTTGACAGAACCGTCAGGGACGATCAACTCACCGTCCCTCTTAATCATCACGACACGAGTCCCCTCCGGCAACGCCACCTCTTTAAGTGTGTTCCCCGTCGCCAGATCGGATTCAGTAAGCCGGTGGTCCATAAGCTTGCCGGCCTCCTCCGGAATCTCGATGCCGAAAGTCTCCGGAGCCTTGTCCTGAGGCAGCGCAAGGTTCAGTTTCCGGGCCACGGCCGGGATGCTCATGCCTTGGATCAACATGGAGACCATTGTGATGAAAAAGACAATGTTGAAGATCTGGTCGGATCCCGGAATGTCGGCCACAACCGTGAATATCGCGAAAATGATAGGTGTGGCTCCCTTGAGCCCGACCCATGAGATGAACACTCTTGCCTTGAATGAAAGCCTTCTGAACGGCAGGAGCGAGATGAACACGGCAAGCGGACGGCCGACAAAGGTCAGGAACACTCCGATGAGCAGGGCGACCGGAGCCACGGAAAGCATTTCCTTCGGGTTGACGAGCAGCCCGAGCGTGAGGAACATCCCCATCTGCATCAGCCATGTGACAGTGTCGCTGAACCGGAAGACCTCCTTCTTGTGAGCCATAGGCTTGTTGCCGATGATCACACCGGCGAGGTAGATGGCAAGGAATCCGTTGCCGTTCACAAGCCCTGTGATGGAATAGATGAAGAATCCGATGCTTAGAACGAGGATGGCATAGAGGGACGCTCCGTTAAGGCTCAGCTTTCCGAGAGCCCATGAGAACGCGCGCCCGAGTCCCACACCCATGATCGCTCCGATTCCAAGCTGCATGGTGAATGTCAGAAGCGCGTTGCCGACCATCCTTGCGTAGTCGATGTTGATTCCGGAGGCCGGCTCGAAAAGCTGCTGGGCGCACTGGATGAGCACGATGGTGATGACGTAGGCCATCGGGTCGTTGGATCCGGACTCCAGCTCAAGTACAGGCTGAAGGTTCTCCTTCAGCTTCATCTTGGCGTTCCTCAGGATGTTGAACACTGACGCCGAGTCGGTGGAGGACATCACGGCCGCCAGCAGGAAGCACATCACGATAGACATCCCCTCTGAGAGATGCCCGACCCTTGTCAATAAATAGATGAACCCTCCGGTGAACAGAGCCGTCAGGAAGACCCCGACCGTGGACAGTACGATACCTTCTTTCAAGACGGGTTTTATAGTGTCGAATTTCGTCTCCAGACCGCCGCAGTACAGGATGACGCAGAGCGCGATGGTGCCGATGAACTGCGCGATGTGGAAATTGTCGAACGCAAGGCCGAGTCCGTCGACTCCGAACGCCATCCCGACGACGATAAACAAGAGCAGGACCGGAATCCCGAACTTGAACCCGGCGCGGCTGATGAGTATCGCCGTGAAGATCAGGATGGATCCGATGAGGAGTATGTTCTCAGGGGAAAACTGTATCATAATATCATTCTGTGTTTCTGTTCGTAGTCACGGCACCAGTCCCTCAGCGGACACTCTTCGCATTTCGGGTTTCTGGCCGTGCAGGTGTACCGTCCGTGGAGAATGAGCCAATGGTGGGCCCTTGCCCTCAGTTCGGCCGGAATGTGTGACTCAAGTTCCTTCTCAACCACCTCCACGGTCTTTCCGTCAGACAGACCCATCCGGTGCGAGACACGGAAAACATGAGTGTCCACCGCTATGACGGGTTTGTCGTAGATCACGGACGCAAGCACATTGGCCGTCTTGCGTCCGACTCCCGGCAGGGTCATCAGCTTGTCAATGTCGGAGGGAACTTCGCCGGAATATTCACGCAACAATTTTTGAGCCATCCCGATGAGGTGGGCGGCCTTGCTGTTGGGGTAGGATATGCTTTTGATCACCCCGAGCACATCCTCGAAAGAGGCTGAGGCGAGATCCTCCGGCCCGGGAAATCTCCGGAACAGTTCCGGAGCCACCATATTCACCCTTTTGTCCGTGCATTGCGCGCTGAGGATCACGGCGACAAGAAGCTGGAAAGGGGATTCGTAGTGAAGCTCCGTCCTGACCTCGGGCTGATTGGCCTGAAACCAGCGGAGAATCTGATTGTAGCGGTCTTTCTTAAGCATGGGCTTAGATGGTCAGAGCCAGGTCGATGACTTCGTCGTTCTTGTTCTCCTTACACTTCTCGTCCTTGCAGACGAAGACCCGGCCGGGGTATTTCTCAAAGATACCTCTGTTGTGAGTCACCATCACGATGGCCGTGCCGTCCTCCTTGTTGATTCCGGTCAGAAGACGAAGTATGCCGTCGGCCGTCTCGTTGTCCAGATTGCCGGTCGGCTCGTCGGCGATGATGAGCTGAGGCCTGTTGAGAAGGGAGCGCGCGATGGCGATTCTTTGCTGCTCGCCTCCGGACAGTTGGTGCGGCATCTTGTGCGCCTTGTTCTCCATCCCCACATCGTGAAGAACGTCCGTGATCCTCCTGTCGATTTCGTTCCGGTCCTTCCAACCTGTCGCTTTCAGCACGAATTCCAGATTGCTCTCGACAGTCCTGTCCATCAGCAGTTGAAAATCCTGGAACACCACTCCTATCCTACGGCGTAGGTAAGGGATGTCCCTGTCCTTCAATCCATTCAGTTTGAAGCCGCAAGCCTCGCCGGAGCCTTTTCCGAGAGGATTCTCGCCGATTATAGTGCGGATGATAGAGGTCTTGCCTGTGCCGACCTTGCCAACGATGTAGATGAAATCACCAGGGAACACATCCATGTCAAGCCCGTAGATCACGGTGCTTTCCCCGTTCACGATGTCCGCGTCCCGGAAAGAGACAAGCGGCTCGCTTTTTGATGATGATTGCGCGTTCATTTCCATAGTAACGCAAATATACTTTATTTTTCGGGTATATTTAGGAAATATGTGTGTTATTTTTCATTTTCCTTAAGTAAATTTGTAAGATATTTTTCGTTGATGAAAATGATGGAAAACTATATGAAAAGCAAACTTGCCGCGATAATCATGGCGGCTCTGTCGCTGGGGGCGGTGACGGCCGTGTCGGCGCAGGAAACCGGACAGGAGCAGTACCGTCTCGCCACCGAACTCTATGGACACGGGATGTTCGAGAGGGCGGGAAGCCTGTTCGGGAAAATCTATGCCGAAACCGGTGATGTGACGGCCGGCGGCTACGAGGCCCTTTGCGCCGTCAGGCTTCAGGAAGTCGGAAACGAGACATTGGCTGATGAATATGTCTCAACTCACCCGTACTCTGTCCTGGTGCCGCGGATTCATTTCTACAAGGCCTTGAATATGTTTGACGCACAGGACTTCAAGGCCGCGGCCGCGGAGTTTGACAAGGTTCGTGAAAAAGCCTTGCCTTCAGACCTTATCCCTGAATTCGCGTTCAAGCGGGCATATTCATACTTCGAGCAAGGTGATCTGGCTAAGGCAAAGTCCTTGTTCGAGAAGTCGGAGAAGCGGGTGCAGTCGGACTACACCGCGCCGTCGAGATATTCATTGGGCTACATCAACTACTCCGAGAAGAATTTCGACGAGGCGTTCGATTGGTTCGAAAAAGCGGCGAAGGACCCTCGTTTCACCGAGATGTCCAACTCCTATATGGTAGAGTGCCGCTTCATGCGGAAGGACTATTCATACGTCCTGAAGAACGGTGTGAAGGTCTTCGAGAACGCCCCGATGGAACGTCAGAGGCATTTGGCGAGGATCATCTCGGAATCCTATCTTGCCAAGGGCGACACGGAGAAGGCCAAGGAATATTACGATGTCGCCAGAAGCGGGGAGAACGACATGGACCGCAACGACTATTTCTACGCCGGTTCGCTTCTGTTCGCGACCGGGGATTACAAAGGGGCGATCGACAACTATTCCCTGATGAGGAACAGGACTGACTCGATCGGTCAGATAGCGAACTACAATCTGGCGTACAGCTACATCCGGACCGGCAACAAGGTCGCCGCCCTCGATGCATTCAAGGACGCTTCTCAGAGATCGTTCAATCCTGACATCCAGGAGGACGCTCATTTCAACTATGCCAAACTTTCGTTTGACCTGAACCACAACCCGTCGGTGTTCAATGAATATCTTTCCAGATATTCCGACAAGAAGAAAGGGGAGAGAATCTATAGTTACATGGCGCTGGCGTCGCTCTACAGCCATGATTACGCCGGAGCCGTGGAGGCATATTCCAACATAGACATGCTGGATGCCGATCAGAGGGCCAACTACATGAAAGCTAATTATCTGAGGGCGGAGCAACTCGTGAAGACCGGCTCCTGGAGAGACGCTGTCCCGTTCCTCAGGGCTTCGTCGTTCTATGCCGACAGGCGTTCTCCGTTCTCCCAGCTTTCAAGGTACTGGCTCGGGGAATCCTACTATCGCAGCGATCAGTTTGACAAGGCGCTTGACACATTCAAGGACCTGTACAACAATTCTGCTCTGGAGGGAAAGACGGAGGGTCGCCTTATTCCTTACGATTTGGCTTACTGCTACTTCCGTCTTGGGGACTACGACAACGCCGCCAAATGGTTCGACGAATATCTCCAAGGCCGCGACCTGGCCGAGGGGGAGGATGCCGCCGTGCGCCGCGCGGACTGCGATTTCGACCGCAAGGACTACAAGTCCGCTATCGCTGAGTACGAGAGCGCTCTGAAGCGGTTCCCTTTCAAGGACAATCTCTACCCGAACTACCAGGCTGGAATCGCCTACGGACTCCTTGGTGACATGAACGGCAAGATCGGAGCGCTTTCAAAGGCTTTGGACTCCAAATCGTCTGTGGAATACTATGCGGACGCCATGTTCGAGCTCGGTAGAGCCTATGTCGCCGCAGGCAGGAATGATGAAGCGGTCTCCGCCTTCACCAAGCTCCGTTCGTCCACCAAAGACAAGACCATCGTGGCCCGTTCCCTGATAGAGCTTGGAATGATCTCAAGGAATATGTCCGAGTACGATCGCTCCCTTGGCTACTACAAGCAGGTGATAGCGGAGATGCCTGGCACTGAATATGCCCAGGACGCCCTTCTGGCCATCGAGTCGATCTACCAGTCGCAGGGACGCACCGATGAGTACATTGATTTCGCCGACAAGGCCGGGGTGATCAAGGACAAGTCTGACAGCGAGAAAGAGGCGATGTACTTCAACGCCGCCGAGCAGGTCTTCCTCACGGAGAACTACGACAAGGCGATGGCCTCACTCCAGACTTATCTTGAGCGCTATCCGTCCGGTCAGAAGGTTCCGGAGGCGGAGTTCTACGTCGCCGAGTGCTACAGGAACACCAGAAAGAAAGAACAGGCTTGTGACTGGTACAGAAAATCAATGGAGAAAGGTGAGGGCTCCGCTTTCGCCGAGACCGCCATTCTGAACTTTTCAAAATTGTCCTACGACCTGCAACGCTACAAGGATGCGTTCGGTGGCTATTCCTCATTGCTTGAGGATGCCGGGACTGAAAACAACAGGCACACGGCGAGGGTCGGGATGATGCGCTCATCCTATAAGGCCGGTGACTGGGCTTCTGCGAAGTCCTGCGCCGACAAGGTGAAGGCTGACGGCAAGAGCACCTCCGCCGAGAGGCGCGAGGCTGACTATGTCAAGGCAAAGTCGCTGCTTTCGATGAACGAGCGTGAGGCCGCGTTCGGAATATTCACAAGCCTCAGCTCCGCTCCTTCCACCGCCGAGGGGGCCGAAGCCGCCTACATGATCATCCAGGACGCCTATGACCAGGGCAAGTATGACACCGTGGAGAAGAAGGTCTATGAGTTCGCCGGGAAGGCCGGGGACCAGAGTTACTGGCTTGCCAAGGCGTTCATAACCCTTGGCGACTCTTTCGCCGAGCAGGATAACCTCGCGCAGGCCAAGGCCACGTTCGAAAGTGTTCAGAATGGCTATAAGCCGGCTGAAGGCACGAATGATGACGTGCTTGACAACGTCAGGATGCGTCTTGAGAAACTTAAGACTATGATGTAGTGGTAATGAATATGAGAAGGATATATCTGGTTTCCGCGGCGATGCTTATGACCGCCGCTGCTTCTTTCGGACAGAATTTCAACCCGACCGTCGAGGTCACCAACACCTATCGTGGCAACTCTTCTGAGGTCCACAAGCCTTTGCTGGAGATGAACGTGCCGGATTCGCTGCTCCGCTTCGATCTGGACTTTGACTACGAGGTGTTTGAGAAACCTTATCAGGGTGCTTACAGTTTCAAGCCTTACATGTTGAACATGAGACCGGCCAAGGATGCCTGGAGAGGACGTAAGCTTTATCTCAAGGCCGGCGCCGGCTATGCCTTCCATCCTCAGGTTGACTTTGTGTACAGCCCTGAGATGAAAGGCCCGTTCCAGATGAGCGTCTATGCCTCTCATAAGTCCTATTTCGGGGATTATCACAAGATTGGCCCCGTGCTTGAGGAGGACGGAATCTTCCGTCTTAAGAAGACCGGTGAGAGTTTCGGCGGTCATGACGCGTTGACATCCGCCGGTTTTGATGGCCTGTACTGTTGGGATAAGACGATTCTGTCATTCGGAGTCGGTTACTATGGTCTCGCCGCAAGGGACACGGTCATGTCACGCTCATATAATGCCTTGGATTTCAACGCCAGGGTTCGTTCGAACAATGATTCCGAGTCTTATTTCCTTTACGACATAGGGTTGAGAGGGCGTGTGGCGAATGACGGACTGGACTATAAGTCATTTGCGTTCCCGGACGCGGCGGAGACTGACAGGCAGAATGAGAGTTGGGTCTTTCTTGACGGTTTGGCCGGTCCTGTGATGGACAACCGTAGGAGCGTTCTGGTTGGATTCGAGGCGGAATCGGCCTCCTACCGTGGGTTCTACGAAGGGAATATCGGGCGTATCGCTTTGATCCCGAGTTACAGGCTGAAATCCGGCCGCTGGAATCTTGACTTGGGTGTCAGGTTTGAATATGTTTTCAGAAATGACGCCAAGGACTATTTCCGCAAAATGACAGGAGACGTCGGGCAGATTGTCTATCCGGACGCTCATGTGAGCTTCGCGGTGGGAGAGAGCGTGTCACTTTATGCTGACGCTACCGGCGGGAGCCGCCTGAACACATATTCATCTCAGATTTCGGGGAACCATCATCTGAATCATTCGTTTCTTGCCGCTCCGGTGTATGAAGCCTTGACTCAGTTGATTGACAACACTGTGGAGAATGTGAATGCTAAGGTTGGTGTGAAGGGCAATATTGCCTCGTCGCTTCAGTTTGACGTAAATGGTGGAGTAGGGATGTACGGGAATGCTTTGATGGAGTCGGGGTTGTTCGCGATCAATGGAAATCTTTTACCCTCGTTGACATATTCCGACATCAACCTTATCTATGCCAATGTCTTGCTGGGCTGGAAGTCTAGCCGTGTCAAGATTGATGCTGACCTTCGTTACAGAAGTATGTCTTTCCAGAGTGATGAAGTTCTGAATCGTGGCTTTGTGCTTCCTAAGTACAGTGGTGGGTTGAGGGCGAAGTATAACTTAAGTTCTCGTCTTTATGCCGGGGTGGCGGTTGAGGCTTCGTCTTGGCGAGAGAGCAGGTGCGAGTTGGAGGAAGTCTTGGCCGATGATGCCAAAGTGCGTGTGCCAGGCTATGTCGATTTGGGTCTGAACTGCGGTTACAAGTTCAACAGGAAGCTTGAGTTGTGGCTCGAGTCTGGTAATCTGCTGTGTCAGACGATTCAGAGGAATCCGTTCTACGCTGAGAAAGGACTTTGGGTCACTGCGGGAGTGTCGCTGAGCTTGTAGCCTTCGGTTGCTGAGCCTGTCGAAGCACCGACGGTCCAGTGTGGCGAAATAATCTTGGAATATATAGCTGAAAGACGGGCAATGTGGAAATAAATTTCGCATTGCCCGCCTTTTTTATTAAATTTGTCTGTTTTATGGGCAGACCATATAAACTTGATAAAAACAGGCTATAGAATATGATTGAGAACGAAGAGATGAAGAAAGCGGAAGAACAGTATTCCGCGAGCAGCATTCAGGTGCTTGAAGGTCTGGAGGCTGTGAGGAAAAGACCTTCGATGTACATTGGAGACATCGGCGAGAGGGGACTCCATCATCTGGTCTACGAGGTGGTAGACAACGGTATTGACGAGGCCATGGCCGGTTACTGTACCGACATCAGTGTCACCATCCTCCCCGACAACTCCATAAGGGTGACCGATAACGGACGAGGAATCCCGACCGGAATGCACCCGAAAGAGCACCGCTCGGCACTTGAGGTCGTCATGACCGTACTTCATGCCGGAGGTAAGTTCAACAAGGACAGCTACAAGGTGTCCGGAGGTCTGCACGGCGTCGGCGTCTCCTGCGTGAACGCCTTGTCCGACAGCTTGATAGCGGAGGTGCATCGCGAGGGACATGTTTTCGTGCAGAAATATTCAAAGGGCAAGCCGCTCGGACCTGTGGAGATCGTTGGCGACTGCAACGACACCGGGACCATCATCACCTTCCATCCGGACCCTACCATATTCACACAGACAAATGTCTACAAATACGACACCCTTGCCGCCAGGATGCGTGAGCTTGCCTATCTGAACAAAGGTATCAAGATCACCATCACCGACGAGAGGGAATTGGTTGATGAATATGTCACCGATGAGAACGGCAACTCCAAGCCAACCGGCAAGCAGCTTTACCGCAGCGATGTTTTCTATTCAAAGGAAGGCCTCAAGGAGTTCATCGACTATCTCGACGCCGGTGCCATGCAGCTCATTCCCGAGCCGATCTGCGTGCAGAGCGACAAGGTGATTCCTATTGACATCGCCCTTTCGTACAACAACGGATTCTCCGAGAAGATATATTCATACGTCAACAACATCAACACCATCGAGGGAGGAACCCACCTTCAGGGCTTCAAGATGGGACTTTCGCGTTCGCTGAAGAACTATGCCGAGAAGAACAACCTCCTCGCCAAGTTCAAGGGCGATCTGGCCCCGGAGGATTTCCGTGAGGGATTGACTGCTGTTGTCTCTGTCAAGATCGCCGAGCCGCAGTTCGAGGGTCAGACAAAGACCAAACTTGGTAACCCTGAGGCGACATCAGCTGTGTCGCAGGCCACTTCCGCAGCCATGGATCAGTACCTTGAGGAGCACCCGAAAGAGGGTAAGCTTCTCATTGAGAAGATCGTGCTTGCGGCTACCGCCCGCAGCGCCGCCCGCAAGGCCCGCGAGATGGTGCAGAGAAAGACCGCGATGACCGGAGCCGGAATGCCTGGCAAACTGGCTGACTGTTCGGAGAGGAATCCGGAGAGATGCGAGCTGTTCCTTGTCGAGGGAGATTCCGCCGGCGGCACCGCCAAGCAGGGACGTGACAGAAGAATCCAGGCGATTCTACCGCTGAGAGGTAAGATTCTCAACGTCGAGAAGGCCGCCGGCGACCGCGCCTTTGACAGCGAGGAGATCCGTAACATCTACACAGCCCTTGGTGTCACAGTGGCGCAGGAAGACGAGAACGGAGAGAAGAGGATGGACCTCAGCAAGCTCCGCTACCACAAGGTCATCATCATGACCGATGCCGATGTCGACGGAAGCCACATCGCCTGCCTGATCCTGACGTTCTTCTTCCGCTATATGTTCGACCTCATCAAGAACGGCTATGTCTATCTCGCCACCCCGCCGCTCTACCTTGTCAAGAAAGGCAAGGAGGAAGTCTATTGCTGGACTGACGAGCAGAGGTTTGAGGCGACGGCACGTCTTGGGAAAGGCTCGGACAAGGGAGTGACCGTTCAGAGGTACAAAGGTCTTGGTGAGATGAGCGACGAGCAGCTGTGGGACACCACCATGGACCCTTCAAAGAGGCGCCTGCGCAAGATCACGATTGACAACGCCGCCGAGGCCGAGAGGACATTCTCGATGCTTATGGGTGACGATGTCCCTCCAAGAAGGCAGTTTATCGAGGAGAACGCGCATTACGCCAACATCGACGCGTAACGAACAGGGGCGTCAATATAATATTCAGATAATATTAAAAACCAATACACACGATGCTTGACATTTTTGACAGAATCGAAAGGGATTCGGGCGGTCCTATCGGACAATATTTCAATCAGGGATTCGGCTACTACATGTACCCGAAACTCGAGGGCGAGCTTGGCCCTCACATGACTTTCAACGGGAAAGAGGTCCTGAACTGGAGTCTGAACAACTATCTCGGACTTGCCAACCACCCGGAGGTGCGCAAGGCTGACGCCGAGGGCGCCGCTAAATGGGGACTGGCCTATCCTATGGGAAGCCGCATGCTTTCCGGCCACACGGCTCTGCATGAGAAGCTTGAGAGGATGTTCGCTGACTTCGAGAAGAAGGAGGACGCGTTCCTCTTCAATTTCGGCTACCAGGGAATTGTCTCAGCGATTGACTGCCTGACGGCCCGCCATGATGTCATCGTCTATGACGCCGAGGCTCACGCCTGCCTCCTTGACGGAATCCGTCTGCACATCGGAAGCAAGTACAAGTACCGTCACAACAACATCGTTGACTGCGAGAAGGTGCTTGCAAGAGCCTGCAAGGAGGCCGAGGAGAGTGGCGGTGGAGTCCTCCTCATCACCGAGGGAGTCTTCGGCATGACCGGAGCGATGGGTATTCTCGACAAGATCGTAGAACTCAAGAAGAAGTACAGCTTCCGCATATTCATTGACGATGCCCATGGCTTCGGCCTTCTTGGAGAGCACGGCCGCGGAACCTCAGAGGAACTTCACTGCATGGAAGGCATAGACCTTTACATCGGTGCGTTCGCCAAGTCAATGGCTTCGATCGGCGGCTTCATCGCCGGTCCTCGGAAGATCATCAACTATCTGCGTCTGAACATGCGCTCGCAGATGTATGCCAAGTCCCAGCCTATGGCTTTCGTGTACGGCAACATAAAGCGTCTTGAGATCATCATGTCTCCGGAAGGGGACGAGCTCCGCAGGAAGTGCTGGCATGTGACCCACACTCTTCAGGAAGGCTTCAAGGAACTTGGATTCGACATCGGAGAGGCCCAGGCCTGCGTGATTCCTATCCACATTGACGGTGGCGGCGTGGCCCAGGCCACTAAGATCGCGATGGATCTCCGTGAGAACTACCGCATCTTCTGCTCGATGGTCATCTATCCTGTCATCCCTAAGGGCATGGTGATATTCAGAATCGTTTGTACCGCCGCCCACACCGACGAAGACATCGCCTACACTCTCAACGCTTTCAAGGAGATCAAGCAGAAACTTGATGCAGGCGCTTACGACGGTGATGACATCGCCGCTAAGACCATTATGTAATCATTTGCTGAGCAGTGGCTTGTATGAATCCTGAATATTTCAAGGACAAGGTCATTATCATTACGGGAGCCAGCTCTGGAATAGGGTTGGCTTCCGCCCGTCTCTTTGGGTCGTTCGGCGCTGACGTCGTGATGGCGGCGAGGTCTCTGGACAAGCTTCAGGAGCTCGCCCCGTCTGTGAACTCTGATCCGGAGAAAGTGCTCTGCGTGAAGACAGATGTCACGAAGGAGGATGACTGCCGCAACCTTATAGACTGTACAGTACGGAAATACGGCCGCATCGACATTCTGGTCAATAATGCCGGGATCTCGATGAGGGCGATGTTCAAGGACTTGGATCTCAGTGTGATCCACTCACTGATGGATGTGAATTTCTGGGGCACTGTGCAGTGTACGAAATTCGCCCTGCCGTATTTGCTCCAGAGCAAGGGGCAGGTTGTCGGAGTGATTTCCATCGCCGGATTCTCCGCCCTTCCCGCAAGGACTGGATATTCAGCGTCCAAGTACGCCATCCGAGGCTTCCTTGACGCTATCCGTATCGAGCATCTGAAGGACGGTCTTAATGTGCTCGTCTTCGCCCCCGGCTACACTGACTCCAATGTCCGTAAGGCAGCCTTGACAGCCGATGGAAGCCCTCAAGGGGAGACCCCTCTCAAAGAGGACAAGCTGATGAGCGCCGAGAAGTGTGCCGAATACCTTGCCAAGGGTTTAGAGAAGAGGAAATCCCAGATGATACTCACTGGTCTTGGAAAGATCACTGTGCTGGCTCACAGGCTTTTCCCTCGTTTGACAGACAAGTTGACCTACGGTTTCATCGCCAAGGAGGCGGGAAGCCCGTTCAAATAACAGAATAGAAGAATGAAACTGCCTCGAGTGTCCATAAACTACAGAATCCTTACCCCTCTGGCCGTACTTTTCCTGATCCTCACACTGATGTTTCCGAGGACAGCGAAATTCAGTTACGACTACAGGAAGGGCTCGCCGTGGTCCCATGAGACCCTTTTGGCGCAGTTTGACTTTCCGATCCTCAAGACCGATGAGCAGATAAGGGAGGAGAGAAGCAGAAGCAAGTCTGTTGTCATCCCTTATTACCGCTATCGTCAGGACGTGGTTGACAATTGCCGTAAGGCCGCTGAGGGCATAGACATGGGGGCATATTCATACCTCCGTCCTCTGATTGTGTCTTCGATGGATGGGATCTACTCGAATGGAGTGGTGCCGGATGAGGGTGTGAAACTGGATGGACGGGTTGATCCTTCCGGAGCTGTCCTCTACATCCAGAGGGACAAAAGGGCTGTGAAGAAACCGGTTGAGGAGGTCTTCAAGGAGTCGGAGGCCAAGAACCGTCTTCTGTCCTCCGTGACTGCCAAGTATCCGAAAATCAATGTTGATTCTGTCCTCAGAGCCACCGGGATCTACGATTTCATCGTCCCTAATCTTGACTACGATGCGAAGACAACCGAGCTTGTCCGCTCAGAGTCAACAGGCCAGATCTCTACGACGCAAGGCTTTGTGAGCGCGGGCCAGCTGATTGTCTCCGAAGGGGAGATCGTGACCGCCGAGATAGCGCAGATGCTTGATTCCTATAAGGTCGAGTACGAGAACAGCATGGGTTACGGCGGGCCGAGAATCCTTTTCTGGCTCGGCAACGCGTTTCTCGCCTTCGTGTTGGTGCTGATGTTCTTCCTGATGATCTATTTTCTGAACAGGAAACTGTTTCTGGATCATCGTAAGTTCTGGTACCTGATCTTCATATTCGTCATCGCCTCGGTTCTGGCTTTGGCAATCAACAAGTTCGCTCCTCGCTGCCTCTACATGGTGCCGTTCACGCTGACGGCCCTCTATCTGGAGGCGTTTTTCAAGAACAAGGTGATCTTCCCGATCTGCTGCGTGTCCTTCCTGCCGCTTCTTGTCTTCGCCGAGAACGGTACATTACTTTTTGTCATGTTCCTGCTCGCGAGCATCATCGCGGTCTTTGTGTTCAAGTTCTTCAATCAGGGGTGGCAGCAGTTCATCATGGCGGGGATCGTGTTCGTCAGCCAGCTTGTCACCTATTTCGGATTCAGGCTGATCGACATGGTCAATGATGATCCTTACATCGCCGTGCTCTACATGTTCATCGGCTCGATGCTCATCGTTGCCGGCTATCCTCTCATCTACTTGTTCGAGAGGATGTTCAACCTTGTCTCCAGCTCGAGGCTCCGGGAACTTTGCGACACGAACAACAAACTTTTGAGGGAATTGGAGCACAAGGCGCCGGGGACTTTCCAGCATTCCCTTCAGGTGATGAATATGTGCGACGCAGCCGCCCGCGCGATTGACGCCAATGTGCTTCTGGTGCGTGCCGGAGCACTTTACCACGACATCGGCAAGATGAAGAATCCTCTCTGTTTCATAGAGAACGAGAGCATGTCTCCGGGGGGAGTCCATTATCACGAGAACCTGACTCCGAAGGAGAGTGCAAGGGCGATAATAAAGCATGTCTCCGACGGCCTTGAGCTCGCCAGGGAAAACAGGCTTCCGGATGTCATTCAGGACTTTATCCTGACACATCACGGAACTTCCAACACGTCTTATTTCTACAACAAGTATCTGAACGAAGGGGGAGACCCGAATGACGTTTCGGATTTCTTCTACCCTGGCCGCAAGCCTCAGACAAAGGAGCAGATCATCCTCATGGTCTGCGACACCCTGGAGGCGGCCTCCAGGACATTGAAGGACAACTCAGCGGCCACATTCTCAACTTTTGTCGAGAATATAGTCGCATCCAAGATGAAAATAGGCCAGTTTGACGAAGCCGACATCTCGATAAAGGAACTCAACACGGTTAAGGAGACCCTTAAATCGTACCTTTCGCAGATTTACCATGAAAGGGTGGTCTATCCGCAGAGAAAGAATAATTAATTTAATAATATTTATAAAATCATGGAAGTAATTAAAAATCAAATTGATGATCTTAACATCGAACTGACGATCGCCCTCAAGGCGGAGGATTATGCTGAGCAGGAGAAGAAGAGGCTTTCCGCTTACAGAAGGAACGCTGACTTCAAGGGCTTCCGCAAAGGAATGGTTCCGGCCACTCTTGTGAAGAAGATCTACGGAGAGCAGGCTCTTTACGAGGCCATCAACGGTGTCATCTCCGAGCAGCTCGACAAGTTCATCAAGGACAACAACCTTCACATTCTCGGCGAGCCGATCGCCAGCGAGTCCCAGAAGGAGCAGGAGTGGAAGGACGGCAACGATTTCGAGTTCAAGTTCGACCTCGGACTTTCTCCTGAGATCAACATTGACGTGGACAAGAATGACAAGCTGCCTTATTACAAGATCGAGGTGACGGACAAGGCTAAGGCCGCGATGAAGGACAGCATCCTCAGGCAGTACGGACAGCTTGAGGAAGGCGAGACTGCTGGAGAGGATGATTATCTGGTAGTTGACTTCACACAGGGTGAGAAATCCGCCGAGGGAGTATATGTGGCGGTAAGTAAAGTTGAAGGTGATGCCAAGAACAGCTTCCTTGGGGCAAAGGCTGATGACCAGTTCGACGTCAATGTCAACGAAGCCTTCACCAACGAGACCGACAGGTCCTCAATGCTTAAGATGAAGAAGGAGGAACTCGCCGCCCTTGATCCGGTTTGGCATGTGACCGTGGTGAATGTCAAGACATTCGTTCCGGCCACGGAATGCCAGGAGACGTACGACAAGGTCTTCGGCAAGGATGCAGTGAAGACGACCGAGGAGTTCGACGCCAAGATCGCCGAGAGACTTGAGGCCAACTATAAGCAGGAGGCTGATTACAGACTCTCTCAGGATCTTCGCAAATACCTTGTGGACAAGGCCAATGTGAATGTTCCTGAGGCGTTCCTCAAGAGATGGCTTTACGAGAACAACAAGGAGAAGTTCTCCAAGGAGGAGATCGAGAAGGAGTTCGACGGATTCCTCGGAGATTTCCGCTGGCAGCTTGTGAGAGGCTCTCTGATGAAGAAGTTCGAGCTCAAGGTCGAGGACAAGGACATGCTTGAGGCCGCCAAGGCTTTCGCCGCCTACCAGTACGCCATGTACGGAATGGGCAATGTTCCGGAGGAACTCCTGACCGAGGCCGCCGCTCAGATGCTCAAGGACGAGAAGCAGATGCGCAACATCGAGGAGAATGTTGAGAACGAGAAGGTGATCGCCGCAGTCAAGGAGAAGATCACTCTTCAGAACAAGAAGATCTCCGAGGAGAAATTCCGCGAACTTAAGTAATCATGGACAAGGAATTCCAAAAATATGCGACCAAGGGTCTTGGACTTAGTTCCATGACCCTTGACCGCTATCAAAGGGCCACGGATGCCTACATCAATCCGACCATCATCGAGGAAAGAAAACTGAATGTGGCCTCGATGGACGTGTTCAGCCGTCTGATGATGGACAGGATAATATTCCTTGGCGTTCCGATTGATGATGATGTCGCCAACATCATCCAGGCTCAGCTGCTTTTCCTTGCGTCCACTGATTCCAGCGCTGACATTTCTCTCTACATCAACACTCCGGGTGGTCAGGTGACCTCCGGTCTTGCGATCTACGACACGATGCAGCTTGTCGAGCCTGATGTGGCCACGATCTGTACTGGAATGGCCGCCTCGATGGGCTCCGTCCTGCTTTGTGCGGGGGAGAAGGGCAAACGTTCCTGCCTGCCGCATTCCAGGGTCCTGATCCATCAGCCTCTCGGCGGGGCGCAGGGACAGGCCGCGGACATCATGATCGCCGCCAGGGAGATCGAGAAGACCCGCAAGGAACTTTACGACATCATTTCCAGCCATTCCGGACAGCCTTACGACAAAGTGTTTGCCGATGCCGACAGGGACTTCTGGATGACAGCCCAGGAGGCTCTTGAGTACGGAATGGTGGATGAGATTCTTACTAAGAAATCCAAATAATGCCTAAAAAGAACACAGGAACAACAACAAGACACTGCATGTTCTGTGGCAGGTCGGAGCGTGAGGTTCCGTTCCTGCTTCAGGGTCTGGACGGTTTTATATGCAGCGATTGCGTGGAGCTTGCGCACGACTATCTCAAGGATTCCTTGGGTGGCGTCTCCAAGGACGGAAAGCCATTGGGGAGACTCGAGGCCTTGAAGAAGCCGGTGGAGATCAAGGAGTTCCTTGATGAATATGTAATCGGGCAGGACCGTGCCAAGAAGATGCTTGCCGTGGCCGTCTACAACCACTACAAGAGGATCAACCACAACCTTGTGGACCGTCCTGACGACGGGGTGGAGCTGGAAAAATCGAATATTCTGCTGGTAGGTCCTACCGGAACCGGAAAGACCCTGCTGGCCAAGACGATAGCCAAACTGCTCGATGTGCCGTTCACGATTGTGGACGCGACAGTCCTGACTGAGGCCGGTTATGTCGGCGAGGATGTCGAAAGCATCCTCACGAGGCTTCTTCAGGAGGCTGATTTTGATGTGGCGAAGGCCGAGAGGGGAATAGTTTTCATAGATGAGATTGACAAGATAGCCCGCAAGAGCGACAATCCGTCCATTACCCGTGATGTGTCCGGCGAGGGAGTCCAGCAGGCCATGCTGAAACTTCTTGAAGGCAATGTCATCAATGTCCCGCCGAAGGGAGGCCGCAAGCATCCTGAGCAGGAGTTCATCCATGTCAACACACAGAATATCCTGTTCATCTGCGGCGGCGCCTTCGAGGGAATCGAACGACGCATTGCCCAAAGACTCAACACTCAGGTGATCGGTTTCGGAGCCGCCCAAAAGCAGGTAGTCGACAAACAGAATCTTCTTAAATATGTCGACGCCCAGGATTTGAGGGCTTACGGTCTGATCCCCGAGATCATCGGCCGTCTTCCTGTCATCACCTATCTTGACGCCCTTGACAGGGAGGCATTGCTGAGAATCCTGACCGAGCCGAAGAACGCCATCCTGAAGCAGTACTCCAAACTGTTCGAGATTGACGGAATGACTCTGAAGATTGAGGACGGTGTCAAGGAACTCATTGTCGACACTGCCATCAAGAACAAACTCGGCGCGCGTGGTCTGCGCTCGATCTGTGAGCAGATCTTCGACGATGCGATGTACGACGCCCCGTCGTCACGCAAGAAGATCTTCACAGTCACCCTTGACTATGCGAAGTCAAAGCTGGAAAACTCGCTATAAGTCTTCGAAATCATCGTCCTCGATGTCGTCGACGATGTTCTCTTGATGCCACTCGGTGTATCGCGTCGGAATATTCTTTGGCCTTAGCGCCAGATAATCATCCCCATGCCATACCACCGAGTAGTTTTTGTTCGCTTCGTTGAGCGGCTTGTCAGACACGCTCGCCAACACGATCTGCCTTGCCGGCATCGCGTCGTGTCCTTTGACCAGCAGCGTGATGACATCGCACGCCACCAACTGTGACAGGAAGTAAGCCGACTTCTCCACCGCCGACCAGGAGTCGTTCACATGGAATAGGTGCACCATCCCGGAGTTGTCCTTCTCCATTTTGAGGACACTGTCCATCCTCTCGTTCAGAAACTGCGTGACTGTGAGCATAGTCTTTCCCTTTATGTCATGAAACCTAAGACATCCGGTCCACGATGTTGCGCATGAACATCCAGAAACGAGTGTGGCCGATGTGGGTGAGTGAACCGATGCGGCACATGAACTTGTATATTCGTGAATTACGGGCGGCCTGCACTTTCATGAATTTGTAGAAGACGAAGGTGTTGAGGATGCCGAGGGCGACCACGATGTAGGTCTGAAGGTTGATCGACGCACCGAGCTTCCATGAAAGGAACCAGATGATAACCGTCATGATATTCATGGAAAGGATTGCCACCGTCGTGCCTGAGTGTGAGAAGCCCATGTCGATGAAAAGATGGTGGAGGTGCGTCTTGTCGGGGTGGAAAGGGGAGTGGCCTCTTATGATGCGGACTGACATCACCCGGAGTGTGTCGAACACCGGGATGCTCAGGACCGCAAGCGTGAACGCGATGAGTCCGAAGTTTTTCGCTTCCAGTTCCTGCACCGGACTGCTGGATGAGAGGCAGTTCGCCACGAAGAAAGCGATGGCAGTCCCCATCATCAGCGTGCCGCCGTCCCCGATGAACATTTTGGACTTGCCGCCGAACACATTGTGCAGGAAGAACGGAATCAGCGATCCGACTCCGATCAGCGCGAGGCACGCGAGAGTGACCATCCCGCAGTGGAAGAAAAACGTCGCGAACATAATGCAGGACACGATCACATACCCCGATGAATACCCGTTCACTCCGTCAATGAGGTTGATGGCGTTGATGATCCCCACCCCGGCGACAATTGACAGCGGCCAGGCGAGGTATCCCGGTATGCCATGAATTCCCCAAAGCCCATGAAAGTCATCAATGAAACGTCCCGCCGCCAGCATCATCAGAAAGACAATCATTATCTCCACAGTAAATCTGAATATGGCGGAGATATCCCTTCTGTCATCCCACACCCCGATCGCCAGCATCACAGTGATGGAGCAGAGGTTCACCGAGGTGGTCAGGAAGTTATTAAAGAATATGCCCGTGGCCACCACAGCCGGCAGCACCCCCATGAACACCGCCACTCCGCCGAACACCGGCACCGGCGTCCTCTGAAGCTTCCGTGCGTTAGGATTGTCGACAATATTGTGCCTGATCGCATACCGCAGCACAAACGGGTAGATCAATGTCACGATGACACACGCCGCCACTCCCGGGAGCGCGGCCAGAATGTTTGGATTCATAATATGCTTGAAAAACTAAGTTACAGGATTGTGAAGTTCCCCGCCATGCGGCAGGCAGGCGAGTCAGTTACGGTTCAGGTTAGCTTGCAGGAAGGTATTGAATATCATTGTAAAGACACAGCGTAGAAACCCCGTTCGGACTAAACGTCAGATGGTGAATCAGGATTCTAAAGTTGATGATGACGTGGGCTCAAAATTTGACCGCTAACAGAATTGCTTCAAAAACGGCCATCAATGAATGCGCGTGTCTGAACATAACTTGGTTCGTAGTAAGCACCGGTGTTGTAATTGTCAATGGTGTCGCAAATCGGAGAACCATAGACTTTACGTATGGTGACCGGCAGATTGTCATCATCGTCGACCGATTTAATAAGCCTGGCGTATACTTTGCCCATCTGCGTAGTCGACGGGAATTTGTCAGTGAATCTTGGATCAACATCAGTCACATAAAAGTCACCTCTTGACATTTTATATTGATCTATCCATTCACTTTCAACCTGCTCTGGATTAAGACAGTGACTAGTTCCGGCTATTGAAAGCTCATGCAGCAGCCCTTCATAGCCAAGGCATTCCACCACATAGAGATTATGCCGATGTAATCTTCGCGCGACCCGTTCTATCATGTAGCAGACAAAATAGAGATCGTCAAAAGAGATCTGCTCGTCAGGAAAATATTTGTTGCTCATAGTTGATAGTACGATTTAAAGCTAAGAGTGTCAAGAGCCGTGTCAGTGCAAAATAAAATCTGATGCGTAGGATGTTTGAATCTTGCCAACGCCCAAAAAGCCTCGCATGTGATGCGGCCAGATAGAAAATCCTCAACATAGTCCCACACCTCATCATCAGCCATAGGACCTTCAACTATATCGTAAGCATGAGTCTTGCCATGACGACAAGCGGCGACAAAATCAAGCCATTCATCAGTCATTTCTGCAAACGTTTTGACTTTTAAATCCTTATTTGGTGCATATTCATAAACACAGGCGATATGAGGATTTCGTTTTGAAATAGCCCAACGTTGCGCTTGTCGTTCATAACGTGTACAATAAAAACCAAAACCGAAGTCCTTGTTGTACCCCACAACGCGAACCTCAGGGTTCTTCACCACGGTATTTGTACCACGATAGATAATTATCGGTGTTTCTTCTGTCATAGCACGTTACTATTATTTGGATGGCTATACCGAGCCGGCGCATTTGGCTCACAGGTCTGTAAACAGCCATAAAACATACTTCCAAAGGTAGTAAAAAATATCCAAATCAGAGGACTTCTTGTGATTAGCGTCGTGATTTTTCGTGGTTTAGGTGATTGCCGAAGCGTTAGCGTTTTGTGTACAAAGTTCTCCATCACCCTGTAAGGCACGTTGTTCCTGCCGCAGTACGTACGCATTGTCATCCCGCAGGGCCGCACTCGCTCTGGTATCAACATAGAATCGCTTCAAGTCTTCGCCGCTGTACATTGCTCTCGTTTTTTTCCGGCTAAGGTAAGGGGATTTCCTTAGGGTCCAAAATTTGACCACTAACGTTTATTATTTCGCACTACTTGATTGGTTATAGATATTCTTCTTTATATTGCAAAAATTTCCAATGGAAGCCTTTGAATATTCGGAATTATTTGTCAATTTTGTGAAGATATAATTTATGGAAGGATTGAGGGGGGGGGGGACTTTACTATCTTGAACTCTATGAAGAGTGGCCGCCTGTTAGGTTAGTGGTCAATTTTTGGACCCGGCTCAAAGCCAGAGACATAGCTATCTCTCGA
>ERZ808246.194-NODE-194-length-52927-cov-5.138845_pt1 | contig 52927 bp, 45 predicted proteins | sample MGYA00521083_ERZ808246 | MGnify/ENA primary metagenome ERZ808246 (study PRJEB31516, sample SAMN03275577) | gut metagenome | biome: mammalia-associated habitat; material: feces | host: Papio cynocephalus | place: Kenya | collected 2012-07-07 ... | reverse complement strand
CTCGGCGTCGTGTACGGCGACATCGGCACGAGCCCGATGTATGTGACCAAGGCCCTCGTCTCCGGCAACGGCGGCATCGGGACCGTGAACCAGGAGTTCATCTTGGGCGCCCTCTCGCTCGTGATCTGGACCGTGACGCTGCTCACCACGGTGAAGTACGTGCTCGTCTCGCTCAGGGCCGACAACCACGGCGAGGGCGGCATCTTCGCCCTGTACAGCCTCGTGCGCCGACACGCCAAGTGGCTCATCGTACCCGCCATGCTCGGCGGCGCGGCACTTCTCGCCGACGGCGTCCTCACGCCCGCCGTCACGGTGACGACGGCCATCGAGGGCCTGCGCACGATCGAGCTCGGCCACCGCCTGCTCGGCGACGGGCAGGGCAAGGTCGTCGCCATCACGCTCGCGATCATCATCGTCCTGTTCCTCGCGCAGCGCATCGGCACGTCGAAGATCGGCCACGCCTTCGGCCCCGTCATGACCCTCTGGTTCCTCTTCCTGGGCTGCTCCGGCCTCTTCTTCGTGGTCCGGAACCCCGTCGTGCTGCTGGCGTTCAACCCCGTCGAGGGCATCAGCTTCCTCCTGAGCCCCCACAACCACGCGGGCGTCATGATCTTGGGCAGCTGCTTCCTCGCCACGACCGGCGCCGAGGCGCTCTACTCGGACATGGGCCACGTGGGCCGCAACAACATCTACGCCACCTGGCCTTTCGTGAAGGCCTGCCTGCTCCTCTCCTACCTGGGCCAGGGCGCCTGGCTGCTCCTGCACGCCGCCGACCCGGCGCTCGCCGGCGTCGCCGACCTCAACCCGTTCTTCGAGATGCTCGACCCGGCCCTGCGTCCCTTCGCCGTGGGCCTCTCCACGCTCGCGGCAATCATCGCGTCCCAGGCCCTCATCACCGGCGCCTTCTCGCTCGTGGCCGAGGCGATGGGCCTCGACCTCATGCCCCACATGCAGATCACCTACCCCGCCGAGACCAAGGGCCAGCTCTACATCCCCATGGTCAACTCGGTCATGCTCGTGGGCTGCGTCGTCGTGGTCCTTCTCTTCCAGAGCTCCGCGCACATGGAGGCCGCCTACGGCCTGGCCATCACGATCACGATGATGTGCACGACCGTCCTTCTGTTCTTCTACCTGTCGCGCGAGCGCGGGCTCAAGGCGGCCCCGTGGGTCTTCGTCGTCTTCTTCCTCGTGCTCGAGGGCTTCTTCTTCGGCTCGTCCCTCACCAAGTTCTTCCACGGCGGCTACTTCACGCTGCTGCTTGCCGCCCTCATCATGGGCGTCATGGTCTGCTGGCATCTGGGCACGGCCATCGAGCAGCGTCAGGCGACGCTGCTGCCCATCCGCAGCTACCTGCCCCAGCTCGCGCGCCTGCGCGAGGACGAGCGCTACGAGCTCGGTGCCGACAACCTCGTCTTCCTCACCAAGGACACCCATACCGGCTACATCGACCGCGACATCATGTACTCGATCCTGGACAAGCACCCCAAGCGCGCCCGCGCCTGGTGGTTCGTGAGCGTCCGCGTGACCGACGAGCCGCACACGTTCGCCTACTCGGTCGAGACCTTTGGAACCGACTACGTCTTCCGCGTGCACCTGTACCTGGGCTACAAGGTCAACCAGCGCGTGAACGCCTACCTGCGCCAGGTCGTCGGCGACCTTTCCGCCTCCGGAGAGCTGCCGCCCCAGGTCCACGACTACTCCGTCTACAAGGACCCCGGCACGATCGGCAGCTTCCGCTTCGTCCTCATCCACAAGATGCTCGCCCCCGAGAGCGACCTCACCGGCGGGGAGCGCGCGGCCATCAGCCTGAAGTACCTCATCCGCCACGTGGCCGGCTCGCCGGTGCGCTGGTACGGCCTCGAGAACTCGAGCGTCATCTACGAATGGGTGCCCCTCTTCACCAAGTTCAAGAGCGTCGAGAAGATGCGGCGCCTCCAGCCGGGCGAGGAGCCCGAGGAGCCGGCGGAGGATTAGGGCGCGGGATCGATGTGCAGGGCCGGAGCGCAGGGATCGACGCGCGGGAGCCGCCGCGCAGAGCCGGCTTTTGGCCGTGGCCCCTGCGCGGTAAGCCTACGATAGACGGGATCGAGCGCCGGCGAGAAGGCCGGGCGTCGCCGAGGAAAGCGTGGCGAGGAGGCAGGATATGGGACAGGACGACGATCGCAAGGCAAAGAAGGGCGCCGAGAGCCGCTTCCCGTGGACGGACTCCCCCACCCCTGAGCGGGACCTCTGCGACTTCGCCTTTGGGGCGGGCCTGCTCGCGGCGGCGACCTGCCTGGGCTTTGTCCTGGACGCCTTCGGCATGGACGCGTGCATCGTCATCTGCTACGTGCTCATCGTGCAGTGCGTCGCGCTCGTCACGATCCGGCGCCTCCACTGCGTGCTCACCGCCGCGCTCGGGGTCGCGCTCTACAATTTCTTCTTCACGACGCCGCGCTACTCGCTCAGCGCCTGGGGGTCGACCTACCCGGCGTCCTTCGCCGTGATGTTCGCCGCGGCCGTGGCCTCGAGCTACGTCGCGCTCTCGCTCAGGCGCGAGGTCCACCGCTCCGAGGAGGCGTCGCGCAGGAGCCGCGAGCTCCTCGTGACCAATCGGCTCCTGCAGGGCTGCGGCGACGAGGAGTCGATCGTGCGCACGGCCGGCACGAGGCTCGCGCTCCTCTCGGGGCGCGCGGTCGTCTGGTACCAGTCCCTCGACGACGGCAGTCTCGCGGCCGAGTGGGCCTTCACGTCCGAGGGCCCCTCGACCTCCGTGGCCGCCGTCGCGCCGGCGATGCCGCCCGTGCTCGACGGCGGCGCCTACGTGGGGAGGCCGCTGGGGCAGGGCCTCGGCGAAGAGAAGCACGGCGTCTACCTCACGGTCCAGGACAAGTCGGGCGAGGCGGGGCCGGGCGTCGTGGGCGCCTACGGCATCGATGCCGACCAGTCGGGCCTCAACCCCGACGAGCTCAACATCATGGCGGCCATCGCCGGCGAGACCTCGCTCGCGCTCGACCGCGAGGCGGCCGTGCTCCAGCGCGAGGCCGCGGCCGTCCAGGCAAAGAACCAGCAGCTCCGCGCCGACCTTCTTCGCAGCATCTCGCACGACCTCCGCACGCCCCTGACCTCGATCGCGGGCAACGCCGACGTGCTTTTGTCCGATACGGACGCGCTCACGGCCGCCGACCGCGCGCGGCTCGCGAAGGACATCCGTGACGACGCGCGCTGGCTCTCCGGCACCGTCGAGAACCTCCTCGCCACGACGAGGCTCCACGGCGGAGGCGCGAGCCTGCGCACCTCCCCCGAGCTCCTCGACGACGTCATCGAGGAGGCCATGCGCCACGTGGGCGACCCCGCCGGCCACGGCCTCGAGGTCGCGCCGAGCGACGAGCCGCTCCTCGTGAACGTGGACGCCCACCTCATGGTGCAGGTCGTCGTGAACCTGGTGGGAAACGCCCTGGCCTACACCCCCGCCGGCTCGCGGATTCGCGTCTCTTCTTGGCGCGACGGCGCCTGGGTCCGCTGCGCCGTGGAGGACGACGGCCCCGGCATCGCCGAGGAGGACCGCGCCCACGTCTTCGACTCCTTCTACACCGCCGGGCGCAAGCGCGCCGACGGGCAACGCTCGGTGGGCCTGGGCCTCGCGCTCTGCCGCTCCATCGTGTCCGCGCACGGCGGGCAGATCGGGCTTGCGCCGGTCGAGCCCCACGGATGCCGCTTCGAGTTCCGCCTGCCGGCGGTCGACCTCGCACAGGAAGGTGAACCCCATGCCTAAGCAAGCTGCCCAAGCGCCCACGACGGGCGCCGAGCCCGCCGCCAAGCCGCTCATCCTCGTGATAGAGGACGACCCGGCCGTGCGCAACCTCATCTCGACGACGCTCATCGCACACGGCTACCAGCGCGCCTGCGCGGCGTCCGGCAAGGCGGGGATCTCCGAGGCCGCCTCCCTGGGGCCCGACATCGTGCTCCTGGACCTCGGGCTGCCCGACATCGACGGCGTCGAGGTGGTGGAGAGCATCCGCAGCTGGTCGCAGATGCCCATCATCGTGGTCTCGGCACGCTCCGAGGACGCCGAGAAGATCCGCGCGCTCGACGCCGGCGCGGACGACTACATCACCAAGCCCTTCTCGGTGGGGGAGCTCCTGGCGCGCATCCGCACGACGCTGCGCAGGCTCAGCCACATGTCCGAGGAGGCCGGCGCGGAGGACACGGGCTTCGTGAACGGCAAGCTGCGCATCGACTACGCCGCGGGCATCGCCTCGCTCGCCGGGGAGGAGCTCCACCTGACCCCCATGGAGTACAAGCTGCTCGTGCTCTTGTCGCGCAACGTGGACAAGGTGCTCACCCACCAGTTCATCCTCCGCGAGATATGGGGCTCTACCAGCAAGAACGACCTCGCGTCGCTGCGCGTGTTCATGGGCACCCTCAGGAAGAAGATCGAGCGCGACCCGGCGCACCCCCGCTACATCCAGACGCACGTGGGCGTGGGGTACCGGATGCTTCGCCAATAGGATGCGGGCGCGGGTTGTTGCCGCGGCCGCGGGTTCTGGGCCACGGGGCACGGGTTCTGGGCTGTGAGCCACAGGGCAGGTTCGTGGGCCGGGGCACTCCCCTGTTGCGCCTTCGGGACTATACTGAGAGTTCTTGTGTCTGCATCAAGGGAGCGGCTGTGAACTACGCGGAGATCAAGTATTGCGACATCGCCAACGGCGTCGGCGTGAGGACCACGCTCTTCGTCTCCGGCTGCAGGCTCCATTGCCCGGGTTGCTTCAACGACGTCGCATGGGACTTCAACGCGGGCGAGCCGTTCACGCAAGAGGTCGAGGACGCGATCGTCGAGTCGCTCGACACGCCCTACGTCGCCGGCCTTTCCGTCCTGGGGGGCGAGCCGATGGAGCCCGAGAACCAGGAGGGCCTCGTAGGCTTCCTCGAGCGCGTCCGCGACCGCTTCCCCCGCGAGGGCGCGGGCGCAAAATCCATCTGGATGTATTCGGGCCATACCTTTGAGCAGCTCGCGCCCGGCGGCGCATGGAACCTAGGCGAGGTCACCGACCGCATTCTCGACACGCTCGACGTGCTCGTGGACGGACCCTTCACCGAGGCGCAGAAGGACATCTCGCTGCGCTTCCGCGGCTCGGCCAACCAGCGCCTGATCGACGTCCCGGCCACGCTCCTCTCGCCCGAGGGCGTCGTCCTGTGGCAAGACGACCCGGTTTTCTCGACGCACGGCATGGATTAGGCGGCGGGCCGAGCAGGCCGCCCGGGGCCGCTTACGGGCGGGCTTGTTGGTGCTTGGCAGGATTCGATTTCTGTTTTGATGTAAACGAGCCGTTAGAGCCGTCAGGATTCCGCTAGGACGCGGCCGTTTACGCCCTCGTTCCCACCGCTCGCGGCATCATTTATCGAACTATTTTGAATACAGGGGCCTTGAGCTGCCGCGTCAAGATAGTGGCAGGTATCTGAGAGCCCTCGGTCGGGATTCCCTTTGCCCTTTCCCGCTAATATCGCTCCCCACACACAGAAGGGAGCCGAATGAGCCTGTGCATCGAGAAGAACGACGAGATGGTGGTCCTGATCCCCATGGAGCGCGACGGCTTCGAGGACGAGGAAGTCCGCTCGTTTCGCCAAACGAGGGACGCGCTTCTCCGTTACGCCGCAGAGCGCCTTGGGATAGACCCGCCCGCTCGTGCGTCCGGAACCGGGCATGAGCCCGAGCCCAGCGAAGAAGAGAGGCGGGCGGCCCGGGCATACGACGCCTTCGTCGCCGAGCAGGTTTGGAGAACGCCGGAGGCCATCGAGGACTTCGTCGCGCAGAACCCGGCGGGCCTCACCGGCGCCCAGCTCGAGGACGCGGCGCTGTGGCGCTATTCCGCCAGAGGGCTTTTCTTCGTCGTGGATGTCCAGAAGGACCACACGCTCTACCTCGATAAACACCGCATCCTCTGCGTGCGCGAGCTCATACACGGGGCGGAAGCGCCTATCCAAGAGGTCCCGAGCGCCGTCTTCGCCACGCTTCTCCCCTATCGCGGGGCCATCGTCGTGGACGGGAAGACGCTATGTATCCGGGGCCATCTCGACGAAGAGGAGCGCGAGGCCCTTATCGGCCCCGCCAAGGAGCGGGCGCGCAGGGGCGTGATCAGCACATCGGGAGAGCTCGTCGGGCATGTGTGCGCGCATCCCGACGCACATGAGGTCGAAGAGGGGCTCCTGACGTTCGTCGACCTCAAGCTCGGGCTCGCGGGACCGGGCGAACGCGAATAGTTCCAAGGAAATCGAAGGCTCAGAAGGAGAGGAGAGCGTCATGGGCAACAGGGCGGTCATCACCGGAAAAGGTCGCACCGTAGGGATCTACCTGCACTGGAACGGGAGCAGGAGCAGCGTCGAGGCGTTCCTGAGGTACTGCGAGCTCAAGCATTTCCGCAGCTGCGCCGAAGACGAGCCCTATGCCCTCGCGCGCCTTGCCCAGGTCATCGCGAACTTCTTTGGCGGCGGGTTGAGCATCGGCATCGTTCCCTATACCACGGACGAGGAGATGGCTGCGGGGCTCGACAACGGCGTCTACCTCATCGATGAATGGCGAATCGACGGGCGCGTCTTCCCGCACGAGGAATTCGTCGACGAGAAGGTCGCCGATCTGATGCGCAACCTCCACTCCATCGACGAGGCCCAGCCGCTCGCGGAGCAGCTCGGCTCCCTCATCGACGCCCCTGAGGTCGCGCCGCGCCAGCTCGCCTTGGGCGATCGGGTCTGGGTCTACACGGATTATCGTCAGGTGGGCAAGAAGTTCCAGGGAGGGTACCTCGAGTCGGAGGTCCTCGGCTTCGGCGACGGGCTCGTCGACGGCGAGAACGTCGTCGGGGTCCCCTACGTCGGCCTCTTCCCCGACAAAGGCGGCGACTGCTCGACGAACCTGAGCAACTACCTCCTGGAGCCCGCCTATCGACGAGTGATTAAAAATGTCTAATAAACATTTATTTGATACTGATATAATATCGTTTCAAAATCTTAATCGCATACCTATTGAGTTTGAATATGACCCAAACAAAAGCAAGGCAAACAAAGCAAAGCACGGGATCGATTTCAAGGAAGCCCAAGCGTTATGGCTTGATCGCGATTTGGTCGTCGTCAAACTCTCGTATCCGCAGGAAGAGCGCTATGTCGCAACCGGACGCATGCGGGGAAAGCCCTGGTCCGCGATATTCACGGTGAGGGGTAAGGCCCTGCGGATCATTTCCGTTCGCAGAGCGCACAAAGAGGAGGAACGCCGCTATGAAGAATACCGAGCCCGAGGAGCTCGACCGGAGATTTGACGAAGGGGACCCTTTATCCGAGCTCGTCTCAAGCGAGCCCTACGGCTTTTTTTACGGCAAAAACGAAACGCGGCAAGTTGCCCTTAGTTTGCCCGCTTGGCTCGTTGGCGTACTGGACGAAGAGGCAGCAAGACGAGGAATCGCACGGAAGGCACTTGTCAATGTCATCCTTGTGGATTGGGCCGATAGATACGGAAGCCAGCGTCGAACGGGATACTCGCGGCTTTGGCAGCGCGATCCCGAAGATTATCAGACCGATGCTTCTCAACCCACGAGACCGGGTGCCCCCATCGATTACGGCGAGGCGCAAGCGGAAGCTCAATAGAACCAAGACCCTAGCAAATTGAGGAATACGCCGCCCCCTACGGGCTGGACACGTAGGGGGCGGCGGGGTCGAGGCTGTGACGGCGCTTGACTAGCCGATGAGGCCAAAGTGACGCAGCGCCTTGGCGATGCCGTCCTTGTCCAGGTCGTCGGTCACGTAGTCGGCCGCCTCTTTGGCCTCGGGGTTGCCGTTGCCCATCGCGACGCCGATGTGGCAGAACTCGAGCATCGTGGCGTCGTTCGCCCCGTCGCCGAAGGCAATCGTCTCTTCTTGGCCGATCCCATAATGCTCAAGGGCCGCCTTGATGCCCACGGGTTTGCTGCTGTTCGCGGGGACCACGTCGCAAAAGACGTCGCACCAGCGGGTAATGATGGTATCAGGGAGCTCGGCGCGGAGCTCATCGTCCTTCTCGGGAGGTATGAACGCACAGAACTGGTAGATGGGCTTCTTGAGCAGCTCGTGGAAATCGGCCTCGGGGTAGTTGAAGGCGACCATGCGCTCGAGCTCGACCATACGGTCCCCATGCCCGCTGGCAAAGGAGCCGTCACGGTTGAGCGCGAGGGCATCGAACCCGTCGCGATCTCGCAGGTCTATGAAATGCTTGGCGACGGTATGGGCAAGGGGCGTGTCGGCATAGACGCCGTTCTCGTCGTAGCACAGCGAGCCCGTCATGGTGATGTAGGAATCGAAGCCGCCCTCGAAGCCGGGGAACCCGTCCCTGATGCACCACGGCAGCTGTACCTTGGGCCTACCCGAGCAGATGATGCACTTCACGCCGCGACGGCGCAGCTCCGCGAGGGCGTCCTTGGCGCTCTGTGGAATCAGGTTGCCCGTGGCCTGGCTGAGCAGCGTCCCATCGATGTCGAAGAATGCGGCCTTGATCACGTCTCTCCCCTTCCGTCCCGGTCATCCGCACAGAAGGATAGCAGCTCAGGGACCCCAATGTCTCACCAGGGGGCGTACAGAGAGGGGCGCAGGCTCGAAGGCACGCCGTACCTTTACAAAAACCTGACGCAAAAGTCCCCATGCCTCTGCTACTATCCCAACGGCTCAAAAAAGCGCCCTAGAAGGGCGAGCCCTCAGGAACCACCAAGCAAGGAACCGAACCCGAGGAGGTGCGTCATGCCCGACGGCCCGAGTCACAGTCACAGTTGCTCATACAAGCCTTTACTGCCCATGAAGGAGACGCCCGCCCTCGGGATGGCGAGCGTTAGCCGAGCATAGCCGGACTCGTCGCGCCCATCCGCGACGATGCATGCTCGGCCGCGTCATGTACGCGCCTTCAGGGGCTGTCCCGCGAACGGGACGGCCCTTTTTCTATCTCCCGAGATTGCGAGGTGCGCCATGACCAAGCGTACCCTCACCTCACGCACCGCCGTGCGAGCCCAGAAGAGCGCGGCGCCCGCCCAGCAGGAATGGCTGCGCCACGTGGCGGTATCCCCCATGCGCGAGCTATTCTCCGAGCTCAATACCTGCGAGGAAGGCCTCTCTTCCGGCCAGGTCGACGAGGCCCGCGCCTTCTGGGGCGCGAATTCCACCGCGACCGCCGCAAAGAAGCCCTTCTTGCTGCGCCTCCTTGCGGCCTTCGCCGACCCCTTCACCTACATCCTCGTGCTCATCGCCGCGGTCTCGGTCCTTACGGACTGGGTCTTCGCCGATGCGGGGAGCCGCGACATCACCACGCCCGTCATCATCGGCATCATGGTCCTCGTCTCGGGAGCGATGCGGTTCGTCCAGGACGAGAAGAGCGCCGTTGCCGCCGAGTCGCTCGCCCAGATGATCGAGACCTGCGCGGAGGTCGAGCGCGACGGGGACGGCGGCAACGAGACCCCGATCGACGAGATCGTGGTCGGCGACGTCGTCCACCTCTCCTCGGGCGACGTCGTGCCGACCGACCTGCGCATCTTCTCGGCCCGCGACCTCTTTGTGAGCCAGTCTTCCCTCACGGGCGAGTCCGAGCCGGTCGAGAAGCTCGCCTCGTTCCCGGGCTGCACCGCCGACGCCGCAAAGACCGCCCTCACCGACCTCAACGACCTCGCCTTCATGGGCTCGACCGTGATCTCGGGCAACGCGCGCGGCGTCGTGGTCGCGACCGGGGCACGCACGATGTTCGGCGAGGCGACCGGCACCCTTGCGGGCCGTAAGCGCCAGACCGCCTTCGACGAGGGCATCTCCTCCACGAGCAAGCTGCTCATGCGGCTCATGGCCGTCATGCTCCCCATCGTCCTCGTGATATCGGGCGTGACCAAAGGCGACTGGCTCGCGGCGCTGCTCTTCTCGCTCTCCGTGGCCGTGGGCCTCACGCCCGAGATGCTCCCCATGCTCGTGACGTGCTGCCTGGGCAAAGGGTCGGTCGACCTGAGCCGCGACCGCGTCATCGTGAAGCGCCTCGACGCCATCCAGGACCTCGGGGCGATCGACGTCCTGTGCACCGATAAGACCGGCACCCTCACCGAAGACCGCATCGTGCTCGAGCGCCACCTTGACGTGAACGGCCGCGAGGATGCCCGCGTGTTGCGCTACGCCTTCCTGAACAGCTATTTCTCCACCGGCGTGAAGAACCTCATCGACCGGGCCATCATCGAGCGCGCGCAGGAGGTCGGCACCGACGAGGTCGCCGCCGCCGACGCGCCCGCCACCGCCGAGGAGCTTGCCGAGCGCTGGCACGGCATCGACGAGCTGCCGTTCGACTTCGAGCGCCGCCGTCTCTCGGTCGTCGTGGGAGATGCCTCCGGCCAGACGCGCCTCATCTGCAAGGGCGCGATCGAAGAGGTCCTGGCCGTGTGCACGGACGTCGAGGTCGACGGCCGTGTGCGCCTGCTCACCGCAGACGAGCGCACCCGCGTCCTTGCCCGGGCCGAGGACCTGGCGAACGAGGGGATGCGCGTCCTGGGCGTCGCCCGCAAGTCCGACCCCGCAGGCGCCGCCTCCCTCACCGTCGAGGACGAGCGCAACCTGACCCTCATCGGCTACCTCGCGTTCCTCGACCCGCCCAAGGCGAGCTCCGCCGACGCCATCCGCGCGCTGGCGACCCATGGCGTCCAGACCAAGGTCCTGACCGGCGACTCCGCCCGCGTGGCCGAGCACGTGTGCGCGAGCATCGGCATCCCCGTCGAGGGCGTCCTGACCGGCACCCAGGTCGAGCAGCTCTCAGACGAGGAGCTCGCCGAGCGCGTCCAGGAGACGAGCGTCTTCGCCAAGCTCTCCCCGTCCCAGAAGGCGCGCGTCGTGGGAACGCTGCGCGGGCTCGGGCACGCCGTGGGCTTCATGGGCGACGGCGTGAACGACGCGGCTGCCATGCGCGAGAGCGACTGCGGCATTTCCGTTGACTCCGCCGTCGACGTGGCGCGCGAGGCGGCCGACATCATCCTGCTCGAGAAGGACCTCATGGTGCTCGAGCGCGGCATCGAGTGCGGCCGCCGCACCTACGCGAACATGATCAAGTACGTGAAGATGACCGTGAGCTCGAACTTCGGCAACATCTTCTCGGTCCTGGTCGCGGCGCTCTTCCTGCCGTTCCTCCCCATGACCGCCGTCCAACTGCTCCTGCTCAACCTCATCTACGACCTCACGTGCACGGCCGTGCCCTGGGACAACGTGGACGACGCCATGGTACGCACGCCGCGGCGCTGGGACACGGGAAGCATCAAGGATTTCATGTTCTCCTTCGGCCCTTTGAGCTCGGTCTTCGACATCGCGACCTTTGCGGCGCTCTTCTTCTGGATCTGCCCTCTCGCAGTGGGCGGCGCCTGGGGCTCGCTCGACGCCGCGGGGCAGGCCGTCTTCGTCGCCGTGTTCCAGGCGGGATGGTTCATCGAGAGCATGTGGACGCAGACGCTCGTCGTACACCTCATCCGCACGGAGCTCGTGCCCTTCGCGCAGAGCCGCGCCTCCGGGCTCCTCACGGCCCTCGGCGCCATCGGTATCGCCGCGGTGACGGCGCTCCCGTTCACCCCGCTCGGAGCCGCGCTCGACTTCTGCGCGCTGCCGCCGCAGTTCTTCGCGCTCCTCGCCTGCGTCGTCGTGGGCTACATCGTGCTCGTCTCCCTGGCCAAGCGCCGCTACGTGCGTCGACACGGCGAGCTGCTGTAGCGAGCGTGCTCCCTCGGGCCCGCACGCCTTTTGGTGGGAAGCCCTTCTCGCCGTTGTGAGGGGCGCCCCGTCAGAGGTGTATTCCCGGTCGTTGCCAAACGCCCCAAGACACATGCACTTCTCGGCATTTTCCCGACTTTTGCATGCACCTCTGCAAAACACCTCATACACCTCTGAGCGCCCACACCAACTCACATAGAGGCGCATGCCAAGAAACGCCTGGTAGCAGATGTCATGTGCTATCTGCTATACTTGCTATACGTAATGAAAAGCCCCAGCGAGGAGGACGAATGCCTGGCACGATGACGCAACTCAACGTCAGGATTCCACGCGCGCTCAAAGATGCCGGCGACGCTGCGCTTGCGAGCGTCGGCGTCTCACCTTCCGAAGCCATCCGCGCGCTGTGGGAAAGAGCTTCCGATCGCGGAGAAGGGCTGAGCCAAGCGATGCGGCTTCTTTTCTCGCCGGCAACGAGCTCGGCTCCGGAACCGGACCTCCCAGGACCAGGAATCGTAGACGGGGCTCTCGCCCAGCTTAGGTTGAGTTTCCCCACCGATACGCGGCCCTCCCCCACCGATAACGAGCTCCTAGAGGCATCCATGGAGGAGCGTCTGCAGGAAAGAGGCCTCATATGAGCGTGGCGGCGACCTCCGGCCTCAATGCGTCCCCCGATTCCGTGAGGATTCTCGTCGACACGAACGTCTGGCTCGATGCCTACCTCGGGTTCAGGCAAGGCAACTCCGCGGCACGGGCGCTCTTTGCCGCAGGAAGACAAGCCGGCGCGCTCTTCCTGTACCCCGTAGGCTCACTGCAGGACGTCTTCGCCCTGCTCATCATGGAACTCAAGAGAAAAGCGCGCGAAGAGGGTTCGGTCCTCGACGAGGCCATGATGGCAACATTTCGGCGCACTGCCTGGAGCTGCATAGACAATCTGCGAGAGAACGCCACGGCGGTCGGCGCCGACGACGCCGATGTCTGGCTCGCTTCCAAGTACCGCAAGGTCAACTGGGATTTGGAGGACAACATGGTGCTCGCCGCGGCGAAGCGCGCCGAGGTCGACTACCTCGTGACCAGCGATCGCGCCCTCATAGCAAAGGCAAACGTCGCCGCCCTCTCGCCCAAAGACCTCACGGCCCTTCTTACCAGCCGGTGACGCGCCGTTTCCAGTCATCGCCCACAGCTATTTTCATACGGCATCGCGCAGCGAGCACCCCGCCAGAGGTGTATTCCCGGTCATTGCCGAACGCCCCAAAACACATGCACTTCTCGGCATTTTCCCGACTTTTGCATGCACCTCTGCGAAACACCCCATGCACCTCTGAGCGCCCACAAATAGCGGCCCGCACGCCGAGAAGGACGTGCGGGCCGCTTCGCGAACCTGGCAGCGAGCTTCGTGCTAGAGCAACGCCTCGACGACCTTGTCGCCCATGGCGGAGGTGCCCAGGACGTGGTCGGCGGGCGTGTCCTCGTCGGCGATATCGCGGGTGCGCCAGCCCTCGTTCAGCACGCGCTCGACGGCCGACTCTATCCAGCCGGCCTCCTCGGTCATGTCGAAGGCATAGGTGAGCATCATGCCCACGGAGAGGATCTGCGCGAGCGGGTTCGCGACGCCCTGCCCCGCGATGTCGGGAGCGGAGCCGGCGGAGGGCTCGAACAGCGACACGCCGTCGCCCAGCGACGCGGACGCGAGCATGCCGAGCGAGCCCGTGATCTGCGCGGCCTCGTCGGAGAGGATGTCGCCGAACATGTTCTCGGTCACGACGACGTCGAAGTCGGCCGGGCGGTTGATGAGCTGCATCGCGGTGTTGTCCACGAGCAGGTCCTCGAGCTCGACCTCCGGGTACTCCTCGTCGTGCACGCGGTGAACGACCTCGCGCCACATGCGGGAGGTCTCGAGCACGTTGCGCTTGTCGACGCTCGTCACCTTGTTGCGGCGCTTGCGCGCGGCCTCGAAGGCCTGGCGGGCGATGCGCTCGACCTCGTACTCGCGGTACTCGAGCGTGTCGTAGGCGCGCTGGCCGCGGCCGCCGTTCGCGCCGGCGCCCTCCTCGTCGTAGAAGCGCTCGCGGCGCCCAAAGTACAGGCCGCCCGTGAGCTCGCGCACGAGCACCATGTCGACGCCCTTGATGACCTCGGGACGCAGCGTGGAGGCACCGGCCAGGGCGTCGTAGATCTTCACGGGGCGCAGGTTCGTGTAGAGCCCGAGCGCCTTGCGGATGCGGAGCAGGCCCTGCTCGGGGCGCGGCGCGTTGGGGTCGGTGGAGTCCCACTTGGGACCGCCCACGGAGGCGAGGAGCACGGCGTCGGACGCCTGGGCGGCCTCAAGGGTCTCCTCAGGCAGGGGGTCGCCGCACGCATCGATGGCGGCGCCGCCGATAAGCGCGTCCTTGCAGGCGAAATCGACGCCGGCCTTGGCGCCCACGGCGGCCAGGACCTTTTTGCCCTCGGCGATGATCTCGGGTCCGATGCCGTCGCCCGGCAGGCAGCACACCTTATAGGTCTTCTTCACGTTACAGCTCCAATCGATGGATGAGGGCCCGTTCGCGAACGGGTTCGGGAGGGGCACCTAGGCCTCGGCCTTCTGGGCGAGCTTCTTCTTGGTGCGCGCCACGAGGCCGCCCTCGTTGATGATTTCCTGGATGAAGGGCGGGAACGGCTGCGCATGGAAGACGGCGCCCGTCGTCTCGTCCGTGATGGTCCCCGTGTCGGCGTCGACGCTCACCGTGTCGCCGTCGGAGATCGCGTCGCAGGCCTCGGGGCACTCGAGGATGGGCAGGCCCATGTTGATCGAGTTGCGGTAAAAGATGCGTGCAAAGCTCTTGGCGATGACGCAGGAGACGCCGGCCGCCTTGATGGCCACGGGCGCGTGCTCGCGGCTGGAGCCGCAGCCGAAGTTCTCGTCGGCCACGACGATGTCGCCGGGCTTCACGCGCTCGACGAACGTCTTGTCGAGGTCCTCGAGGCAGTGCTTGGCGAGCTCGGCCGGGTCGGAGGTGTTGAGGTAGCGCGCCGGGATGATGACGTCGGTGTCGATGTCGCGCCCGTAGCGGAAAACGGTTCCCTTGAACTGCATGCGGTTTCCCTTCTTACCTTGTCACAACCTTATCAACTGACAAGGTTGTGACAAAGATTGATAAGGCTGCTTTTCTTCTAGTCGAGGTCGGACGGCAGGGCGATGTGGCCCGCGACGGCGGACGCGGCACAGACGGCCGGGGACGCAAGGTAGACCTCGGAGGTGGGGTCGCCCATGCGGCCGACGAAGTTGCGGTTCGTGGAGCTCACGCACTTCTCGCCGGCGGCGAGAATGCCCATGTAGCCGCCCAGGCACGGGCCGCAGGTAGGCGTGGAGACCACGCAGTGGGCGTTGATGAAGACGTCCATAAGGCCCTCGTGCACGCACTGGAGCCAGACACCCTGGGTCGCGGGGATCACAATGCAGCGGACGTTCGGGTCCACGACGCGGCCGCGCAGGACCTCGGCGGCGGCGCGCATGTCCTCGATGCGGCCGTTCGTGCAGGAGCCGATGACGGCCTGGTCGACCTTCACCTCGCGGCTCTCGGCCACGGGGTGGGTGTTGCTCGGCAGGTGCGGCCAAGAGACGCACGGGATGATGTCCGCCGCGTCGATGTGGATGACCTGCTTGTAGACGGCATCGGCGTCCGGGTGGTACTCGCGGATGGGGCGCTTGGCGCGGCGCTCGACGTACTCGCGGCACTTGTCGTCCACCTCAAAGAGGCCGGCCTTGCCACCCGCTTCGATGGCCATGTTCGCGATGGTGAGGCGACCCTCAACGGAGAGGTTCTCGATCGTGGAGCCGGCGAACTCCATGGCGCAGTAGAGCGCGCCGTCGACGCCGATCTGGCCGATGATGTGCAGGATGATGTCCTTCGCGGAGGCACCCTCGGGCAGCTCGCCGTCGATGACGAAGCGGATGGTCTCCGGCACCTTGAACCAGGCGCGGCCGGTCGCCATGCCCACGCCGGCGTCCGTGGAGCCTACGCCCGTGGAGAAGGCGCCGATGCCGCCGTAGGTGCAGGTGTGGGAATCCGCGCCGATCATGAGGTCGCCGGGGACGACGACGCCCTGCTCGGGCAGCAGCGCGTGCTCGATGCCCATGCAGCCCTGCTCAAAGTAGTTCGTGATGTGGTGCTCGTGGGCGAAGTCGCGCGTGACCTTGGTCTGCTCGGCGCTCTTTATGTCCTTGTTGGGGCTGTAGTGGTCGGGCACGAGGCAGATGCGGTCGCGGTCGAAGACGCCCGCGCCGATCTCGTTCACGGTCTTGATGGCGATGGGCGCCGTGATGTCGTTCGCGAGGACGAGGTCGAGGTCGCACTCGACGAGCTGACCGGGAACGACCTCCTCGAGCCCCGCGTGGTCGGCCAGAATCTTCTCGGCCATGGTCATGGGACGAGCCATATGGTTTCCTCTCCTAAAGGGCTGTTTGCAGCGAGTATTCCAATGATACTCTGCGCAAACGCAAGAAGCCCGCACAGAGGCAAATTCCCCTCTGCGCGGGCATTCACCGTCAACCCCATAGCGCGGATTTCAGCATGCGCGCCGCAACCTACTGCGCGTTGCGCCACGGAAGCGCGTCGCGTTCTTCCTGGAGCTTTCTCTCCACCTCGGAATCCGGATAATCCGGCCCATAAGGAGTCAGCGAGGCGGCATAGAGCGGGCGGGGTCCCTTTTCGTCCGTTCCGGTCAGATACGCGAAGTATATGTACGAGCCGACATCGATGTCCTCATCGTAGTAAATCAGTTGCTTCTTTACACCCAAACGTACCGTCACCGTATTGTCCGAATCCCCGTCGAGCGCAACCTCGATTTGCTCGTTATCAATCGCGAGCACCGTCCCCTCGCCCCACTCCAGATGCACATCGCCGGAAGAACTAGCAGCCCCAGGTAAATGACGGGCTAACGCCACACCGAGAAGAGCGAGAAACGCGAGCAGAGCCAAGACGGCAACCGTGCCATATAGCTTCAGGCCCTTCAAGCGCTTCATGTTCAGTCACCGAAATATACGCCGTAGGTATAATCCACCATAATGTGCCCCTTTTGTTCGATTCCCTCGTCTTCCTTTCCGTAGCGGAACTCGACGCGCCGCGCGGTCTACCGCGCATTGCTCCATGGGATCCTTTTGTCAATCACAGTAGCAGGCTCACCGGCGATAGGAGCAAGCGACACCGTATCGACCGTGTAGCGGCCGTCCTTGCCAACGCTGTTCATGTACGAGAAGTACACGTAGGAGCCGACGCCGACGCCGTCCTCGACCCGGTACCAGTGGTTGCTCGAATCGGCGTTTAAGGTCATCGTGTTATCCGGGTCTCCGTTGAGCGCGATCTCAATCAACCCGTCGCCAAACGCGAGAACAGTTCCCTCGCCGTTCTCCGGATACTCCTTGAACACCTTAGGTTTGTTGTACTCGGCAACCGACAGCACAATGGCCAGCAAAACGAGAAGCCCCACGCAAATATTCACCCGTTTGGCGAATCCACGTTTCATTCCATCAATCCCCAAAGAAAACGCCGTACTGACCGTAAATCCTCGAGTCGTTCATTCTTATAAAAACGTCTTCAAGACAGCCATCATAAACGAGCACATAGGGATTGAAATCCGTTGTCCCGGCAGGAGCTAAAGAAGCTACCCCCCCTGTGCCGCCATCGCGTGCCCCGAGCGAATCGAACTACCACCATCGATAAGCTCATTGACCGATCCAGCAAAGACCGAATGTCTGCCCGCATAAGCTTGGTCCCTATACCGCGAGAAGCTCGGAGCCGAATTAGACGAATGGCTTAGCACGCGGCCTCTTTGCGCGCAATACGAAGCGAATCCAGGTCCGATATTCGAATTCTGCGTCGTTCCGAACGTGTTCCCCCATCAGAATGGTCAATCGCAGTTGAAGTCAGAGACCAGATGGCGTCGTATTCGTAGTAGTCTTGGGAATCAATCAAAAAACTGGAAAGAAGCCGGGCTTGGGCACGGAAGAGCAGCGGCAATACAATAGAGGGCCGTGACGGCACAAGCATACTTTCTTCTCTTCTCAAGAATCGTATCTCGAAAAAGAGGGGATATATGAGCGCCCATCACTCTAGATTCACAGACGTATCCCGGATATGAAAGCGGGACCATGACATCTTTCCAGCTGCTAACCGGCGTTGAATAGGTTTGAATCCCAGACCCTTCAACGACCTCGCCGTTATTTAGATATAACGTGCCGTCATCTTGGACAGCGCCATACTCGAACGGATTAATCATCACCATTTGAGGCTCGGAGGAACTGATGCTTTGAACCCTGACGGGGCTTTCACTCACGGTCTGGGAATAAAGGTCGGGTGCACCTTCCCCGAGCGAAAAACGGGAAATAAAGTTCGGCGACGACGAGTCAAGAACGACGTAACCATGGGACTGCCCATTGAGCTTCAGCCCAACGTGTGCCCCGATCATTCTCCCGCCGAGGTCAAAGAGCGCGATTGGGTCGTCTGGACTCAAATCGAGCTCCGGGCACATAGCCTCGGCAAAAGCGGAAGCGAAATCACGGGCAACCGCCGGACTAAAGACAAGTGGGTCTCCCTGCTCCACCGCATAGGCACGTTGCGTGCTTATCGTGCTAGACGCAACCATAAGCGCAAGCATCTTCAGAAACGAGCGTCGATCCATACCGCCTCCTTTGTCGCTCTACACGTTGGGGGCATCATCCCTGAGCTGGCTTGAGCAAAGAAGCTCGCGCCGACGAAAGTGCCGTTCGCAGCGGTGGGCGCAACACAATTGCGCAACAGGCGTCGAAAAACACACGCGCCCTCCATCCCATAGGGGACAGAGGGCGCGAAAGCCCAGTTAGAAAGGTATGTCAGGCAGAGAAGCCCTTCTTACTTGCCCTGCTTGGAGCGGGCGGTCTGGATCATGCGGTTGATGGCGTTCACGTATGCCTTCGCGGAGGACACGATGATGTCGTTGTCCGCGCCGCGGCCGGTGTAGACCTTGCCGTCGTCGGCCGTGATGCGCACCGTGACCTCGCCGATGGCGTCGATGCCGCGGGTGATGGCCTTGACGGAGAACTCCGCCAGGTCGCCGTGGACCGCGACGACCTCGTCGACGGCCTTGTACGCCGCGTCGACCGGGCCGGTGCCGGTCGCGCAGGCCACGTGGGTCACGCCCAGCTCATCGGTGATGGTCGCCGTAGCCGTGGGCACGAGCGGGTCGCCGCAGGAGACCTGCAGGGCGTCGAGGGCATAGATGGCCTGCACCTCGCGCTGGCGCTCCTGGACCATGGACTCCAGGTCCTCGTCGTAGACCTCCTTCTTCTGGTCCGCGATCTCCAGGAAGCGGTTGTACACGTCGTCGAACTCCTCGTCCTTGAACGTGTAGCCCAGCTCGCCCAGGCGGTGGCGCAGCGCGGCGTGGCCGGAGCGCGCCGAGAGGATGATCTCGGAGCCGGCGGCGCCCACGTCGGCGGGGTCGATGATCTCGTAGGTGTTGCGGGCCTTGAGCACGCCGTCCTGGTGGATGCCCGAGCTGTGGGCAAAGGCGTTCGCGCCCACGATGGCCTTGTTGGCCTGGACGTTCATGCCCGTGATGCGGGAGACCAGGTGAGAAGCGCGCGTGAGCTCGGGGGTCACGACGTCGGTGTGGGCGTCGAGCTCGTCACCGTGCATCTTGATGGCCATGACGACCTCCTCGAGCGCGGTGTTGCCGGCGCGCTCGCCCAGGCCGTTGATGGTGCACTCGATCTGGCGGGCGCCGTTCTTCACGCCCTCGAGGGCGAGCGCAGTGGCCATGCCCAGGTCGTTGTGGGTGTGGACCGAGATGATAACGTTCTCGATGCCGATGACGTTGTCCGCCAGGCTCTTGATGCGGGCGCCGAAGGCCTCGGGCAGGCTGTAGCCGGTGGTGTCGGGGATGTTCACCACGGTGGCGCCGGCGTCGACGGCGGCCTGGATCACTCGGATGAGGAAGTCCTGGTCGGAGCGGCCGGCGTCCTCGGCGTAGAACTCGACGTCCTCGACGTACTTCTTGGCGTAGGAGACGCAGTGGCGGGCGCGCTCGATGCACTCGTCCTCGGTGATGTGGAGCTTGTCGCGCAGGTGGGAGGGGGAAACGCCCAGGCCGGTGTGGATACGGGGGCGCTTAGCGCACTTCAGGGCCTCGGCCGCGCGGTCGATGTCCTTGTCCACGGCGCGGGTGAGGCCGCAGACGGTGCAGGCGTCGCCGGCCAGGCGGCCGATCTCCTGCACGGAGCGGAAGTCGCCCGGCGAGGAGATGGGGAAGCCCGCCTCGATGACGTCGACGCCCATGCGGATGAGCTGCTGAGCCACGACGAGCTTCTCCTCGGTGTTCATGGAGGCGCCGGGGGACTGCTCGCCGTCGCGCAGGGTGGTATCGAAGATGTGGATCTTCCTGGTCATGATGAGTCCTAACTCTCGATGGCTTCCGAACCGGTTTCACGGGTTTGAGCTGCAAAGACAAAAAGAGCCGCAGCCTTAGGGCCGACGGCTCACGTCACGCGCGCAGGTGCAGGTATGCGATACGACGCCCCTAACGCGCGGACCTTAGTAGAAGTAGGTTGAGGCCGGAGACGGGAAGCTCCGCGCCGCGAAGGATGCCGCGCCCGTTCGCGCGCTCGCCCATGCGGTCGTATGCAGCTTCGTGCCGTGCCATGCCGGTCCTCCTCGAATCGCGCGCCCTCGTTTGAGCGCGGTTATTGAACTATGACACAGATAGCGGGGGTTGGAGGCCACTTTTTTGCCGAGAGGGGAAGCCGTTGGGCGGGCGGCTACTCGACGAGTTCGAATTTAATGTCGGAAATCTCAGAGTTTCTTTGGCAAATCCAGCGATTTCGCGAAATAACTCCCGTTTATCCGACATTTATTTTGGACTCGCCGAGTATCGAGGCCAGGAACGGCGTCGTCGCGGCGCATCCGACGGGCCATCGGCCGCGTCTTCACGGGCGGCATCGACCACAAAGCCTGCTTGCTATACTCGGCCGTAGCCACCGCATTGGAGGGAGCCCCATGTACAAGCTCATCGCAAGCGACCTCGACGAGACCCTGCTCGACGACGGTCATCACGTGCCCGAGCGCGTCCGTCGAGCCATCGCCGCCGCCCGCGAGCGCGGCGTCCTCTTCGTCCCCGCGACGGGCAGGCCCGCGACCTCGGTGGCCCCGACGCTCGCCGAGCTCGGCCTCGCCGGGAGCCACGGCGACTACGCGCTCTCGTTCAACGGGGGCTGCCTCACGAGGGACGACGCCCTCTCCTCCCCCATCACGAGCTGTTCCCTTCCCTTCGAGCGGGCCAAGGAGATCTACGCCGCCGGGGTCCGCTACGGCGTGACGATGCACGTGAACACGCTCGACCCCGTCTACCTGTACAACTACATCCCCGAGGAGCGCGCCTACATCGAGGGGCGCATGAACATCGTCGAGACGGACGAGCCGACGCTCGACTTCCTCGCGGGGACGGTCGTCGTCAAGATCATCTTCATGAGCCTCGACATGCCCTACCTGCAACGCATTGAGCGAGAGATGGCGGACTCCGGCCTTTCCAGCGGGCTCGACGTCTACTACTCGGGCAACCGTTACCTCGAGTTCAACGCCCCCGGGGTCAACAAGGGCACGGGCCTTCTCGCCCTCGCCGAGCGCCTGGGGATCGCGCGCGAGGAGACCATCGCGATCGGCGACAACTCCAACGACGTGAGCATGATCGCCGCGGCGGGGCTCGGGTGCGCCGTGGCCAACGCCACCGACGAGGCCAAGGCCGCCGCGGGCTACGTCTGCTCAGCCGACAACAACGCCGGCGCCGTCGCCGAGGTCATCGAGAGGTTCGTGCTGGATCGTTAGCGGTGCAACCAGGCTGAGGCGCTTCTTCGCAAACAGCCTATTGGCTAGCCTGACCAGAACAGCCGCGCGCGCTCCACGCCGCGCTTATTCCCAAGCCTTGCGGCCCATCGTGCGGAAGCGCTCGATCATCTCGCCGGTCATGCTCACGCGGTCGCTCGTGCGCTCCAAGGGGATCTCGTCTCGGCGGAACCAGCGCGCCTCCTTGAGCTCCTCGTGGTCCACGCGGATCGTGGGGTCGCCGTCTACCTCGGCCCAGAAGCCCACGAGCAGCGTGTCCGTGAAGCTCCACGGCTGGCTCTTGTAGAAGCGCAGGTTCTTCACCCGCAGGCCGACCTCCTCCATGACCTCGCGGCGCACGGTGTCCTCGAGCGGCTCGCCGATCTCGGTGAAGCCGGCGACGAGCGCCCACAGCGCGGTGGTGCGGCCGTTGTAGCGCGTGAGGACGATCTTCTCGTCGTCGCCGTCGCAGCTGGTCACGGCGCAGATGATGCCGGGGCAGATCTTGGGGTAGACGATGCCGGCGCACTCCGGGCACACGACCTCGCGGCTTCGCGGGCCGAGCTCGGTGGGGTGGCCGCAACGGGCGCAGAAGCGGTTCTGCCGGTACCAGCGGTCGAGCTGGGAGCCCGTGACCACGGCGAACAGCAGCTCGGCCGGCTCGGCGTAGCGCAGCCAGCTCACCGCCTCGTACGTGTAGCCGGCGGGCGCCGCGACCTCGTCATCCAGCGCCAAGAAGAACCGCTCGCCGTCGATCGCGAAGGCGTAGACGAGCTTCTCGGGCCGGCGAGCCAAATCGCCCAGGCGCGGAAGCCCGAAGACCTCCCCCGCCGCCCAGGCATCGGCCCCCGCCTGGTCCTGCCCCGCCGCCGCCACGCTCACGAGGCACCCGCGGTCGCGGTAATGCAGCACGTAGTCGCCCGCCTTGGGCTCGCAGACCACATACTCGTTGCGGTACACGTGACCGCCGATCTCCTGAATCATCGCTCGTCTCCCCTACCGAAACCGTTAAAGAGGCAGAACACCGTCCACACCAGCAATATAAGGGCCGCAAGCGCGATGCCCGTGGCCGTATGGTCGCCCAAGCTCTCCATGTGCAGGAACGAGTCGAGCCCGCCGCCCTGGGCGAACCCCATCGCGAGCATGAGGGTCCACACGGCCCAGTACGCGAGCGCGAGCTGGCGGATCCGCAGGTTCTTGGACTCGGGGATGACGAGGGCGGCGGCGCTCACGACGACCGCGGCAAAGAAGACCACGACCATCGCCATCACGCGTCGCCGCCTTCCGGGGCGACCTCGGACGCGGGTTTCTTGGCACCGACGAGGCCCAGGCGACCGCGCAGCCGCTTGAACGCGGGCGCGCCGACCTCGCTCACGAGCACGGCGGCGAAGATGGACGCGAAGCCCGCGGCCATGCGGGGCGTGACGACCTCCCCGTAGAAAACCACGCTCGCAACGACGGCGAACACGCTCTCGAGCGAGAGCAGAAGCGACGCCTGCGCGGCCGGAACGTGGGCCTGGCCAAGGTTCTGCAGGACGAAGCAGGTGCACGACGAGAGCAGCACCAGGTAGGCCAGCGCCGCCAGGATGCCCGGCTCCGCGAACAGGCCGGTATCGAGGCGCTCGCCCACGGCCAGCGCCGAGAAGAGCGCCACCACGGAGCACGTCACGAGCTGCACGACGGTGAGCACCATCACGTCGCAGCCGCCCGCGAAGCGCGAGACGGCGATAATCTGCAGCGCGTAGAAGACGGCGGAGAGGAGCGTCAGCCACTCGCCGGCGGACAGCGAGAAGGAGAGGTCGTCGCCCAGGGAGAGCAGCCCGACGCCGCAGATGGCGAGGAGGGCCGCCGCGAAGTTGGAGGCGGCGGGCGCGTGGCGGAAGGCCGCCCAGGACATGAACGGCACCATCACGCAGTAGGTCGCCGTGAGGAAGGCGTTCCTGCCAGGGGTGATGGTGGTGAGGCCCACGTTCTGGACGACGAAGCCCAGGCCGCAGAAGACGCCCACGACGATGCCCGCGATCAGGTGGCGGGAGTCGAGGCTCCTCGCGAGCCTCTTATGAAAAACGGCGCCCAGGACGAGCGCCGCGAGGGCGAAGCGCACGCACATGAGCCAGCACGGGGGAACGACGTCCAGCGCGCCCTTGATGACGACGAAGGAGCCGCCCCAGATGGCGGCCGCGAGCGCGAGGGCGAGCTTCCAGGCCCCGGCGGGTATGTCATTCTCGGTAATCATGCGGGCGATTATACGGCAGACGGTAAGTTTTTGTCTCTGAACGTAACATTTTGAGCCATCGTGCCTTAAACTAAGAAAAGTGCTGCCCGCTCGGGCAAGCATTTTTGGCTCTGACCGGCCTGAGGGGGCCGGTAGGTTCGCGCGGGCACACGTCCCGCGCGGGATTTAACGGAGAGGAGCATTACATGCAGTATTCCGCTGAAGTCGAGAATATGTGCCCCGTGACCAAGGGCGCATATCACGGCCCCGCACCCATCCCCGAGGAGGGCAAGTGGGTACAGGCCAAGGAGATCTCCGACATCTCCGGCCTCACGCACGGTGTGGGTTGGTGCGCCCCGCAGCAGGGCGCCTGCAAGCTCACCCTTAACGTCAAGGACGGCGTCATCGAGGAGGCCCTGGTCGAGACCATCGGCTGCTCCGGCATGACGCACTCCGCCGCCATGGCTTCCGAGATCCTTCCCGGCAAGACCATCCTCGAGGCCCTGAACACCGACCTCGTCTGCGACGCCATCAACGTCGCCATGCGCGAGATCTTCCTGCAGATCGTCTACGGCCGCACCCAGACCGCGTTCTCCGAGGGCGGCCTGCCCGTCGGCGCTTCCCTCGACGACCTCGGCAAGGGCCTGCGCTCCCAGGTCGGCACCATGTTCGGCACCAAGGCCAAGGGCGCCCGTTACCTCGAGCTCGCCCAGGGCTACGTCACCCGCATGGCCCTAAACGACAAGAACGAGATCGTCGCGTTCGAGTTCATGAACCTCGGCAAGTTCACCGACGCCCTCAAGGCCGGCAAGACCCCCGAGGAGGCCATCCAGGGCGCCATGGGCCACTACGGCCAGTGGGACAACGCCGCCAAGTACATCGACCCGCGCACCGACGAGGAGACCCACTCCGTCGCCAGCACGTTCCCGGTTCACGAGTAGAAAGGGAGGGATATTAGAATGGCTGTTACTTTCGAAGGCTACGAGCGCCGCATCGACAAGATCAACAAGTGCCTCGCAGACAACGGCATCGCCTCCCTCGAGGAAGCCAAGCAGATCTGCCTGGACAAGGGCGTCGATCCCTATCAGATCGTCGCTGGCGTCCAGTCCATCGCGTTCGAGAACGCCAAGTGGGCCTACACCCTGGGCTGCGCCCTTGCCATCAAGAAGGGCGTGAAGTCCGCCGCCGAGGCTGCCTCCACCATCGGCGAGGGCATCCAGGCCTTCACCGTCCCCGGCTCCGTCGCTGAGGACCGCAAGGTCGGCCTTGGCCACGGCAACCTGGGCGCCATGCTGCTCGGCGACGACACCGAGTGCTTCTGCTTCCTCGCCGGCCACGAGTCCTTCGCCGCCGCCGAGGGCGCCATCGGCATCGCGCTGAACGCCAACAAGGCCCGCAAGACCCCGCTGCGCGTCGTCCTGAACGGCCTGGGCAAGGACGCCGCCCAGATCATCAGCCGCATCAACGGCTTCACCTACGTGAAGACGCAGTTCGACTACTACACGGGCGAGCTCAAGGAGACCGAGGTCATCCCCTACTCCGACGGCCCGCGCGCTGCCATCCGCTGCTACGGCGCCGACGACGTCCGCGAGGGCGTTGCCATCATGTGGCACGAGAACGTCGACATCTCCATCACCGGCAACTCCACCAACCCGACGCGCTTCCAGCACCCCGTCGCGGGCACCTACAAGAAGGAGCGCCTCGCTGCCGGCAAGAAGTACTTCTCCGTCGCTTCCGGCGGCGGCACCGGACGTACCCTGCACCCGGACAACATGGGCGCCGGCCCCGCCTCCTACGGCATGACCGACACCATGGGCCGCATGCACTCCGATGCCCAGTTCGCCGGCTCCTCCTCCGTGCCCGCCCACGTTGACATGATGGGCCTCATCGGCATGGGCAACAACCCGATGGTCGGCGCCACCGTCGCGTGCGCCGTCGCCGTCGACGCCGCGTTGAACAAGTAGGTTCTTCTCGGCAGGTCGTCGCTGTGACCGCAAAAGCCGTCGTCCCCTCTCGGGACGGCGGCTTTTTTTGACCACTTTTGGGGACAGGTTCGTTTTTTACTCATTTGAGCACTTTTGGGGACAGGTTCCGAATTTACTCATTTGAGTAATTTTCGAATCTGTCCCCGATTTCTGCCATTTGGAAGGTTTTCGAACCTGTCCCCAAAAATTACCAGGTGAAGGTGCGGGTGGAGACGCGGGCGAGAAGGGCCGGCGAGTGAGAGACGAGGACGAGCCCCCAGTCATCGCGTGCCTGCAGCTCAAGGAGCACGTGCCAGAGCTCGGCCTGCGTCACCGCGTCGAGCATGGCGGTCGACTCATCGGCGATGAGGTAGCGCGGGCGGCAACTCAGGGCACGCACCATGGCAAGGCGCATGAGCTCACCGCCGGACAGCTCGTGTGGGCGGCGCGACAGCCATTCCTCGCGCACGCCGAAGGCGCGAAGAAGACCGGCTAGCCGCTCCCCGTTCGCGCACGCGGCTTCGCTCAGGCTCCGCCCGAGGCGCATCCGCGGGTCGAACGCCTGCTCGGGATGCTGCCAGAGGAGCTGCACGGGGCTTGCCTGCCCATGGAGCCTCGAGACCGGGACGATCGGCTCGCCGTCCACGAGCACCTCGCCGCGCGCAGGCGCGAGATGGCCCGCGAGCAGCCGGCACAAGGTCGTCTTGCCGGCGCCGGAAGGCCCGCAGATGGACACGCGCTCGCCCGGCTCCACGCTCAGGTCGATGCCCGAGAAGAGCTCTCGCCCGCACGGGTATGCGAAGCCCACGCCCGCCGCTTGAAGGCTCATGCGCGACCCTCCCCTACCGGCTCTGCGGCCGTAACCTGGTCAGGATTGAAATCATGCCCCGGCATCGCATGCCAAAGCGCCCGCGAGAACGGGTGCCGTAGGAGCACGGGCGACGAGAAGCTCTCGACGCTCGTTTCTTCGACGACGGTCCCGTCGCGAAAGACCGCGACGCGGTCGGCGACGCGCAGGGCAAGCTCGATGTCATGCGTGATCAGGAGGACGCCGCCGCCCGCATCGGCGAACCTGCGCAGGTCGTCGAGCGCGTGCACGGCGAGGTCGAGGTCGAGGCCCGGGGTGGGCTCATCGGCGATGATGAGCTTGGGGTCGTCCATGAGCGCGCACATGAGGAGCACGCGCCGCGCCATCCCGCCCGAGAGCTCGTGCGGATACATCCTCTCGACCTCGGGAGCAAGGCCGTAGCTGCGAAAGAGCTCGCGCTGGCGATCGGCACGGCGCTTCGCGTCCGCCTCGCGCTCCGCCCGCGTACGCCCGCGCGGCACGCCGCGCACCTGCTTGCCTACGCGCATGAGCGGGTCCAGGTTGCTCACGCCCTGGGGCACGAGCGAGATCCCGTGGCCGGCAAGTAACGCCAGAGACTCCCCCGTCTGCAAGGCGCCGTCATACCAAATACGGCCACTGACCTCGGCATTCGCGTCCCATCGCCCCATGATTGCATCGGCGAGGACGGTCTTGCCGGAGCCGCTCGCGCCCACCACGGCGAGCATCTCGCCCACATGGACGGAAAGCGAGAGGTCGTGCAGGACCTCGTTTCTTACCCTGCCGGCGCGGAGGTAAGGCGCCTCGGGGTCGTACATGGAGAACGAGACGCTCAGCCCCTCGACACTCAACAGGTGGTGCCCGTCCACGTGATGCGACGCTGCGGCATGGCTGTGGTGATGGTGCAGCTCGTCGTCGGCATGGGGAGGCGTCGCAGCGTCCCCAAAGCTCGCGGCAGCAGCAGCGCCCGCGGGCTTCTTGGCATCGAGATAATCCATCGGCACCCCCTTACGCCTGCGCGCTCTCGGCCGCGGTCAGGTCGCGCAGCGTGGAGCCGAGCCGGTCGAACGTGAGGACCACGGCCACGAGCGCGAGGCCGGGCAGCACCGCAAGCCACCAGTACCCCATCGAGAGGTACTGCATCGCCTCGGACAAGATCACGCCGATCGCCGGCTCGTCGGCCCCCAGGCCGAAGCCCAGGAACGTGATCGACGCCTCGTGCAGGATCGCATGGGGAAACGCGACGACGAGGCCCACGAGCAGCTGCGGCAGGATCGCCGGCAGGATGTGCGAGAAGGCGAGCCGCAGCCGGGACGCCCCCGACGCCTGCGCGAGCCGCAGGTAAGGTTGGTCGCGCACCTGGGCGGCCTCGGCGCGCAGCACGCGCGCGAGGCTCCCCCAGTGCGTGAGCGCGACCGCGAGCGTCACGCCCCAGAACCCGCGGCCCAAGGCATAGCTCACCAGGATCAGGAGCACGACGTGCGGGACGCCCATCACGAGGTCGATGAGCCAGCCCACGACGGCATCGGCAGCCCGGCCGCCCAGCGCCGAGACGAGCGCGAGCACGAGCGCGATGGCGCCTGAGCACACGGAGGCGAGAAGGCCCACCCATACCGACGTCGAGAGCCCGGCGACCGTGCGGGCGAGCATGTCGCGCCCCATCCAGTCCGTCCCAAAGAGATGCGCGGGGCACGGCGCGAGGTTCTTCTGCGCGAAGTCCGTCGTCATGGCGTAGCCGCGCAGGAAGGCGCCGCACACTGCCACGAGCAGCAGCAAGGCGGCCGCGAAGGCGACGCGCACCACCATCGCGCGGCGGTTCCCGCGGCGGGAGACCTCGGGCGCGTGGAGGACGGGGGCTTTGTGCAAGTCTTGGTGCAATGACTTCTCATCGCCGCTGTCCAGCGCTGTGTCCATGACTTCCTTAACGTGCGACATGCCCTCGCCTCCCCTCGCGGACCCGAGGGTCGATGACGCTCAGGAGCACGTCGGCCAGCGCGTTGCCCGCAAACACCACGACGGCCGAGACGAGCGCGATCGCGACGAGCAGCGGCGCGTCTCCGCCGAGTCCCGCCGTCACGGCGGCCTGGCCGAGCCCGGGGTACGAGAAGACCTGCTCCACGAGTACCGACCCGCCAAAGACCTCGCTGATCGAGGCGCACTCGATGGTCACCGCGGGCAGCACCAGGTTGCGCAGGCCGTGGCGAAGGAGCAGCTGCCGACCCGCCTCGCCCCTGCTCCGAGCAAAGCGCGCGTAATCGCTCCCCAGGACGTCGATCGTCTTCTGCCGCGTATGGAGCGCGATGCTCGGCGCGTTCGAGACGGCGAGCACGAGCGCGGGCAGCACGAGGTGATGGACCTTCTGCGCCCAGGACACCTGCGCCGCATCCACCCCGATGGGCACCGAGAAGCCCAGCGGGAACCACCCGAGCCACACCGAGAAGACCATGAGCGCCACGAGCCCGAGCCAGAACGCCGGCGTGGACGAGAGCACGTAACAGACGCACAGGATCGCCCGGTCCGTGCGCCTCCCCTTCTTCGCGCCGGCGAGCACGCCGAGACCGAGGCCGATAAGCCCCGCGAGCGCCCACGCGACGAGCATGAGCACGGCGGAGTTCGCGAAGCGCTCCGAGACGACCTCGACTACGGGCCGACCGAAGCGCAGGCTCTGCCCCAGGTCCCCGTGCAGCGCGGACGCGGCCCAGTGCGCATAGCGCTGCGGGAGCGGCGTGCCCGCGCCCCAGTACTCGGCGAGCTCCGCGCGCTGCGCCTCGCCCATCTGCGCATAGGCGGCCTGCCCCAGGTTCTCCTTCACCGGATCGACCGGCGAGGCCGCGATTAGGGCGAAGGTCGCCATGCTCGTGGCCACGAGGAGAAGGACGAGCCTCGACGCGCCGATGAGCCAGAGGGGGACGCGGCGGGTCTTCTTCGCGCTGCCCTTCTTTCCATCGCCCTTCTTCGCGGTGTCCGTCTTCGCGGCAAAACCGTCCGAGGCGGGCTTGGGGGAAGCCGGCGCCATGCTAGTCCCAGCTCCAGCGGTCGACGTTGTTCAGGATGGACCAGCCGTGCCCGTGCGGCTGGAGCTTCTGGCGCGCGACCTGGAGCCCCTCGCGCTTCCAGTAGAGGTGGCTCACGTTGGCGAGCCAGGCCCAGGTGGCGTCGCCCTGGGGCGCCGTCCCCTCTTGCCCGTCCCACTCGGCCTTCTGCCAGAGCGGCCAGGAATCCTCGGCGGTGTTGGCGGCCAAGGCGTCGTCCAGATAGGCATCGACCTGGGAATTGCTGTAGCAGGCGTAGTTCATGGTGCCCGTCGAGCTGTTGAGCTCGTAGACGTCCGAGGGCGAGTTCGAGCCCCAGCCCCACATGATGGGGTCGCTGAACTCGTGGGGGTAGAGGTCGTCCCAGCTGCCGCCCTTGGGCGTCACGTCGATGCCCACCTGGGAGAGCTGCCCAGCGAGCGCGTGCGCCATGGCCTGGCGCACGGAGTCGCCCGTGGGGTAATAGAGGTCGAAGGCGCAGGCCAGGCCGTCGCGCGCATAGACCCCGTCGTTCCCGCGGGACCAGCCGGCGTCCTTCAGAAGCGCCTCGGCGCGGTCCGGCGCGTAGTCGCACCGCATGTCCGGGCTCGCCCACGGCAACCCGTCGCCGATGCTGTAGGCCACCGAGCCGTGGCCGCCCAGCACGTCGTCGATAAGCGCCTGGCGGTCGATCGCGAGGTTCACGGCGCGGCGCACCTCGAGGTTGCACGTGACGTCGTTGCCCGCGGGGTAGGTGTTGGGCCCGTCGGTCCGCGTGGAGCCGGACGGGATGGTCGGCAGCTGGATGCCGCGGGAATCCACGGTGTCGTAGGACTCGAGCGTGTAGCCGCTCACCTGCTGATCCGCGAGGGTCGCGGAGGTATAGGCCATGTCGACCTGCCCCGCGCGGACGGCGGCGAGCGCCGCGTCCTCCTCCATGAAGACCACGACCACGCGGTCTATCTGGGGCTTCTCACCATAGTAAGAAGGGTTCGCGTCCAGGATGACCTGTTGCCCGCGGTCCCACTGGGTCAGCAGGTAGCGGCCGGAACCGATGGGCGCCTTGCCGTAGTCGTCGCCGTAGGCGTGCTCGGGGACGATGCCCACGACGGCGAGCGTGTACAGCAGCGCGTTGTAAGGCTTCGCGAGCGTCACGACGAGCGTGGAGGCGTCGGGGGCCGAGGCGTCCTCGACCATCGAGAGGTCGGCCTGGGCGTTCTTCGACGAGCGGATCGTGTTCAGCGTGAAGGCGGCGTCCGACGCGCGCACGGGCTCGCCGTCCGAGAACTTGGCGTCGTCGCGGAGCTTGAACGTCCAGGTGAGCTTGTCGTCCGAGCACTCGTAGGACGTGGCAAGGTCGCACCCAAAGCCCATGTCCTCGGTCGTGTAGATGAGCGTGGACTGGATGAGCGGCTCGTGGACATGCTCGCCGCAGCCCCAGGCGACGCAGGGGTCGAAGCCGGCGTCCGGCTCGTTCGTGGGGCTCATGGCGATGGTCACCTGACGCGTGCGGTCGACGTCGGAGGGGGAGGCGTCGGACGAGGTGGACGAGCCGCAGGCAGAGAGCGCGAGCGTGCCGGCGGCGGTCACCCCCGCGATGAACGAGCGACGGGTCAGGGCTGTGGTCTTCTGTGCCATGGGGCGTCCTTCTTATCGTGCGATTGAACGGCCTCAATTATACGGAGCGATCGGACAAAAATGACGTTTTCCGAACATATTGCACGAACCGTTCGGAAAGACCTATCCTTGAGCAGATTTGGGGACAGGTTCCCGAATTACTCAAATGAGCACTTTTGGGGACAGGTTCAAGAAGTGCTCATTTGAGTAAAAAACGAACCTGTCCCCAAGATTAGCCACGAGCGAAGGAGCGTTTTACATGCAGTTTGACCTGGACAAAGACGTGAAATACGGGCTCGCCTACTCCGGCGGCGTCGACTCGTGCTACCTGCTCGCGGAGCTTCTGCGCGAGGGCTACGACGTCAAGGCCTACACGATCCTGGACGACCTGCAGATCACGCGCGACACGGACGACTCCGTGACGATCGCGAAGATGCTCGGCGCCGAGCAGGAGATCATCCCCATCAACCTCTGGGAAGGCCACGACGAGCTGCGCGCGAACCCGTGGAATCGCTGCTACTACTGCAAGTCCATGGTCTTCGGCACCATCCTCGAGCATATGAAGAAGGACGGGCGGACCGTGCTTCTCGACGGCACGAACGCGAGCGACCGCGAGGACCGCAGGCCGGGATTCCGCGCCATCCACGAGCTCGGCGTCGTGAGCCCCCTGCGCGCGGCGGGGATGACGAAGGACATGGTGCGCGAGGAGTCCGCGAAGCTAGGGCTCCCCACCGCGAACAAGCCGAGTTATGCCTGCTACGGGGCCTATTTCGGCAAGAATGAGGCCATCACGCCGGAGTCGCTCGCCGCGACCGTGGACAAGTTCATGGCCGAGCACCCCGACGCCGCCGACCGCGTGCGCACCGACGGCAACATCGAGCCCTCCCGCGCCGAGGCAGCGGCGCTCGCCCGCGAGAACGCCGCCGCGCAGGCCGCGAGGGAGCGTGAGGCGAACAATGAGTGACGCAGGCGCGTCCTCGCTCGGCCGCGTCGCCGAGGGGCGCGTGGCCGACATCGGCTACGCCAGGCTCGACCTCTCGCGCGCCGAGCGCCAGGGGGTCGGCGAGGTCGTCTACGGCGAGGGCAAGACGGCCGAGCAGATCGCGGGCATCGTGGACGCCCTCATGGCAGCGGGCCAGCCGCGCGTCCTCGCCACGCGCGTCGATGCGCAGAAGGCGAAGACCGCGATTGAGGCCCTGACCTGCGACGTTGAGGCCACCTACCACAAGGACGCGCGCATTCTCGTCGCCGGCGGGATGCCCGAGCCGGACGGCGACGGAACGGTCGCCGTGGCGTGCGCGGGCACGAGCGACCTTCCGGTCGCGGAGGAGGCCGCGCTCACGGCCGAGTTCCTGGGCAACCGCGTGGTCAGGGTGCCGGACGTGGGGGTGGCGGGGCTCCATCGCCTGCTTTCCCACGTGGACGAGTTGAACGAGGCGCAGGTCATCGTGGCCGTGGCGGGAATGGAAGGCGCCTTGGCGAGCGTCATCGGCGGGCTCGTCTCATGCCCCGTCATCGCCGTCCCCACCAGCGTGGGCTACGGCGCGAGCCTCGGCGGCGTCGCCTCGCTTCTCAGCATGCTCAACTCGTGCGCGAGCGGGGTCTCGGTCGTGAACATAGACAACGGCTTTGGGGCCGGCTACCAAGCGAGCCTCATCAATCATCTAAGCAAGAGGAACAAGGGGGCACGCGAATGAGCGCAGCGTTCTCGTACAGGGAAGCGGGCCAAGAAGGGCATCGGGCCCTCATCGTGGACGGCTCGTCCGGCATCAGCGGCGACATGACGGTGGCGGCCCTGCTCGACCTGGGCGCGAGCCAGGAGCGGCTGATCGCGGCGCTCTCGACCCTGCCGGTCCACGGTTTCCAGGTCCGTGTGAGCCGCGTGAGCAAGAGCGGGCTCGACGCGTGCGACTTCGACGTGCGGCTCGATGCCGAGCACGAGAACCACGACCACGACATGGCGTGGCTCTTCGGCGAGGAGGGCGGGGGCGAGCATTGCCACGAGCACGAGCACTGCCATGCCCACGAGCACGACCACGATTACGGGCACGCCCACGGCTGCGACGACCACGACCACGAGCATCACCACTGCCACTGCCACGACGACGGGCACGCCCACCATCACCACCACGCGCACCGCTCGCTCGCCGACGTCCAAGCGATCATCGGCGCCTCCGGCCTCACCGACCGCGCGAAGGAGCTCGCGCTCGCGGTCTTCGCCAAGCTCGCCGAGGGCGAGGCCAAGGCCCACGGCGCCACGCCCGGGACCGTCATGTTCCACGAGGTAGGGGCCGTCGACTCCATCGTGGACATCTGCGCCGTCGCCGTCTGCCTCGATGACCTGGGGGTTCGCGACGTGATCGTCCCCTCCCTGAGCGAGGGCCACGGGACCATCCGCTGCGCGCACGGCATGATGCCGATCCCCGTCCCCGCGGTGGCGAACCTCTGCGCCGCGGCGGGGATCCGCCTCGTCCCCGCCCCCGTGCACGGCGAGCTCGTGACGCCCACCGGAGCCGCGGTCGTCGCCGCGCTGCGCACCTCGGAGGAGTTGCCCGCCTCCTATCGCATCCTTGCGACGGGCTACGGCGCCGGCAAGCGCGCCTACGAGAACACGGCGGGCGTGCTGCGCATCTCCCTCGTGGAGGTGGACGACGTAAACGGTCTTCTTAACAAGAACAACGCAAAGAAGACCAAACGCGCCGCAGGCCAGAGCCTTATGCCCGAGGGCCAAACGGGTGCCGCGCCCTTCCTCGACCCGTCGGACGACGACCCCTCCGCCGCGCACACCGTGATCAAGCTCGAGACCGACCTCGACGACTGCACCGGCGAGGCGCTCGGGCGCACCATCGAGCTCCTCATGGCCGCCGGCGCCCGCGAGGCCCACGCCGTGCCCGTCGTCATGAAGAAGGGCCGGCCCGGCTACCAGCTCGAGGTCGTCTGCGACGAATCGAATGAGGAGCAGCTCAGGGAGCTGATCTTCGCGAACACCACGACCATCGGCATCCGGGCCTACCCCATGCGCCGCTACCCCCTGCGCCGTTGTCCCGGCGAGGTCCAGACGAGGTTCGGCGCCGTGCAGATCAAGCGCGTGGCCATGCCCGACGGCAGCGCGAGGAGCTACCCGGAGTACGGCTCGGTCGTCGAGGCGTGCGAGCGCTCCGGCGCCTCGTTCCAGGAGGTCTACTGGGCCGTCGTTGCCGCGGCGGAAGCTGCCGGGCAGGCTAGCGGCCAAACCGAGGGCCTCGCCGGCGGCGGGGACGACTGATGGACAAGCGCAAGGCGCGCAGCCGCCGGGCGATCGAGGACGCGTTCTCGGCCCTCCTGCTCGAGCGCGACTACGCAAAGATAACCGTGGCAGACATCCTCGACCGCTCAGGCGTGGGGCGCGCCACGTTCTACGCCCAGTTCAAGGGCAAAGACGACCTTCTCGCCGCACTCGTGGGGTCCATCTGCGCGCACGCCCTCAAGGCGGACGGCACGCCCGAGAGCGACCCGTCCGCCCAGGTCGAGCACATCCTGCGCAACCTTTGGGAGCGCCGCGACGGCGTGCGCGCGCTCGTCTCGGGCGCCGGCTCGAGGCGCTTCGCCGACTGCCTGCGCCATGCGATCGTGGCCCGCGCGGCCCAGGCCGTGCCCGACGAGCCAACGGGCCCTGCGGCGCAGATGAACCGCAGTTTCCTTCTCCACCACATCGCCGCGACCTTCGTGGGCATGGTCCAGTGGTGGGCCTGGACCGGCTTTGTGTCCACGCCCGAGGAGCTCGCCGCCGATTTCCTCCGCGCCACCCTCCCCCTCTTCGAATGACAAAAAATGGGGACAGGTTCGAAAATTACTCATTTGAGTAAAAATCGAACCTGTCCCCAAAAGTGCTCAAAACGGCGAGCGATTAGAACATACCGAGGAAGCCGTGAACGAAGAGGGCGGCCACGATGGCGCCCACGAACGGCGCGATGCCCGGGACGAGCAGGCCGTACTTCCAGTTGTTGTCGGCCTTGTTCTTGATGGGGAGCAGCTGGTAGGCCATGCGCGGGCCCAGGTCACGGGCCTGGTTCATCGCGAAGCCCGTAATGCCGCCCATGCCCATGCCAACGGCCCACACGATCAGACCAACGCAGATGGCGAGCAGCAGAACGTTGTCGCCGGCGCGGCTCGCCGTGGCGAGAATCGCGGAAATGAACACGAAGGTGCAGATGGCCTCGCAGAAGAAGTTACGGGCAAAGTGCTGGCCGTCCTTGGTGGGGTTCGTCGAGAAGATGTTGCGCACGGCGACCGGGTCCACGACGTCCTCGGAGGCCTTGAACTCGTCGGCGTACATGAGCCAAACGATGCAGGCGCCCACGAAGCCGCCGAGCATGTCGGCGACCATGTAGGGGATGCAGTTGGCCCAGGGCACGAGGCCCACGATGCACTGCGCGAGGACCATGGCGGGGTTCATGCAGACGGCGCCGCCGAAGATGAACAGGGCGACCGAAATGCCGAAGGACCAGGTCGTGATCGCGAACATGTGCCCGGAGCCCTGATACTTCGTGCCCTTGAGGACGGTGTCGCAGTGGACGCCCACGCCGAAGACGATCATGAGCGCGGTCGAGCCGAACTCTGCTAGCAGGTGGTTAAGCATGTGATTCCTTCTTTCCTATATTCGAGGCGTCGCGGGTCTCCTTCGCCCTTCTTTGCAAAGAAGCCTGCGGCGCAAGTTGCTGAACGACCAGCTTCGCTTAGTGCTGGGCCACGACCACACCGAGGCCGTCGGGGATGACGGCAACCTTGGCGTCGGCGCCCTTCATCTCGAAGGCGAGCTTAAGGGCCTCGTCGACCGTGTTGACCGGCGTCATGTGCATGTCGCTGATCATCTGGTGGTCGCACAGGTCCGTGACGAGGATGACGGGGTGGTGAGCCAGGATGCGCGCGAAGATCTGGCTCGTCCACTGGTCGGGCAGCGTCTCATCCTTGGGGCGGTCGATACAGGCGCGCTCGAACTCGGCCGGGTCGTTGTCGGCGATGTTGTGGTAGAGGCCCTCGCCGCCGTGGCCGTCGGCGCAGCCGGCGACGTCGATGATCACGCCGCCCTCGGGCAGGGTCGCCTCGGCGGCGCACATGCCCTTCACGGCCTGGTAGATGTTCTGGTCGAGCGGGTAGCCGCCGTTCGTGGTCACGGCGATGTCGCACTTGACGGGCTCGACGCCGGCGAGCTTCTTCACGAAGTCGCAGCCGGCCTCATGGGCCTTGTGGATGTCACCGGCAAACGAGCCGATGACCTCGTGCTTGCCGTTAAGCACCACGTTGAGCACGAACGCGAGGTGAGCCATCTCGGCCGCGGCGAACATGTCCTCGCTGATGTGGTTGTGGCACAGGTTGCCGGCGCGGGAGTGGGGGTCGTTCACGAACTGCCCGTTGTGGTTGTACATGATCGTCTTGTAGGAGGCGATGCCAGGCAGCACGGACTTGCGGCTGCCCGAGAAGCCCGCGAAGAAATGCGGCTCGATGAAGCCCTCGGCGAGCAGCAGGTCGGCGTCGGCCGCTACCTTGTTGATGATGCACTCGCCGCCGGAGGGCAGCGTGCCGATCTTCTCCATCATGCTGTCGTCCTTGGCGACGTGCATGACGATCTCCTCGTTGTTCACGATGTCCTCGCCATACTTGTTGACGAGCTCCTCGTGCGTTGAGGGCCGGTGCATGCCCGTGGCGACGAGGATGCGCACGCGGGCCTCGGGCGCGGCGGCGTGGATGCGGCGCAGCAGGATGGGCATCGTTACGCGGGACGGCACGGGACGCGTGTGGTCGGAGCTGATGATGACGATGTCCTTCTTGCCGGCGCAGAGCTCCTCGAGCCTGGGCGAGCCATAAGGGTTGTCAAGGGAGTCCTCGACAAGCTGTTGTTGGCTCTCGCTCGGCTTGAACTCGTTCTGGTGACCCTGCATGAGGCCAGCGAAGTTCTTGTCCTCCAAGGTGAGGTGGAGGGATTTGTGGTCGTACGGCAAATCGATCTCAAACATATTGCTGGGTCCTTCTTCCTAGCTCATCGCCGCTCCGGTCGCGGCGCGTAGCAACCATACGCCGACGATTTACGACCGTCTACCGTCATATTCCTACCGTTCGCAGAAGATATATAAATAGGTTTATTTCTCAGCCGAGAAGCGCGAGGAGAGCCGAGGGAGAGTTCGCGCAACTTGTGCGGGCGGCGCCGGCCCGTCGCGCGGGCGATGTGTAAACCCTGTGTCGAGAAAAACGACACCTGACGGGTTGCCGTCAGGGCGACGCCCCGCGGCCTTGCACACCGATTTCGATACTGTCCATAAAGAAGGACACATCGCGCCCCGCCGATTCAGTACACTTGGGTATAAGTTCACTTCCCTTGTGTTCACCCCCTCATGAAAAGAGGAACGAATGGGCAGGTCGGGCGGAAGCGGTAACGGCGGCGGCAACAGCAGCGGCGGGTTCTCCGGGGGCGGGCGCGTCTCCGGCGGGTTCTCCGGCGGCGGCTCGGGCGGAAGGTCCGGCGGCCGGTCGGGAAGCGGCCCCAGCTGGAACGCGGCGCCGCGCGGAGGCGGCGGGCCCCGTTGGGGCGGCCCTCCCCCAGGTGGGGGCTTTGGGGGCTGGAGGCCCGGCCCGCTCATGGGCTGGGGCGGCTTCAACGTGGGCCCTGTGATCAATGTGGGCGGCAGAGGGAACAGGCGCGGCAACGGCTCGGGCGGCTCGAACGGCTGCCTCGGGACCCTCATCGGCCTTCTCCTCGTATGTGTGCTCCTCTCCGTCGTCATGGGGGCCATGGACACGTGCTCCGGCTCGGGGAGCCGCCGCTACGACGAGGCGGGCTACTCCACGTCACAGGCGTCCGGCACCGTGCGCGAGAAGCTCGACGCGGGCGCCGTGACCAAGACCGGCTGGTACACCGATGAGGACGGCGACTGGATCCACGACGCCTCCAAGCTCACGCCGGGCCTCGAGCGTTTCTTCGACGAGACGGGCGTCCAGCCCTACGTCTACATACTCAAGAACGGCTCCGAGACCTCGGTCGACGCCCTCAACGCACGCAGCGCCGAGCTCTACGGGCAGCTCTTCTCCGACGAGGGGCATTTCCTGCTCGTGTTCTGCGACGACGGAAACGGCTCGTACAACTGCGGGTACACTATCGGCACCCGCGCGCGGACGGTCATGGACGACGAGGCCGTGGGCATCCTCGCGAACGAGCTCAACAACGCGTACAACAACGCGGACTCGGACGAGGAGGTCTTCTCGGAGGCGTTCTCGCGGACCGCGGACTCCATCATGTCCGCCGCGCAGGGCAAGCAGCGCAGCGAGACGGCGACGAAGGTCGGCGTGGCCGTCGTCGCCGTGGCGCTCGTGGGAGGCGGCGTCTACCTCATCGCCCGCAAGCGCAAGGCCGGCGAGGAGGAGCGCCGCAAACGCGCCGAGGAGATCCTGAACACGCCGCTCGAGAAGTTCGGCGAGGACGGGGACGACGTCGAGAAGCGCGCGGAGAAGTACGAGGAGAAGGACAAGCCGTAAAGGCCTTCTCTGCACGCGCCGCGCAACGGCGCCGCGCATAGCATCAAGCCATCAATGGGCGGGCACGGAGCCCGCCCCGAGGAAAGGAACCGCAATGGGCATCCTGGACCGCTTTACCACCATCGTGAAGGCAAACATAAACGAGCTGCTGGACCGCGCCGAGGACCCGGCCAAGATGGTCGACCAGTACCTCATCGACCTCGGCGACTCGCTGGCGCAGGTCAAGCAGGAGACCGCGGGCGTCATGGCCGAGGAGAAGCGCTGCGCGCGCCTCGTGGAGGCGAACGCCGCCGAGGCCGCCCGCATGGAGGGCCTCGCCAAGAAGGCCTTGACCGCCGGCAACGAGGGCGACGCCCGCGCCTTCCTCGCAAAGAAGCAGCAGCTCGAGGCCCAGGGCGTCGAGCTGCAGAAGGCGGCCGACGCCGCGAAGGCGAACGCCGACAAGATGCGCCAGATGCACGACAAGCTCGTGAGCGACATCGAGGAGCTCAAGAGCCGCCGCGAGTCCATCAAGGCCAAGTCCGCCGTGGCGAAGACCCAGGACATGGTCAACAAGATGACCTCGGGCTCCGACAAGGCGTCCGGCGCCATCGACGCCTTCAACCGGATGGAGGCAAAGGTCGACCGCAAGCTCGACACCGCCGAGGCGGTGGCCGAGCTCAACGAGAAGCCCGCCGACAGCGTGGAGGCCCTCGAGGCGAAGTACGCGGGCGCGGCCAACGACGCCGCCGTGGAGGACGAGCTCGCCCGCCTGAAGGAGTCGATGGGCCTCTAGTCCATCTCGTTTCGTATCGGTCGGGCCCAAGGCCGGGTGCGCTATGCTTTGTGTACTTCAACCGAGAGGAGACAACGTGCCCGGCTATGTCTTGAGTTGCTGCTCGACCGTCGACCTTACGCGCGAATGGCTCGAGGGCCGCGACGTCAAATACGTGTATTTCAACTACCAGCTGGACGGGAAGCCCTGCAAGGACGACTTTGGCCAGACGAACTCCCCCGCCGAGCTCTATGCAAAGATGTTGGCGGGTGCCGAGGCCAAGACTTCCCAGGTAAGCGCCGGCGACTACATCGAGCACTTCGAGAAGTACCTCGAGCAGGGGCTCGACGTCGTCCACGCGACGCTCTCCTCCGGAATCTCGGGCACCTACAACTCGGCCTGCGCCGCGCGCGACGAGCTCGCCAAGAAGTACCCCGACCGCAAGGTCATCGTCATCGACTCCCTGTGCGCGAGCGCGGGCTACGGGCTTTTCATCGACAAGCTCGCCGACCTGCGCGACGCCGGACTTTCCGCCGAGGAGCTCGCCGCATGGGCCGAGGCCCACAAGCTCGAGGTCCAGCACTGGTTCTTCTCGACCGACCTCACGTTCTTCGTCCGCGGCGGACGCATCTCCAAGGCGGCGGGCGTCATGGGCGGCCTGCTCAAGATCTGCCCGGTCATGGACGTCGAGCCCGACGGCTCCCTCGCCGTGAAGGAGAAGGTGCGGACCAAGCCCCGCGCCATCAAGCGCGACCTCGAGATCATGGAGGAGCTCGTGCAGGACGGCCTCGACTACTCCGGCAAGGTCTTCATCAGCAACTCCGAGTGCGAGGACGACGCCCGCGAGGTGGCGTCCCGCGTCGAGGCGAAGTTCCAGAAGATCGACGGCCCCGTGCACGTCTTCCCCATCGGTGCCACGATCGGCTGCCACACGGGCCCCGGCACCGTGGCGCTCTTCTTCTGGGGCAAGCCGCGCGCCTAGTCGGGCGCCGCGGGCGCGGCGGCGGCGCGCGGGGTTCGCACCGCGCAGAAGCCCTGTTCGCTTGAGTCGCCATTTCGATGCCGCGCAAGAAACCCGTTCGCTTGGTTATTCCGCGCAGGAATCACGTTGATTTGACGCGTACGCGCAAGAAACCCGTTCATTTGACCGTTTAATCGTCAAATGAATGGGTTTCTTTACGAAGAAGGTCATTCGAACGGCGTTTCTGCGCGATGGGCAGTCCGGTGAGCAGCCCAAGGCTCAAGCGAACGGTGTTTCTGCGCGGCGGACAACCCGCGACTCAAGCGAACGCGGTTTCTGCGCGCGGGGGTCAACGCGGCCCAAAGTCGTCAGGGCCGTCCGCCAGCCCCCTATAGGTCGCGGGCGAAGAACTCGCGGTAGAGCTCAAGCTCCTCGGACGTGTCCTTGCTCGAGGCGAAGCGAACCTCGCCCCCGCTCTCGCGCCCGTCGAGAAGCCCGTCCTCGGAAAGGCAGCGGCGCAGCTGGCGGGCCGTCCCCTCGCCGCCGTCGAAGAACTTGACGCCCTCCCCCAGCACCTCAGCGATCTGCCTGCGCACAAAGGGGTAGTGTGTGCAGCCCAGGACGACCGAGCCGACCGTCCCCGCGAACGACCCCACGAACCCGCGGATCATCTCGCGCAGGTCGGGGGCATCGAGCTCGCCCTGCTCGATGCGGGCGGCGAGCCCCGGGCACGGGACCGAGATGACCTCGCAGTCGCGCCCGTATGTGGCCGCGAGCTCCTGGTACTTGTCGAGGCGCAGCGTGATGTCGGTCGCCATCACGAGGATGCGGCCATGGCCCGGGGCCTCGGTCGCCGGCTTGAGCGCGGGCTCGATGCCCACGATGGGCAGGTCGGGATACGCCGCGCGCAGGGTGGGGGCGGCGGCGCTCGTCGCCGTATTGCAGGCGATGACGATCGCCTTGGCCCCGTCGGCGACGAACTTCTCGACGATCCCGCGCGAGAGCTCGAGCACCTGCTCCTGGGTCTTCTCGCCGTAAGGGGCGTTCGCGGAGTCGCCGAAGTAGTGGAAATCCTCGCCGGGCAGCTCGTTTACCAGCGATTTGAGCACGCTGATGCCGCCCACGCCGGAATCGAAGACCCCAACGAACCCGTCCTTCTTATCGCAATCGCAGCCCATGCCGCGCACTCCTCTCTTTAGCCCCGCTTCGCCCGCAGCGTGTCGATGCCGTGATGGACCGTCATGACCGGGTAGCGCAGAAGCATCCTCGGTCCAGCATAACGCATCACGTCCTTGATAGCCTGTCGCTGGGCAGGCGCGTAGCAGTGCACCCGGCACTGCGAGCAGAACGTCTTCGTCGCGATGAAGGGGCAGCGCCCGATGCGCGCATCGGCGTATCGGGCCAGCTCAGCGCACTCGGGGCAGAGCCCGTCGCGGCTCACGCCCCCGGCCGTGCGCTCATCTTTGTGGTTCCCGCGGCAATACACGCGGACCATCTGCCCGACCACCGCGCGCTCGCGGGCGCGCTTGGCCTCGATCTGTTCGTCAGTCACGCGACTCCTTGCCGTAAGCGATCGACTTGCCGTAATGTCCCCGCCGGCGCGTCTGTCGCCGGCAGCGGTTTTCCAAAGTAACTACTCTCGTACCCAAACGAGCCGTCCGCGATGCACAGCACACCGCGCGATACGGCGACGCGTTGCGCAAACCAGCCGCAGGTCGGGCTCGATATGACCGCCCGGAAATTATTTCTCGTGCCGAATCGTCGCAGGGGGTATGATTCTACGAACCATTGCTCTCTGGAGGTCATATGCCGAGTACCCCGGTCGAGGACGGCCTAAAGGTCCTTCTCGATTACACAGAATCGCTGCTGAGCAGCCCCGACACCGCGTCGCTCGACGTCGAGGCGCTTCCCGAGGCCTTCCGCCCCCTGGGCGAGCGCCTCCGTTATCTGGGCGAGTGCCTCCAAGAAGCGCGCAAGCTCGCCGCGGGCGTCTCGAGCGGCGACCTCACCGACCTCGAGGGGGCGAACCTCCACCCCGACAACCCCCTCCTCCCCTCGCTCAAGACGTTCCGCGACAGCATCGCGCACATCATGGCCACCTCGTCCGAAGCCCTCGCCGACGCCGCGGATGCCCGGGCGGCGAAGGGTCCCAAGACCTATCTCAGACAGCTCGAGGGGCTTCTTGACCAGGCACGTCACCAGCAGATCAGCCTGGAGCGCATCGCCTTCACCGACCCTTTGACCGGCGTGGGGAACCGCAAGTCCTACGAGCACCAGGTGGATCGCCTCTGGGATGAGAAGACCCCCTTCACCTTGGCATTCGTCGACATCGACAACCTGAAGCTCTGCAACGACGCCTTTGGCCACGACGCCGGCAACGAGTACATCGACCAGGCCGCCAACACGCTCATGTCACTGCGCGGGCCGGAGGAGTCGGTCTTCCGCCTGGGCGGAGACGAGTTCGTCTTCCTCTCGCCGACCGCCTCCGAGGGAGAGCTCGACAAGCGCCTCGAGTCCGGCCGCGCGCGGCTCATGGAGACGTCAAAGCGCCTGGCGCCGATGACCTTCACCTTTAGCTATGGCTGCTCGCGCGTGGACCCCTCCGCCGACGAGGACCGCCAGCAGCTCCTGGCCGACGCCGACCGCAAGATGTATCGCTACAAGCTCACGAGCCGCGCGAGCATCGAGCCGCCGCGCCATCGCCCGGCCTCGGCGCCCTCCGGCACGTCCGGGACCGACGAGCGCGTCTTCGAGGCGCTCGCGATGACGAGCGAGGGCCGCTACCTCTTTATTTACGACATCGAGCGAGACGAGGCCCTCTGGTCCTCGAACGCCGTCCGCGACCTGGGTCTTCCAGCAGGTCATCTCCACAACACCGTGGACACGTGGGCCAATCGCATCCACCCCGAGGACCGCGCCGCTTACCTCGAGAACATCCGCAAGATCAACGACGGCGTTCGTCACCGCAGCTCCATTCAGTACCGCATGCGCGACGCCGCCGGCGACTACGTGCTGTGCGAGTCGCGCGGCTTCCGCCTTGACGCGGCCGGCGACAAGCCCGCCCTCTTCGTCGGCGCCGTCGTCAACCGAAGCGTCGCCGAGAACATCGACCCCGCGACGGGCCTCGGCGACGTGAACGGCCTGATCGCCGCCATCGCGTCGTGTCGCTATAGCCATGTGCCCCTCGGCCTCGTTGCCGCGAGGGTCGAGGGCATCATGGCGGTGAACACGGCCCACGGCCACGTGATGGGCGACCACCTCATGGCCTCCATCGCCATGCGCGTCGTGTCGTGCAGCCGCGGCAAGGCGATCGTCTACCGCGCGAGGGGGACCCAGCTCGTCCTCGTGATGGAGGGCGCCTCCGCCGAGCAGGCCGAGCGCCTCGCCCTCGTCGTCCGCGAAGCGCTCAAGGAGCCCGTCGAGGTCGACGGGCTCACCTTCGAGCTGCCCGCCCACGTCGTTAACCTGCACTTCGACAGCGTCGTCTCGCAGTCGATGTCCATCCTGGGCGAGCTCGAGCGCCGCGTCCGCGCCGAGACTGAGAAATACGACACCCTCGCCGGGGGCGTCCTAGCCGATGTGAACGGCCTCGCGGGCCGCACCGATTCCCTCACGGGCCTGCGCCGCGGCAACGACTTCCTCATCGATGCCGGCGCGTTCGTAGCCCGCGCGTCGCGCAAGACGGGCTGCTCTTCTTGGTGCCTCGCCACGCTCGACCTCGGAAACCTGCGCCTGTACAACGAGTGGTACGGCAAGCGGGCCGGCGACGTGATCCTCATCGAGACGGCGCGCGTCCTCGCCGGAGCCGAGAAGCGCGGCGAGGCCTTCGTGGGGTATTGGGGCCAGGACGACTTCAGCCTCATCCTGCCGTTCAACCAATCGGCGATCACGGGCATCTACCGGCGCGTTCGCAACGTGATAGCCGCGCACGACTCCTCCGCGGGCTTCTTGCCCACCATGGGCGTGCTGCCGCTCGAGAAGGCCCAGGCCGTGGACATCGACGCCTACTCCAAGGCGCTCTACGCGAACCGCACGGCGAAGCTCGACTTCAAGAACCGCGTCGCGCTCTTCGACCCGGGCAAGTACGAGCAGAGCACCCGCGAGCACGTGCTTCTTTCCAGCTTCCAGTTCGGCCTGGCGAACGGCGACATCACGTTCTTCCTCCAACCGCAGGTCGACATCGAGGACGGCTCGGTCGTGGGCGCCGAGGCGCTCGCCCGCTGGCAGCGCTCGGACGGCACGTCCGTCTCGCCCGCCGAGTTCGTCCCCGTGCTCGAGCGCAACGGCTTCGTCACCATGCTCGACAAGTTCATCTGGAAGTCCGTCGCGCGCTGGCTGCGTCACGCCATCGCCGCGGGCCTCGACCCCGTCCCCGTCTCGATCAACATCTCGCGCGTCGACATCGTGAGCTTCGACGTCACGGCCTTCATCGAGGAGACGGTCGCCGAGGCGGGCATCCCCGCGCACCTCATCAAGGCCGAGATCACCGAGACCGCCTACACCGAGGAGTCCGACGCCGTCGAGAAGACCATCAGCGGGCTCAAGGACCTCGGGATCAGCCTGTTCATGGACGACTTCGGCAGCGGACAGTCCTCGCTCAGCATGTTGTCCGAGGTCAACGTGGACGTGATCAAGCTCGACCGCCGCTTCCTGCCCAAGAACGACGGCAACGACGAGAAGAGCGCGAGCATCGTGCGCTCCATGGTCTCGATGGCCCACAGCCTCGGGCTCCCCATGATCGTGGAGGGCGTCGAGACCGACGAGCAGGTCGACTTCCTCAAGCGGCTCGGGTGCCGCTACGTGCAGGGGTTCCGCTACTACCGGCCCATGCCGCCCGACGAGTTCGAGCACATCCTCGCCGATACGTCAGCGAGGAGGGGGGGGGTTCGCTAAATTCGATCCTCTGACGCGAGGTTAGCCGCTGAAGCAGGCGCCGCGGGGCCGAAACGACGGCTCCGCGGCGTTTTTTGTGCCCCGAAGGGCTTTTCTCGGCTTGCGTGACGGGGTGGGAGGGTGAATTTCGAACATCTCTGTGACTCAGCAGCCTTGGGCCAAGTAGCTCGCCTTACGAGTTTTGCAAAACCGCAGGTAGACGAGTTGCCATTTTTGCCCAAACTCGTCGGCTACTTGACCGATGGCCGCTGAGTCACAGAGATGTTCGATATTTGCTCTCGCGGGTCCCTCGAAGCGCCCAAACGTAGAATGGTTCCTGGCCGCATCGAAGAAAAGAGCCCCATGCCCACAGAACCTTCCCCCACCGAGACCCCCGTCCAGACGCTCCAGCGTGTCTTTGGCTACAACGCGTTCCGACCACACCAGGCCGAGGTCATCGACGCGGCCCTCGCCGGCCGCGACGTCCTCGCGGTCATGCCCACCTCGGCGGGAAAGTCCATCTGTTACCAGGTCCCCGCCGTCCTGCTCGCCGAGCGCACGGGGGCGCTCACCGTGGTGGTCTCCCCGCTCATCTCGCTCATGGCGGACCAGGTGGGGAGCCTGCGCCAATACGGCGTGGCGGCGAGCTGCCTGAACTCCTCGCTTTCCGGCGCCGAGCAGGCCAGCGTCTTCCACGGCATCGAGTCGGGCGCGCTCGCCCTGCTCTACGTCGCGCCCGAGCGCCTGGGCGACCCCGCGCTCATCGAGGCCGCGTCCCGCCGCGGCATAGGGCTTCTCGCCATCGACGAGGCGCACTGCATCTCTCAGTGGGGCAACGACTTCAGGCCGTCCTACCAGCGGATCGGCGACTTCATCGCGTCCCTGCCCTCGCGGCCGCCCGTCATGGCGCTCACCGCGACCGCCACGCTCGCCGTGCGCAAGGACATCGCGTCGGCGCTCGGCCTGCGTAACCCCTTCCAGGTCCTGGCGAGCTTTGACAGGCCGAACCTCTTCTTCAGCGTGAGCCGCCCTGCCAAGCGGGCCCAGAAGGACCGCGAGCTCGTCGAGTTCTGCCGCTCCCGCGTGGAGGGAGGCAAATCCGGCATCGTGTACTGCTCCACGCGCAAGAACGTCGACGAGGTCTGCGAACTTCTTCGCTCCCAGGGCATCGCCGCAGGCCGCTACCACGCCGGCCTCGGCGCAGACGAGCGCGCCCGCGCCCAAGACGACTTTGTTTACGACCGCGTGCGCGTGATGGTGGCGACCAACGCCTTTGGCATGGGCATCGACAAGTCCAACGTCAACTTCGTCGTCCATTACAACCTGCCGAGCTCGCTTGAGAACTACTACCAGGAGGCCGGCCGCGCGGGCCGCGACGGCACGCCCGCGGAGTGCCTGCTCCTCTACTCCCCCGCCGACGTCCACACGCAGGAGTTCCTCATCTCGCGCGGCGGCGAAGGACCCGAGGGCCTCACCCCCGAGCAAGCCGCCGAGCTGCGCGAACACGACGAGGCGCGCCTCGCCCAGATGGTCTTCTATTGCACGACCGCGGACTGCCTGCGCGCCTTCATCCTGCGCTACTTCGGCGAAGAGGCGCCCGCGTACTGCGGGAACTGCGGTAACTGCCTCGCGGACCACGAGGAGGTCGACGCCACGGTCGACGCCCTCAAGGTCCTGAGCTGCGTCGCGCGCCTGCGCCGCGAGTTCGGCCGGGAAGTGGGCGCCTCAACCATCGTCGACGTGCTGCGCGGCTCGCGCGCCCAGCGCGTGCTCAGCCGCGGCTACGACCGCATCAAGACCTACGGCGCCGCGGCGGACGTCCCCGTGACGCGCCTTCGCCAGGTCATCGACGAGCTCGTGTACCGCGGGCTCCTCGCGCGCTCGTCCGGAGACTACCCCACGGTCGCGCTCACGCAGGAGGGGGTCGACTTCATGCGGTCGCGCAGCCTCGACGGCGCGCCTTTCGTGCTCAAGGTCGCGCAGGGCAAGAAGCCCCGGCGCGAGCGGGCGACGGAAGGCGGCCACGTCTTCGGCTCGTCCGGGACCGAGGGCGCCAAGCGGCCGCAGGCAAAGGCGGCGCAGGACCTCGATGAAGCCGGGCAAGAGCTCTACCGGCGGCTTTGCGAGCTGCGAAGCGAGCTTGCGCGCGAGCAGCAGGTGCCGGCGTACTTCATCTTCAGCAACGCGACGCTTGCGGACATGTGCGCCAAGCGCCCCCGCGACCTCGAGGGTTTCCTGGCAGTCTCGGGCGTGGGGGCCAAGAAGGCCGAGGCCTACGGCGAGAAGTTCCTCTCTGCGATCAACGGCTAGCCGGGTCGCGAGAGCGACAGACGACCGGCGCTTGCCGCGTGTCGCTTGCCGCGCGCAGGCGTGCCGTCGGCGCTAGCGCTTGGTGCGGATCTTCTTGCCCGAGGCGTCCCGGCCGCGGCCGGGACCGTGCTTCTTGCTCCCCGGCGCGGCAGGGCGGGCCGACCGGCCCTCGGAAGGCGCGGGGGCCTTCCGTACGCTGTAGCCAAAGGTGCCCAGCTCACGGCCCAAATCGAAGTACTGTCCGTGGCTGTAGGCCGTGAGATGCGCGCGCTCCAGGTCGAGCTTGCCCCGCTCGTCCAGCAGCGACTCGTCCACCTGCACGGCCTCGACGGTCGCGAGGAACATGTGGTGGCTCCCCAGCTCCTCGACCTTGGCGACCTTGCACTCGATGTTCACGGGGGACTCGGCGATGACCGGGGCAAGCTCGAGCTTGGACGCCGCCGCGCGCGTGAGCCCGCACTCCGCCCACTTGTCGTAGTCGCGGCCCGAGCGCGCGCCGCACCAGTCGCAGGCACGCTGGAGCCTGCGCGTCGTGAGGTTCACGACGAACTCGCCGGACTCGCGGATGATGGGGTAGCTCGCGCGCTCGGGCCGCACGGAGATGTAGAGCATCGGGGGGTTCGTGCAGACGGTGCCCGTCCAGGCGACCGTAATGATGTCGCTCTCCCCTTGCGCGTTTGCGCAGCTCACCATTACCGCCGGCAGCGGATAGAGCATGTTGCCGCCACGCCACAACTGCTTGCCCATTGAGCCTCCCGTTCGCCCTGGCGTCGATTTCCCGCCTCATATTCTGACGCACGGGCAGGCTCCTTTTGAGCGCACTCAGGAAACTATTTTTGAACTTCATTCAGAAATATTTGACATCGTCCCACAATCTCTGAAAATTGGGGACGGATACCAAATTAACTTGGGGTCCGACCCCAAATTGAACCGGAAGGAGAGCGATGCAGAAACAGCATCTGAACCAGGCCATCGCGGGCATCACCGCAGTCTCGCTCCTCGTGGCGCAAGTGCCCACCGCGGCGCTCGCGGAGGCGCTGGACGAGCAGGGGCAGGCACCCGTCGAGCAGACCCAAGCGACCGAGCCCGCAGAGAGCCCCGCGGCAGACGACTCGCAGCAAGAGTCCTCGGGCCAGGGCGCCGCCACGCAGAAGGACGCCCCCGCCCAGAAGGACACCGAGAAGAGCGACGACGGCACAGACGAGGCCGCCGACACCGACACCCCCGAGGCGCCCGCCGACGGCGAGCCCGCCGCGCCCACGCAGGTCGTCACCTCGACCACGGACAAAGTCGCCGACGGGCAGGCGGCGGACGCGGACGACGGCGTCGCGGTCTACGCGAGCCAGACCCTGAGCTTCCACGGCAACGACCTCACGAAGAAGGACGTCTATTCCTTCGTGAGCGAGAACTTTGGCCAGAAAGGCGTTTACCGCATCAAGGGGCCGGGGACCAGCGGCTCCTGGCAGGACATATCGTCCTGGAACCTCATCGGCCCCTCCGACCCCGCCGTCCTCGCGCCCGGCAGCTACGAGGTGCAGTACCGTTCTTGGACCAACTGGAAATCCTGCGGCACGCTCGCCCTTGAGCGCTACTGGAACGCGACCGCGTCCGTCTCGGGCTGCCCGACCGGCGCAGTGGTCGTCAACGGCTGCGAGCTCGCGAACGGCGGCTCCGCGCGCATCACGGAGGGCGCCGCAGCCAGCTTCGCCGTAAAGAAGGTCGCGGACTTCAAGGTCGCCTCCGTCAAGGTGAACGGCCAGGACGCGACGCCCGCGGCCGACGGATCCTACGCCCTGCCGAGCGACGCCGACGCCGCGATCGAGGTCGCCTACCAGGCCAGCAACTCCGCCACCCTCACCGCGCAGACCGACGGCCACGTGAAGTCGCTCACCGTCCTCGGCACATCCTTCTCCGACGGCGAGACGAAGGACGTCACCGCCAAGCTCGAGGGCACCGCGCAGGTCGTCCCCGAGGACGGCTACGCCGTGACCTCCGTCGCGCTCGTGGGCGCCGACGGCGCCGAGACCCCCTTGACCTTGGGCTTCTCGAACCACGAGGCGACGGCGACCCTCCCCGCCCTCGCAAAGGACGCCTCCTACACCCTCAAGGTGACCACGGCCAAGGCCGGACTCAAGGGCATCGACGGCGCCAAGGTCGCGGTCGCGGGCCGCGCCGACCGCGCGTCCTACAAGGACATCGTCTTCAACGCCGCCTTCGACGCGCAGGGCAGCGTCCCCGCCGGTCTCACCGCGGACGATGTGGCCATCCAGTACAACGCGGGCGGCACCGCTGGCTGGAAGGACCTGGACTACGAGCCCGGCACCTGGGACAAGTTCCTCGGCGCGCACGCCTTTGGCGAGAAGGGCGTCGGCGCCACCGAGAAGATCCGCATCTCCTACGCCGGCGACGACCAGTACCCCGGCTCCTCGATCGACCTCTCGGTCACCGTCGACGACGCCCGCCCCACGACGCGCCTCTCGATGAACTCCTCGACGACCGTCCAGTACGACGCCGATGAGGCGGCCATGCGCCGGAAAGTCCTCGACCAGCTCGCCGTGTCCGTCATCGACGACTCGACCGGCAAGCCCGTGAGCGGCCTCACCGCCGACGACTTCGAGCTCTCCGGCCTCGAGCACGCGGCCGGCGACTACACCGTGACCGTCAAGTTCAAGGGCACCTCCGGCGAGCACGGCTACCGGCCCAGCGAGGCCACCGCGGCCGTCACCGTCGCCAAGGCCCCCGCGAGCGTCAAGGTGAGCAACGCGAGCATCACCTACGGCGAGACCGTCTCGGTCGACCAGCTCGTCTCCTCCACCCCGGGCAACGCGGAGACCGAGCCCATCGTGGTCATCGCCGGCGTCGACGGCGACGCGCGCGGGTTCCTCTCGGTCGACCTGAGCAACATCGGCAACGGCACGGTCCAGAGCCTCATCAACGGCGCCTTCCACCTGGACCAAGGCGTGACGCTCGACGGCCTCGTCGACATCGTGAGCAACGACTCGGCCATGGCGGCGCTCAAGTTCGCGCTCAAGATGGCGGGCGTCGGCAACGCCGACGAGATCGTGAGCGACCTCAGGACCGTCCTCACCCAGCTCCAGTCCCTGGGCCTGGGCAGCTCCGTCGTCGCGCTCGGCGCCACTCCGAGAAACGCGGGCGTCTACGCCGTGGGCGCCGTCTCCACGAGCGGCAACTACGAGACGTCCTACGACCTCGGCTACCTCACGATCGCCCCGCAGGCGGCGAACATCGAGCTGCGCTGGAACGCCGAGCTCCCGCAGGGCAACATGAGCTACGAGCAGGCGCAGGGATTCGACTTCGGCGCGGGCGCCTACGGTAGCGACGGCGCGGTGGCCGCGAACGTCAAGCTCCTCTTCGCGGGCGTGACCGCCTCCGGCAAGGCCTACCTCAGCCAAGAGGCGCCCACCGAGCCCGGCGCCTACACCGAGACCGCCTCGATCCTGGGCGGGAACTACTTCGCCGCGCCGGCCGTGCGCAGCTTCGTCATCGGCCGCGCGCAGACGGCCGTCCAGCTCGCGGACGCCCGCTTCGAGTACGACGGCGCGCCCCAGGGCCAGCAGGCGACCGTGACCGACGAGGCCGGCAACGCGCTCGACGGCGCCGAGGTCGTCTACACCTACGCGGGCGTGACCGCCTCCGGCAAGGTCTACGCCAAGGCGAACCAGGCCCCGACCGAGGCGGGCACCTACCGCGTGTGGGCCGTCTACGCGGGCACGGGCCTCTACGGCTCGAGCAGCGCCAGCGCGCTTCTTGCCATCGGGCCGCGCGAGGTCGAGGCGACCGTCGCCGACGCCCAGAAGATCTCTGGCCAGACGGACCCCGCCTTTACCTGCGGCGACGTCGTCGATAAGGGCCAGAGCGAGTGGCGCGGCGCCGTGAGCGTCGCCGAGGCCGTGGGCGCGAGCATCTCGCTCACCCGCGCGGCCGGCGAGGAGCCCGGCCAGTACCAGATCACAGGCACCGCTTCGCGCGTGAGCAAGAACTTCTCGCTCACGGTCAACCCCGGCACGCTCACGATCGACCCGAGCCTCACGATGGCCGAGCCCGACGGCCACGGCACCGCGAAGTCCTACGGGGACGGCGGTGCGGCCGGCACGCGCGTCCGCATCGTCGCCGAGCCCGAGAGCGACTCCTACGTCTTCACCGGCTGGACGGTGACCTCGGGCGATGCGACCGTCGAGGACCCCACGAGCGCCGACACCTACGTCGAGATGGGCACGGAGAACTCCACGGTGACCGCGCACTTCGCCCTCAAGTGGACCCCGGTCGACCCCGACACGACCAAGTACAAGGTGAGCGTCGAGGCCACCGAGGGCGGTCAGGCGACGAGCGACCCGCACGGCGCGAAGGCCGGCCAGACGGTGAAGGTTTCCGCCACGGCCGACGACGGCTATGACTTCAAGGGCTGGGAGGTCGTGAGCGGCGACGTCGAGCTCGCCGACGCCTCCTCGGCGCAGACGAGCTTCACGATGGGTCGGCAGCCCGTGCTGCTCCGCGCCGTCTTTGAGCGCAAGCCGGGTGCCGAGAAGATCGGCGTGAAGGTCCTCGCGGGCACCGGCGGCACGGTCTCCTACGACCCGTCGTCCGCGGCAAGCGGCGAGACCGTGACCATTGCGGCCACGCCGGGCGACGGCTACGAGTTCGACTACTGGGAGGTCCTCGCCGGCGACGTCGTCCTGGCCGACGCGCGCTCACAGACGACGACCTTCGCGATGGGCACTGAGCAGCCGACCATCAAGGCGCACTTCAAGGCCAAGAAGGCCACGGCCTTCCTCACGGGCAACGCTGAGGCAAAGGACGGCGCCCAAGCCGCCGAGAAGAACGGCGTCGCCAAACAGGGCGACCTCGCCCAGACGGGCGACCAGTCCGTGAACGTCCTGTCCATCGCCGTTGCCGGCGTCGCGGTCGTCGCGGTCGCGGCAGTCTGCACGGCGATCTGGAAGCGCCGCCGAAAGTAGGCGCTCCAGGGGCAGGAAACAAGGCCGGGAAACGAAAACGCTCCGCAGCTCAAACGGGCTGCGGAGCGTTTCTTTAATTTGGGGTCGGACCCCAAATTAAATTGGGGTCCGACCCCAAATTGAGGGTTACTTAGTAGCGACGGCCACCGCGGTCGTTGCGGTCGTAGCCGCCGCGCCCGCCGCGGTTGTCGCGGCCACCAAAGCCACCACGGCCGCCACGGTCGCCGCCACGGTTGTCACGGCCACCGTAGCTGCCACGGCCACCGCGGTCGTTGCGGTCGTAGCCGCCGCGACCACCGCGATCGCCGCCAAAGCCGCCGCGACCACCGCGGTCGCCGCCAAAGCTACGGCCACCGCGATCGCCACCGAAGCTGCGGCC
>ERZ808246.193-NODE-193-length-53045-cov-3.845443_pt1 | contig 53045 bp, 37 predicted proteins | sample MGYA00521083_ERZ808246 | MGnify/ENA primary metagenome ERZ808246 (study PRJEB31516, sample SAMN03275577) | gut metagenome | biome: mammalia-associated habitat; material: feces | host: Papio cynocephalus | place: Kenya | collected 2012-07-07 ... | reverse complement strand
ATGTCGATATCTCTCCAAACGTTCATGGAGTCGATTAAGGTTCCATCTAAGTCAAAAATAGCCCCTTTGACATTTTTAAAACGCTTTAGAAATTCATCCATAAATCAACATTAAAATAATAAAACAAAAAGAAAACGCACCCAAATGTTATTTTAGATGCGCTTGTTTAAAAGCAATAATTTATTGCCTTGGTAATGGTGGCGGAGGTGGCAAACTGCCAGCATCATAGCTAGGACTGACTTCACCACTGCTTAAATTGATCGATAGCCTATATTTAGCTAAGAAGACACTAACTACTAATGTCAACGAGCCGTTGTAATTAGTAATGACCATAGAATCTAGTCCATAGCTAATTCCATCGACAGTCAAAGCATAACCGCTAATTTCACCCTTTGTAAAAGAGAAAGTTTTATTATCGACTGTATAGTTACCGACAAACTTATCAAAATCTAAATAGTCTAATTTCTTTGTTAGTTCAACACTCGAATCACCATTTTTATAAGTAACATTCCCATCCTCTTTAAAAGTAAATGTACCTTGGCTTGTGGTTACTACTTTAGAATCACCCTCCTTTGTTCTAGAAAGAATAGGCAAATCGGTTCCATTTAGATAAATCTTATTGTTTTGGACATATAAGACATTGGTTAGATCGGTATCGGCATAAGTACCCCATGTATTTAAAATATCTTGTTCATAATAATTTAAACTAGCAATGGTTACATATCCATTATGGAAGTAAATAAATATGGAAGTATCCTTATTAAAATTAAACGCCAGCATGGCTTTGTTATCGCTATTTGGCTGAGTTAAGATGGAATAATCATATTCGACATCCTTAATTAAACCGGTTTTATCTTGGTTAACCGTATCTAAATATAAATGCCCATCGGAAGTGAATGTAATATTTTCGATTCCATATTTCCCATATAAAGAATAAGTACCGGCTAGCTCGGCAAATAATGATTTTCTAATATAGAAAGTATCATCTGTATAGAACGTGCCGTTAAGGTTGTTCTTATAAGTTTGCCCATTACTAGAAATAGCAAATAAATAAGTTCCGGTTCCCACTTGATAGAATGGATCGAATTCATAGGAATCTTCCTTATCTCCTATTGTTAAAGAGGAAGTAGATAAAGTGAAATTATCCCTACCATTAGAAGAATAGTCTCCATAAACTTTATCTAAAATCTTTTTGCTATAAAGCTTAATTTCTTCTTCTCCATTATTTAACGAATAATAGCCAATATCAGATTGAACCAAGCTTAAGGCATAAGGAGTAGATTCTAAATTGCCCACTAAGCTAGGATATTTATCTCCATGCCAGTAAGAGAAAGCAAACTTACCAGTTTTTTCGTCAATTTTAAAAGATAAATCGGAACCAACGGTTAAATTAAATTGGTTCTTTTTGTCGTGGGCAACGAATTCATCAACGAACAAAGATAAATACAAAGACTCATTTATGTAGTAAGAAATATTGCCGTCAATAGAAACTAATATTGATGATTCATTTTCATCATTGTCTGGTGCAACAATATAATTTTTATTATTGTATGAAAAAGAAAGAGCCTTTCTTTTGTTATAAATTATATAATTTGGATTTATTGCTACTTCATTGACGCTCAATTTTAAATTATTTTCATCGTCAACAGTAATTTTTATTACTTCCCCATCTTTAGAATATTCGCCTTTCAAATTCGAAACCGTATCGACCGGATATAAATTGGTTTCATTGTCATTACTTACTTTAATATAATGGCTTCCGATTCTAAAAGATAAGGTTGAAGAGGATGAGGTAGCATCTACTCTCATTCCTTCTTCATCAATTTTAGTTACATAAGTGCCGGTAAAATCACCAAATGTTAACGTTTTATTATCAGGATCCATTGATAAGGCAATTGAGTTAGTTCCATCAAAGACATTAAATCCGTTTAAGGCTCCGGGGTCTAGATAATTGGAAACACTATTATATTGACTTTCAAATAACCTTATTGTTTGATCTCCGCTATCATCTTCGATTACGTCAATTCTTTCTTCCCCATATCCATAGTTGTCAGAATCCGTTAATTCTAGAGTCGTAACAATTGTAGGTTGGAAAACATTGGAATTATCTTCCCTTAACCTGGATACATATGACCAATTTTGTTCATAACTCCAAATTCCATCATATCCGGAAACTCTAGCAGCCAAGTAAACATTTCTTTCATAATCAAACTCGCCGTCTAAAACCGTATAGATATTATAGGAACTTGAATCTCCATAGGCAGAATATGACCCGGCATACTTAGAAACATTTGGTTGGAATGTACCTAAAGTAGCGAAGGCATCTCCATTAATTTTATCTAAATGCAAAAAACCATCGCCATATAAATCAACATAAGCCCTATAAGAATTTCCCACATTAAAAGAAGAATCGAAATTAACCGAAATTACCTCTTTCTTTTTGCTTGGGTCGGTAGAAACATCTACTTTTCCTAAGGAAGTCGGAATTAATGTCAATTCTACTTTTCCTTCAATTTGGATGGACTTCTCATCAAGAGTAAGCTTGCCCAATTTTCCATTATAAGTCCCTAGTAAATAAGAGAAGTCATCTTTATTTAATGTCGGAGGAAGAATTGATTCCTCGGATGAAGTCTGGCTAGAGGAAGTTTCTTCGCTTTCACTAGTAGAAGAGGAAGAAACGTCATTTCCACAAGAAAATAGCAAAGAGGAAAGTCCAGCCAAAGATAGAAAGAAATACAATTTTTTTGATTTCATTATAGAAACTCCTTTCTGTAACCAATTTTAGGGTATTTTATGTAGAAAAAATGTCAAGATTTAAAAAAACATGGTCATTATTGATATTTTTAAAGCAAAAAAAAGAAAACTTTAGCGGCGTTTAGTTATAATTAACGTCTTTTTTTCTTAATGGCAAAGAATGAGACGCCAAAAATTATTGAAAGCAAAGAAGCAATAACAAGAATTAAAAGGGCTTGTTTATTGAATTGGTTTGCTTTCAAAGCAACATTGCTTTCTCCATTAAAATTCCCTTCAGGAAGTTCTAAAACCAGTTTAGTTTCTCCTTCTTTAAGAGATTTATTGTATTGATCAACCATCATTTTTAATTTTTCTAAAGCGGTGACTATATAACCATTATCATCGAAAAGTTCATTAAATGAATTATCCAATTTGGCTTCCTCTAGCAAAAGATTGTATTCATTTATTAAAGCTGCCACTTCTTTCCTTTTATCTGCAAAGCCAGGATAACAAGATCCTACAAACGTTTTTAAATAGGAAATAAAAGAAACGGCCTGTTCATTTCCATTCCATTCATAACCGCTTTTCCCTTCAATAGAAATGGTAATATCTTTAAAGAATACGGCCCCAGAAGTTACTTTATAAGAAATTTCAATAACCCCGGAAGATAAACCGTTAAAACAATATTCAGCCATAGTAGTTTTTAATGGAATAGAAGATAAGTTATCACTAGTAAAACTAACATCGCCCACCTTAATAGAAATAGAAGCATTTCCAGAAGAGGTAACCCTTCCATTAATTTTAATTTGATTTACGTTAGAAAATGTTTCTTTAGAAATAATCTTTGCATAAGTGGCAGGGGTTTTCTTTGTACCCATTTGAAAAGATCTATCATTTCCATCATATCCAAAATAAGAAGCATCCGTATCGATGACCCAATTAGTGGCCTCTCCTTGTGAAGAAGACAAGGAAATGGAATCACCGTTTTTCTTAAAATAATTGTCCTTGCTAATTCCGGTAAAAGAAGTAATTGAACTAGGCGAGGTTATTTCTTTCCTTATGGCGTTTTCATTTGTTACAAAAATGTTAAAAGAAGAACTAACCGTAACCCCATTCTCCATATAAGTTGCTTCCACCTTTTTATAACCAATGGACTTAGCATCGCCAATAAGTTCATATTTAACGTTACTAACTTCTTTTTGACTGCCATTTTCATAAATAACCATGGCTTTTATATTCGAAGTATCTAATTCGCCATAAAAAGGCATCTTGGTGGGCGTATTTTCTAAAGATAAGGAAGCTATTTTTGGTCTTGAATCATTAACAACTACTGTTGCATATCCTTCTATGCCGCCTTTTTCGGTTAAAAAACCAACTTGAGTAGTTCCTTTTCCATTTGCTGTTACCAAACCTGTATTTTCATCTACTGTGGCAACATTGTCATCGTTAGAAATCCATAATCCTGTTTTATATTCTTCGCTAGCATTAGAAGGTAAAAAAGAAGCACTAAGTTGAACTGTATCCGCCTTCCCGCTTGAATCGATATTTAAATTTACGTTTGAAGGGGAAATGTTAACTTGCGTAACGGGAACTCCGTCATCTAAAAAATCGCTAACATTTACTCTTCCATACCCATATTTATAATCCCAACCGGTTGTTCCTAAATCGATGCAAGATTCATATAAGGCATTTATTACTTCACTTCTAGTCTTGCTAGGATACTTTCCTCTATATAAAGCAATGGCCCCCGCAGTCAAAGGAGAAGAAAAGGAAGTTCCTTGGGTCTCGCGATAATAACTATCGGCAATAGAAGAGCTAGAGGAAGTCCTAGCCGCCTTTTGAGGAACGTTAGCCGTATATACATATCCAGGAGCCATGACATCGACATTATTATTGCCACTAGCTTTATCGCTAGTTTTATTGAAATTGGAGAAGTCAGAGGCAACAGTCCCAGAAGCCCTTTCTAAAGCACCTACTCCAACAACCCCCTCATTACAAGCTGGATAAGAATAATGATTTGTTTTTTCATTCCCGGCAGAAGCAACGACAACGACGTCTTTGCTATTGGCATAAGAAATCGCGGAACTTAAAGCAGTTTTTGTTGATACTTTTCCAGTTCGCTTATCTCCATAACCATCGGTAAAATCCTCTGCATATGCTCCTAATGACATATTGATAACTTTTGCTCCGTTATCGCTAGCATACCTAATGGCTTTATCTAGCGAGGTAAAATAAAAATCCATCTTGATAAACAATAGATTTACTTTAGGGGCAATCCCGTATCCGCCAACCCCATTGACGCTAGCACCTATGCAAGCTGCACTTGCAGTTCCATGGGAATAATATTCATCATATTCAGAATCATAAATATCGTCATCATAAACGTATTTGATCCCGACTTGAGTTTTTACCGAGGAAGAATAATAACCTTTACTTGTGTCGTAAATATAGCAACTTCTTGGATCGATAATAGAGTAAGAGGCTATATTGGCTTCGTTTAATTTAACTCCTTTTGCCTCTTCTTTTAAAAAGTCTTCATGATAAATATCTAATCCAGAGTCGATAACGGCAACGGTAACAGGTTCATTATTTAACGTTTCTCCCCTATTCTCGTACCAAACGGAACTAGTTTCCGCACTAATTCCACCTAAACCCATATATTTAAAATTCAAAGGAAAGACACTAGAGTTCTTTGGCTCATTTTTTATATCGTCAGTAGAATATCTATAAGTTGTAGGACTTGCTTTTAATCCACCCCAATTCACTTCGTTAGATTCTTTTTTATTACATAGAGAAAAGGAAGAAAGCAAAGACAAAGCAAAAGAAGAAGAAAAAAGTATATTTAATAATCTATTCATGGCTTTATATCCTTGAAACCCCACATGGATATTTTATTAATTTATCGAGCTATTTAAAAGAAAAAAAGGCCGTAACGAGGATAATCACGGCCCTTTAGGAAAAGATTAAATCTTATTTATTTCTTTTTCTTCTAAATAAGAAAAAGCTAATCAAGGTAATTGAAACGACCCCTACAGCCCCAAAAGATAGAATAAGAACATTATTGTTGGAACTATTTTGTTTAAATAACGACATGTTAGCGTTAATAGAAATGCCACGACCTATAAAATCTGGAATGGTATCTATGCTATAAGTCCTAACAATATATTCATACCTTTCGATGGCTTCCATAAAAGCTTCATCAACGTTAGTCGAAGAAAGTTTTTCTTGTTCTTCTATTGGCAGATTTTCGAAAGAGGCTTTTGAAACTCTCCAAATAGATGAAAGCTGATTTGGTTTTTGGCCATTCGGATCGCAAGTGCCGCTAGTTGCATCCAAGAATTCATTTTTCCATTCTTCTGCGGTTGTGGCAGTTATTTTCTTATATAGTTGAATTTGCTTATCGCTATTTTTACCTAGACCCGTCGATAAAATAAATCTAAATCTAGACTTGGCATCCTCTTTATATTTGCAATATTTAAGCTGGTAATAATTGCCATTGCTTTCTACATTAGTAGTTATTTTTGTGCTAGGATTGCTAGAATCGTATCTAAGGTTTAGTTCAACGCCCGTATCATCAAAAGAAACCTCGGGATGCTTTTCGTTTGAATCAAAAGCCAAATATTTCCCATTATTTGTTCCGCCAACCGCTTTAAACAAATACCCTTCCGTGCTTTTTTCAATATTAAAATTAGCAATCCCGGTACTGTCTTCTACAATAGAATCATTAATTGCTAAAGTAATAAAATTCCCATTGCCAACATTTCCATTCCACAAACGAACGTTTCCACTATCTTCAAGCCCAATCGTATATTCGCCAGAATAATTTGAAGTTGTATAGGCAACTTTCACGTACTTACAGATAGGGGAAGCTTCACCTTCTGCACTAACGTTATTTGCAGTTTTGGAGAAACTAGCAACGGTTGTACCTGCTAAAACTATCAAAGGCAAGGCAAATAAAGACAATTTGTTAAAAATTTTCATTTTGAATATTCTTCCTAATTAAAACCAAAATAAATTTAATTAGTTGGAAGAAGAGAAAAAATAGTAAATATTTTATAACAAATATTGCAAACTAATGTAAAAAATAGCAACCAATGGTTTTCGAATAGGAGTTGCCTAATATATCGACGAATTTATTGCTTATTGGATAAGCGTAGGCCTTATAATTTTTATTTCGGATTGGGGCGAATTTTTTTACTGCTTGATCATATCCGCTTAAATCGGAATAATCGTTATTTACAAAATTCGGATCAGATTCTTTTATTAAGGGGTGAGAATCAATGTCAGGGATAAGCTTATTTAAAGAAGGATCTTTATATTCTCCGTTTGAATCAAAAACTGCATTGCAATAAAAGCTAACTTCTTTTAAAGAAGAACGAATACTAGTTTTTGCGTTCTTGCTCCTACAATAAAAGATATTATTAAAAATATTTGATTGCCCATTAGCATTTTCACTAGCTTCGAATAAAACCAACCCTTTTTCCAAGCCTAAACCTGATCCGACTCCGCTTATGATGGTGTTGTTATAGATATCTATTTTATTGAAAGCATAATTTAGGCAAATAATCCCCCTGTTACCCATATCGCTTATGGACAAATTAAACCTAACGGTCACATTGTCGTTTTTATTCGTGCAATTTATAAACAATCCGAAAGCATTCTCATGGCTATAGTTATATTGCCAAATGGTATCGACTGAATATAAATCAGCATCAAGCATCGCACCGTCTTTTGTCGAGGTGTTATTACCGTTTTTATAACCCTCGTTATATTGAATAATGGTATTTTTAACCCTAGCCGTTACGATTGAATTACCCCCATCAACACATTTAATGGAAGTATCATAGACAACATTCCGTTCCACTACACCGCCAAATAGATTTCTTAAGAAAATTGCATTTTTAGCGACCCCATGTATCAAATTAGAGGCTACAACTACATTTTTAAAAGAAGTTTTTTCAAAATCAGAATGATATGGATTAGATTCTGCTCCATCATATTTTTGATTTGTTCTAGAAGCAATACCAACATTCCCGACATTAAATATTTCGTTATCGATAATATTTAAGCCATCTATAGAAGAACCGGCTTCGCCTTCTACAAAAATTCCCCCAGTCCTTTTCATTTTAGAATCAGAAATTGAAGTAGAAGTATTTGAATACCCTAAAATATTATGAATATAACAATTAGAGATAGTAACATTGCTTACTTTGCTATCTTTAAGAACATGAATATAAATACCACGTCTATCGTTTTCACTCTTATTTTCTTTATTATAAATTTCTAAATTTGAGATTTTGATATTCGAACAATTTTCTAAACTCAAAACATTAGAAGCTGAGCTATCTCCGATTAACCTAGGCTTATCGCCTTCACCAAAAGAAGTAATACGAACTACTTCATTTTGATTAATGTTTTTTAAAATAAGTCCATTTTTAAAAACAAACTCACTACCCGATTCTATATAAATATTATTTCCTTTTTCTTTTATTAATTTTTCATCAATTAAGTTTAAATCATTATAAGGATTAGACTTAGTACCGTCCCCTTTTTCTTTTCCCTTCGAAGAAAAGAAAATCCCATTTAATGAAATATTTAAATAATTTTTAAAATAAGAGATAGAATCGGCAATAGAATAATTTTTATTTCCCTTTTTATAATCAAGATTTAGATTAAAAATATCCAAATCATCTTCATTCAAAGCATTGTAATCAATATAAAATTCCTCTAATTCGTCTTTTCTTTCCCCCTTTAAAAATATAGAAAAAGTAGGATCTTCTTTTCTAAAAGATTTCCATCTTGACGCTAGTTCAATAGCCTTAGAAGAAAAAGAATAATTTATATCTAAATATGGCCTAAAATTTTTATCGCCATAATTAGATGAATAAAAACTTGCCATAACATTATTTGAATCGGCAATTTCTAAATTTATATTGTCTTTTTGCAAGGTTAAATTAGAAAAAAGTAACGAATTAAAATGAACAGAATCTACTTCTTTTTTAATTATTTTAACATTAGAGGAAGAGTAGAAAATCTCATTGTCTTTGCTCCAAAGAAAATAAGAAGATTTATTATTCCAATTGATACCATCTTCTATATCCCAATTAGCATAGCCATATCTAATCGTTGGGGAAAAAGAAGAAAAAGAAATAGAATCTTTTTCAAAACTAAGGACTAAAGAAATATCATTAATCCTATTTAAATAATAAGGACTTAAATTGAATTTCAATAAAGACCTGTAGTTATTTTTATTTCCATAAACATTAAAATTTTCTTTATTAAAACTATCTAAAGGAGAATAAGAACTAACGTAAGTGGAATTCAAAGAATAACATTTAATAACCCTAGAAGTAATAAGAGGGCCTTCGTCAATGATGATGTCATCGTCAATAGAAGAATCTAACGAGGAATCAAAAGAAGTATCTAAAGATGAAGAACTTTCTTGTCCACAACTACAAAGCAAAAAAGAGCCTAAAGGCAAAAAGAACAATGTTATTAAAAAAATATTTCTTTTCATGTTAATTCCATGAAGTCTTTTTTATAACAAAATGGTAGCCAATATTGACTAAGGCTTTTTTTAAAATAGGTAAAAGAAGCGAATACATAAAGTAACAGAAATTCCTATGAATTAAAGAATAGAAAGAAGGATTTTCTTTTTTAAATTCACGCAAAACGGCTTTATATTCTTTATATTTTCCTTTTCTTTTCCCGAGCAAGCAATAATATTGAGTTAGCCATAATATAGTAAAATAAGCTCGGATCATTTCTTTATAATGAGGCTTGTTAAGCTTTAATAAGTCTTCTTTTGTATAGTATAAGCTAGCTTCTTCAAAGACCCTTAATTGATGATCATATTTTAAATCAACTTGCTCAAAAGAAACGGATTGATCGTTCCTACCTACATAATATCTATATAAATTCAAATCGAGATAACAAATGGTATTTACATAATAAAGAGGCTTATAAACATAAAGGTTATCAACATAAAAAGTATGCAAGGGCAAAGATAATTTAGATTGCTTTAAAATATCAAGTTTATAAACAAACATATGCATCATCAAAAAATCTTTGACATTAAATGGCTTAATGTCTTTCCAAGAAAGAACTTCACCCACTTTAAAATACTTTTTTAACGACCACACGTCTTGCTTATTTTTAGAAATGTTTTCATAAACAAAATTAGTCAAATATAAATCCGGCGACTTCTTATTCTCTATATCAGCTTTAATTCTTTCTAATAAAGATAATAAAGCATCTTTGTCTAGCCAATCATCGGCATCCACGCATTTAAAGTACAAACCATTAGCAACTTTAATGGCCTCATTAATCGTTGAACCATGCCCACCATTTTCTTTATCTATGACAATAACGTTGCTATTTTCTTTTTCATAATTCTTAGCAATTTCTAAAGTATTATCCTTAGAACCATCGTTAACGATAATGATTTCAACCTCGTCTCCTCCAACTAATAAAGAAGGGATTACTTTATCGAGGTATTTGCTAGCATTATAGGAAGGAACGACAAACGATATTAGTTTCATAATTCTTTATTACTTCTTTTCTTTAAGGGACTGATTTTTTCTAGTACCAATAAAATAATAAGCGATGTAACAGAAATTGAAACTAAAACAATTAAAGAAATCTCTCCAGCTTTTATACCGCTTTGCCAAGAAGGGGTAATTATTTCAATTTTCATCGCGCTAGAAGTAAAGTTTAAAACGTTGCTTCTAGATATTGTATATAGAACTCTATGGGCGCTTTCTCTCATAGCCCAAGCAAATTCTCCATACCCTTCTCGATATTGATTTAAGTCTGCTGAAATGCCATCTTTTGTCTCGCTAACATTAGCACCAGCCCCCGTAGTTCCATCAGGCAAATCGCTACCAGCCAATATTCCATTCGCAGGAGACATATAGTTTTGGAAGAAATCAGAAATAATGTATCCGTTCATGCCGAACTCAGCACGCAAAACAGTATTTGTAAATCCTTGCGCACCAGACCAAACTGCTCCAAGTCTATTTAATCCAGTCATGATGCCAAGCATACCAAGCTCGTCACCGGTATCAATGCAAATTTGAATCGGCTTTAGATACAGTTCGCGAATTGTCTGCTCATTTGACCAAGAACAAATTCCATACCTATAACTTTCTTGTTCATTTAAAACGGCATGTTTTAAGATAACAAAAACACCTTTTGATTGAATGCCTTTGCTTTCATAGCCAGAAGAAATTCCAGTTAAATATGGATCTTCGGAATAATATTCAAAAGCACGTCCATTATATGCGCCCCTATGCAAATTAACTCCTAGACCGTAAATTCCATTATAGCCAGCCCAGGAGCATTCTTCCCCAAGCTGTTCTCCTAAAGCTTCAATTAAAGACTTGTTAAAAGTGGCGGCAACTATACCATTACAAGGAAATATCGAAGGATATTCACCAATTCCCGATTGGTAATAAGAAGCCCAACCTTCGAATGTAGAACCACTAGAATTACTTCCATAAGCTTGTACTGGACCAATCGCACCATTTTGTTGAAATGTTTTGCTGGCTACGGCAGAAGGAACGGTTTGAGTAGCCCTTAACCCATCTTTTAATAAGTTAACGGTTTCCTCAAAGCTCATTTGATCGAGCAATTTATCCCATAACGGATCATTATATGGCCTTAAATTTCCTTCTTCATCGTTTCTTAAATCCAATAGCTTTAAATCATTAGAAGCCCCATAGGTAGGATAAGGAATGTTATCTTTTCTTAATTGATATGTTTTTTGATCATTGGCCAGTTTGCTAGAAGCACTTAAAGAAATCGTTTTAAAAGAAGTCGATTCAAAATCATTTCTAGACATATATGGCTGATTTCTTTCTTCAGATTCGAAACCGCTGTATTTTTGGAAATCAACCTTGTCAAATTGATTTGTTATAAAAGCTACTCCGAAATTAATATCATCCCCACTATAACGTTCTTTAGAATTCTCTAAAGCATTATCGATAAAAGAATTCGAATAATATTTAGAATCAGAAAAATCAATATATGTCGACCGGACCAAATCTACATTTCCGTTCTTATCCATTCCATCAGAAGAAGAATATCCTTTAGAAGAAAGAATATTGTTTATGGCTTCATGGGCATCACTAGCAATTGTAAAGCGATATAAATCAGAAGGGGCATTAGAACCTATAACATAAGTTTGGGCATAATTGGAATCATAGGATGCCAATTCCTTTTCCTTGACATTAATAGTTAAGGTTTGGCTTTCACCAGGCTCTAGTAGTTTAGATTTTTCAAAACCTACAAGTTCCACAGAAGGCTTTTCGACTTTATATTGGACATCATAGGAAGTATAGGGCTTTTGAATATAAAGCTCGGCCACTCCTTTCCCAGGGACAAAACCATCATTTTTAATATCAACGCTGACTGAATAAATGGTTTCGTTATCTTGAGTTAAAACATCGACATTCATATTTGAATAGGAAAATTTCGAATAGCTTAATCCATATCCAAAAGGATAAGAAACGCAATTATCGTATTTAAAAGATGTATCGCCTTTTAAAATAGAGTCTTCGTATCGAGTTTCAGTGTATCTATAGCCATTATAAATGCCTTCTTGGTAAACGGTATAACGTTGATTCTCGCCATTTCTATACTTATTCAATTCATTGGAATTCTTATAGACAATATTACCAAAATTAGCATACACGGGGTTCTTGGAATGATCGTACCAAAACGTATCGGAAAGGTGGCCAGACGGGTTAATGTCACCAACTAATATTTTTCCTAAAGATCGAGTGCCAACCGAACTAGCAGTGCCCATCCAAAGCAAAGAGTCTATTCCATAAGTTGGATCATCAACGAAATCACATTGAATTTGATTGGCTGAGTTCATCAAGACAATTATTTTTCCAATTGTTCCGTTATCCTTTAAATTCTTTAATCCTTTTAAAATACTAATTTCATTATCGGATAATCCAAGATAATCAAAGCTAGACATGGTCTTGCTTACTTCATCCACGTTTTTATTACCGGTTATAACTTCTTCTTTATTTCTAAATAAATCAATGTTTTCTCCACCCGTACGTCCTAAAACCATAATGGCCGCATCGGCTTGATTGTTTTTAGATTCTGGCATTTCTTCCCATGAGGCATCAATTGTATAATAACCTTCATAATAGCCAACTTGGTTTTGGTTACCGGAAGCATCGTTTCCCATTTTCCCTTTTTGATAGTATTTAGGATTTTCTTTATAAAAATTCCATAAATCTTCATTGATGCTTAGATTAGATTCGGCTAAACCGTCTTTTAGGCTAATAGCTTTTTTTACTGCTTTTACATTGCTTCCAGAAGAACCACCACCGGTGATAACTAAATCAACACTAGAAGCCCCATATAAAGACACACTATTGCCTTTGCTTAATGGCAAGGCATTATTCTCATTCTTTAGCAAAGTAATTCCTTCATCCATTACTTCTTCTATGATTTGTTCGCTAGACTTTCTAAGTTCATCAACACTTTTATATTTAGAATCATAGAAAATATTCTTTTCTTGAGCTCCATCATCAATGATTTTTTGAGTCGAAATGTGAAGAAAATCGTTTATTGCGGAGGCGTTAGCGAACGTAATTTCTTTTACGACTACCATAACGGCAGTAAGAGGAATCAAAACATTACTAGCAATTTTTGCTGCTTTTAAGAACTTATTTATTTTCATTGTCGATAACCTCGATTTTGTTTTGTCTTACATAAACGGATACGTTTGAAGCAATGATGGCAATTAAATATAAAACAAGGATAATAACATACATTTTATCAATGCTTTTTAAAGCAGACATAGAAATTCCTGAGAAGAATAATTCCGAAAAATACATATAAGTAGCATTGATAAAAGAAAGCATTGATAAAAGAGAAAATAACGATAAAAAAGCAGCACCTATTGTAGAAGTTGCCCTAAACAAAGATAGAAAAGCAAATAGAATCAGTCCTACATCGGCATATATAGTTGGATTTAAAGAATAATAAGTCGTCCCTTTATAATGAAATTGAAATATAAAAGAAGAAATCGAACACAAAATCGCAGCAATTAGCGATATATAAAATCCTGTTTTTTTACTAGTAATGGTTTCTTTTATATAAGTAAGGATACTTTTTAATACTTTCATTTTGTTGCCTCCTTAATTCAGATAAAGGAAATGGATATTGGATATATAAATACTTCCTTCTCCATACTTTCCAAGTTTTATAGAAAGGGCTGAGCCCGTAATGTTTAAAATAGAGGAAACTATATAAGTGTTCCCCGAGGAAACTTCCACAGTATAATCGTTATCATTATTGCCAAGAAGCTTTGTTCCACCCGTTATTTCTACACCAAGAGTCATGGTATTTGATTCAGTAGAAACAACGTTATTATTGTTATCTCTAGTTATGTCAAATGTATTGTTGCTAATTTCAAAGAAAATCGCTACACGCCCTCTATATAATGAACTAATTTCATTCTGATCTGCAAATAAATGGCGTATTTGCTGTTTGGCGTTTTTATAAGAATTTCTTTTATCTATGGCAGCCTTATCGGCTTCCATAGTAATAGTACCCTCTTTCATGGAAAGAGAAGAATAATATTTCCTATCGCCACCCCAGCCCCAACCAGGTTTAGTTGTATCTCCCTTAATTTGCTTGAACTCGCCATTTTCCATATTGGTTGAATCTAAAGAAGAAGGTCCTAAACAATAAATGGTTGCAACATCGCTAGCCCCATCGGCACTAATAACCATATCGGTAACGCCTTCTTTTAAAGCGATAATAGTATTTGTATTAGAATCGAAAGTAGCAATGGTTTCATCTTCTATTTTAATTGTTGGGGCGGAAGTAAACTCACCAAGCATTTTATAACTAACAACTACGTTTTTGCCTTGATCAAGAGAAGAGTCTATGCAAAGAATAAACTCTTTTTTATCAAAAGTGATTTCTCTTGGCAAAACTTCCAATTCGCAATAAGCGGTTCGACCATCTTCACTTGTTGCAGTAATAAAAGTGTTACCAACCGTTTTAGAAGTAATTTTGCCTTCTCCATCAATTGTAGCGATTTTATCGTCATTTATGGACCACTTGATATCGGCTTCTTCGCTGCTTAACTGAAAAGTATTGCCAATCCCAACGATTTTTGCAGTTTTATTAGAAATCTTTAGCCCTCTTTTTATAAGGGGAGTTTTAACAGAGAAAGTGAAACTTCCCTGCATATAATCACCATCGATTTCACTATTTAATAAAGTGAATGAAAGAGGATTCCCGTTAGTCAAATAAGCAATATTTTTTAATTCTGAAGATGATAAAGTATTGGTCCCATTAAATACCCTACTAGTAAATTTGCTTCCATCAGGAAAGCCAACTCTTACATAAGCTTCTTTATTTTCTTCTAGTCCTGAAACAGTGATAATTGTTTCTAAATCAAAAACATCCTTATTGCCTAGCCCATAATCATTTAATTCTTTCTTTGGGAAGTAACGTAAACTAAATTGCCTGGATGTATTTTTGTTTTTTACCTGTAAAAAAGCTTCATCATCCATGAAATAAGATTCATAGAAATCAGGCTTGTCATATTCGTCATAGTAGCAAAAGAAGGTGTCTGGATTTTTATTAACGACGTCCTTTTTTCCATATTCGACAAAGGTGAAATCATTGGGGGCATCTACAACAACTTTGCAAGTAGCGCTTTTTCCCATTGCTGATACTTCTATTTCGCACTCCCCTTTTCCTTTGGCGTAAATTAGGCCGTTATTATCAACGGTAGCTACAGAGGAATTACTCGTTTTAAAGGAATATTCTAGAGTTCTATTTATATTATTAGATACTTCAAGTTGGCGCTCTCTTTTGCCTTTGAAATCAATTTTAACTTCCGGTTCTAAAGAAATCCTTAAATCCACTACTTCAATCGTTAAAGAGGAGCTTGCTTCTAATCCGGTGGTAGTATCAATTGCCTTAACCAATACTTTGCCTTCTTGTTTAGCATTAACTCTACCACGAGTAATGGTTATGATGTCTCCTTCAATTCCCTGGTTCTCTCCAATTTTACTAATTTCGAATTTTATTTTTACTACCGAAGGGGCGTCTAGCATTTTTAAAGTGTAATTTTCGCCGGTCACCAGCAATAAATTTTTATCTTGGAAACGAAAATCCTTGGCTATTTGATTAGAATTATCAACTTGGTTTGGCGCAAAAGCTCCCGAAACACCAAGTTGGGCAAAAGAAAGCACTGCCAATCCGCCAAGAAGAGTAGATACAAAGATTGATTTAAATAACTTCATAAACTTACATTCCTCTAGTGTAGAGTTTAGTAAAGGAAAACCAAAATAATTAGCAATAAATAAAAATTGCAATGATTATTTGTAAAATAGACAATAAAAAATGAAATATAAATACAAAAACATGTTAAAAATTCTTAAAATAATATTGTAATGTTTTTTTAATTTAATTGTGGTTTTATTTATAGTAATTAAAATAAGTATATGTTTAAGTTTGCATACGGAAATATAGATTTCGCTCACAAAGTAGATGAGCCTAAGAAGCCATCCGAAGCCTATGAAAAACATTTACATTATTTTTACGAGATAGTGTTTTTTGTCAAAGGCGATGTAACTTATATTGTCGGTGAAGAATCTAGACAACTCTATAATGGGGATTTAGTGTTCATAAAGCCTGGTAGAAACCATTTTGCCGAAGTCAATAGCGAAGCAAAATATGAACGTTACGTTTTAAAATTTGACAACTCTTTTATACCACCCTTCCTTCAGGAAAAACTAAAAAACACGGATACTTTCTATACAAACGCTTCTAAATACACAAGCATTCTTAAAAGTTTAGATTCCTATATAGGAAATTATTGTGACGAAGAGATATACACTTTAATGACATCGGAATTATTAAAATTATTAGTATTCCTTGTAAACGATAAAAGTGAAACCGAAAGCGTTTATAATGAACAAATAGCCAAGATAATATATTGGATCGACGAACATATAAAAGAGCCTATAACCTTAGAAAGACTTTCCGATACCTTTAATTATTCGACTTCTCACATATGCAATGATTTTAAAAAGTATATGAAAATATCGATTATGAAATATGTAAAAACCAAAAAGCTTATTGCAGCGCATAACGATATTCTATCTGGCTTAAAGAAAAATGAAGTCGCCGAAATGTATTCATTTGAAAATTACTCAACTTTTTATCGTTTATATATCAAAACATTCCATACTTCCCCAGGCGGCAAGATAAGAAAGGGTAGCAAGCAAGCATGAGAAAAATAATCAATTTAAATAAAGACTGGTCATTTTTTTATTCAAAGGATAAATCAACTAGCAAAATTAACTTGCCACATACTTGGAACGGCTTAGATGGGCAAGACGGGGGAAATGATTATTATCGCGGATGCTGCGTTTATAAAAAAACAATAGGCAAGATAAATCTAAGCGAAAACGAAGTAGCCTATATTGAATTTAAAGGCGTCAATAGCGAGGCCAAAGTCTATTTTAACGAGGAATGTTTGATTGAACACAAAGGTGGCTACTCGACTTTTAGATGTGAAATAAGCAAATACATAAACGAAATCAACGAAATAAAAGTCGAGGTAAGCAACGCTCCTAGAGATGATGTATATCCTCAAAAAGCAGATTTCACTTTTTATGGGGGAATATATAGAGACGTCAATCTAATAATTCTAAATAAAGACCATTTTGATTTAGATTATTTTGGTGGGTCAGGAATAAAAATAACGCCAACCATAGAAAAACAAAAAGCCTATATAGAGACAATCGGATTCGCCCCAAAAGATTGTGAAATTTCTTTTTCTCTTTTCGATAAAGACAATAACCTAGTAAAGACAATTGAAAATAATAAAAAAGTTGAAATAGAGAACGCTCATCTTTGGAACGGCCTAAAAGACCCTTATCTATATAAAATCGTTGCAAATTTAATTAAAAACAATGCAATAGTCGACCAGATAGAAAAAAATATTGGTTTTAGAAGTTTTAAAGTAGATCCAAAAAAAGGCTTCTTTTTAAACGGCACACTCTATCCTTTAAGAGGGGTAAGCCGTCATCAGGATAGGCCAATTAAAGGAAACTGCTTATCGAAAGAAGATCATGAAGAAGATATTAAATTAATAAAAGAGGTTGGGGCAAATACAATTAGGTTAGCCCATTATCAACAAGATGATTATTTTTATGATCTATGTGATAAATATGGATTTGTGGTATGGGCTGAAATTCCATATATTTCGGAGCATCTAATAAAAGGGGATGCAAATGCAAATAGCCAAATGAAAGAATTAATCATTCAGCAATATCATCATCCCTCCATTTGCTTTTGGGGCATATCTAACGAGATAACCATGAAAAAAACAAATGATAAAAAGATGATGGAAGAACATAAAACCCTAGAAACGCTAGCTCATAAATTAGATCCAAATAGATTAACCACATTAGCTTGCTTTGCCATGGCTGGCCCGAATAACAAAACGGCTTTCGTAACAGACATAGTTGCTTGGAATCTATACTTGGGCTGGTACACGCCCTTCATGTTTTTAAATCATTTATGGATTTCATTCTTTCATTTCCTTCATCCAAATAGAGCCCTAGGCTATAGTGAATATGGAGCCGAGGCAATGCCAAATCTTCATTCTAAAAACGAAGGAAAAAGATTTGATAATTCAGAAGAATATCAAGCCAAATATCATGACTATATGATTAAATGTTTTGCTAAACATAATTACTTATGGGGAACATACGTTTGGAATATGTTCGATTTTGCCGCCGATGGAAGAAACCAAGGTGGCGAACCAGGTATGAATCATAAAGGTTTGGTTACATTCGATAGGAAAATAAAAAAAGATGCATTCTATGCCTATAAATGTGCATGGTCAAAAGAAAAGGTATTTCATCTTTGTGGCAAACGCTATATCAATAGACACGAAAGAAAAACTTTAGTAAAGGTATATAACAATACCTCTAGTTTCGTTGAAGTTTATCTAAACAATAAATTAATCAAAACAATACACGGGTCGCATATTTTTAAGTGCAAAATAAAATTAAAAGATGGCGTTAACCATCTTTTAGTAAAATCGAACTCCTTAGAAGAAGCCCTAGATATTAATAAAGTTAAGGAAAAGGATAAATCCTATATCGTAACTTCTGGAAACTCAATGAGTTGGGAAAAATAATTCACCTTTGAACTCTTCCAGACCCATCTCCATTCATCAAGGTTTCCACTTCAGCCTTGCTTACATGGTTGAAGTCTCCAGGTATTGTATGTTTTAAGGCGCTGGCGGCTACAGCAAATTCAACGGCTTTAGCAGCATCTTTATATTCGAGCAAGCCATGAATGACACCTGCTGCAAAAGAATCTCCCGCACCGACTCTATCGACAATCCTTACACAATATTTCTTTGATAAATGGAAATTGGTTCCATCATAAATTAAGCCACTCCAATTATTGTCACTTGCAGAGATGGATTCCCTTAAGGAAGTGGCAATGTATTTAAAGCCAAATTTTTCTTTCATTTGTTTAAATATGCTTTCATAGCCGCCAATATTTAAAGTGCCTTTGCTTACATCGGTTGATTCGGGTTTAAAGCCAAGGCATTTATCGGCATCTTCTTCATTGCCAATGCAAACATCAACATACTTCATTAACTTAGACATAACGGAAATAGCCTTTTCGCTAGTCCATAATTTCTTTCTGAAATTCAAATCGCAAGAAATAGTGCAACCAGCCTTTTTAGCAGCAATGCAAGCCAATTCTACTAAATGGGCAACATCATCATTTAAAGCCGGGGTAATCCCTGTGAAATGAAACCAATCCTTGCCTTTGAAAATCTCATCAAAGTCAAAATCTTCAACGCCAGCTTCGTAAATAGAAGAATATTTTCTATCATAAATGACATTGGAAGCGCGCATGGAAGCACCAGTTTCTAGATAATAAATACCAACTCTTTCGCCTCCCCTAGAAATATAAGAAGTATCCACCCCATATTTTCTAAGCGAATTAATTGCGGCATCTCCTAACGGATTAGAAGGAAGTTTGCTAACAAAATAAGCTTGGTGACCATAATTAGCCAAGCTAACGGCAACATTAGCTTCTCCACCACCATAATGGACATCGAATTGTTGGGATTGAATTAGACGAGAATAAGAAGGGGAAGAAAGTCTTAGCATTATCTCCCCGAATGTAACTATTTTAGCCATGTTATTTACTCTCCTTAATTATTTTAACGGCTTCTTGGCAATTAGAGACTATATCACCCTTTGTTAAAAACGATCCTCCGATTGCAAATATCTTTTTATTGGAGGCAAATTCAGAAAGATTAGATAGATCGACTCCGCCCGTAGGCATAAATTTTATGGAAGAAAAAGCAGCAGATAAAGCTTTGATTGCCTTTAATCCTCCAAAAACACCTGCCGGGAAGAACTTTAAATGATCTAGTCCTAAAGAAATTGCTTCCATAATTTCTGTTGGGGTCACTACTCCAGGAACATAAGGAATATTATTTTCTTTGCAAATTTCGAATACTTCTTTTGATAATCCAGGCGAAACAATAAACTTTGATCCAGCTTCTATAGCTTGCTTGCATTGCTCTTTGTTAATGACGGTTCCAGCCCCAATTATGGCATCTGGATATTTGCTGATAGCTAATTTAATTGCCTCTTTTGCGCAACTTGTCCTAAAAGTAATTTCAGCAACAGGAACCCCTCCTTCAACTAATTTATCCATTAAAGGGATCGTTTCTTCAATATCGTTAATAACAACAACAGGAACGATTTTTATTTCCTCTATTTTTTTAACTACATTCATACTTTTCTCCTTTATTTAAAATAATTTAAAGCATTGTTAAAGCAAATGCCTTTAATCAATTTTTCTAACATGTCCATATCAAATGGGATTTCACCACATTCGACTAACGAGCCTACGTAGTTACAAAGCACCCTTCTAAAATAATCGTGTCTAGCGAAACTTAAGAAACTTCTAGAATCGGTAACCATGCCAATAAATTTATAAAAAAGCCCAAAATTGGATATGACTTCTAATTGTTTTTCCATGCCCACTTTCGTGTCATTAAACCACCAAGATGGACCAATTTGAATCTTCCCAGGAATAATGCCGTCTTGAAAACAATAGCCAAGGGCAGCAAGTAAAGGCAAATCATTATTATCTAAAGAATAAAGAATTATTTTTGGCAATTCCTCACTTTCGTCTAAATCCGAGAAGAATCTAGAAAGCGGCTTAATAATATTTTGATCATTTATAGCATCAAAGCCAGAATCAGGTCCTAGACGTAAATAGTTACGCCTAGAATTGTTTCTAATAGCCTTTAGATGAAGTTGCAAGGCAAATCCGTATTTATGGTAAAGTCTAGCTAAATCGCCAATTATATTCATCTTTAGATTTAGCATGTCGTTTTTAGAAATTTCTTTGCTTTCTACAATATGGCTAAATAGTTGTTCTTTTTCACTCTTATCTAATTTTGTATAAACCATATCTTCTACAGAATGATCGCAAATAAAAGAGCCATTCTCTTTAAAGAAAAGAAGTCTATTTTCTAAAGCTTTTAACAAAGTAGAATAACTAGTTATTTCAATATTTGAAGCAGTAGATAGGGTTTTTAAATAGTCTAAATAACCATCTGCATAAACATTTGTTGCCTTATCTGGCCTAAAAGTAGGAACGACTTTAATAGAATAGTTTTCTTCTTTTAATTTATGATGGTATTCTAAAGATTCAGACGGGTCATTAGTAGTAGCTAAAACCTTAACATTAGACATTTCTAATATTTTTCTAACCGTTAAGCTAGATAGTTTTTCATTTAATATATCGTAATATTTACAGGCATCTATTGGCTTTATAGGTTCATCAATTCCGAAATATTTTTTTAATTCCAAATTCGACCAATGATGTAATGGATTACCAATGGAAATAGATAAAGTCTCTATCCATTTAATAAATTTTTCTTTTTTGCTAGCGTCCCCAGTTATGAAAAATTCATCTACCCCATTAGCCCTCATAAGCCTCCATTTGTAATGATCGCCATGCTTTTCATCATCAATTAGCCAAAGATCGGTAATGGTATCGAATTTTTTATCTTCGTATATTTCCTTAGCATTTAAATGATTATGGTAATCGAAAATAGGTTCATCTTTCGCATAATTTTGGTAAAGTTCTAGACCAACTTTATTGTTTAAAAGAAAATCTTCATCCAAAAATTTTTTCATTTGTCTACCTTCTCACTCTTTTTAAGTTTTCTTTCCTCTATTATGAATTTATCCTCGCTAGAATGCTTTTCTACATTAAAAAAGAGCATAACAAGGAAGCATACTCCATAGGCAATTGTTTCTATCCAAACATAGGAAACATTAGAAATTAAAGAACTAGTCGAGCCGCCCATAGCATTAAATATGCCTGTTGCAATCGGGGTAGCCGCGACCATGATAGAAGAATAAATAGACATTATTAAGCCATCACATCTAATGCCTTTTTTTGCTTCAATATGCTCTATAACATCGCTAATCATTGCTAAAATTAAATAGCAAGCAGGCGAACTACCAAGACATTTTAAAGCCACGCCAATCGATACTATTATTACATTTCCATTGGCAATTCCAGCAATTACTCCGCCAACTACCCCTAGCCCCAAACCAATCAAAACAAGATTTTTCTTTCCTATTTTATTTGACAAAGGATAGCAAAAAATAGAAGCAACAGCCATAGGCACAGCCCCTAAAACAGCTAATATGGTTGTATAGGTTTCAGCCGTGATTCCTTCTGCTTTATTTAAGACTAAATCACAAAAATAAACCATTGAGGTGTTTTTAAAGGCACCAGATACTTGGAAAAATAAATAGAAAACTATAATTAGCCAAAAGTATCCATCTTTGCAAATTGCTAAAAATTGTTCTTTTAATGATACTTGCTTACTACTATCAACTTCAGATTCAGAAAGTTCCTCGCTGACTCTTTCCCTCGTATTAAAGTATTGTAATAAAGCACAAACAAATGTAATGACGCCTATTATTAAAAAAGCAATCATCCATTTTATTCCGTCATACCCAATTAAAAAATTGATAACGATCGCACCAAATACCATTTGGCCAAATCCCATAACACCCAAATGGGAAATATTGGCCAAACTAGCTAGTAAGCTTCTTTTCTTTCCATCTCTAGTAGATAAAGGAATCAAAGAAGAATTCGCTGTATTATACAAAGGGAAGCTCACCGCATAATAAAGAACATAGCCAATAGAAGTAACAATCATCTTGGCTATAGGAGAGCCTATAGGACATATAAACAAAACAATACTAGAAACAGCAAGAAGAATAGAAGTTAGCAATATCCAAGGTCTAGCTTTCCCTTGCTTTGATTTTGTTTTATCAATTAGCCTACCGGCAACTAAATTGCCAATGACAATTAGAATGGTTCCAATTAATGGCAATAAAGTTAAAAACAAAGTTATGTTTAAAGGGAACTCGCCGTCAACTTTTGTATCCGCAAAAAGACAATCGGTCCAATATCTATTTAAAAAGCTAGTAAAAACACCACTTCCTAGCAAAGCGCCGAATGGACCGATTAAATACCCAAAAGCCATTTCAGAGAAAGTCACTTTCTCTTTTTTTGCCCTTGAGTCAAAAAATTTATTTTCCAAAAGCTTGTTGCCCATTAGCATACTCCCACAAAAAAGGATTATAACTGCCTTGTTTATAGAAACAATTACAATATTTTCGTAAAAATATTTCAATTTTTCATTTAAAATATAATTTAAAGTTTCACAATTCTTTATTAAATAAATTGCAATTTTTATAAAACCATTAAATGTATATCATTATTAATGGAGGAATCGATATGAAACTAACATTTAGATGGTATGGGAAAAGCGATTCAATACCCCTAGATTACATTAGACAAATCCCTAACATGTATAGCGTTGTAACGGCTTGTTATGATGTTAAAGTTGGCGAGGTTTGGAAAAAAGAAAGTTTAGAAGAACTAAAAAGAATAGCCAAAAAACACGGCTTAACCATGGAAGTAATTGAATCCATTCCAGTCCATGAAGAGATAAAATACGCAGGACCAAATAGGGATAAATACATAGAAAACTATATTCAAAACATAAAATTATGTTCTGAAGTTGGCGTTAAATGCGTTTGTTATAACTTCATGCCCGTTTTCGATTGGTTAAGAACTTCCTTGCATCACCAAAATAAAGATGGAAGCAATTCCTTAAGTTACTCCTATGAAGACTTTAAAAAAATCGATCCAAACAATCTTCATTTACCAGGTTGGGACGAATCTTATTCCAAAGAAGAATTAAAAGGTTTATTGGATATTTATAAAAATATTTCCCATGAAGAACTTTTCTCAAATTTGGTTTATTTTCTAAAAAGAATAATACCCGTGTGTGAAAAATATGATGTCAACATGGCCATTCATCCAGATGATCCCCCCTGGGATATCTTTAATTTGCCACGCATTGTTTCCACGGAAGAAGATTTGGACAAATTGTTTAAAGCCGTCCCTTCGACTAGAAACGGTTTAACTTTCTGCACAGGCTCATTAGGAGCAGGAAGAAAAAATGACTTAGTAAAGATGGGTGCAAAATATAGCAAACAAGGACGTATTCACTTTGCCCATTTAAGAAATGTCTTATATACGGATGAAAAGGATTCTTTCTGCGAAGTAGGACATTTTAGCAAAGACGGAAGCTTAGACATGGCCAAAATAGTCAAGGCGTTAGTGGATAACGGCTTTGATGGCTATGTTAGGCCAGACCATGGTAGAAACATTTTTGGAGAAAATGGTAAACCAGGATATGGCTTATACGACAGAGCTTTAGGTGCCGCCTATATAAACGGTTTATTTGAAATGGCTGAATTAAAATAAAGGAGATAAAAAATGAAATTACCATTAAATGTCAATTTTGAAAACAAGGTAGTTGCCATTACAGGGGCAGGAGGAGTTATTTGTTCAGTTTTAGCGAAGGCTTTTGCCTCTTCAAAAGCTAAAGTCGCCGTGTTGGATTTAGCAAAGGACAAGGCTGATTTAGTTGCTAAAGAAATAACAAAGGAAGGTGGGATTGCGAAAGGATTTGCAGTTAATGTCTTAAAAAAAGATGAAATTGCAAAATGCCACAAAGAAATACTAGATACATTCGGAAAAGTAGATATTTTAATTAACGGGGCCGGTGGAAATTCCCCAAAAGCATCTACAGATGATGAATATTTTAATCCAGAAGTAGAAGGAATTAAGTCATTTTTTGAATTGGATGAAAATGGAATTGAATTTGTCTTCAATTTGAATTTCATGGGTACTTTATTGGTTACGCAGGAATTTGCTAAAGATATGATTAATAGAAAAGGCTGTTCCATATTAAATATTTCATCCATGAATGCCTTTACCCCCCTTACAAAAATCCCTGCTTATAGCGGGGCTAAGGCCTCAATTTCTAATTTCACTAAATGGCTAGCGGTTTATTTTTCAAAAGTTGGCATTAGGGTTAACGCAATAGCCCCAGGGTTTTTCTCCACTACCCAAAATAAAGAATTGTTATGGAATAAAGATGGTACGCCAACCGCTAGAACAGGAAAAATCTTAAACAATACCCCCATGGGGAGATTTGGCGAAGTAGAAGAATTAATCGGGGCAACTTTATTCTTATCTAGTGAAGAAGCTGCCTCCTTTATAACCGGGGTTGTCCTTCCAATTGATGGAGGATTCTCATCTTATTCTGGAGTCTAATAACTATAAAGACCATTTTGCACGGCTAATTGCCGTGCTTTTTTTCTTTTATTAAACAATTAAGAGGCATGCTAAACTAATAAAGGATACAAAAAAGACCTTTTCCTTCCTTAGTAAACAAAAACAATCTCGCCTAAAAAATGAAAAAAACAATAACAATATATTTATTAAACATAGAAAAAATAAAAACTAACGAAAATAAAATTCTCACTTTTTTGCCAAAAAACAGAATAGAAAAAGCCAATAGATACATAAAAAAAGAAGATTATTATTTATCAATAGGCGGTTCTTATTTAATCGAAAAATACGTAGGAAAAGGCGATTATTTTTATACAAAGGAAGGAAAACCATATAAAAAAGAAAAAAATTTTTCGTTAAGCCATTCAAATGAATTTGTCGGACTGGCCTTAGACAAATTTGAATTAGGTCTAGACATAGAAAAAATTAGAGATTTTAACAAAATGTTAATTCCTTATATATCAAGCAAAAAAGAAGAGGCGGAAATACAAAGAAAAGAAGATTTCTTTTTGACTTGGTGCTTAAAAGAAAGCCTTCTTAAATGCATAGGAATCGGGCTTAAAGCAAAACTAAATTCAGCCCCCTCTAAACTTGGAATTTATCAATTTAATGGGGACATATATTCATCTAAGGCGTTAATTTATAATGATTATCAAATTGCACTAACAATTAAAGAGAATAAAGAAATTTCTCTTAAAATAGTCGAACTACAAAATATTGTTTGAATAAGCTAGTTAAAAGATTAAAAAACAATGACCTTAAAGTAAGAAAGCAAGAAAAGAATTCCAACTTGAATCAAAAGCATGGCTAAATTAGAAAATAAAACGGAATGATTATGTAGTCTATCTTCATCTTTTATTTCCTTAGATAAAAATAATACTAGCAATACCCCTAGCGATCCAAAAAGAATGCCAGAAAGAATTAATTCATAATGTGGGTAGCTTTTTCCTTCTCCCCTTATCCCCTTTAAATACGTAATGCTTCCAATTACTCCAGATAAAAAACCCAATAAAAGTATCAAAAACGCATAATAAAATTCAATCATTTGTACAAAAAAAGAGCCATTTTAAGTGATGGCTCTTAATTCCTTTATTTTTTCTTAATGTATTTAACGCAGTCAAGAGTAACGGCAGCAAGGATAATGATTCCTTTAATGGCAAGCTGATAGTTAGCATCCGTAATGCCAATCATTGGCAAGACAACGACTATGGCTTGAAAAATAATGGCCCCAATAACCACGCCGCTTATTTTCCCAACTCCGCCTGAGAAAGAAACTCCGCCTACAACGCAAGCCGCAATGGCATCGGCTTCCATGCCTTGCCCTGTTTGAGCCCTGACATTTCCCGTATAAATGCCATAAATGCTTCCGCCAATCCCGTAATAAATACCGGCAAGAATGAACACAAGCATCGTTACTTTAAATACATTGATTCCAGATACCGAGGCCGCTTCAGGATTTCCTCCGACGGCGAACATATTTTTGCCAAACTTGGTCTTGTTCCAAATAAACCACATAACAAGCACGCCCAAGGCAGCCCAAATAATCATAATAGGGAAATCCCCATCCCCAAGTCCTTTTCCTGAAACAATCGCGGTTACTTCTTTATCTGGGGCACCGGTAAAGGAATTGCCAGTAACCCCAGCCATGATACCAAAGGTAAAAAGCTGAGTAGCCAAAGTGGAAATAAATGGATGCATTTTAAATTTAGCAGTAAAAAAACCTGCTAATCCAGAAATCGCCGAACATGCAACGATAGAGAGTAAGAAAGCTAACACTACCCTTAACCCCAAAGGAATTGATGCAAAGCTTGGCGAGGTGCCAAAGAAAGTAACCGAAGTTTCTCCGCTTGTCGTAACTAGCATTCCCGTAAAGACGGCAGACATACCAACAAGTCGACCAATGCTTAAGTCTGTACCTGCTAAAACTATTAAACCCGCTACACCTAAAGCTAAGAAAATCTTGGGTGAAACTTGATTAAGGATAAGTAAGATATTGTCGCCATTAAATAAGAAGCCGTTTCCTAAGGCAGCATAATAGATAGTTGCCGCAATCATTAAAACAAGAATTGTTAGATACAAGCCATTTTTAAGGAAGAAGGATTTTAAATTAAAACTATATTGTTTTTCTTCTATTATTTGCTCAAGGAGAAATAGCAAGGGCAATTTTTTGTTATTTGCCTTCTCTATGGCGGCGTACTTGCTTAAATATAAAGCATGAATTGCTTCTTTGCCTTCATCTTTTTCATCGCGATAAGCAATATTGGCATCGTTACATTTTTGTCTATAAATGGAACCGATTTCTTCTAGGCGCAACTTCCTGTTCTTCTTTTCCACCTTTCTTTCTTTTCCTTCTTTAGGAAGGGAGTTGGATTCAAATTCCTTTCTTAAGGCAATTAAAGAAGAATCTCTTTCATCCTTATATTTTTTCAAGGCAGTTAGATATTTCGACTTTCCTTCCTCATTTCTTTTCTTCTCTTTTTCTTTCTCTGCTTTAATAAGAGGAAAATAGCCTTGGTGAATCAAAAGAATGCTGCTCTTTTTTAAATCGCTTAAAGCCTTTGCATTTTCTTTTTTAACAATCTTGGCTTTTTTTATTTCTTCTTTATTTTTTTCAATTAGTTTTCTTTTTGTCTCTTTATCAAGCTGATAATTCCTTTTGATATTGTTTATTTCATTTTTTAATATCTCGATCTTTTCGACACCGTTTAGCCTTAATTTGTCGATCTCATCTTGATTTTCCTTTATTTTTATAAGTAATTCTTTTTCTGAAAGAGTATCCATAGTATTTTCCATTTTTTTGCCTCTATAAATATTTTGCGGAGAGCCTTAATAACTCTTCTTGGTTTGTTTCTTTAGTGTTTACAATGCCAGATAAACGATAATTGCTCATTACCGCAATACGGTTCGTAATTCCTAGAATCTCTGGCATTTCGCTAGAGACAACAATGCAGGTTTTCCCTTTTCTTGCAAGGTTAATAATCAATTGGTAAATCTCGTATTTGGCCCCGACATCGATTCCCCTAGTAGGTTCATCGAGCAAAAAGAGATCTGGATCTCTTTCTAGCCATTTTCCAATGATAATTTTTTGCTGATTGCCTCCACTTAAGGAAGAAATAAGGTCATTGGGCCCCATACATTTAGTATGCATTTGCTTAATTTCCCTATTCGTGGCATCCGTTAACTTTTTATTGTCCAAAATACCAAACGTTTTGTATTTATCTAGATTGGTAATTGTCGTATTGAAAATTAGATTCCCTTTTAAGAAAAGGCCAGAGGCTTTCCTTTCTTCCGTAACAAAAGCAAAATTATACTTCATAGCTTGACTAGGCGAGTTTATAAATATTTGCTTGCCGTTATAGATAATTTTCCCTGTTTTTATAGTTCGCATGCCAAATAAAGTTTCTAATAGTTCGCTTCTACCCGCTCCAACTAAGCCATATATCCCAAAAATCTCTCCCTTTTTAACAGAGAAAGAAATATCACGTAAAAACGGGGCATACATTGTCGAGAGATTTTGTATCTCAAGTACATCTTCCCCCGGGTTATTGGTAACAGGAGGAAATCTTTGGGTCAAACTTCTTCCAACCATAGCCGAAATTAGTTCATTGATATCGGTATCCTTTATGGATTTAGTTAAGATCATTTCTCCGTCGCGAAGCACGGATACTTCATCGCAAATTTGAAAAACCTCATCCATTTTGTGGGAAATATAAATAAAAGAAACGCCTTTGGATTTTAATTCGTTGACAATTTTAAAGAGTTTTTTTACTTCCGGCTCGGTCAAAGAAGAAGTTGGTTCATCCAAAACAATGATTTTGGCATTATAAGAAACGGCCTTGGCAATTTCTACCATCTGTCTTTGCGAAACCGACATTGTCCTCATCTTTTGTTTAGGGTTCACTTGTATTCCTAAACGCGAAAAAAGGCCTTTGGTTTCATAAAGCATATAGTTTTCATCGACTAGCCCAAACTTAGTCTTGTATCGACCTAGCCACATATTGTCCAAAACGGTTCTATCCAAACATTGGTTCAATTCCTGGTGAACCATGGCTACCCCATTTTCCAATGCATCTTTTGGATCATTAAACTCAACGGAACGCCCATCAAGAAAAATCGCCCCATCGTCTTTTGCATAAATTCCAAAAAGGCACTTCATCATTGTGGACTTACCAGCGCCATTTTCGCCCATTAGGCCCATAACGCTTCCACTTTTTACAGATAGATTGATGTTTTTTAAAACATGGTTTTTGCCAAATGATTTGGAGAGTCCTTGTATTTCTAAAATATTTCCGCTCATACTTTTATCTCCTAGCAAAGCAACAAAAGTAGGGTGAACTAGCACCCTACTTTCATTTTTATAAATTTACTTTTCGAGTGCGTTAAACCAATCTTTTATGATTTGGCCTTGGGCAACTCCTTGCCCAACACTGCCAGAACCTACAAAATATGTCTTTTCTTTTGAAGATAAATCGGCAACGTTTTTATCATCGCTAGTTTTTGGCTGACGATTAAAGAAAACCAATGGCTTATCGCCTACTAGGCTTTGATATGATTCCCAGTTCGCGTGAGTAATTATATTAAAGGCAAAGCAATCGTATTGAGTGACTTTCATTTGGGTTTGTATTTTTTGTTGCAAGACTGCATCATCAATTCCATCCCCTTCTATAACATCAACCGTATAACCTAATTTTGTTGCATATGCAGGTAAAGCTTGCCTATAGGTTTCCTTAATAAAGTTGTCATTGTTATTATAAGTAGCAACTAGCATTTTCTTGCCCTTGATTGCACTATCTTCCGCAACATCGACATAAGAACCAGGCTTTAAACTATCGGCATTTTGCTTAGTAACGGCCGCGAATTTAGTTTGAACGATATGTTCGCTTAAACCTTCCAAATTCAATTCGGCTTTCCCGCCGTAACTAGAATCAATGACGGTTGAGGAATTCTTAACTAAGCTAGTTAAGACTCTAACAGTAGCCAAAGCTTGATCGTCGCCATTTTGCGAAACAGATCCAGCCAAGGTTCCCTCTTTAATCATGTCGCAAGCGGCCGAAAGTGCATCAAAGCCAATAATGGGGGTACCTTTGGCTAATCCGCTAGCATTGGCAGCAGCTATAGCCATACCATCGTTATTAGAGATAATGAAATCTAGTTTCCCTTTATATTTTTTTGTCCAGGTTTCTACGGTTTCTTTAGCAACCGTATCGTTCCAGGAACCGCCTTCGTTAATACAAGTTTTTCTTTCTAATTCTTTAGCAACGAAATTGCCTTGCTTTGCAATTTCATCCATGGCGGCAATACATCCTTTGGTACGATCTATAGCTTCTGGATTACCGTCTTCGCCAACCAAAATTACATAGCCTAATTCTCCATCGGCAATGGCGGTCTTCCATTCCCAAGCGTTATTGGAATTGCCGCAAGATGCTAAAGTGCCTCCAAGGGTAAGCAATGAAAGCAATGGAATAAATTTCTTTTTCATTTTTTCCTCCTTTTATTCCGTTTTTTTGATTAATTACCGTGCTTATGACTGGTAAGTAAGCGCTTACATATTAAAAGAAAGCGCTTTTATCGAAAATGGAAAAAAACACACAGATTTTGAAAAAAACACACAACTTAATTTATATCATCGTAAGTGAAGACGTTTTCTTTAGTAATGACTTCACCATCTATATATATGGAATGATTATTTTGTATTTGGTAAGGAAAAGAAGAGTCGATCTTCTTGTTTTTCAATAAACCAAGTCCAATTTCATATATGGCCTTGCTTTGCTTTACCTCATCGTTTTTTACCGTAGCATAAAGCAATCCGTCTTTAATATATTGAAGGGCCGTTTTTGTTCCATCAACTGAAATCATGGGAAAAGCTTGTTTTTCTTTTCCTTTTTCAAAAATGTTATTTTCCAAACAATAATCGATCGCGCCTAAAGCCATGTCATCGTTATTGGATACAATGATTTCGATATCGGAAAGATGTTTTTTTGCAATTTCTTCCATGGCAATTTTCGCCTTTTCTTTTTGCCAATCGCAATAAGAAGAATCAATGATGGAAAAAGGGGTGCCGCTTTTAGTTAACGTCGATATTAAGGCCTCACTTCTTTTTTCACTATCCTGATTCCCTATTTCACCTTTTAAAAGAACAATGTCTATTTTTCCATTATTGTTTTTATCATATTCTTTTCTTAAAACCCCGTTTTCAGTAAACAATGAAAGCAAAAGCTCAGCCTGTTTTCTTCCTTCTCCCTCAGGATTGGCTCCAACGAAATAAACATTTTCATTATTCTCTAAGACCTTAGCCATGTCAGAAGACAAAGGTTCGCGGTTAAAGAAAATAAGAGGCGTGTTGGTTTGTGTTGCCTTTTCCATGCAAACGGAAGAAGAAAGCCGATCAACTAGATTTACTAGAAGTAAGTCTGTTTTCTTTTTTTCTAGTGCATCAAGAAGGTTCTTATTTTGCAATGTCTGGGAACGAAAAGAATCGTATTGATTGACCTCATATCCACCGTTTTGGAAACGTTCATTTATCCTTGAGCATAAAGAATTGATAAAAGTATCCTCGTTATCATAAATAAAAATAGATACATTCTCTTTCTTACTAGAACAAGAAGTCAAAGAAAGAAGAAAGAAGATGAAAGCCAACCATTTATTTTTCTTCATCGCTTTTTACTCCTTCTAATGGCAATAAAATACTTATTGTTGTCCCTACATCCATTTTCGATTCTATTTTTATATCGGCTTTAGGACCATAAAACAGTTTTATGCGATGATATACATTGCTTAATCCTACGCCGACGTGCACATTTTTATCCAAAAATGAAGATAGTATTTCTTTTTGCTTTTCAGGAAGAATGCCATAACCATTGTCATGTATTTTAAAAATAAGATAGGGATCGATTACTTTTGCTTGAATAGTTATTTTGGCATTTTCTTTTGGATGTTCCCCAATACCATGGACAATCGCGTTTTCTACAATTGGTTGAAGGATTAATTTCATGACAAAATAAGGGGCAATTTCGTTTTTATCATAATTTAATTCATAGGCAAAATTGTCCTTGAATCTCATTTTTTGGATTTTAAGATAATAATTTACATGATCTAATTCGGAAGTAACGGGAATGATATTTTTCCCCCTGGAGATAGAGATACGGAAAAACCTAGATAAAGCGACAATCATCTTCCCGGCATTTTCATTGTCGCCTTTATCTATTAACAGCAAAATTGAGTCAAGCGTATTATAAAGAAAATGGGGATTGATCTGATTTTGCAGGGCTAAAAGCTCGGCTTTGTTTTGCTCTTTTTCTTCCTCAATTAGCCTAGCGGCCAATTCTTGGATTCGCTTAAGCATCTTAATATATGACTGATTTAGTGATATTACTTCCTTTGTACCTCTTATTTTTTCTTTCGTTGCTTCTTTAAAATCAAATGATTCCACTTTTGCCATTTCTTTTTCTAAAGCCACCAAAGGTTTGGTGATTTGATTCGTTATTAAATAGATAAGCAATAAAAAGACAACAATGAAAGAAACACATTCAACGCTGAAAATAATAATAATGGATTCTTTGGCATTGACTATTGCATCAAAATTATTAGCGATAGCCACCCTCCAACCGGTATTTTGAATGGTCGAGACATACAAATAATAAGTGCTATCGTTAATGGAAAAGGTAGTTTGCCCTATTACCATATTTTTTATTGATGAGATTTCTTTTTCATCAATCTTAGGAATTGAAGAATAGACCATATCATAATTTTTATCGTAAATAAGAACGTGTCCGCCCTCGCCTAAATTAGACCCTTTTATTAAGGAGATGACTTTGTCAAAGGAATATTGGATTCGCAAAACGTAATTATCGCCTTCATTGGTTTTGATAAACTTTGATAAGGTAAAATAATTTCCTTCTTCAATCTTAGAAAAAGAATTAACCAAAGGCTCATTTTTAGCATTTTTAAACCATTTGGAAGATAAAACGGATTCTAAGCTTTCAGAAGAATGATAATAAGTATTCTTAGCAAATAGCTCCCCGCTTTCCTTATAAAGAGAAACAAAACGGATTTCGTTAGAAAAATCCATTAGTTCATCAAAATATAAATAACTTTTATCTTCTTTTATTTCGCTAGATAAAGAAATGGAATTAACCTTTTTCTCAACCAAATTTGAAATATTAATGACATTATCTATATAGATTTCGAAGTTATTTATCGTTTCTTCGCTAGTTGAGGCAACTTGATCGCGATACACCTCTTCGGTTGAAGAAAAATAAACAGCCATAAAGGAAGTAAATAGGCCAGCGACAAATAGCAACATCAAAATAAAAGTAGTAACAAATAACTCTGTTTTTAAAGCGAAATGTCTATTTGTTTTCTTTGTTTTTCCTAAATTCATCCGGACTTACCTTATAAAACTTTTTAAAACAATGAGAAAAATAATATGGATCGCTATATCCAACTTCTTTAGCAATCGATACTATTCTTTCGTCGGTAGAATTTAATAAATGAAAAGCATTTTCCATTCTTTCTTTGGTGACCATTTTGGTAAAAGTTGTCCCATTTCTTTTTAAAATCGTAGTTATATAACTAATGGAAAAGGAAAGCTCATTGGCTAAATCAACGATAGAGAGATTGCTATTGGCATAATTTGCCTCAATATATTTTTTAATGCGGTCAAACGAAGATTCTAAGCCTTCCATTCTCTTCTCTTTGTTAATTTCCATAACCTTAGTAGCCAAGGAATGGAAAAAATTAATCGTTGCTTGCTTAGTCTTCAATGAATAAAGTTCCTGCGTTAATTCGATTTGGGAATTAAAACGAGAATATAGCTCCTTTAAGGAGATACACGACTTCAAGATAGAGTCCATCAAATTCAAAAGAATAAAATAATAACTATCCTTAAAAGAAGGGTCGGAAATGCTACTTATAAGCTTATCGATTGAGGCCAAGGCATTTTCTTGCTTGCCATAAGATAATAAATAAGAAATGTTTTTGTATTCGTTCTCGTCTACTTTTCCAATTATTTCCCCACTTTCATTCCGTTCTAAATCGGTAAAGGAAAGAACAGATCCTCCGCCCATGACGGTTCTAAACTCAAGTGCTCTTTTGGCATGGCGATATACTTTTCTATAATTAACCATGCCCTCAACGCATTCTGATAAACCTGCCGAAACAGAAAGAGATGTATTTCTTTTAATCTTAGCAAGAAGCTCATTTATTTTCCTGCTAAGAGATTGCTCGTCGAATTTATCGTTTGAAAGTAACAATGCAACAAATTGCTCATCGTAAAGAAATGAATAAAATTGAATTTTACCAGTAAATGCCTCCTCAAATATTTGTCTAGTAGAAAGGTGAAGAAAATCCAATTGTTCATAAGGAGGGTCTTCCATATCGGAATCAATAATAAGAAGCAACTGAAAAGGATAAGATAAATCCAACTTGTCTTTTTCTAATTTCTCTTTAAAGTTTTCCCTCATATCCTTAATTGTAATTAGTTTCTGCAAATCTTCGTTTTGAAGCAATCTTAAAGAATATTGGACGCGTTCCTTTAAAAATGAAATGTCACGTTCGTTTTGAATTTGTTTATCCAAGGTTTCCTTGACTTTAATTAGAGCATCTTTTAATTCCTCGTATACAAGGGGTTTTGTCAAATATTCATTGACGCCTAAAGTAATGGCTTCCTTGGCATAATCAAAAGAATCATAGCCAGAAAGGATAATAAATTGGGTAAGTGGCAAGTCTATCTTTACCTCTTTTATAAGCTCGATTCCGGAAATAAAGGGCATTTTTATATCCGTAATAACAATGTCAGGTTCTAACGAAGGGATATTAAGCAAGGCATCGTAACCGTTTTGAAATACCCCGACAACAGAAAAATCGCTGCTTAACTTAGCAAGCATCATTAAAGCGCGTTCCCTAACCCCTTCCTCGTCATCGACAAATACAATCTTATACATTTTCTTTCCTTGCTTTAATTAAATTCATTACTTTGTTAAACAAATCTTGATAATTGGAAAAAGATAGGTCCTTGCTAATGGAAATAGTAAGGTTTTTCTTTCCTAATAAAACCCTATAATCCGTCATTAACGAAGAAAAGGGAGGAATTTGTTTACTTGGCATATAGTTTTTAAAAAAGAAGCTGCCAATTGAAGAAAATATTCCAGGAGAATCCAAATTAGAAAAAGAATCCAAATACCCGTTTATAACATTTTCAAGGAAAGAAAAATCTTTATAAGAAATAAGCAAAAATGAATCCTGCTTTTTAAATAGTTCTTTGATATTTTCTTCTTTAATATCTATAAAAATATCCTTGCTATTTATTTTTGATTCCAAACAATGACTAAATGAATAATACCCGTTTAGATTATTTATAAAAATTGCAGATAAAGCCAAGGCTTCCTTTAAATAAGTTTCTAAAGTCAAGGAATCCATATTTTCATCAAGAAAAACAAGGGAATTGGTTTTCTTATTATTAAAATCAAAACCAATTAAACAATTTTTTTCATTTTCATTAAAGGTAAGCTCCACATCAACATCATTAGCAAAGTCATCATTGACTTTAACTATATTTTCAAAACCAGAAAAAGAAACAAATTCCGCGTCAGAACATCTTATAAAGAAAATGATATCTTTTCTATCTAAGGCATTATATTTAATAAAAGAAGTAAGGGTTGCCTTATCTAGAAAGGAAGAAAAACGAATAAAGATTTTATTTTTATCCATGTTTTAATTTTAACATAAAGAATTAAAGTTGCTATTTAGAATAAAACAAAAGAAAATTGGTTTTATTTATTATTAATGAGTCAAAATAAACAAGGAAAATTCTAAAAAAGAAGCATACATGGGGTTAATATTTAATGGTTTTAAATAAGTACAATAACCTTTTCAAAGAGCAAAAAAGAAATAACTCTATTGTTTAACTACAAAATACCCTAGCTATTTCTATCGTCATGATCTTTAAAAAGACCCCGCTAGACATAATAAAGAAAAATATCTCACGCATGCTTTCTTTTTTTATAAATAAAGTCAAAATAGCCGAAACGATAATAAGCAAAGCGCCTATACAACCTATTATTGTAGGGATGCTAACTAAAGAAAATAACCCCTTTTTGCAACTAGAATCTATGGCGTTTTGAATTGTTTTGTCTAAGCCATCTCGAGCAGCGGCAAAGCAGCAAACCACAAGGCCAAAAATCAAAAGCATCAGGCTTTTTCGTCCCCAATAAGTGATATTTGCATGATTAAAAATGCAATAAATAATAAATATAAGAAGAGCAACATTCATAAGGGTCGTTATACTAGTAACAACATTTCCAAAATATAATTTCATCCATAATTTCCTTCCGCGTTAAAAAAATCTATTTAATAAATAACTAACCCATCAATTTCAAAATCAATTTATTTTGATAAGTCTAAATCTATTAATTTATTTCTAAAAATAGATAAAAGAGCAAAATTATTCTTTACTATTATTTCTATACCAATTTAACATCTTGGCTAAATTTTCCTTTTTAACCCTTTCTCCGCCATGTAGCATCATAGCAAGCATATCGTCTTCTTCTATTGTCCTATCCTTTTTGGCTAAAAGGCATTTACTGCTTATCCTAACTACAATTTTCATCAAAAGGCGATACAATCCATGCAACTTTTTAACATTAAAATTTCCTTGCATGGTAAAAAGGGGGATAAATGATGGAATAGAAGATTTTTTTCGAATAATTTCTATTTGAGATCCATTTTGTCCTAGACCCACTGCACAAATAGCTTCTATTTGATATCTTTTTTTAGCTTTTTTATAGCCTTTTACTTTACTAGCGGCAGTCCAGCCAATATAAATAATTTTGCTTTTTCTTGGCAAAACATTCAAAGCCTCCTTTAAAGAATAAGCAGGCAAAAAGGTATCTTTTGATAAAAGATCTGCGTATGAGGCAGCACTACCGGTATTTGAAGTATATACGATTGCATCTATCATTTTCTTTCTCCACTTGATTTCATGTTTTCAATAAAATGGTCAATATGGTTTCTAAGCATTTTTAAAACCGCTTCTTTATCGTCTAAGGCATCATAAACGCCATAAAGCAAATAAATAGGTCCATAGAAATTTAAGGCTAGTTGCATTGCTTTAATATCCGAATTTGTCATTTTTCTAAATATCTTTGTCATATAATTTAAGGGACCCGTGGATAGATAATGTTGATATAAATTCGCCATTTCCATGTCTTTATATTGCTCAATAGTCAGCATTTTCCTAAATCTAGAAGGAAACTCTTCCCTGGTCCAATGAGAAAATTGCGCCAAGGTAAATTCTTCTATCTTTTCTAGTGGAGTTTTTAAATAGGCATCTTCAAAGCCTTTAAGATTGACTTCTGGCATTTCATATTCAAAGGCACGTTTTTTATCCATCTTGTTCATGCTTTTAATGATAGATTCAAGTATTTCATGTTTATTTAAATAATGTTTATATAAAGCAGGTTTGCTAATTTTAAGTTTAGTTGCTATATCGTTCATGGAAGTACCTAGATATCCATTCTTTGAAAATAATTCCAAAGCAACTTCTAGTATTTTTGTTTTTGTATTTTCTGCCATGACTATACTCCTTTTATAAATGGTTACCAATCGGTAACACTAAATGTTAGTTACCGAATGGTTACTTGTCAACATATTTAGAAAAATTAATAAACTATTTATAAAGACCCTCTTATAAAAACAAAGTTCATTTTGCCTTGTCTTATTTAAGAGGAGTTACGTTTGCAGATTTAATGAAAAAATAATTTTCCTAAATTTTCTAAAGCATAAAAATTATGGTTAATTATTCTCCTAGTAATAAAGCAAATTCACAACAAAATATTCTTTTAAATAGTTATTGCAAATAATGATATCAAGGCTACAATTTTTTTCGCCTTAGAAAGGGGAAATTATGAAAAAACAAACAAAATTAACAATCTTCGGCCTTGGAGCAACATTATTATTTGCAACTACAATAGGTGCAAACTACGCGCTTAATAACACAACCATTGGTAACGTCAATGGTGCAGATGAGACAAATGAATATACCCTTACTCTTAATAAAGACACATCAGATGCTTTTAAGACAGGATGGAATGAAGAAATTTTCACCGTTAATACTACGTTAGGTAATCCAATACGTTTTAGAAGAGTTACAGCCGATTGAAAGGGAAATGTCTCAAGCCCGGTTGCAAACACTTCAGATGGATTGGATATGGTATTTAAAGCAAGTAGCACACAAGCTTATCTATTCTCTTTAGATCCCATTCAAAACTTGACATCGGTTAAACCTACATTTAGTAGAATCGGAGGAGGAACTGTTCCCTCGGTGCAATTTTATCGTTCAAATGAAGTTTTTACAGAAAAGACAGCTGATCTTCAAAATAGTTCGAGCATGTCTATTCGGTCCGGAACGAACAGAAGTTGGAGCTTGGGAGAAGGAACATTCCTCGCCTTTAAATTCACCTTAACCGGATCAACTAGCATTACAATAAATTTTTCATCTATTGAATTTACTTATACCTGCGCTTAAGCAATTTACTTAAATTTAAGATCTAAACATCGGGATAAAAAATATTCCGATGTTTTTATTTTTAAGACTCTTTAAAACAATGATTCATTTATCGTTAACATCAAAATAGATAAAATACTTTATTGTTAACAAATATCTCTAGATCAAGTTAAAACTATATTGATTCTTAATGGGGTTAAATATGGAAAGAAATTATGTTTTTATAATTGATAAAAAAGAATAAGGATTTAAATAGTCTTAAAGATTAATTTAGCCTACTATAAATTCATATTCACCTGAAGAAAGGGTTTCTTCCACATTTGGCAAAATTACTCTAGCTTCGGTATTGGCAGGAATTACGAATTTATAAATTGTTTTGCCGTTTTCCTTTTTCCAACTAGAGGAAACTTTTCCATAAATACTTTTATATTCACATTTAGCAAAACTAAATTTCCCACCTACTTTTGGAGCAAGAATAAAATTATTTTCGCCTGTAACTTTAATACCACACATTTCCGAAAAGACCCATTCCAATACAGCACCTTTAGAATAATGGTCAAGAGAAGCAATTCCGCCTTGCGCCTTCGTCCCTTCCCAACTTTCCCAGATGGTATTGGCGTTCATTTTCGTCATAAAAAGCCATCCCGGCATTTCTTTGTTTTCTAATAGTTTAAACGCATACTCCACATCTATGCTTTCAAGAACATAAAGAATAAATGGAGTAGATAAAAACCCCGTTCCAACCCGCCAAGAGTAATCATCAAGAGCACGAATAAGCCTATTCTTTGCAAATTCTGATTGCTCTTTGTTTAATAAATTCATATATAAGGGGCGAACTAGTTTTGATTGCCTATTAGTATCAAGGGAAAATTTTGCACATTCGATTAGCTTGCCATAGCCTATCTTGGCTTTTTTTGCATATTTAAGGTAACGGTTTTTATCTTCTTTTTTATCTAATACATCCGCTATCTCCACCATCGCATTTAGCATAAAAAATATATATGCCGTAGTTTCTTCAGGATGTGGGCAGGCAAAATCTTTAAAATTGGTTACATGAACTTCAGTAGGCTCAGCCCATTCTCCATATGACTGACCGTAATTTGAAATATATTTTTTATATTTTCTTTCGATTCCAGTCTTAATTGAAGTTGGATACCATTTGCCAAGAGTTTTTATCTTGAACTCGGCATATTTTTTCATTGCATCATAACTTTTTTCAAGTATCTTTTTATCTCCGTAACGTTTATAAAGTCGATATGGAATTAAAACCCCGGCATCAGACCAACCAGCAGAGCCATCCATAAAATTCATATAGAAATCTACACCGCCCTTTGGATTGATTTGGCGAAATTTCCCATTTTTCCTTTGCCCGTCTATCATATCGAAAACATATTTTCTAGCAAATGGGACGTAATTAAATAAATACGCGGCCGTATCGAAGAAAATCTGCGCGTCGCCGGTCCAGCCATGCCTTTCTCTAGTCGGGCAATCGGTAGGAACATCCGCATGATTATTTTTCGCCGACCACCGTGTTGCCTCTACAAATTTATTCAATAATAGGTTGCTGCTATTAAAAGAAAGAGTTTCTTCCATGTCAGAATAAACAGCTATGACATTAAAATCTTCCTTTTTCCATTCGACATCCGTTTCAATCAAAGCATATTGAAAACCAAAAATGGCAAATTTCGTCTTATACTGATTAAGTCCTTCTTTGCAATAATACTCTACCTGTTGCAATGGAGTGACCTTTGTACGTTTTTTATTGGCACATTGAATATTTTTTTGACTAAATTCGCCTTCTTTATCAAACATTTCTCCAAAACGTAGTTTAATTTTTTGTCCTTTTTTTGCCCTTAAGGAAAAGGAAATATAACCTGCAATGTTTTGGCCAAAATCGAGAACTTTAGCCCCGCTAGGGGTAGTAATAACCTTTTTAACGGAGAATCTTTCATGTTCAATAATAGGAACGTTATTAGAGGATACGGGCTTAATACTGCATTTTGCTTCTTTTGCAAATCCAGTATAAGAAGCAAGGCGCCAAGCCTCGACAATTTCTCCATCTTTGTTATCGGCAAAACGGATTTGGCCATCATTAGACCACTTCCAACTCTTATCGGTATGGACAATAAGCTTTTGATTGGATTCATCAATTATTTCAAGTTGGGCATACACTTTGGTTTGCTTTCCGTATTGGTTGCGTCTTCCCCAAGCCCCACAACTCCCTCGATACCACCCATCGGCTAATTCAATCGTCATTTCGTTCTCTCCGCTATTTAACAAATCGGTAACATCATAGGTTTGTAGCTGAATGCGTTTTGTATAATCGCTATGCCCCGGGGCAAGGATAAAATCCCCTACGCGTTTATTGTTTATTTTTGTTTCATAAAGCCCGCATGCGGATATATATAGCCTAACTTTTTTAAACTGCGATACATTAAATTGCTTTTTAAAACAATCAACGGGGTATCTTTTTTTCTTGTTTACATGATAATTGCCACTGATCCATTTACCGGTAAAATCACTTGCTTTCAAAAGCCCCATTTCAAAAAAGGCGGTTGAAGAAATTTCACCCTCGATATCATTTTCATCCCAAAGTAAAACATTCCATTCAATTCGCGGCCGTGAAGGAAGCGGAAGAGGGTATTCAGCTCTCATAGATGAAGAAATAACCTTCCCGCTATCCCAGACTATATTCCCTTTAGACTTAGCAATTATGCGATACGCCTTTTGCTTTATCCCCGTATCACAATTCCATAAAAGAAGAGGATGTTGAATATCTATTCCAATAGGATTAATTAGATACTCCGTTCTTAAACAGACCGCTTTCATAAATTTCTCCTTTTTTTGCTTAAGAATGTTTTAAGAAATTATTATTAAAATTTTGAGTAAATGGATTGAATATTTATGTCAATGTCAGCAAAACGAATAGAAACGCCTATATTGATAATAAATATCCATGAAATTTTTTTATTTCTATTTACTATTCCCTAACTTGGCTTGGATTTTGGCTCGATAGGCTTCACCAAACTTTAATTCATCTTGCCATTTTTGTTCTTCTTTTTCTTCACGGGCCCTTTCTTTTTGTTCAACCTTTAAACGTTTTTCTTCGGATAGTGAAGCAAGTTTATTGGCTTTTTTAGTCTCTATACGTTTTAATCTATCCGCCTCTTTTTCTTCCGCAAGACGTTTTTTGTTTTCTTTCTTAGATTCTTTTTCATTCATTTTTTGTTTATGGATGGCAAGTTCTTTTTCAAAGTCCAAACCTTTTTTATAGCATTTAACCTTTAACGCCGAAACAAAAGCCTCCTCGTTTTCAAGTAAATACTTTTCTTCCTCTTTTGCCGCCTTTATTTCAGGGGCAACCCATTCTTCTCCCCTAGCTTTGGCAAGAGCTTGCTGATATTCACGTATCTTTGCTTGCTTTTTTGCAATAGTCTTCTCAACGTTTAAAAACAATAACAATATGGCAAGGATGATGCCAGTTATGGCCTCTAGACCCACAAAGGAAAAAGTAATGACGTCTTTTACGGCTTCAGGCTGGGCAAAAGTAGAGGTAACCCCATCTACAATCTCAGGAGCGATATATCCAGATGAAGAAAGCATTGCGTTAAATACGCTTGTTGCCACACCAACCGTAGAAACGGCAATGATGTTATAAATTGACATAGATGTCCCATCGCAACGGATGCCGCTTTTCCATTCAATATGGTCAAGACCATCGGCAAATAAAGCCATAAAAACATAAGCACATGGTAATCCGCCAATGTTTTTTATAAATTGCCCTACTATCACTATTATCATATTTTCTGGAAAAGCCCAACAAATAGCAGAACCCAAAGCATAAAGAACAAAGCCTGCAACCGTGACATTACGTTTGCCAAATTTTTTTGCAAGCGGCCATACGGCAAAAATCCCTATACCCATTGGAATACCGCCAACTACGGATACAAGCGTTTGCGTTATTCCATCGTTATAACTGCCCAAAACATAATTGCAATAATAGACTAGACCAAGATTTTTTAAGGATGAAGCGAACGTATAAATAAAGAAATAGACAAACATTATAAGCATGTATTTATCGGTTAAAATTACTTTCAGTTGCACCAAAAAAGGGATTTTGTTTTCCTTTTCTTCACCTTCTTCGCTAACACGCTCTTTCGTAAAATAATACTCAAGAAGCGTTAAAGGAAGCGATAATGTAGCAATAATAGCCATCACTACTATCCACTTTGTTTTATCTACGCCAAGCATTGGCATAATAGCCATCGGGAAAACTAAAGCAACAAGTATTCCACTCATCATAATGGTAGAAATTTGATTGAATACCGAAAGCCCACCACGTTGAATGGTATTTCTTGTCGAAAGAGGGCACATAAGATTGTGACTCATGTTATATATGGTATAAGCAAAAGAATAAAACAAATTATACGAAACCATGACCCATATGACTTGCACTGTTTCACTTGCCTTTGGCACAGTAAACAAAAGTATGCCTGTAATAGCAATAAGGGGCGCAGAAAGCAATAGATAAGGACGAGCTTTTCCTTGTTTAGTCTTCGTCCGGTCAATAATATACCCCATAAGCACATTCGTGGCGGCGTCTATTATTTTTGAAACAAGCGGGAACACAACAAGAAAAACCCCACCCCATACCTCCGTTAAATTTAAAACATCGGTATAGTAGACATTTAGATAAGTCGCTAAAACGGCATTTAAAAGAAGCGCGCCACAGGGTCCTAAAAGATAACCAAGCCATTTCTCTTTGCCCGTTACGCTTTGCGAATGGATGCGACTGTCAAATATTTTATTGTCCAATAATTTAGTCTTGCTCATAAATTACTCCTTATTGTTATCAATTTGGTTTTTTGGAAGGGGTAAGGTTTTTATCGGCGAACAAAAATCCTTTATTCCCTTGATTAGATGTCCGTTTGCCAGATCGACAAATCCCTGTGCAAAATTATATGGAAAGGGTTTTCCGGCAGACATTGACATAGTAATTATTGAATTGCTTTCTAAAATCCTTTTTAAGAATAAGGCACCTTTTATTTTGTTGTCACGTTCCACTCCTTCTTTAAGTTTTTTTGCTTTCTTCATATCTTTTTTAGCAACGGATAAAACGGCATTATGAAGGATTTTTCCAATAAATGTTTTTTCTAAATCGCTAAACCGGCTTTCAAGAGTGATTGGCTTAGCAAGCGGAAGGGAAGGTATTTTAAATCCACTCATTTTTTCAAAGACTTCATCGGAGATAGAACCTGGTGAATTTGTATAGGTCTCTAAAATATCTTTATCATAAACAAAAGAATTATTCTCGCCTGCAATCGATATTGTATTCGCTAATTTCACGGTTTGACAATCCGAACATAGCTGTATTTCGTATTCGCCCTTTTCGACAATATAACGCTTTTCTTTTAAATTGAAATAAGCCAAATCTTTTTTGCTAAAGTTAATAGTTATATTTTTGCTTTCACCCGGCTTTAAATAAACTTTAGTAAACCCATGTAGTTCTTTTTCTGGTTTAAAGATATTAGTTTTAGGCGACTTAACATAAAGTTCAACTACTTCTGCCCCGAAGCAATTTCCTATGTTTTTAATTGTTGCCTTAACAATAATTAAATCATCGCTTTCTTCTATTTTATAATTAGAATAATCAAAGCTTGTATATGAAAGCCCAAATCCAAATGGAAAAGCAACCTCTTTATTTGCCCTTTGGTAATACCTATATCCCACAAAGATACTCTCTTTATATACTTCGACTTGAGTTTTGGAAAAAGTATTTCCATAAGGCACGTCTAAATAACTTTTTATCCAAGTCTCAGCAAGTTTGCCACATGGATTTTTTTCTCCAAATAGCAACTTTCTTGTCGCCTCTCCGCCACGCTGCCCTGGTAAATACATATTAAGGATTGCGCTTACTTCATTTGCAAAAGGAAGTTCAACAGGAGATCCACCATAAAAAACAACAACAATTTTTTTACCTTCTTTAACCAAAGCATTAATTAAAGAAAGTTGATTAGGTGGAAGGGACATATTATCTCGATCGCTTCCTTCGCTTTCTACATAATCGGTAAGTCCAATAAAGGCGAGTATGGTATCGTATTCTTTAGCATTTTTAACTGTTTCCTCAATTAAGGTTTTATCTACCGCAATTTGATTTTCTTTATAACCTTTGCAATATTTATATTTAACTTTAGCATTATCAAATGCTTTTTTTGGCGTAGTCAAAAAGGTTGGGTTTATCAATGAACTTCCAGAACCTTGATAACGCATTTTCTCAAATAATTCACCAACAACAAAAAAACTTCCACTAGAAGAAAGAGGCAAAACTCCATCATTTTTCATCAAGACGGCACAATCTTCTGCAATCTCTTCTGCTAGAAGGTCGTGGGAGGAAAAATTAGCTTTTTCTATTTTTCTTTCCTTATGTTTAGCCACTAAGTTTAAAACATTTATGATGGCCTTATCTAAACTTGCCTCATCTAGTTTTCCATTAGCTACTCCATCAACAATCCACTTACGGCAAATAGAAGTGTCTCCTGGCATTTCTAAATCCAAACCTGCTTGCAACATTGCAATTCTATTATGAGTCGCCCCCCAATCGGTCATAGTAAGACCGTTAAAACCCCATTCATTTCTTAAAATATCAGTAAGAAGCCATTTATTTTGACTACAATAAGTCCCATTAATCTTGTTATAGGCACACATTAACGCTTCTGGATTAGATGTTTTTATAGCTATTTCAAATGGTTTTAAATAAATCTCTCTTATTGCACGTTCATCGGCAACGCTATCCCCCATAAAGCGATAATTTTCGGCATTGTTTAGGGCAAAATGTTTAATGCATGCTCCTACTCCCTCACTTTGGATTCCCTTTATTTCGGCTGAACCCATTTTTCCAGCAAGCAAGGGATCTTCGGAAAAATATTCAAAGTTTCTTCCTGCAAGTGGGTTTCTTTTTATATTCACCCCAGGACCTAAAATGACGTCGATATTATAAAAACGAGCTTCCTCCCCCATGGCCTTGCCCATTTTGAATAAATTATCTTCATTCCATCCACAAGCAGTTAAACAGGCCGTAGGAAAAGAGGTGGCCGGCTCACTTCCGTTAACCCCATTATCGCCATTATTGCCTTGCACTCTTAGTCCGTGGGGACCATCAGACATTCGAATTTGAGGTATATCGAGCCTTTGTATTGGATTTGTAAACATAAAATCCGTCCCGGCAAGCAAGGCTGCTTTTTCATCGATGGATAGTTCCTTTAAAAGTTTTGAAATGTCTTCCATTTAATTGCTCCTTGCCGCTTTTAAACAAATTACAACACAAATCACTTCCATATGCTTACATAATTGTTTGTTTTTATTTATAATTGTTTTGACTTTCTTTGGGAGAAAATATTATGAAATATGAGGATATCCGCTACCTTTGCTTAACAATAGGCAATCTTGCCGGGATACCAATTCGAATCTATAAAGATAACAAGCCTATTTTTTACTATTCCCTCATAAATCTTTTCAAAGACCCAATCATTCCATACGAAGAGAAAATATTAAAAATCAATGACCATATTGGTTATTTTATAACGCCTAAATTTCATTATTATGGGGTGGTAAATTCGAAAAATTATAAGATTGTTTTAGGCCCTTCAAAGCAATTAAGATCAAGTAAAAACGATTTAGCTGAACTTGCTTTTGAATGTGCCGTATCCAAAGATGAGACAGAAAATTTCATATCCGCGATGGAAACACTCGTCCCTTTGCCTTTAAATAGCGTCTTGCAAATGCTTTGCTGTTTAAATTTAGTATTAAACAATGAAAAATTATCACTTACCGATATTACCATTTATGAAAAAGAACAAACTAGACTCCTAGAAGAGATAACTACAAAACAAGTGGAAATGCACTATGAAGAAAATGACGATCTTTACAAAGATAACGAAGTGCATAATACTTTTGCCCTTGAACAAACCATTATGGGTTTTGTTCGTCAAGGAGATACTATAGCTTTAAATGAATGGCTAAAAAATGCACCTGCAGTCCGTTCGGGAATATTATCTTCTGAAACGCTTAGGCAATTAAAAAATACTTTTATTGTAACCACAACATTGGTTTCTAGGGCGGCTATTCGTGGAGGGATGGATATAAACGATGCGCTATCTTTATCAGATGCCTACATTCAAAAAAGCGAATTGCTTTCTTCTATCGAATCTATAGAAAATTTGCAATTCCACATGATATTTGATTATACAGAAAGAGTTAAAAAAGTAAGAATAGGAAAAACACCCACGAAGCTTTTAACTGACATTGCAAACTACGTACATAAGCATTTATCAGAACCCGTGGATATAGAAGCGCTTTCAAAGGCAATGTTTATTTCAAGAACTCATTTAGCAGTAAAATTTAAAAAAGAAACCGACATGACACTTACTTACTTTGTTTTAAAAGAAAAGGTTGAAGAAGGAAAAAGGCTTTTAAAATATACAGATAGACCAATATCAGCAATCGCGGCTTACCTTGGTTTTTCTTCCCAAAGCCATTTTACAAATGTATTTAAAAAATACACAGGTTCTTCGCCAAATGAATATCGTTTAAAACACAATAAGTAAATCAATCCGTTCACCCCGTGCATGCATTCATCAATAAAAATATTAAAGTGGATGAATAAAAAAATATTAAATTTGAAATCATTTTGCTAGAGATTTTTTAACTAAAATATTCAAAGCAAGAAATAATTTAAAAAGATAAAAACGCCTTAGAAGGAAAGCATCGTTTGATTTGGAAAGCAGAATTCTATTCTTTAATGGTTATGGAAAAAATTTTAAACGTTAACCTTTTTTTATATATAAATAGGAACTATTCGTATATTCCAAATAATATGTAATCAAATTATTTTTGTAAAATAAAGAAAATCCACTGAGTATCTTTTCTTTGAGAATCTTGGCTAATTCTATATTCTTTAACCTTAAACGGGAAAGAGTCTAAATCTTCTTTATGAAAATAAGTATAATATCTATCTTTTTCATCGAAACCATCTTCTTTTTCGGAATATTTCATTGATAAGAAAAGAATTCCATTATCATTAAGAAAATTCAAAAATCTATCAATTGTAGGGATAATTTTTTCTCTTTGAAGGTGAAGCAGAACCGCACTTAAGAAAATACAATCCACTTTTTCTTTAGGCATATAAGTATTTAAATCGCCATATTCCACGTTCAATCCGAGTTCTCTTGCGTGATCTATAAAACCTTCCACTACATCAATTCCAAATACACGATACCCATGTTTTTGGAAATAAAGCATATCTCTAGCTGAACCAAAGCCAACATCTAGAATGCTGGCATTTTCTTTTAAATAAGGAGTAAGAAAAGAGTATTCTTCTTCCAAAGAAAGAGAAAAGGTAGAATCGATATATTCCTTATAATGCTCGTTATAGTATTTCATGACATCATTTGATAATAATAGGAACGGACCAAGCCACAATCGATAGCTTCCTTAAGGCTAGCTTTATATTTTCCATCAGGAAGTTTTCCATAAAGGATCTTATTTCTTTTCTCTAAATTATAGATTATGGCCTCATTTGGTTTATTATTGCTTTTTATAGAATTATTAGAACGAGTTGTTAATACTAAATTCCATATGTCATCACGGTATAAGAAAGACCATGGAATAACATGATCGACGCTGATTTCTTTTTCAGGAATAAGGATGCCAGAATAAAAATCTATTGGTTTTTGATTTAAGAACTCATTTTTAACAAGAAAGTTCTTAAATTCAGAAAGATCGTTTCTATGAATTGAATTATTGGACGTATTTTTCACCTTAAGAAGAATGTTTGGCGAGTTGTTATATTTTTCTAAAAGAAGAGACCACCTATAGTTAATTAGAGGAATCAAGATTGAGGAAAACTCTTTCAATTTATCAATTTCCTCTCTTTTTAAATATAATTTAGAAGAATCCTTCTTATTGAAAGAATAGATTGGATATTCTATCCCGTTTACAATAGGCAAACGATAAGCCACGTCTTTATTCAAAGTCAATGCAGCTTTCTTTAAAAAAGTTTCATAAAAAGAAGCACCTGCCTTATCTTTAATGTATTTAAGTCCTTCATCTGCCCAGCAAGCAATGGATGTTTGTCTTAACTCTTTATATTTTTCGATTAAAGCATTTACACATTGATAGACCACCGGGACTTTATCACCTGGTTGCTGCCTTAGTTTAAAGAAAAACAATTGGTTCCAATAATAACGAATCATACATTCCGCAATATCTAGAAAATCCACCATTGCCGTATCTGGGTTTATAAAAAAATAACGATTAGCAGATATGCATTCCAAAAGAGCTTTTGCAAAAGCCGGCTTATAAGTATTAGTGTTCTTTCCGCCTTCAATTACCTCGACCCATTCTTGAATATAAAAATCCATCGCAAAATTATTATACGTTATCTTTAAGATATTCAACAAATTCCTAATTAAGATTAGATTTTTTTTAAAGTTTTTGGCTTAAGCAAAGCAAAAGCAAATCGAGAAAATCGACCATTTTCATTTAAAAGAAAAAGATAGACCGATAAAAGTTTTAAATTTCTAAGGGTTCTCTTATGTATTAAGCTTTTAAAATATTGTTTTTTTCATTGTTCTTAGGATTATATTTTTCTAGCATAATATCAATCAGGCTATTCATTTTCATATTCCTTTATAAACTTTATCAGTAATTCCAAACTGGTATTGCCATATAAAAGGTGAGTCTTTCCATCGGCTTAAAATCAAAAATAGAGAACTCGTCCTCAGCGATTCTTTTGTCAACAAACGAAAGATTTTTTAACACCTTTATTTTTTTGACGACCTTCTTTTTACATAATGAATCGCATATCGCCTTCTCCTTCGTTGCCATCTTCATTACATAATTGCCTTTTTCTAGATAAATTATACTTTGGAAAGTCTTCTTCGTCATGTCCATATACTCGAATTGCACTAGTCAAGAAAAAGTGGACAGAAGCGGACGTCCTTAAGTCACCCCCCTATTTATTCTCTACAATGGTTGGAAGACTTGATTCTTCTTGCACGATTAAAGCCATGATGGTAAGGGTTAGCTCGCTCTTTGAGTCGAGTGTCCACAAGCCTTCCTTCTCGAAGAAGACCTCTACTCCTGCCGGTTTTAGCTTTCTTGTGATTGATATTGTGTCGAGGGCATTTCTTACGAATTTCGAAATCGACTTCGTGATAATCAAAGCGATTTTCATTTTTTCGTATTTATACCCTTTGTTCCCTCACCGGCATAAATAACAACGTAGCCACAGATTCAAATCAAGCAATCATTAAGACTTCAAAATAGAGTTGTTATTTTCTTCATCTATTTCCTCATAATAAAAGGAATAATCGATTCCTTTAATGATTAACTCCCTGTTTTCAAAATCGCTAGTCAATGCGTTTTTAATAAGCGTTAGTATTTGCTTTGCGGATGAGGGAGATATTCTCATAGCTTCCAAGTAGTCTTTTTTATCTATTTTTGACCAGTCAATACATTTCCTTAAAGAATGGATTAAAATCTGATCCAACCAAATTCTTGTCGATCTACCATTGCCTTCCATAAACGGATGAGCAAAATTCATTTCGACATATTTATCGACTATTTGCTCAATTGTAGTTTCCGGCATCCTATCAATATCGGCTAACATGTTTGGCAAGCAGAGCGCATTAGCAAACATAAACCCACCTTTTGAAATGTTTTTATTTCTAATCTTCCCAGCAAAATCATATAGACCGTCAAAAAGATATGAATGAATTTTTTGCAATCCTCTTGCCGTTCCAACTTCAATATCATTAATGATGCCGGAATTAATCAAATCGTAAGCTTTCTTTTTGCTTTGCTCAACAAGCGGATCGTTATTTCCTTTCAACCATTCTTTTAAAACATTCCTATGTCTTTTTGGCAAGACATCCAAGAGAATATCTAACCCTTTAATTGATAAACAGTCGGTATCATAAGCTTTACCATCCAAAGCAGTCATTTTCAGTTGCTTGCAATTTGCTAATAACTCACTATTTCTTTTTTTGATGGTGTACCAATATATCCTAGGATTTGACGTTTCGATTACTGCCGCTATTAAGTCGATAGCGCAAACATACCAAGACGTTGAATCTTCATCCCACCTAGATCTTACTGGCGTTTTATTGAAATATCTTATTGAAGTCTTTTCCAACATAATTAATTACCATGGGAATTCTAGCAAAAAATAGAACCAGTTGTATAAAAATTGCAAGCAACTGTTTTTTTAATGTTAAATGGTAAATTTTTTATCAATGAAAGCTTCTAAACAATCAATCAACTTCTTTTTCAATTCGAATTAATCCTAAAGTTCAAAGCTGGCATCGACATCAAGGACGGACGCCATGAATACCCCTTTCCTATTTTGCGGAATTCCATAGTCTTTCATGTTCATTGCATTACAGAAAGACTTATATCCTAACGAGGATAGATAATCCACCCATTCCAAGAACAACGGCTTGATTTTTTGACACAAGGTTTTTTACATTCTCCATCAACAAAGAATTGGAAGCTCATCATGCGTTTTAGAAACCTCAAGAAGCCTTTACACTTCTAAGAGCAACGAGCTTTTCGTATTGTTCCACCTTGCAAATCCACCCAATCTCAGTGTCAACAATAAGTCAAGGCATAGGAACAAATAGGTTCATAATTTAGAATTTATAATTTTTTCCATTTCACCAAAATTGAACGTTGACCCATACAATTTTTCATAAGCTAACAACGCGTATTTATAAATCTTGAAAGCAAAGATAATCTCATGGTTAATTAGAGCGTCCTTCAAAATTTGCCTTTGAGCATCAATACCAGCAAATAACTGAACAACCCTTATTTTGTTTTCCAACAATTTTTTCTTTACACCATTAGAAGAATGTCTGATATCTTTGATGGGGTATAATTAAAAAATCGTAATCGTTCAATAGTTCCTGTAATCGTTCATTTGTTAGGGGAATCGTCACATTATTGATGGTTCAAATTTATAAATCCTAATATAAAAAGAGCCAAAAAGGCCCAATGAATCGTTTTCTAATGTTTCAAAGGTCAGGAGCTTGAACTAGCGGCAGAAATTGAACCATCGTAAAAATAAAAAAAGCTCAATAAATTTTACTGTATCAAACTAATGCTTCAATAATGGCTTTCAGTATCGCTCTTTTGAAAAGTAATTATAGATTATTACCCAAATTGGTGAATGTTATATTCCCTTTTGGTTAAATATAGATTACCCCTATCATGCATGAGGATATAAATCTGATTGTTCAGGGAATATCGGCCGAGGTTCCCCATCATGATGAGGACCTCCTTGTATTTCCCCTCCTTGATGAATCGCTCTAGCTCCTCGTCGATCTTCTTTGTGAGCTCCTCCATCTTTTCTTTGGAGATCCTTTTGGAACGGACCTCCTTATGTACTTTCTTCTCTTCCACGGATACCTATCCTCCTTTGAATTTAATCCGCACGTTTTTGTGCATTTACTATTCTAAATGTGATATACTTAATGCGTTATTCCGTGCGTTAGCACAGAATTTTGCATTAAGGAGATGATGCTTATGTATATTTCAAGAGATTCCTATTTAGACAAGCTGAAGGCCTCCATCGGCAACGGAATGGTCAAAATCGTTACCGGGCCGAGAAGATGCGGGAAGTCCTTCCTTCTGTTTCATATCTTCAAGGATTACCTCCTTTCCTCAGGTGTGAACAACGACCACGTCATCGAGCTGTCCCTCGATGACGTGAAAAATGTCAAATACCGTAACCCGATTGATTTGGCTTCCTATTTCAAGAGTAAAGTCAAAGACAGTTCGAAGTATTATTTCCTCATCGACGAAATCCAGTTCTGCGAGAGCGTGGACAACCCTGCTTTCAAAGGCTACAAGACCGAGGATGGAAATGTCCCTAAGGTGACCTTCTACGACGTACTCAACGGTTTCTTGGGCCTAAAGAACGTCGAGGTCTTCGTGACCGGGAGCAATTCCCACATGCTTTCCAGCGACATCG
>ERZ808246.192-NODE-192-length-53106-cov-7.555767_pt1 | contig 53106 bp, 49 predicted proteins | sample MGYA00521083_ERZ808246 | MGnify/ENA primary metagenome ERZ808246 (study PRJEB31516, sample SAMN03275577) | gut metagenome | biome: mammalia-associated habitat; material: feces | host: Papio cynocephalus | place: Kenya | collected 2012-07-07 ... | reverse complement strand
CATAGCTGTAAGCTTTCCGGAACCACGTGCCTAGCACGTGGTTTTCGGGACACAACGAAAAGGCGGCTGAAACGGCCGCCTTTTCCATTCAGTGGAAAGCCGTCAAACCAGTTCGCCGTCCAAAGTCGTCGCCGCCGTGCCGACGATGCGAACGCGAACGATTTGCCCCGACAGGGAATCGGGCGCTTGAACGACGACGTTTTGCATTTGCGGCGTATGCCCCAGCAGATATCCGTCCTTTTTGGCCTTTTCTTCCAACAGGACATCGACCGTCCGGCCTTTGAACCGCGCGTTATAGGCGGCGTGCTGTTCAATCAGCAAAGCCTGCAGCCGTTCCAGACGTTCGGTTTTAACGTCTTCGGGAATCTGGTTTTTCATCGCGGCCGCGGGCGTTCCCGGACGCGGACTGTATTTGAACGAATACGACTGCGCGTAATTCACGCGGCGCACCAAATCCATCGTCTGTTCAAAATCGTCGTCCGTTTCTTCGGGAAAGCCGACGATAAAATCGGACGACAGCGCGATTTCAGGACACGCGTCGCGCAGTTTTGCAACGATTTCCTCGTATTGCGCGCAGGTGTAGCGGCGGTTCATTTTTTTCAAAACGCGGTCGGAACCGGCTTGAACCGGCAGATGCAGATACGGCATCACCTTGGGAATGTCGCGGTGCATGGCGATCATGTCGTCCGTAAAATCGGACGGATAGGAGGTCACATAGCGAATCCGCTCGATCCCGTCGATTTCCGCGACCGCCGCGACCAAACGGCTGAGATCCGACGGATTGCCGTCCGCGCCCGCACCGTGCCAAGCGTTCACATTCTGCCCCAGCAGCATCAAATCTTTCGTCCCCGTGGCGGCCAGCTGGCGCGCCTCGTCCACGATTTCGCCCAGCGGACGGGAATATTCCGCCCCGCGCGTGTACGGAACGACGCAATAGGAGCAAAAACGGTCACATCCCTCTTGAATCGCCAAAAAGGACGACACGCCGTTCGCGCGCGCCGCCGGCAGGGAATCGAACTTGGCGACCGCCGGAAATTCCACGTCAATGATGCGCTGTTTGCGTTTGTGTTCCAACCGGCGCAGCATTTCGGGCAAACGGTGGTAGGTTTGGGGGCCCAGCGCGATATCGACGAACTTCGCGCGGTTCATGAATTCGGCCGATTCCGCCTGAACGACGCATCCGGCGACCACCAAAATCAAATCGCGCCCCTCTGCCCGCCTTTGCTCTTTCAGCGGTTTGAAACGCCCCAGTTCGGAAAAGATTTTCTCCGACGCCTTTTCGCGGATGTGGCAGGTGTTGAAAATGATCATGTCGGCGTCTTCGGGCGTTTCGGTCTGTTCAAACCCCAAAGTCCGCATCAGATCCGCCATGCGCAGAGAATCGTAAACGTTCATCTGGCATCCGAATGTTTTTATATACAGTTTTTTAGTCACAGTCGTTCCAAGGCCGTTCACTCAGTCGGCCGTTCAATTTCGTTTTTCAATTTTTCCAACACGGGAACCTTTGCGGGCGTCAGATTCCGCGTCGTCAGCAAAACCGGTTTGAACCAGTCCAAGATCATCTGGCGGGCGCGCGCCTTTTCCGCGTCGCTTACGCCCGCGGGAAAGCGCGGGTTGATTTCCGGCAAAAGCCCGTTCAAATAACGGGTCAGATCCGCCTGCGACCTTTTGTCCAGCATTTCCTCGCCCGCCTGAATCAGGTTTTCATGCTGAAACTCGGCGACCTCTTTGTACGACGGCAAAACGTCGTTTCCCAGATCGACCGTTGATGAAAAAGGCACGGAATCCGGCAAATCGGGATGCGCCGTTTTGATCGCGCCGTTCAATTTGGCGTAAAGCGACGGCGCCAACCTGTCCTGCGACGCGGCGACGACGTAAAACCAACGCATATCCGCCGGTTCCTGCGCCAAATACAGCCATTTGTGCGCCATGACCAAATCCTTGGTCACGCCTTCGCCGCGCCAATACAGCAATCCCAGCTTGGTTTGCGCGGGCGCGTACCCGTTGTTGGCCGCGCGCGCGAAAAACGCGACGGCGCGCTGAAAATCGGGACGCGGCAGACCGACGCCTTTATAGAACATCGCCCCCAACCGGTATTGCGCCTGCGGATCGTTTTCCTCTTCGGCGCAATAGATGTACTGCATATAGGCGATGTTGATCTTGCCTGATTTTTCCGCCTGTTCGCCAAGCGTGCAAGCGGCTTTCGCGCCGCCGGCGACCAACATCGCAGTCATAAAAATCAGACGAAACAGCATACAGTCCACCGTTTAAAAGAAACCGATCCACTTTGTCAGGGTATCACCCGACCGCCCCGTTTTCCAGTTTTAAATCCGCCGAAAGGGTGAAATTATTCTTCGCCCTTTTCAACGTTGTCCATGACTTCAGCCATGTCGTGATTGTCGTCGCCCAAATCGGAAGCGTCTTCAATCAATTCCAGTTCATCGTCGCCGGCGTCCTCGAAAACGGCGTCTTCGGCCGAAATGTTTTCCAGATCCTCGTGAATTTTGCCTTTGCCGCCGCGTTTGGCTTTGCCGGCCATCATGGCCTGCAAACGCAGAAATTCGTCAACCGGCATGGTTTCGCCGCATTTCGGGCATTTGATCGGATCCTTGCCCAAATCATAGAAATGTTCGCCGCATTGCAGGCAGATACGCTTTGTTCCCCATTCAGGTTTCGACATAAAGACATCTCCTTTGTTCAAAAAATCTTTATTTGACGGATTTGACATGATAGCGTTATCCGTGTCAAATGAAAAACGGAAAAAGAGTGATTTTTTATGCGCGCGCTTTCTGAAAAAACAACCGGCCTGACCGGCGCCGTCCCCGTCGCGGGCGACAAGTCCGTTTCCCACCGCGCCCTGATGTTCGGCGCGATCGCCGCGGGCGTGACGGAAATCAAGGGATTGCTGGAAAGCGAAGACGTGCTGAACACCGCCGCCGCGTTGCGGAAACTGGGCGTGGAAATCGAAAAATCCGGCGATTGCCTGACGGTTCGGGGCGTCGAAAAGTTCGTCCAGCCCGACACCGTTTTGGACATGGGCAATTCCGGAACGGGCGTGCGGCTGATGATGGGGTTGCTGGCGCCCCGCCCTTTGCGCGTCACGTTCACCGGCGATGCCAGCCTGCGCTCCCGCCCGATGAAAAGAATCACCGACCCGCTGACCCTGACGGGCGCGGCGTTTGAAACGACGGACGGCAAGCTGCCCGTCACCCTGCGCGGCGGATCGAACGGCGAAGCGTTCACCTACACGCTACCGGTCGCGTCAGCGCAACTGAAATCCGCCGTTTTGCTGTCGGGGTTGGAAAAAACGGCGCCGACAACCGTCATCGAACCCGTCCCGTGCCGCGACCACACCGAACGGATGTTGAAAGCGTTCGGCGCGGACATATCGGTTGAAAAAAATCCAGACGGCGGCAACATCATCACTTTGCGCGGCGGCAAACGGTTGCGCGCCTGCCCCGTCACCGTTCCCGCGGACGTGTCCTCCGCCGCTTTTCCGGTCGTCGCGGCGCTGATCACGGAAAAATCGGACATTTTGATTCCGGATGTCGGGCTAAACCCTTTGCGCACCGGCATCCTGACCGTTTTAAAGGAAATGGGCGCGGACATCACTTATGAAAACGCGCGGGAGGTCGCCGGCGAACCGGTCGCGAACCTGCGCGTGAAATCGTCGCGGCTGCGCGGCGTCAACGTGCCGGCCGCCCTCGCCCCGTCCATGATCGACGAATATCCGGTTCTGGCGGTCGCGGCGGCTTTCGCCGACGGGGAAACGGTTTTGAACGGCCTTGCGGAATTGAAAGTCAAAGAAAGCGACCGCTTCAACGCCATTCTTACCGGTCTGCGCGCGAACGGCGTCGATTGCGCGGCGGCGGGTGCGGACGGCATACGGATTCGCGGAAACGGAAAAAAACCTTGCGGCGGCGGATTGATTGAGTCAAAACTGGATCACCGGATCGCCATGTCTTTTCTGGTCATGGGAACGGCAAGCGAAACCCCTGTTGCGGTTGACGACGTTTCGTCGATCGCCACCAGCTTTCCGGATTTTATTTCTTTGATGAACAAAGCAGGAGCAAACATTCATGATTATCGCGATTGACGGCCCCGCCGCCGCGGGCAAAGGCACATTGGCGCAGAATCTGGCCAAACATTTCCGCTACGCCTTTTTGGATACGGGACGGCTGTACCGCGCCGTCGGGTACGCCGTTTTGCAGGAAAACAAGGATCCGTCCGACGAAACCGCCGCGACGGCCGCCGCCAAAGCTTTCGATCCGCAAAGCATCAACGCCGTTTTGAAAAATCCCGCCCTGCGCGACGAAGCGACCGGCAACGCGGCGTCCAAAGTCGCCGTCATCCCCGCCGTCCGTCAGGCTTTGCTGGATTTGCAGCGCGATTTCGCCAACCGCCCGTTTTTCGAGGACGGCACCCCCGCCAAAGGCGCGGTGCTGGACGGCCGCGACATCGGCACGGTCGTGTGTCCAGACGCAGACGTGAAATTCTTTGTGACCGCCAGTGCCGAAGTGCGCGCCGACCGCCGTTTCAAAGAATTGAAAGAAGCCGGCAAACCCGCCGATTACGACAAGATTTTGACGGACATCAAGGAACGCGACAAACGCGATTCCGAACGCGCGACCGCCCCATTGAAACCCGCGGACGACGCGTGCGTTTTGGACACGTCAAACATGAACGCCGTGCAGGCTTTCCAAGCCGCGCTGGATTTCATCGCGATCAACCACGAATAAAGCTTTTCCTTTTTCAGATAATCCGCCGCGGCGATCGCTCCGGCGGATTTTTTTGTATTATTCCAAAAGCTCAAACTATTGTTCCGGAAAATTGACATTATTCCGGAAATCCGGTATATTTTCCTAAAAAACTAAGGAGTGCCGCCCCATGTATTTGTCCGCGCGGGAAACCGCCGAAAAATGGAACATATCGGAAAAGCGCGTGCGCGTTTTGTGCCGCGAAAACCGCATCGCGGGGGCGGTTCAATCGGGGCGCAACTGGCTGATCCCGTCCGACGCGGTCAAACCCGCCGACGCCCGTTTGAAAAAAGCGGAAAGTCTGCTTTCCTTGATCAACGATAAGAAAGCCGCCTTGGACGCGTGCCGTCCGCTGACCGAGGGCGAAGCCGAACGGCTGGCGCAGGAATTCGTTGTTGAATATACCTACAATTCCAACGCGATAGAGGGCAACACGCTGACTTTGCGTGAAACGGATTTGGTGTTGCGCGGGCTGACCATCGGCGAAAAACCGCTGAAAGACCACTTGGAGGTTGTCGGCCACAAGGAAGCGTTCGATTTCGTCCGCGAACTGGCGCGGGAACAACAACCGCTAACCGAAACCGTCATCAAACAGATTCACGCTCTTGTTCTGGCGGACAAAAAGGACGATCGGGGCGTTTACCGCCGCATCCCCGTGTATATCGCGGGGGCGAAAACCACACCGGTTCAGCCGTACCTGATCGCCCCGAAAATGGAACGGCTGATTGCCGATTATCAAAACGGCAAAGGGCCTATCGTTTCCCGCTTGGCGCGGTTGCATCTGGAATTTGAATCGATCCACCCGTTTATTGACGGCAACGGCCGGACGGGACGGCTGATCATCAATTTGGAACTGATGAAAGCGGGATTCCCGCCGATCGACATCAAATTCACCGACCGCAAAGCATATTACAACGCTTTTGACGCCTATGCCGGAAAACAGTCCGTTTCGGCAATGGAAAACCTGTTCGCCCGTTATTTGAACGAACGTCTGGACACTTATTTGAATATGCTGAAAGGTTAACAAATGCCCGAATGTTTCGCGCCGTCCGTCGATTCCGCCTGCACCAAATTGATTTTGGGATCAATGCCGGGGGTCAAATCGCTGGAACGGGCGCAGTATTACGCCCACCCGCAAAACGCGTTTTGGCGGATTATAGCGGCATTGTTCGCCGCGCCCTACCCGTTCGATTCGTATGACGACAAGCTGAACTTGCTGCTGTCGCACCATATCGCGCTGTGGGACGTGATTTCGACCTGCGCCCGCGACGGCAGTCTGGATTCCGACATCCGCGACGCCGTCCCGAACGATTTTGAACGCTTTTTCAAACAATACCCGCAAATAAAGGCCGTGTTTTTCAACGGTCAAAAAGCGCATGACAGCTTTATAAAAGCGTTCAAAACCGCGCCGTTTGTCAATACGCTGATACTCGTCCCCCTGCCGTCCACCTCGCCCGCCAACGCGCATTTGTCGTTTGATGACAAATTAAGGTCGTGGAGCGTGCTGACATAGCTCCGCCGCGCTGTTTCAATTTTTCACAGATTTCCAAAAACGTTTTTAATAAATCGTTCCGGTACATCGTTTTCAGAAAAATTCAATAGAACAGGTTCCCGTTCTTTTTTGATCAAACAATTTTTAATTTTTGAATAATCAGCGAAATCATCGAAAACGACATAAACGTCCATTTTTCTGTTGGTGCCACACTTATCCGCACAATTACCGATAAGCTTGCAATCAAAAGTGTCAAATTTATTTGTATATCTGTTGTACACATATACAGACGCCATTCTGTTCCGATTTTCAATATTTGATTTTATAATCTCTTCAACGTTGGCAGTGTTTTTAACCAAAAATGCCTTTGCTTTTGAGAATTTACAACGAGGATAAGATGAACAATTATAAAATTGCTCTTTTGTTTCGTCCTTTTTCCATATACGCACCATTTCTTTTCCGCACCTCGGGCAAGTCGCCAACAATGCGTTGTTGGAATCAAATATATTGTTTTGGTCTATATCTTCTTTAATTTCCGAGAAAAATACAGACGGTTCAAACTTCGGAACCAGTAAATAACAGCCTTTCTTCGCCCGCGTCAGCGCGACATAAAACAGCCGCCGTTCTTCCGCATAAGGAAAATCTTCCTCAGGCGGCAAAAGAAACGAAATAGCAGGATCATCACCCAACAAAGAGGGAAAACCCGTTACGCGAAAAGCCAAATTGAAAACGACGACATAATCATATTCCAGTCCTTTTGATTTATGTGCCGTCCGGATATCAATATTTTTTGAAAATTTTCGCCGCAAAGAATTTTCAACATCTAATATACTTTTACAATTTTCACCGAAACAATCAAAATACTTATTAAAATCGCTATTGTTCCTTACAATAATCAGAAAATTTTTCTTATCCTGTTGCTTCAAAATATCGAACAAACAATTCAAACGATCAATATCTTTTTCACTCCCCCAAGTTTTAAATTCATGATAGCGAATTGCCTTTAAAAACGTTGTTTTGTCGGAACGGATTGTTTTTCTTAACTGGTTATCGTTTTTTTGAATAAATTTTCCGGCAATATCAATTAAAGGCGCACCATTTCTGAATGTTTGCTGGATGCGGTATGTTTTCGGATTGGGGAAGTACTTTTCAAAATCCGAAAAGAAACTGATATTTCCGCCTTTAAACCGATAAATCGCCTGCCAATCGTCACCAACGCAACAGATTTTGGCTTTTGTCTTTTTCTGAATCGCCGAAATCAATTCATAGTTAAGATTGTCTATATCCTGATATTCATCAATAATAATATATTTGTACGGAAAGTCCATATTGTCGATTTTCGCCAGTGCCTTTATCAACATATCAGTATAATCAATAAAACTTTCTTCCGTCTGTCGCCTTTCATATTCTTTCATAAGGACATAAACGATTCTGTAAAATTCCTTCGCCCTTTCTTTTTCGCGTTTTTCCAAGCCTGAGAGGGCGTCCTTATGAATTTCCGGAATGTTTTTTGCTGTATATTTATTGATTTTCAGCAGGCTTATGCAACGTTGCACAATCTCTTGAAAAGATTCAAATTTTCTATTTTTAATCAGTTGCTTGATGCAATCTATTTTTTCATCGCGGGTCATTTCGTTGCCGGTGTCAACGCCAAACTTTTCAAGCTGATATTTCAATTTGCTTATTAAAGTTTCATTTTTAAAATCTGACAAAAACAATTCGATCAGTTTTGCGCCGCACGCTTTATATGTGTTTAATTTTTTATTCTTGTTTGCAATATACTCAGCCTCTTCTTTAGAATTTAACCACCTGACGAGTTCGTTTCCATGACTGTCAAATTCAATGCCCCAATGTTCAATCCAAACAGCGTTTTTCGGATCAGTTCCGTCCCCGATCTGCACATAAAAATCGGGAGTCATCCCATCGGCATCCGGATAGCAAGATTTAAACCATTTTTCGTAAGTGTACGGAATTTTATGTGTAAATAAGAAATTTGCAATCACGGCTTCCGCCGCGCTTTTAACTCTTTTGCCGTCCAGCGTAAGGCAATCACAAGCCAACTTTTCGATTTTTTCTTCAATAGATAAATCGTCAAAGTAACTTGGAAAAGCTTCTAAAGCGCTTTCATCATTAGAATACATATATTTCATTATGAAATCAAAAATTCTGCAAATAAAATTATAAAAATTTTTATCTCCAACAATTTTGTTAAATATTTCTTGAATCACTTCGTCTGTTTTTCGAACAGGACAAGATTGCCTTCCTCCTAAGATTTCCAAACCCAACTGATGATAATCATAGGCTATTCTTTTCGTATTTCCGAAAACAGCTGTAATTTTACCGTTCATTTCTTCGGCATTTTTCTTATTGAAATAAATCGGTAAAATCTCTTCCAACTGCGCCTTGCCTGTATTAACCAGATAAATAATTTTCCCCAAAGCCGTTGTCGTTTTACCGCATCCCGCCCCCGCAACAATTAAAGAAGCGCCATCATCATTGAAAATCGCATCGCATTGTTCGTTTGTCAGAGGATTGCCAAGTATGTCTTCGATCTTTTGCTTTTCATTTTGTTCTTCAACCGTAAATTTCTTTTTATTATTCCCTTCGATCGTAAATTCATTTCCAAATTCAAAACCACTTATAATTGGATTTGTATAATAAAAAGCATTCATATCATCTGGGTAGTAAAATGTATTACGCTTACCTTTTTCAAATTCAACAAGAAACCACCTGTTTTTTTGAAATGTAATCACTCCCTTTCCAAAAGTCTTATGAAAAACCGTCGTTCCAATAATATTATTCATTTTCACACTCTTTCATCAATCAGCATTTTCACAGAGTTATACAGTTGTTCGCTTGACAATGCCCCTTGATTAAAATCATTGATCAATTTTTCTATTTTTTCATTCAGAGTATTCAATTTTTCAGTTTGCGTTTCTATTGTTTTAACCGACGGAACTTTATTCAGCAGCTCTTTGATTTCTTTTGTCGTTGTTTCATATTTTTTCACTGACCGATACGACCTAATCGTCATCGCTCCGGGGATTGCGACTGTTGCGAAAATTCCGCCAAGCGCGCATACACCGCCCAACATTCCCAACCCGCCGGAAGCCAGCGAACCGCCGCCCAACGCCGCCAAAGTCGACGTTGTCGCCGCCGCGCCCGAAAGGCTTGAAATTGCAACGCCAGTTGACGCCGTTCCGAACGCCCCGACTAAAGTGAACGTACCCGCCGCCACCGCCGCGCCGGCGGCAGTTCCCGCAAGCCAACTTTCACCCGATGAATTATCGGTCAAAACGGAAATATTCGCCGCCAACAAATCCGCATAATCCTTTGAAACGACATCAGCTTTACATTGAAGATCTTTTTCTTTAAAAATTTCAGCTATTTTCCGCATTGTCCGGTTCAGACACTTTTTGTTTTCATCGTAAGCATTCGCCGCGCATTTCCATTTTTCCCAAACGTTTAGTGCCTGTTCCTGTTCTTTTTTGGCTTTTTCTTCTTTTTCGGCGTATCCGAACGTGACTAAGTTTTTGATTTCCATAATTTTCCCCTTACTGCACCTGTTGCATTTGCGTTATCATGTTTGTTGTGCTGACGCTGTTGATTTGATTGAAATAATTTTCAAGCGCACTTTTATTTGTTTTATTTTTCAATTCTTCGGAAATAACTTTTTCACACGAAGTACTTCCGTATTTTATAGTATTTTCAGCTGTCTGAATCGTCATGTTGTTATATGAATAAGACAAACTGTCCCATTCCGAAAAACGAAGTTCTCGTTTTTCCGTGTAAATACAATCACCACCCTTTTGCTTCCAACTGACATCAACATTTACATAAGCAGGACGTGCCGCTGGACGGGTGCACCCGCACAACAGCGGCAATGCCATTAACGCAATGTATTTCTTTTTCATTTCCGAAACTCCTTAAAGTAAAAAACACAAAACCCACCTGCACAGGTGGGCGGAGTGTTCAGAAACCGTACGATAGAAGGGACGGCTCGACGTTTTTCGCGCATAGCCTTATAGACGCCGACACCCGCCCTGCGGGCAGAGTTCGGCGCATAATTTTTTAGTCGCCATACACAATGCGACTTCTATCGTAAAGGGTTTCTGACGCCCTGTCCCCGTTTTCGGGAACGTAAAAAGTCTATCAAACTTCCGCGTAAAAGAAAAGCGTTTATTACGCGGCAAAACTCCTTGCAAAACCGGCTGTTTTCGTGTATATAGGGCGCGAAGTCGCAAGGCACGGGCGGCTTCGTCGTTTTCAACGTGCAGACCTCCGGACACAACCGGATGGCAAGAATACACTTTTTGTGAAGGATCTGAATTTTATGGTAACTAAAACTACAGCCGAAGAAATTCCGGCGATGAAAGAAAATTTTGCTGAACTGTTCAATGAAATGTTCGGCGAAGACAAAGGGCTGGAAGGCTCTGTCGTCAAAGGCACGATCGTCGGCCTGACCGACGATTTCGTCACGATCGACGTCGGTTTGAAATCCGAAGGTCGCATCGCCCGCCGCGAATTCGGCTTTAACGCGGAAATGAAAGTCGGCGACAAGGTTGACGTTTACATCGACCGTTACGAAGACAAGGACGGCATGGTCGTTCTGTCCCGCGAAAAAGCGCGCCGCGAAGAAGCTTGGAACGAATTGGAAAAAGCGCAAGCCAACGGCGAACGCGTCACCGGCGTCATCTTCGGTCGCGTCAAAGGCGGCTTTACGGTCGATCTGTCCGGCGCCATCGCTTTCCTGCCGGGTTCGCAGGTCGATATCCGTCCGGTTCGCGATGTCACCCCCTTGATGGGCACTCCGCAGCCGTTCCAGATTTTGAAAATGGACCGCGCCCGCGGCAACATCGTCGTTTCCCGCCGCGCCGTTTTGGAAGAAACCCGCGTCGAACAGCGTTCCGAACTGATCAAGAATTTGTCCGAAGGCCAGATTCTGGACGGCGTTGTCAAGAACATCACCGATTACGGCGCGTTCATTGATTTGGGCGGCGTTGACGGTTTGCTGCACGTGACCGACATCGCTTGGAAACGCATCAACCACCCGTCCGAAGCGTTGACGATCGGTCAGCCCGTCAAGGTGCAGATCATCCGCTTCAACCCCGAAACGCAGCGCATTTCGCTGGGTATGAAACAGCTGGAAGCCGATCCTTGGGCGAACGTTGAACAGAAATACCCCGTCGGAACGAAGCTGATGGGCCGCGTGACCAACATCACCGACTACGGCGCGTTCATTGAATTGGAACAGGGCGTTGAAGGTCTGGTTCACGTTTCCGAAATGAGCTGGACGAAGAAAAACACGCATCCGGGCAAAATCATCTCCACTTCTCAGGAAGTCGAAGTCATGGTTCTGGACGTCGATCAGGCGAAACGCCGCATCTCTTTGGGCTTGAAACAGTGCCTGCCCAATCCGTGGGAAGCGTTCGCCGAAAAACATCCGGCCGGTTCCGTCATTGAAGGCGAAATCCGCAACATCACCGAATTCGGTCTGTTCGTCGGATTGGAAGGCGACATCGACGGCATGGTGCACCTGTCCGACCTGTCTTGGGACAAGAGCGGCGAAGAAGCCGTCAAAGACTACAAGAAAGGCGATGTCATCAAAGCCAAAGTGTTGGATGTCGATGTTGAAAAAGAACGCATTTCTCTGGGTGTCAAACAGCTGTCGAACGATCCGTTCGCCGACGCCGTTTCCGACATCAAGAAAGGCGACGTCGTGACGGGTGTCGTGTCCGCGATCACCGAAAACGGCATCGAAGTCGATGTCAACGGTTCCAAGGGCTTCATCCGCAAAGGCGACCTGTCCCGCGACCGTTCCGAACAGCGTCCGGAACGTTTCGCCGTCGGCGACAAGGTTGACGCGAAAGTCACGCAGATCGACGCGAAGACCCGCAAAATCTCCTTGTCCATCAAAGCGCGCGAAATCGCCGAAGAAAAAGAAGCTTTGTCCGAATTCGGTTCGACCGATTCCGGCGCTTCCCTGGGCGACATTCTGGGCGCCGCGATCGCCAAGAAAGAAGCCGAAAAGAAATAATTTTCGATTTCTTTCGACATCAAAAGGACTTTCCGCTTTCGGGCGGAAAGTCTTTTTTTATGCCAACTTTCCGCGCCGCGCTAAAAAAAAACTTTTAAATACAATAAAACATTCCCCTCCCCTGCCCTCTCCGTCTTTGGCGATTATTTTTTTGTTGCCCGAAAAAACGGAATTTTACTATACTGACCCCATGCCCGTTGTAATAAACGGGACAGCGCCTTAGCGGGCGCGGGGTCTTCAAAAGCCTTTTATCCAATCGGCACAGAGATGCGCCGTCATCCGTTTTGCGTCAAACAAAACGGGAAACATCCCCGAATTCATCCGTGATGGTTCGGGGAGCTTTTGACGTATGTCCAAAAGCCCCGATTTTATCCATCGGCTTGCTTTAAAGGTCAAAAGGAATCATTATTGGATATGATTTTTTGAACTCCCCGAGCCGCCTGAAAAGGCGGTGTTTATTTTTTGACCGGGGATTTTGATCATGCCGCTCAGCGAAGAAGACGTTAAAACGCAAATCGAGCATTTGTTTTTCAAAGATTGCGTGGTTGAAAAGAACAGATTGGATTTTGCCGTATCGGATAAAAAAGGACACGCGCTTTATTGGGCGGAATCGAAAAAGGGATTTTACGACAAATGGCTGATGTTGGCACAGCTGTTTTTAACGATTAAACCGCGTATTGACAAAGCCGAAATGCCGCCGATTTTCATCGGCTGCTTTGACGCGCAGGACATCACTTTTGTCGAGTTTCATCACGCGCAAGAGGTTTTTCAAACAAACGATTTCAACTGGAACGAACGTCCCAGCGCCGTGTCCCCGAAAACGGCGGCGAAAGTCAAACGGATTTTGGACGGCAAGGAAATCACTTTCCGCTGGCTGGAAGACAAAGATGCCGTTAAAGAGTTTGTAAAAAGAAATTTATTTCATACTTTTAACGACTTATTGTCCTATTCCGGCATCAGCGGTTTTATACAAATCACAAAGAACAACTTTGTTCAGGTGTTTGACCGCTGGAGCCGCGACGTTCTGCCGTCAATCGCCATTCCGCCCGAAATGTTGAAGCACGGCATTATGCCGCGCGATTTTTATCTGGCGGATTTATTGTCCGAAAAAAATAAAACCATATCGGATAAATTGAAAATTCTTCTGAATTACGATGCTTACGAATGCCAGCTGGAAAAAGGGCTGTTTAACAAAATCTGTTTCAAAGACAAAGGCGCGGCGCATAAAAAATTTTGGAACGCCTACGAACGGCCGCCGAAAAAAGAATACCGCAAATATATGCTGGAACGGCAGGATTTGCTTGTCCCCAGCGGCATCCGCGAACGCAAAGGCGCATATTTCACGCCGCAAATCTGGGTGGAAAAAAGTCAGGAATATCTGGCGCGGGTATTCGGCGAAAACTGGCAAGACGAATACTATATCTGGGATTGTTGCGCCGGAACGGGCAATATGGAAAACGGCCTGACCAACATCGAAAATGTCTGGGCATCTACTCTTGACGATTCTGACGTGCGCGTGATGAAAGAAAATCAACGTTTGTTGAAAAATCATGTTTTTCAATTCGATTTTTTAAACGACAGCTTTGACAAACTGCCCGCAAAACTGAAAAACATCATCAATGATCCCGAAAAACAAAAAAAGCTGATGATCTACATCAATCCGCCGTATGCCGAAGCAGCCTCTGCTTCAACAGTTTCGGGAACGGGAAAAAACAAAACGGGGGTTTCAAATCTTAATTCAAACAGATATGAAAAAATCATCGGAAAAGCGTCAAGAGAACTGTTCGTTCAATTCATGGCGCGGATTTATGACACTATGCCAAATGCGAAATTGGCGTTGTTTTCCAAATTAAAATACGTTAACGCGTCCAACTTTTCTTTGTTCAGAAATTATTTCAAAGCCGCCTTCAAAGCTGGCTTCATCGTCCGAGCGAACACTTTTGACAACGTCACCGGACAATTTCCAATTGGATTTTTGATATGGGATATGGCGGACAAAACAAACATATCCGATATTTTCTGCGACATTATTGAAAACGACGGCCGTAAAAATGGAATAAAAGGATTCTATGCCGAGAAAAACAGAAAGAGCATTAATGACTGGTTAAAACATTTTGTTGATAAAAGTAAAATAATATCAGGTATGTGTTGCAAAGGAACCGACTTTCAAAACAATGTTTTCAACAACATTTCCGATTTCAATCACGTTTCAGGAGTTGGAAACGCAAAAGGAATTTCTAAATTCGCAATAACAGAAACAAATCTGCTTCCGGCTTGCATCTATTTCGCCGTCAGACAATGCCAAGCGGCCACTTGGCTGAACGACCGCGATCAATTTTTATACCCGAACGACGGTTGGAAAACGGACACGGAATTTCAAAACGACTGTTTGATTTTTACGATTTTTCACAGCCAAAACCGTGTAAAATCCACTCAGGGAACGAATCATTGGATTCCGTTCAAGCCGAGCGAAGTCAATTCCGACAACGACTTTAATTCTTCGTTTATGGCGGACTTTATACGGAATCGTATTTTTTCACCCGAAGCGGCGGCGGTTCTGGATGCCGGAAAAGCTTTAATGACCTACTATCACAGCGAAAACGATCCGGAATTGAACATCAACGCGTCGTTGTATGAAATCCGCGAATACTACCGCGGCAGAACGGACAAAGGGCGATTGATGTCGAAATCAGCCGACGAGCAATTCCAAAAATTGGACGACGACTTGAAATCCGCTTTAAAAGTTTTGGCCGAAAAAATCGTTCCGAAAGTTTATCAATACGGATTTCTAAAAGAATAACGAACCGGATCGCCTGCTTTTTTATACCGTTTACCTTTTGCCGACGGCGGATCATATTTTCCCTATTCGCACAAACACAACAGAGCGGAATATCCGCCATGCCCGCCGCCCGCAACGGCACGCTGGGACGCGAATTGAACACGGTGTTCGGATAGTTGCGACAGCCCAGCCGCGCCTTTTTAGCGGTTTTACGATTTTCGCGCGTCTATTGTTCCATCCGACAACGCTTGTCGTATCCTGTCGTTGCGCGCTTTGATGAAAGCTGACGATTTTTCTTTCCAAACCAGCCATTCTTCCATACTTTGAGGAAAAGCGGGCGAATTTGAAAAGTCGTTTTTTCCGATAAAAACGTCAACCGCCGTATAGTCCTTAGATACAATATCGTTCAAAAAGAAAAAATCTATATAGGTTTTAAAACCGTCAATTCCCGATCCGAACAGCGAAAAGAAATCGTTGTTCTTTTCCAAAACATCTGACAAAAGGCTTTTCTCTTTGAAAAAATACCGCCGGATACATTCAATCGTCAAATCAACACGATCTGAAACAACTCTGCCCCGTGCGCAATTAATGGATGCCTTACGCGGAAAAATGATCATCCCGCCCATTGTATAGGCGATGCGAATGAACCTTTCCTGCATTTTACGATATTCATTCAATCCGTATTTTTCAATCAAAGGATCAATAACATTTTTTTTAGTCCGTACCCACCTGTATCCGTTGACCAACGTATCGCTTGAAAAGGCTATACAGCTGTTTTTATCTTTCAAATAAAATCCGTCCTTATCTTCAAGAATTATTAAATCGATTTTTATTGACGGATTTTGCATATTTCCCGTTTTTCCGCTCCACAAAAAAGCATGAGCTTCGGCTAATATTTTTGATTTTGCATCGGGATCCTCTCCAAAAACGCCTATTCCAGCAATCCTTTTTTTCTCCTTCCCGAAAACCTTTTCTCTTTCCCAAAAACCGTTCCAATACTTTTCTGTTGTAAAATCAAAATCACTATTGAGTTTTAAAAGCATACTATCTTTATTTTCCGTCATTTTTTCAGCCTCTTTTTACTGCCGACACTATCTCTAAATAGAGTAAGAGCTTTTCCCCGCCTGTGCAAACACAAAGTGGTAGGATACCCGCCCTCTCATTTTTTCGGTGTTCTTTTTCAAACGACGGAATGAAAATTTTACAAAAGTGCGCCGGAAAACGCCGGAATTCCGGTTTTCATTGATTTTCACGCTTTTTTGTCATATACCGACTTAATAATTAGAATAATTAAAACAAGAGGGGCGAAAAATGAAAAATGCCGCTTTGATCGTTTTGGTTTTGTTTGCCGTTTTGACAATTTGCATGATTTATTCTGCCGTCGGTTCCGGCGCGCGATACTGATTTTCCCGTTCAACCACAGAAACGCTTTTTCCCCAATCAAAAGGGCAATATCACCTCTTCGCCCCTCTCTAATAAAAACCTTTCCGAACTTTTCCCCATTCCGCTTCTTAAAACAACCGCTCCGTTCAATCGTTGCCCCGATTTTTCATTTTTCAGTCTCCGCCAAAGCGTTCTTTCATCATCGCCCGCCGACGGTTGTTCCCTCCATCTCGCACCGCCCCTCTGAAAAAACACGCAAACGAAAGGCGGCCAACGCCGCCTTTCTGCTGTTATTGTGTTAAAAGATATTCACCGCATCCGGTTTAAAAATTTTCTTTATATTCTCATTCTTATTTTCAAATATTATCTCTTTTGGAATCCTGTCAGAGATATATAAACGGTTCATTTTTAAAGAGTTTTCACTGCCGATTTCTTCGATATGGGCGATTTCTTCAAGCAAAGCCCCTCTTTCATCTTTGACGCACAGTTCGTTATTTCCATGCCGCCCGACATCTAAGATCAAGCATATATACTTGGCATTTTCCAACTTCTGCTTTTTTTCATGAAAATTGTTTCCTTTAAGATTTGACAGAAGAAAATCTTTAATTGCCTCCGGCTTTAATTCTCCATTATACTCTTTATTCATCTGTTTATCTGTCGGATCAACGGCAATTTTTTCATTTTCTCCCATCGTCTGGGTTGGCGAACCATCCTCTGCGATTTGAACAACATATCTTGCATTCATGAAGCACCTCTTTTGGTTGTTCTGTTTTCAAAAAGGATAAATTAGAAATATATTTTGTCAAGGGAAAAGAAACCGTTTACACACGGTATGGTTTAATGGAATCCTTCTGCGTTTGGACACAAACCCCGCATCCGAAAAAGTTAAAACCAAGTCGCGTTTCGGTTAAAACCAACCTGCGCGCAACAAAAAGAAACCCGTGCGCGACACATTGATAAAACAAAAAAAGTCCATTTAGGACGCCCTGCAATTCCGCCTAAACTCGCCCGCGCCTGTCGGCTCGGCTTGTTAAGGCTCATTGATAAAACAAAAAAAACGTCCGTTTAGGACGCCTTGCAATTCCGCCTAAACTCGCCCGCGCCTGTCGGCTCGGCTCGTTAAGGCTCATTGATAAAACAAAAAAAACGTCCGTTTAGGACGTTTTTTTTGTTTTATTGGTCGGAGCGGAGAGATTCGAACTCTCGACCCCTTGCACCCCATACAAGTGCGCTACCAGACTGCGCCACGCTCCGACTTTATGTGAGGGAATATAATACGCCCGTTTTTGAAAAGCAAGCCTAATTTTGCATTAAACGACCTTTTTTAACAACGCGGCGATTTCTTCCAATTCCGCGATCACGCTGTCCAATTCCGGCTTCGGTTCAACGGGCATCCCCTCTTCGTCAACGGGGGTTTGCGGCATCGCGTTTTCCGGTTCAAAACCGTTCAAACGGCTTTCGACGACCGCGTTGATCGTCCCGTCTTTCAGCAATTTCTGCACCCCTTTGATCGTATATCCCTCCTTATGCAGCAGGTATTCGATCTTTTTCAGCAACGCGATGTCTTCCGGACGGTAATAGCGCCGACCGCCCACCCGCTGCACGGGCGCGACCTCCGAAAACTTTTTTTCCCAAAAGCGCAACACGTGCGCCGGAACGTTCAGTTCGGCCGAAACCTCCGTGATCGTGCGAAAAGCTCTGGCCGCCTTTTTATCGAACAGGTCGGCGTTTTCCGTATCTTCATCCATCGTTTTTATTTTTTCCCGTCAACCTGCCGTTTCAAGATGTGGGACGGATGAAACGACAATATCCGGCGCGGGGAAATCGGCACGTCTTCGCCCGTTTTCGGATTCCGCCCCATGCGCATTTTTTTGCTGCGGACGGCAAAAGACCCGAACGACGACAGTTTGACCGCGTCCCCTTTTTCCAAAGCCTTTGAAATCTCTTCCAACACCTGATCCAACAGCTTGGACGATTCATTCAAAGACAACCCCACCTCGTGATAAACGGCTTCCGCCAATTCGGCACGCGTAACGTTTTTGATTTCTTCTTTTGACATCGAAAAACCTTTCCCTTTCCAACACACATCTTCAGGGTAAGCAATTTTTAACGCTTTTTCAAGGTTTTATTGATTTTTCCTCGGAAAATCAGAAACGAATCAGGCTGGCGCCCCATGTGAAGCCCGCGCCCATCCCCGGCAGCAGCAGCAACTGTCCGGCTTTGATTTGGCCTTCCTGAACGCCGTGCGCCAAAGCCAGCGGAATCGACGCCGCCGACGTGTTCGCGTGCAATCCGACGGTGGAAATGACCTTTTCCATGGGGATGTTCAGGCGTTTGGCCGTCGCTTCCAAAATGCGGATGTTGGCCTGATGCGGCACCAACCAGTCCACATCGTCCAGACCGACGCCGTTCTTTTCCAGAATTTCGACGGAAACTTCGGCCATGTTCACGGCGGCGTGACGGAACACCTCGCGTCCGTTCATCGTAATGTATCCGACATCGTGGTTGGTGGAGGGACCGCCCGTCGCGCACAGGTCGGGCGCATAATTGCCGTCGGAATAAATCAGCGTGTCCAAAACGCCGCGGTCGGCGGATGTTCCGTCGCCCTCTTCGGCGCGCAGAACGACGCAACCGGCACCGTCGCCAAACAAAACGCAGGTGTTGCGGTCTTTAAAATCGGTGATGCGGGACAGCGTTTCGACGCCGACGACCAAAGCCGTTTTCGCCTGTCCCAAGCGGATGGCGTTGTCGGCCGCGCGCAAAGCGTACAGGAAACCGGAGCAAGCCGCGGAAACGTCGAAAGCGTATCCGTGTTTCATCCCCAATCCCGCCTGCACATACACGGCGGTCGAAGGGAACGTTTTATCGGGCGTGATCGTCGCGACGACAATCATATCCAGATCGTCGCCCGTCATGTTCGCGGCTTTCAAAGCCTGTTCGGCGGCCTTGATCGCCATAACGGAAGAGGACGTGTTTTCGTCCGCGAAATGGCGCACATGGATTCCCGTTCTTTCGACGATCCATTCGTCGCTGGTGTCAACAATTTTGGCCATATCGTCGTTGGTGCTGACGTGTTCGGGCAAAAAAGAACCGACTCCGGCAATCCGTGAACGCAATGTCATTTTTCAATATCCTCTTCCAAAAATTTAACCGTTTCCAACTGCTTGGCGATGTTGCCGACCAAATCGTCGCGCACGGTGTCGATCGCCACGTTTACCGCGTTGGCGAAACCGAACGCGTCGGCGCCGCCGTGGCTTTTAATGGAAATGCCTTTCAATCCGACCAGCATTGCGCCGTTGTAACGGCCGGGATCCATCTTTTTCTTCAGCCGTTTCAGTGCCGGCAGAGCCAGCAGGAATCCCAACTTTGAAATAAAGCTGCGCGCGGCCACGTCTTTCAACAGGTTGACCATCAGGCGCGCGGTTCCCTCGATCGCTTTCAACGCGATGTTGCCGGTGAAACCGTCCGTCACGAACACGTCAACGGAACCCTTGGCGATGTCGTCGGATTCCACGAATCCCTTGAATTGGCCGGCCAGCGGGGAATCGCGCAAAATCTGCGCGGCCTCTCTGATTTCGTCGCGGCCTTTGATGTCTTCGGAACCGATGTTCAGCAATCCCAAAGAGGGCTGTCCGCGTTTCAAAACGGCGCGGCAGTACGCTTCGCCCATAATGGCGAATTCGACCAGATTGCGGGCGGTGCATTCGGCGTTCGCCCCCAGATCCAGCACGACACATTCGCTTTTGCGAGTCGGCAAAATTGTCACAATGGCCGGACGGTGAATGCCGGGCATCGTTCCCAAAATCAATTTGGAAAACGCCATCAGCGCACCCGTGTTGCCGGAACTGACAACGGCGGCCGCGTTTCCTTTTTTTACGGATTCAATCGCCAGCCACAAACTGGATTTGCGTCCGGTGCGAACGGCCGCCGACGGTTTTTCATCCGACGCCACATAGTCCGGCGTGTGGACGAATTCATACCGGTTCGCGTCCAATCCGTACTTGTCCAGATACGGACGCACTTTTGCTTCGTCGCCGAAAATCAAGAACCGCACGTCGGAATGTTTCCGTTCCGCCGATTTCAGACCGGCGATTACGCTGTCAGGAGCGTGATCGCCGCCCATAGCGTCAATGGCTATGACAAGGGAAGGGCTTTCCACGTTATGTCCCCGATAAAGCTTTATTCTTCGGCTTTATTGTCGGCTTTTTGAATAACGACTTCCTTGCCGTTGTAGCTGCCGCAGCTGGGGCAGACGTTGTGCGGGCGTTTGATTTCGCCGCAGTTCGGGCATTCCATGACAGCGTTGGATTTCAGCGCCAAATGGGAACGACGCATATCGCGCGCGGATTTCGATTTTTTACTACGAGGTGTTGCCATTTTCTTTACTCTCTTAAAAACTGTTATCCCCACCTTTCAGCCGTGGCTGAAAGTGTCAGACCTCTGTCATATAAAAATTTTCACAAAACTTCAAGGCAATTTTACTTAATCTTGAGCTTTTCCAGAACACCGAACGGGTTTTCCGCCTTTTCAGGAGCGGTTTCGTCGCTTTCCACCGATTCAATGTCGTGAAAAACGGCATCCGGCGCGTGCGGAAAAGGATCCAGCGCCAACGACAGGTATTCGGCGACCAGCTCGCCCGCGTCGATTTTGCCGTCCGCGGGGTATTCGACCACGTCCTCTTCGTCCGGATCGACGTCGATTTCGTTCAATTTCAAGGGTGCATCCCCATGTTCCGAAGAATAAACGACACGGAAATCGCCGGACACGTTTTGCGCGAATTGTTCCAAAGTGACAACGCAAACCTGTTCGACTTGCGCGTCGAATTCCGCGCTGACGCGGATTTTGTCCCTGCCCGTCCGCTTTAAAACGACGCGGGCGTTCAGACTGTCGATTGCGGGGATGTCAAAGCGTTTCGCCAACGCGCGACGCTGGCTTTCATCCGCCATCAGCCGCAATTCCATACCGGCGGCGGGAATCAGGCGGGCGTCAACGATGTGTGAAAATTCGGGAACGATCTGTTTCATAACACTTTCTTTCAAAATGAAGTTACGTTATTGTATATACGTTTTAGCGTTTAATTGAAACAAGGTTTTGCAAATGGATCGTTTCCGGTTTTTGACGGCACTCCCCCTTTTCGTCCTGACGGCGGCCTGCGCCCCGATGGTGGACACGCACGGCGACGCGTTGGACGCGGATGTTTTGGACGCGCTGGAAACGGGGACGGCCACGCGCGCCGATGTCGCCAAAGCGTTGGGTTCGCCGTCGTCGCGCACCATCTTTGACGCCGAAGATTGGATCTACATCCATTCGCGTCAGGAACGCACAGCCTTTTTCAAACCGCGCGAAACCGAACGCGAGGTCGTTGTTTTGAAATTCGACCGCGACGGCGTCCTGCGCGAAAAGGAAGTGAAAACGCTGAAAGACGGCCGCGCCATTACGCCCGCGCCGCAATCGGAACAAAATGAAAATTCACTGACGATTTTGGATCAGCTGATCAGCAACGCCGGACGAATGGGAACGGACGCGCCCGTTCATTAACGCCCCCTCATTCCGCGTCGGCGTCCGTATCGTCCTCATACGTCGGCAAGCACGAATTGAACGCGTCCAGCTGTTGTTCGGCCTGAGCGATCTGGGTTTCCAACAATGGCGGCAACTCTTCCGCCTTTTTGATGCGATCGGGCAGATTCATTATAAAATCGCGTACGGAATCGCTGTCGGCGACGAAATCGGCCACCGCTTCTTTTGCCGTTTCAGACAAACCGGAAACCATTTGCAAATGGCCGTTTTGCCTGTCCTGCGCCGCCGCGGTCGCCTGCATCGCGCGGCGAAAAGCGTCCACGTCGGAAACGGCGCCTTGCATCACTTCGACAAAGCGCGCCGTTTCCTGCCGCACTTCGGACAAACGGACGGAAAGCTGATCGGCCGCCTCGGCCGTTTTATGGGTTCTGTGCCGCATATCCAGCGAAACCGCACCGAACGCCTTGGCCTTTTCACCGGCCTTCGCCGCCTCGATCGACGCGTTCAACGCCAGTATTTTCGTTTCCGCCGCCGAAGACCGCACGGCGTCCGTCAAATCGCCGGCCGCTTTGACCCAATTCGACAACCCCGCCGCGAACACCGCCATCCGCTGCATCCGGTCGGCGGCCGCATCCGCCGCGTCCGATTGTTTTTTCAGCATTTCGCGCATTTCGTCAACCGGCGCGAAACAATCCGCCAAAGCCGCGGAAACGGCATCAACCTTTTCCCGCAACCCGTCCACGACCTCTTGCGCCATTTTTCCGGCGGCGGCCGCGGCGTCCGAATCGACGTTCTGCAGCCGGTCGGACAGCGTGAACAGATGTTCGCGGCACGCGGCGAACCGGTCCTTGACCTCTTTGGTCATCGCGGCGGCCGAATTGCCGATGTGTTGCATCAACGCCAACATCTGGCACAGCTGGCTTTCCGTATCGACGCCGACGCCCTGCCCGAAATAGGCGACCTCGTCCCCGTCGGAACTTTGCGCCGCGGGGGCGGAAACCGCCGTTCCGGACGGCGCGCCCAACGGAACGTAAGCGACGCTGGAACCGAACGTGGAAACCGTGTTTTTGCGCCCCAGCATTTCATTGGTCAGCACGGGAACGCTTTTTAACCGCACCAACAACGCGGCCAACGCCTTGGCCAACGTTCCGACTTCGTCTTCGCGTTCGGTGAAATGGATTAAAACGGAACGGTCGCCGCGCGCCATTTCCTGCGCGCTGGAAATCAGCCGCGCCAAAGGATAGCGGATGCCGAACAGCGACAAAAACGACAGCGCGACCGCCAGAAAGCCGCCGAACGCCGCCGCGAAAACAAAGATTTTCTGCATGGAAATCTTGCCGGCTTCGGCCTGCGACAGGGTTTGCGCGCATGCGCGCCCCATCAACGACACCAGTTCTTTGAAATCCTTTGAATTGCCATCGCCAATAGCGGAAACGGCGCGCATTTTTTCACGCAAAGCCGTGTCGATTTTCAGTTTTCTGTTGATTTCCTCATCCAACCCGCCGATCGCCGCAATGACGTTTTTCAGCTGTTTCGTGTTGATCATCTCGGCCTGTTTCGCGGCGTTCTGCGCCTTTTTCAAAGCGGCGAAGTCGGCGGTCAGCCGTTTCCGGCTTTCCGCGCTTTCGGCGGACACGTTGTCAACCGACTGCAACACGGCGTCCAACTGTTCCCGCAGCGCGTTCAGCGCGAACGACGCGGACGGCAAAGTCGTTTCCTCGATCAGCGCGTTCAGGCGGACGGAAGCCTTTTCCGCATATTGGTTGACCTTTTCGGCGGTTTTCGCGCTTTTATCGTGCAGGGAAAACATTTCCGCCATATCGGATTTGTATTTTTCCATCGCGGCGGACAAAACGGACTTGTATTTTTCCCGCACATCAGGCAATTCCAAAACGTTTTCGACCTCGGCCACCTTTTCCTCGAATGCGGAAAAAGCCTCTTCCGCGGCCTGTTTTTCAATGTCCGTCCCGTCAGACGCGAACAAAAACAACGCGCGATTCAGGGAAAACAGATACGTTTCCAACGCGGAAACCTGCCGCGTCGCTTCGATCACGTTATCGGCTTTGACATATTCGCGGTGAACGAAACCGACCGCGGCCATCGCGCCAAAGCACACCGCGACGGCGTAAGCCCCCAGAAAAAGGAATCCGGCGTAAATACGCGTCGCCAAACCGAATTTCGACAGGAAACGTAACATTTTCTTTATCCTTCACCCTTTTTCCGGAAACCTGCTTATTTTTCCGTTTTTTCGACCGTTCCGGATTCCGGTTCGGCGGAATCGGACGGCGCGCCCGCCGGCTTCGCCGCTCCGGCATCGTCGGCCGGTTTTTCGGGTTCGGCGGCGGGTTCGGCTTTTTGCTTTCGTTCCAGCTGTTTGCGTTTCTTTTCGTCCTCTTCCTGACGTTTCTGTTTGTTTTTCTGGAAACGGATTTCCTCTTCCAGTTGCCATTTCACGCGGTTTTGCGCATCCTGCCGCAAACGTTCCTTCATCTGGTCGCGTTCTTTAGCGTGGCGCAGTTTCATATCCATTTTCTTTTTCAGCATATCCGTATCGAACTGACGCACTTCGTCGGCCTGCATGACCAACAGGTTGCGCATTTCTTCGGGCAAAGCCTGACGCGAGGAAATCTTTTGGATTTTTTCCTGAAAAATCTCGTTGATCTGTTCGCCGTTCAGACGGGCTTCCTCTTGGATCAACATTTCGGCGGGAATGCTTTGAGCGAACGCCGCGGCGGACGACAAAGCCGTTATTCCCAAAACGGACAAAACAATTTTAAACATAGCTCCCCCTATTCCAATCCGAGACGGTTCAAATCCATCCCCCTGATTTCCAACAAATACAACAGTTCCGCCAGCAATTCACTTTCGTTTTCATGCAGCACGCCGTCCGACAACAGCATTTTCAAAAACGTCCGGACAAACGGATACACGATTTCCCGCGGCTGTCCGGTCACAATTTCGATCGATTCAAAAAAGCTTTGTTCGTCGGGAACAAGCATTAAAATATAATCCAACATTTCCCGTTCGTCAAAATCTATAGTCGGGCATCGGTGCGAAACATACTCCAACATCAACCGTTGCGACGCCTCCGACTGGTCGAAATCGGCGCGCGCGGCAAAGGCCAAAGCCGCCAATTCATAGCGCACGACGGATAAAACGGCGGCGAATCCGTCGTCAAAACGCCGATCGCCCGGCAATCCCGCGATGCGGTGCAACAAAAAATCACGCGGATCGTCGCGCGCCGTCATCGTTCGCAGCGAATACAGCTTCACCCCTTTGGAAAAGGGGATCATCCGCGGCGCATTGATATCGTGACAATACGCGTCAATCAGGATATCGCCGTCCTTGGCGATCAAACGGCGGACGGTGATGATCCGGTCAACCTGCCGCCCGTCCTCGTCCCAATAAACGAATCCGACGGCGGCGGACAATGCCGTCGCGATCGTGCCGTCCGGCATTCCGGCGACCGGCGCGAATTGCGGCAAAGGCTGCGCGGCAAGCGGCATAACAGGCACGTCCTGAGGTTGGACAGGATATTGAAATTGTCCGGCGAAATCCTGCGGCGGCCACGGCGCGAATTGCGCCGGAACGGGCGTAAAGGATTGCGGCGCGGGCGCGTACATCCCCGCGTATTCCGGAACGAACGGCGTCGGCGCGGGTTCGGACGCGGATTGCGGCGCCGCGTTGTGTTCCGCCAGCTTTTGCGCCGCCGCGGCAAAGGAAAACGAATGTCGGCGCGCGGTTTTTTCTTCCGGAATCGTTTCAAAGCGGCGTTCCGATTTCAGCGCGTCCTCCGTTTGACGGCGGTCGTCGTCCCGCTCTTCATCATACGCGACGGAAATGCCGCGCAGCCGCTGGATCATCGTCGCGCGCTTTTTCTTTTCCGCCCGTTCCTGCGGCGTTTGGGGCGGCGCGTCGGGGTGTTTTTCCTTTTTCGCAGGCTCAAACGCGGGCGGTTTCGTCCGTGAAAACAGACGGCCGAAGAATCCTTTTTTCTTTTCGGCCGCCTCGTGTTTCGCGCGTTCCAGCTTGGCGACCTCTTTGTCGATTTCCTCGGGACGGATGTAGCGTCCCTCCACGCGGGAATGTCGCAACTCCTTTTTGATCGGACGCGTGACGGATCTGGCCAAAGCGCGCAGCAAATCCTTGCGTTTCTGGCGTTCGCGATCGGCGGCGGCGTCGAAAACGCCGTCCGTTTCATCCGCTTCGCCCGTCCGTTCCGTTTGTTCCGCGCGCCGTTCCATAAATCTTTCCGCAAAAGGTGTTTGTTAGTGTTTTATACATAAAGAGTCCTTAAAATACCTTAAACTTTCGGGATTAAAACGGATGCGCATTGATTTTATCGCCGACGCTGCGTGCGTCTGGTCGTTCATCACATGGCGGCAGCTGCGGGCGGCCATGCGGGATTTCGCGGCGGATTTCGACATCGCCGTCTTTTTCCCGCGCGCCCAAGCGGCCGTTTCGCGGTCGAAACTGAATCCCGCCGACCGCGCGCGGATGCTGGCGGAAACGGCGCGCCCCATGCTGGCGCAGGCCGGATGCGACGTCGATTTCGACGCCCTGCCCCGCCTGCCCGACGATTTGTCCCCTCTGTACCGGATGATGCAAAGCGCGTTTTCATGCCGCAAGGGATGCGCCGTTTTGGACGCCGTCTTTTCATCGTTTTTTGAACGCGGGGAAAACATCGGCGACATCGCCGTCATCAACCGGATCGCGCGTGAAAACGGCGTCCCCGCGAAATTGCAAACCGACCGCCCCGCGACGCCACGCCCCGATCCGACCGCCAACGAAATCCTGCAAGCCGTCCCCTGCCTGATTTTCGACCGCCGGACGATCATTTTCGGCGCACAGACGGACGTTTGTTTGAAAAATATGATCTCTTTGGCGTTAAATTTGGAAAAAGAGCCGGATTTTCAACAAATTTAAACCGTATTTCAATCTTTATCCCCCAAATTCGCGCTGGATTTATTTATATATATAAGGAGCTTGCCCGATGTCACATGAACGCGCCTCTTGGGGATCGAAACTGGGGTTGATTCTGGCGTCCGCGGGATCGGCCGTCGGATTGGGGAATTTATGGCGTTTTCCATATGTGGCCGGTCAAAACGGCGGCGGTTCGTTTTTGCTGTTTTACCTGATTTGCACGTTCACGATCGGCATCACGCTGGTGTTCGCCGAAGCCGCGCTGGGCGTCAAAACGAAATCCGATCCGGCGGGCGCGTTCGGCAAAATCCACCCGCGGCTGAAATTCATCGGCGTTCTGGGCGTGTTGACCAGCGCGGTCATCGTCCCGTATTACAGCGTCGTCGGCGGGTGGATCGTCGCGTACATCGTCAAATCGTTCAGCGTTTCCGAAATTCAAAATTTTGAATCGCACTTCGCCGAATTTTCCGCCGATCCCGTCGAACCCGTCGCCTATTTCGCGATTTACCTGCTGACGACGGCGGCGGTCGTCTATATGGGCATTGAAAAAGGCATTGAAAAGTATTGCAAAATCATTATGCCGGGGCTGTTCGTCCTGCTGTTGGTTTTAATGGTTCGCGTTTTGACGCTGGACAACGCGTGGCAGGGCGTCAAGTTCTTTTTCACCCCCGATTTTTCCAAAGTCACGGCCGCAACAATGCTGAACGCGATGGGACAGGTGTTTTTTTCCGTTTCGGTCGGCATGGGGATTTACATCACCTACGCGTCCTATGTCAAAAACGACGATGTCAGCGTCGGCAAAACAATGGGACAGGTCATCTTTTTGGATACATTCGTTTCACTGTTGACGGGGTTGACGATCTTTCCCGCCGTGTTTGCGTTCGGAATGCAAATGAACGCCGGTCCCGCCCTGACGTTCATCACTTTGCCCAAAATCTTCGCCGCCATTCCGTTCGGCACGTTTTTCGGGCTGGTCTTTTTCGTCATTTTGTTCGGCGCCGCATTGACATCGTCCATTTCGCTGATGGAAGTCGTCACGACGTTCCTGTGCGATCAGGCCAAAATGACGCGCAAAAAGGCGGTCGCCGCCTACACCGCGCTGTGTCTGGTCACCGGAACGCTGGTTTCCCTGTCGTTCGGCAAGCTGTCCGGTTTTAAAATCGGCGGAAAAATTCTGTTCGACCAGTTCGATTTTCTGGCGTCGAACATCCTGATGCCCGTCGGCGGATTTTTGACGGCCGTCGCGATCGGGTGGGTTCTGGGCGCGGACAAACTGACCGTTTCGCAAAACCGTTGCGTTCAAAAATCGTTCGAGTTTTGTTTGAAATGGATATGCCCCGCCGGCGTTTTGGCGATCATGCTGAACGCGCTGGGGATGATCTGACCGTCATCCGCGCATCCGTTTTCCGCGGCGGGAGGGATACTTCCGCCGCGAAACGTTTCTGGGCTTGACCTGCCAGCTTTGGCGGTTGTCCGGATCGGCCAAAACAAACGCGTCGGATTTCGGTTGAACCAGAATTTGCGTCGGGTACAGACTGCGCAACCCCGTCAGCATATAACTGATGATGCACACCATGCCGGCATAGGGCGCGATCGCGTGGCCGAACATTTCCACCGCCATGAACGTCGCGGCCAAAGGCGTGTTGACCGCCCCCGCGACGCAGGCGACAAACCCCAGCGCGCCGAAAAACCCGACATCCAGCCCGCACACCGTCGCGAACAACCCGCCCGCCGCCGCGCCGATGTAAAACGTCGGGGTCAGCACGCCGCCCGATCCGCCGCCCGACAAAGTGACGGCCAGCAAAACCGACTTTAATAAAAAGGAATACCACGGTTCCGCCGCGCCGGACAACACGCGGTTCAACCCGTCTTCGCCCATGCCCAAAAACCGGTCGCCGCCCGCGGCCGCGACGGTCAGCAAAATCCCCGACGCGATCAACGCTTTCACCGGTTGGGGCAGCTTCATTTTATGGAATTGGCGGGCGATGAACCGCACCGTTTCCACATGGTAAATGCACACCAGACTGAAAAACACGGCGGACAAAACGCACCACCCCAACGCCGCGGCGGACAACGCGGGGACGGTCACGGCGGGAACGGCGTAGGAAACGCCCAAAGCGACGCAAACGTAATAGGACGCGATGCTGCTGATCACGGCGGGCAGCAAAACGGGATAGAAGAAATCGCCGACGAACAGAACCTCCACCCCGAAAATGGCACCGCCGACGGGCGCGCCCAACACGGCGGACAACGCGGCGGACACTCCGCAGATCACCAGCTTTTTTCGTTCCTTTTCCGTGAATTTGAACAACACGCCCAACGCGGACGTAATTCCCGCGCCGACCTGAACGCTGGGACCTTCCGTCCCGACGACGCCGCCCGGCGCCAACGTCAGGATCGTCGATATGATCTTGGCCGGAACGACGGCGAACGGGATGCGCGCCGCGCGGTAGTGAATGGCGGAGATCACCTTGTCCGTGCCGTGCCCCTCCGCCGCCGGAGCAATCAGGCGGATACTGTAAATGCTGCCAAGCAAACCGGCGGGGATCAAAGCGTACCGCCAATCGGGCAGCGCGGCCACCCAACGGATCGAAAATTTCAGGCAAAACAGGAATCCGGCGATCACCGCGCCGGTCAGCGCGCCCGCCAAAGCCGACAACACCAACCATTTCAGCACATTCACCAAAATGATTTTTTCGTTTTTGATTTCCTGAACCGGTATCATTATCGGCGTCCCTTTCCGACGTTTTGTTTCCGGCGCAAAAGATAGAATCAAACGCCGTTTTTTACAACAATTTATCAACCGCCTGATGATTTTTTATAAAAAAAGTTTGCCGGAATTATTGACAAAAACAGCAAAAAAGTCCATTCTGCCCTTAACAAGGTTACTTTATATAAAGGTGATAGAACCATGGCTTTGAAACAGCATTTCGACCAACCGGCCGAACAAAAGGAAGATGTTGAACAGTATCTGTTGCACGGCGTAAAGGTGAACGTCGCGCCGTCGGAAAAGAAATTCGCCGAAGATCTGTTCGATTCTCTGGCGTCGATTCCGACCGGACGCAACGCGATCGCCGATATGAAAAAATACAACGTCGATTTCTTTTTGGAAACGGCTTTGGGCACGGCGGGCGGCTATTTCGACCCCGAAAACAACCAGATCGTCATGGCCAAATCGCTGGGCATGGACTTTATGGAATTCGCGTTGGTTCACGAAGCGCGTCATTTGTGGCAGAACAATCAGGGACGTAGCGAGGCCGAAGAACAAAATTTGGACTACGCGACGCGTTTGATGATCAACCGCGCGACAGAGGCCGACGCGCAAACACAGGCGATTCTGGCGTGCAAGGAATGGGAAGCGCAGGGACACACCGCGCCGATCGCGCGTTTTACCAAGCATTACGCGCCGCTGGTTCGCCGTTTTGAAAAATCGCACTCCCCGTCCGACGCGTTCAAAGGGTGGTACGATGACGAACGCATTTGCGCCAGCTATGAACAGGGATACGATGTCGAACCCGCCTTGTCCGGATTGACCGAAGAACCGGACAATCGTCCCTATGTATCGTTGAAACCCGCTGAAATCGCCAAGTTTTGCGGTGGCGAACGGGTTGAGGGATTTGAAGAATTTTTGGAATCCAAACAGGCGCGTCAGGTTCACCGTCTGACAAAGACAGCGATGGAATTGTTTGACGAATCCGCGGCGGCCAAAGGCGCCCCCCGCGATCCGTCGTTGAAAAACGTCCCGTTGCGTTCGCTGTCCGGAAACTCCGCCGCGCAGATGTACGCCATGAAATATTTGAAAGAAACCAAAGAGCAGTTCAATCCGGCGGCGACGGACGATCCGCAGAAAAAAGAAGCCTTCACCGTCGTTTCAAACTGCGTCGATTTGATCAAACGCGCCAACGCCGCCGAAGTGGCAAACGGTGAAAAATCTGCCGAAACGGAAAAGGCGTTGCGCGCGGAAACAAAGAAAATGCGCACCGCGATCAAACCGGCGGCGCGCCCTCGTTTCAACGGCGGCATTTCGCTGATTTACCGCGGAAAGGAACGCTGATCCCGTTTGTGCAAACGCGATTAAGAATCCGGACAGGGCTTCTCCCCGTCCGGATTTTTTATGGACAAACAACAGCGGTTCAAACGGCATTTGATTTATTTTTTGACAACGTTGGACGGAACGGATACAATTTATAAAAATGTACTTTAAGGAGGATACATTATGAAACGGTTTACACTTATTTTGGGCTTGGCCCTGTCGCTGGCGATATGCGGCGCGGCGCAGGCCAAAGTGGCGAAGCTGGGGCGCGGCAAGACCGTGACATCCAACGCCATCGGCAAAATCGGCGGTAATTCGTCCATGCAATCGAACGCCTGTTCCTCGGGATGTTCCGAATGCGATACGGCCAAAGGCATTTGCAACGCGTGTCAAAGCGGATATATGTTGCACGACGGCGTTTGCATCAAATGCCCCGAAATCAACAACGGCACGTGCACCTACTGCATCGGCGACGCGGATTACCAATCCTGCGAAGGCGCGGATTGCAATGTCGGTTATTGGAACGACACGGGAACGTGTTCCAAATGCAGCTACGCCATTGACGGATGTCTGGAATGCGACAGCACGGCGTCGAAATGCACGAAATGCGACACGGCCAACGGCTGGCGTTTGAACGGCGACAAATGTTTGCAGGATTTCACGTTGGTTAAAAAGAATTATTCCAACGGTCAGGAATCCGTGTTCAGCACGACGACGCTGACCGGCGACCAGTTGAGCCAGTATTACGACAACTGGCCCGATGTGAACATTTTTGATGCGGACGGCGGTAGCGTGACGGATGCCACGACGACGGTCGTCATGCGTTGCGTCGGCGGTTCCACCGGCGAATTTTGGAGCAAGTCCGCCTGCGAAAACAACCGGACGCACTATTCCAATGCAAGCTATTACTGCGCCAAATCCGGCTATCCGTCCTGCCCGTATTACGAAGCGATGTGCATGGTTGACAACTGCGTCAAATGCAATGAGGACGGATATTGCCAAACGTGCGACACGGGATACAATCTGGACGCCGACGGTCAATGCTACGGCGATTGTCCGGCGAATTGCACGACGTGTTCGTCGTCCGACACCTGCACCGTTTGCGACAAGGGTTACCTGTTGCAAAAAGGCGAATGCGCCCCCTGCCCCGAAAACGGCATCTGCAGCGGAACCGCTTCGTTGCAATGCGAAGAGGGTTCGTACTTCTATTCGGCCGGCAGCAACTGCCCGTCGTGTCCCACCGGATGCGCGGCCTGCACGTCGGCGAACTACTGCACGAAATGCAAAGACGGCTACAACCTGAAAAACGGTGCTTGCATCGCCGCCTGCACATCCACGTCCGACTGCGATGCCGGTTACATCTGCAACGGCAGCAAGATCTGCGAAATCTGCGGTTCGGGCAGCAACCTGTCCATCGGCGGATGCAACTGCCCAACGGGCAAATACTCTGACGGCAAAGGCACCTGCAACGGCAGCAAGTCGTCGTCCAGCTTTGGCCACAGCTGTACAGCTCACACCCAGTGCTCGCTCGGCTATGAATGTTCCGGTGCCAACGGTTGCCGGGTTTGCAAAGCGGGCAGCAACCTGTCGCCGAACTTTAGCAACTGCAATTGCCCTGTCGGCACTTTGTCCGACGGTTACGGAAACTGCAAATAACGCAATACCGGATTGACATTTCAAACGGCGGAAAGGAAACTTCCCGCCGTTTTCTTTTTCCCGTTTCATCCGTTTGTTTTTCTTGCCCGCCCGCCCCGTTCACGGCACAAGAAAACCGCCGCGTCCGGTTGATGAACGCGGCGGCCGTGTTTTCATTTAAAATTTCAGCGTTTGACGTAACCCGTCAGGGTTTCCTTGGCCGCTTCGTAATTGTCAACGGCCTTTTTAATGATTTTGAACGCTTCTTCCTGATTCAGGAAACCTTCGACGACGACCGTTTTATTTTCCAGTTTTTTGTAATCTTCAAAAAACCGCTGAACCTCGATCATACGGTGCGGCGGCAATTCGTCGATGGACGAATAATGCGCGTATTCCGGATCGTCGGCGTGGACGGCGATGATTTTGTCGTCGGCTTCGCCCTGATCGATCATCTTCATCACGCCGATCGGGCGCGCGACCATGATCGTCAGCGGGAAAACGGGTTCCTGCCCCAACACCAAAATGTCCAGCGGGTCGTGGTCTTCGCAATACGTGCGGGGGATGAACCCGTAGTTCGCGGGGTAATGCACACTGGAATACAAAACGCGGTCAACGCGGATCAATCCGCTGGGTTTGTCCAGTTCGTATTTGTATTTCGATCCCTTGGGGACTTCGATCACCGCGGGAATGAACTGCGGCACTTTGCCGGCCAGTTCCACGTCATGCCATGGATGCATGGTAAAAAAACCTCCTTAAAAAATAAAAGCTTGCGTCCATAATATCACAAAGCGGACAAGATTAAAGAGCGAAGTTGACTTGCGGTTTCGCGGCGAAAACGCTATACTTGTTTCGGATGAACAAGAAAAGGCGCGAACTTTGGCAAAAAAACCGGAACAGGAATCGTTTTACGAAATCCACCTGAACAAACGGGGGGAATTGATGATTTCCCTGCGCGCGCGGGATTCAGAACCGTCGTCGCCCGTGCTGATTTACGACGGCGGCGACCACGCTTTGCTGTACCGGACGCCGGAATCGTCGGTGTTGTTGGATTTCATTCATCCGGACGCGCGGGCGCATTTGGCGCGGGCGAAATCGGTTCTGATCGCGGAAACGCGGAATTACAGGGTCGCGCGCGAATACACCGCCGCCTGCCGTTTCGTCAAAAGCCTGCCGATCGACGCGGGGGCGATCAAGCCTCTGTTGGACAAAGCGCAGGCGGAACAAATCGACGAAAGAAACCTTTACAAATGAAACAGGCGCAATTCACGCTGGACGTGCAAACCACGCCGTCCGGTTTCACGAACATCACGCCGGCGATCAACCGGTGCGTTCAAAACTCCGGCATTCAAACGGGGTTGCTGACCGTGTTCGTCCGGCACACTTCGGCCGGATTGACCATTCAGGAAAACGCCGACCCCGACGTTTTGACCGATTTGAAAAACTTTTTCGACCGCGTCGCGCCGCGGGACAATTCGCTCTATACCCACACGTTCGAGGGCGCGGACGATATGCCCGCCCACATCCGCACTGTTTTGACAAACGTGTCCGTCAACATCCCCGTTACGAACGGCAAACCCGCTTTGGGAATGTGGCAGGCGGTGTACTTGTGCGAACACCGCGACCAACCGCACATCCGCCATGTCGTTCTGCATTTAATCGGGGAATGACACGCTCCACGCGCCGCCGCGGCAATATTCCAGCGGCGCGAACCGCTCCTTGTAGCGCATATTGGACAGGTTTTTGATCATATAGCCCAGATAGACGTAGGGTTTTCGCATTTTTGCGGCCAATTCGACCAGTTTTAAAATCAAAAACGTCCCCATGCTGTCGTGCGCGCGCGCCGGATCGAAAAAGCTATATACCGCCGACAACCCGTCATCCAAAACATCGACCAGCATCACCCCCGCCGTTTGCGCGCCGTCGCTTGCCTCCAGCAAGCAGCAATCGACGGGGCAATCCTCAATCATCGCGCGGTAATCCTCGAAACTCATGTTTTCCATCGCGCCGCCGGCGTGCCGTTGCGCCAGATACGACTTGAACAGCGCGTAATGTCCGGACGAAGCGATGTTCGGCACGACACGCACGTCCAGCGTTTCGTTTTGGCGCAATGTCTTGCGCATCTTTTTCGACGGGCGAAAATCCGCGACGCGGATGCGGACGGAAACGCACGCGCGACATTCGGGACACGACGGAATGTAGCACACGTTGTGCGACCGCCGGAATCCCGCGCGCGACAACGCGTTCGCCCACGCCTGCGCGTTCGGCCCGTTCAAATCGACGGCCGTTTTGGATTCCGTTTTGGCCGGCAGGTAATCGCACGGCACCGGTTTCGTCGTATAAAATGATTTCAAACCGCTTTTCACCATGCCCGACAGGATACGGATTAAAATCTAAAAATGTTTTAACGCCGCCGAATCTTGCGCCCCGAAAACGAAAAGGGTATTTTAAGGAAAAAGGAGTTTTTTCAATGCCGATCACCCTGCTGTCCTACCGGCCGCCGTATCAATGGGAACGCGTTGTGCGTTTTCTGGCGTCGCGCGCGCTGCCCCGCATCGAAACGGTCGAGAACGGCGTTTACGCCCGATGCGTCCGCCTGAACGGGGCGCAAGGCCGCCTTGTTGTCGAAAACGCGCCGGAACAAAACGCCCTGCGCGTTTCGGCGGACGACACCCTCGCCCCCGCCCTGCCCGACATTTTGAACCGCCTGCGCGTCATGTTCGATTTGGACAACGACCCCGCCGCCGTTTTCGACCGACTGAAGTTCTTGAATAAAATCAAGGCCGACTTGTGCGTCGCCGGCACGCGATCCGTCGGATGTTTCGACGCGTTTGAAACCGCCGTCCGCACCGTTTTGGGTCAGCAAATCACCGTCAAAGCCGCGCAAACGCTGGCGGCGCGTTTTATTGCCGCTTTGGGAACGCCCTTTGAAGCGGGAACGGCCTTTCCCGCGCCCGAAAAAATTGCTGAACTGCCGGAGCAATCCCTGATTGATCTGGGCATTATGCCGACGCGGGCGAAAGCGATTTCGGCGATCGCGAAAGGAATGTCGTATAAAACGATCGCCCTGTCGCCCGCCGCCGATCCGGGAACAGAGCTTCCGAAACTGCTCGCCCTGCCGGGGGTGGGGCCGTGGACGGCGAACTATCTGGCGATCCGGACGATGCGCGTTCGCGACGCGTTTTTGGATTCGGATTTCGGCGTCAAAAAAGCCCTTGCGCCCATGGCGGCCGCGGAAATCAAAACGGTAAAGGAAAAATGCCGCCCGTTCGGCAGTTACGCGACATTCAACCTGTGGAACTGCCTGTAAAAATCCCTTTGAAAAATTTTTTCATTTGCCGCGCAAGTTTTCCCGCGTTAAACCGTTTAACAAAATTGAAATAAAGAAAAAACGATTGCCGAAAGGATCGTCCTGATGAACAAAAAAAGCCTGTTTTTAACCGCCGCCGCCGCAATCGCCGCCGTTGCCGGCTATCAATCCTTTTTCGCCAAAGAGGAGATTTCCTACATCACGGAACGCGTGTCGCGCAAAAACATTGAAAAGGTCGTCAACGCCACCGGCGAAGTCAAGGCGATCGAGCTGGTGACGGTCGGCGCGCAAACGTCGGGGAAAATCGAATATCTGCCCGTCAAAGTCGGCCAAAAAATCAAAAAAGGCGCGCTGATCGCGCAAATCGATTCGACCACGCAGAAAAACGACGTTGAAAGCACCAAGGCCAAGCTGACCAGTTTGCAGGCGCAGCTGGAAGCCGGAAAAATTTCGCGCAAAATCGCGGAAAAACAGTTCGACCGTATGCAGCGGCTGCGCAAACGCGACGCCGCCAGCGAAGAGGATTTGGAAAACGCGAACGATGCGTTTGAATCCGCCAAGGCCAAAGTCACGGAGCTGGAAGCGTCCATCGCCGAAACAAAGCTGGCGTTGAACACGGCGCAAACGAATTTGGGCTATACGAAAATCACCGCGCCGCTGGACGGCATCGTCGTTTCCGTCCCCGTCAAAACGGGACAGACGGTCAACGCCGCCATGAATACGCCGACGATCGTCCAGATCGCCGATTTGTCGAAAATGGAAATATTGATCGAAATTTCCGAAGGCGACATCGGCGACATCAAAACCGGCGCGCGCGTCACCTATACCGTTTTAAGCGATCCCGACAACGTTTATGAAACGACGCTGGATTCCATCGACCCCGGATTGACCCTGCTGACCAACGGCGAATACACCGAAGTCGTCGGTTCCAGTGAAGCGATCTATTATTACGGACGGCTGGTCGTCCCGAACGACGACGGGGCTTTGCGCATCGGCATGACGACACAGAACGTCATTTACGTCGATGCCGCCGAAAACGCCCTGACCCTGCCGGTTCTGGCGGTGAAAAACGACCGCGGCCGCGATTATGTGGACGTGTTGACCGCGACCGGCGAAGTCCAGAAACGCTATGTCGCGACGGGTTTGTCCGACGGGGTTGAAACCGTCGTCACCGACGGCGTCGAAGAGGGCGAAAACGTCATTATCGCAAAGCTTTCCGCCGCCGAAGTCACCAGCAAAAAGGACAAGTTCAAACGCCCCGGAGGATTCTGACATGAACATCATCGAATTATCCGGCATCAACAAATTTTTCGGTCAGGAAGGCAACCGCACCCACGTTTTAAAGGATGTCGATTTCGCGGTTGAAAAAGGCGATTTCGTCGCCATCATCGGCCAATCGGGTTCGGGCAAATCGACCCTGATGAACATCATCGGGTGTCTGGACGTGCCGACATCGGGATCGTACAAGATCAACGGGATCGAAGTCGCCCGCATGACAAAGGATGAACAAGCGGCCTTGCGTTGCAAAACGTTCGGATTCATTTTCCAGCGTTACAACCTTTTATCCAATCTGGACGCGGTGGAAAACGCCGCCCTGCCCGCCGTTTATTCCGGCGTTGACAAGGCCGGACGCACCGCCCGCGCGACGGAATTGCTGAAAGATTTGGATTTGGGCGACCGGCTGGGCAACAAACCGAACCAGTTGTCCGGCGGCCAACAGCAACGCGTCAGCATCGCGCGCGCGTTGATGAACGGCGGTGAAATCATTCTGGCCGACGAACCGACCGGCGCGCTGGATTCCAAAAGCGGCGAAACCGTCATGGAAATCATCAAGCAACTGCACCGTCAAGGTCACACGATCGTCATGGTCACGCACGACGCGCACATCGCCGGTCAGGCCGACCGCGTCATCGAAATCAAAGACGGACGCATCATTTCCGACACCCGTAAACAAAGCGAGTTTTTTGAATTGAAAGACGCCCGTCCGAACCTGAAACGCGGCCGTCTGGCGGAATTCCGGTACAGCTTCACCGAATCGTTTTCCATGTCGATCCATTCGATTTTGGCCAACAAAATGCGGTCGCTGTTGACCATGCTGGGCATCATCATCGGCATCGCGTCGGTTGTTTCGGTCGTCGCGCTGGGCAACGCGTCGCAGGAACGCATCATGGAACGCATCAGCTCCATGGGGACGAACACGATCGACATCCTGCCCGGCAAAGGGTTCGGCGACCGCCATTCCGGAAAAATAAAAACCTTGAAAATCAGCGATTCGGAATTTCTGACACGCCAAAGCTTTATTGATAACGCCAGCCCGAACGTGTCGGCCAGCGGCACGTTGGTTTACAAAAACTATTCCGTCACGGCCAGTATGCGCGGCGTTGACCGCGCCTATTTCGATGTCAAGGGCAAAAAGCTCGCCCAAGGGCGCGTGTTTTCCGCCGAAGAGGTCAAGCACGCCGATTCCGTCGTCGTCATTGATGACAACACGCGCAAGGAAATCTTCGCCGACGATCCGAATCCGGTTGGAAAGATCATCATTTTCAATAAAAAACCGTTGAAAATCATCGGCTTGACGGAAAAGGACAATTCCCCCGGCCCCATGTCGGAAAGCATGAACCTGTGGGTGCCCTACACGACCGCGATGTATAAAATCACGGGCGGCAAGGACATCAATTCGATCACCGTGCGCATCAGCGACAACGTCAAATCGCAGGTCGCCGAAGACAGCATCGAACACATCCTGACAACCCGACACGGGAAAAAGGATTTCTTTATGATCAACACGGACAGCATCAAACAGACGATCGAAAGCACGACGCAAACCATGCGCCTGCTGATCGCCAGCATCGCGGTCATTTCCCTGATCGTCGGCGGCATCGGCGTGATGAACATCATGCTGGTTTCCGTCACGGAACGCACGCGCGAAATCGGCATCCGCATGGCGATCGGCGCGAAACAGCGCGACATCCTGTTGCAATTTTTGATCGAAGCCGTTTTGATCTGCGTGGTCGGCGGCGCGCTGGGCGTGTCCGCGTCCCTGATTTTGGGCACGTTGGTCAACACGTTCGTCCCGTCGTTCGGGATGAGCTTTTCGACCGCGTCCATCGTATTGGCCTTGACGTGTTCGTCGTCCATCGGCATTCTGTTCGGCTATATGCCGGCCAAGAACGCCTCGAACCTGAACCCCATTGACGCATTGGCGAGTGAATGACATGAAACAGAAACGATTTATTTCCCTTTTGCTGGCGACCACCGTTTTGACGGCGGGCTGCGTTTCATCGAAATACGACGTTCCCGATTTGGAAACGGAATTGGGATATTCGCAGGAAATCAAGAAAAAATACACCGCCAACACCGAATGGTGGCGGGAATACGGCAATGGCGAATTGAACCGGCTGGTCGATTTGGCATTGAAAAACAACCCCGATTACCTGAAAGCCGCGCTGAATATTCAAAAGGAATTGTATTCTTTAAACCTCAAACAATCCGACCTGTTTCCGACCCTGACCGCGTCGCTGGGCGCATCGTCGCAAAAGCGGTTGAACCGCGGGCGGGACGCGACGAACAACTTTTCCGGCGAACTCGGGCTGAACTACGAACTCGACCTGTACGGCAAGATCCGCGACGCCAAAAATGCGCAGGAATTTGAATTGAACGCGACGATTCAAGACAGGGACGGCGCAAAACTGTCGTTGATCAACAGCGTCGTCGATCTGTATTTCAATTTGGAATACCTGCAAAACACGATCGACCTGACCCGCCGAAACGTCAGCGCGTACCGCGAAATGCTGAACATCACCGAGGAACGCTATAAAAACGGTAAAGCCGACCGGTTGGAGGTCGCGCAAGCGCAGCAAAGCCTGAGAAGCGAGCAAACGACCCTGTTGAACGCGATGACGCAGTTCAAGGAAATGGAACAAAGCCTGTCGAACGTTTTAAACGTCAAGCCCGATGAAAAGCCCGCGTTGAGCTTCGGCATCCTGCTTGACCAACCGACGCTGACCGTCAATCTGGACGTTCCCGTCGCCGTTCTGGCGAACCGTCCCGATCTGGCCGCGGCGCAATACCGGTTGAAAAAGGCGTTTTCATCAATGAAAGCGGAGGAAAAGAATTGGTATCCGTCCATAACGCTGAACGGCGCGATCGGTTCGTCGTCGCAACACGCGCGGTCAACGTTTGATTTCCCCTATCTGTTGGGCGGCGTATCGCTGAATTTGCCGTTTTTGGATTGGAACCGCGTGAAAAACAACGTTAAAATCGCCGAAGCCGACTATCAAATCGCCGTCATTGATTTCAAAGACGCGCTGACGCAGGCGATCAACGAACTGGCCTATTACGCGTTCGCCTATGAACAATCGAAACGGATTTACGACAACACGTTGAAAAACGTTCAAAGCAACGCCGAAGTCACGGCCTATTACCGCGTCCGGTACGACGGCGGGAAATCCGAATTCAAGGACTTGCTGGCCGCGATCCGCGCCGAAAACACGGCGAAAAAAGAACTGGTGCAACAAAAATACCAGATCATCAAATACGAAAACTACATCTGCAAAGCGATGGCGGGGAAATATTAATCCCCGCCCGTTTCCGCCAGCAGCGCGTCAATGTCGATATCGTCCGGCGCGGTCGCCTGTTCGTTGAAATTGCGGATGTATTCGTCCTTTGTCAGGCAATCCGGCTTGGCTTTCTTTTCATCGCGGTACATTTGACGAAAATCCTGTTCCGACATTTGAAATTGAAAACCGTCCGCCGTTTTTTTGGTATATTCCGCCATGTAAACGGCGTATTCGGTTTCCGTGACGCACCCGTTTTTGTCCTTGTCCATTTGGAAAAAGTTTTCGCCGGCGATCCCGTTTGAAATATTCGCCAGAAAATTATCAGCCATTTCCTCCGCCGGCATGGATTTCACCTTTTCCATCGTTTGGTTCAGCTTTTCCATGGCGTCTTGCAGCTGTTTTTCCGCATAGTCGGGATCTTCGGCGAATTTTTTCATCTGCTCCATTTGATCTTTCATGGCGAATTGCGTTTCCGCTGTCATCAGTCGGATGAACTCTTCCTTTTCCAACCGGTCGTCCTTGTCCGCGTCAAATTTTTTAAACGCCTGTTCCAACCGTTTTTTCTTCGCCTGTTTTTGCGCGTCTGTCAGCAAAGAGGTTTGATCCGCCGCATCGACCAGACCGGCGTATTCGTTTGCGGAAACGAATCCGTCGCCGTTCACATCCATCAAATCAAATGCGTCACCGAAATTAAAACCGGCCGCCGCCCCGCATTCAAGGGCGTTCGCCGGAACAGCCAAGGCCAAAACGGCCAGCGCGCTTAAAAAAATCTTTTTATTCATTTTCTTTTCCTTTCAACCGTTCGGCCAGCCAATCCGCCGTCATCGTGATCACCTGTTCCGACAAATCGTTTTGCCCCGTTCCGGCGTTGTAAGTATGCCCGACGCCTTTAAACACAAACGACGACGCGTCGCCGCCCCCGACCGCGGCGGCGATTTCCGCCGCGTGCGCGAACGGCACCAGATCGTCCAGATCGCCCGCGATCGCCAGCAACGCCCCTTTGTACCGCGCCAGACAATCCAGCGGCCGCGAAGCCCTGATTTCGTCGAACCAGTCTTTGGTCAGCCACAGATCGTCGCGCCATGTTGAGGGCAGAACGGCGTACCCGTTTTTGACGGCGTCCGCGTAATAGGTGTCGCGCCACGTTTCAAAAATATCGTGAACGCCCTGCTGACACGCCCCCGACCAGAAAACGGCGGCCGGAATTTCAGCGCCGCGCCGCCCCATCAAATCCGCCGCGACCCGCGCCCCCTGACTGAACCCCAGCAGGGCGATCCGCCGCGAATCCACAGCATCCGTAACGCGCGCGTAATCAAACACGGCGTCCAAATCGCCGATCTCTCCCTTGAACGTCAGCTCCAAAGGCGAAGCGGGGCTGTCGCCGCATCCGGCGAAATCGAAACGGATCGACGCGATCCCCCGCCGTTCCAAAGCCGCCGCCAAACGGCCGAACATATTGCCGACCTCGTTTTTATCCGATCCCGTGCCGTGGATCAAAATGACGGCGGGCGCGGCGGCCGTTCGTTCCGGAACAGTGAAAACCGCGGGGATGTCATGGCGCGCGCCCTTGATCGTCAAGTGTTTTTCCGTCATTCCTTGTACGCCTTGAATTTCAAATGAAACACTGTTCCGCGGCCGATTTCGCTTTCGACGGATATTTCGCCGCCGCAATTTTCAATGATCGTTTTCACAATGGGCAACCCCAACCCCGTTCCGGTGTTTTCCCCGTCCCGCGCGCTTTTGGAAAAGAACGGTTCAAATATGCGCGTCAGGTTTTCCGGCTCGATTCCGGTTCCCGTGTCGGCGAAATTGACCGTGACGTTTTCATCGCCGGCCGCGATCGCGATGCGCATATTTCCGCCGTCCGGCATCGCGTGAAAAGCGTTTTGCATCAAATTCACCGTCACCATGCGCATTTCCGCGTCGGCGGCGAAAACGACGGCAGGCCTGCCCGATTCAACGATTTGAATGTCAATGCCGGTTTTCTTTGCCTCGTATTCCAACAGACACGCCGTTTCGGAAACGACTTCGTTCATATCGACGGACTTGTATTCCTTTTCCGGTTTGCGCGACAGTTTCAACAACCGCGACGTGACGTTGATGCAAAAACCGATCTGTTCGTTGACCAGCCGCAAATAACGTTTCAAATCGTCGGGTTTCATCGGTTTGGCATCCATCTTGTCCAGTATGTTTTCCAAAACCAGCCGAACCGACCCCAACGGATTGCGCATTTCGTGCGCGACGGAACTGGCCAGCATGCCGACGGAAGAGAGCTTTTGCTGGTGTGAAAACAGGATGGCCTTGTCCAGCGGGCGGATCTGTTCGACAATCCACATGACGGGCTTTTCGCCGGATTTATGATGAAAAGCGGCCGCCGTGACCTCCATAAACCGGTCGCGCCCCTCTTTGTCCGTGTATTGCTGGATCACGTTGACGGGCGCGCCGCCGTTTTCGCGCAGCAAGGCCAGCGGACAGGGCGACGAACCGGACGCGCAGGGCGTGTCGCGGCCGAACAGCGCGTAGCATTTTTTTGCAGACGAATCGAACAACGCGCCGTACGACCGATTGGTCATGATGATGTCGCAATTTTCATCCAAAACGCGGATACCGTCCGGAATCGTGTCGATCAGACTTTGCAACAGCTCTTTGTTTTCCTCCAGATTTTGGATCGACCGTTCGATATTGTCGGCCATGCTGTTGAAATCGCGCGCCAGCAAATCCAGCTCGTCCTGTTTGGACAAACGGGGCGCGACGGATATCCGGACACCCAAATCGCCGGACGAAATGCGGCGCGTCGCGTCCAGCAAATCGGTGACAGGCCGCAACACCCATCGGCGCACGATCAGCCACAGCATTTCCAAAATAAACAAAACCAGCAGAAAACCGGATAAAATGAAATACCCCAATTCGCGCATTTTCCGGTCGCGGTCGCCGACGCCTTTGATATCCTGCACCAATTCCTTGCGGATGCTCAGCTGGCGGTCGTCCAGCGAACGCATTTGATAATCGTCGTCCTGATCGTTCCACAGTTTCGTAAACGAATCCGTTTCCGGCGTGTTCAGCTGCGCGTACAGTTTCGTCACGGCGTTGCGCAGGCGGATGTTTTCCTCGTACAAATCAAAAACGGCTTCGGCCTTTTTGCGGCTGATGACGGATTCCTGATCCAGCTGGCGGACATAGCTGATCATAAACGTGGATAAAAACAGCGAACATATCCCCGCGATGCTTAAAAACAGGACAAGGAATATTTTCGCGTTCAGGCTGAGAAACCGCTTGTTTTTCTGGTCTGTCATATCGGGCGTCCTTGGTTGGATCGGAAACGGGAGGTTAAAAGATATCACGTTTTTCGACGCGTTTCCATTCCCCCGCGCGCAAACCGTCCAGCCGCAGCCGGCCGATCGAAACACGCACCAGCCGCAGCGTCGGAAACCCGACGGCGGCGGTCATATGGCGCACCTGCCGGTTTTTCCCCTCCGTCAACGTCAGGCGCACCCACGATGTCGGAATGTTTTTGCGGAACCGGACGGGCGGGTCGCGGTCGGGCAGTTCCGGCGGAACGGGCAGGATTTCAGCGCGGCACGGCTTTGTCCGATATCCTTTGATCACGACGCCCTTTTGCAGCCGTTCAACCGCCTGCGGCGTGATTTGGCCATCCACCTGCGCCAGATAGGAACGCGGATGAGAAAAGGCCGGATCCAGCAGTTTTTTGACAAACCGGCCGTCGTCCGTCAGCAACAACAACCCTTCGCTGTCGTGATCCAGCCGCCCCGCCGCGTAAACGTCGGGCGGAAACCCGAACCCGTCCAAAGCCGGATGCCCCGCTTCGGGAGTGAACTGGCTCAATACGCCATAGGGTTTGTAAAAAGCGATATATTGAAACATCAAAAAAATCCGTTTTCTTTCACTGCGCGGCATTTTAAAATAAAACCGTCGTTTTCGCAAACTGTTCGGGAACCTTTTTGATGATTGACGCGCATATCCATTGGACGGACGACCGCTTTGCAACCGACCGCGGCCGCGTGATCGAACGGACGAAATCGGCCGGTGTGACGGCTTTTTTCTGCGCCGCCGCCCGTCCGTCGGAATTTGCGCCCCTTGAAAATCTGACGCAAAGGCCGGAGATCGTCCCGTTCGCCGGAACGCATCCGTGGTTTGCAAACGAATACGATCCCGCGGCCTTGACGGATTTTCTGAACCGTCATCCGGACGCCGGCGTCGGCGAAACCGGATTGGACGCCGTCCGCGGCGCGCCGGAACAAACGGAGGTGTTCAAAGACCAGCTGCGAATCGCCACAATATTCAAACGCCCGTGCGTCATCCACTGCGTCAAATCGTTCGACGCTGTTGCCGCCGTTTTGAAACAAACGCCCGCCCTGCCCCCCGCCCTGCTGTTCCACGGGTTTTCAGGCACACTGCAACAGGCGGAATTTTTGATGCGGTTCAACGCCTTTTTTTCATTTTCCGGAACGGTTCTGTTTGAAAACAGGGCGAAAGCGCGTGCGGTTTTGGCCGCCCTGCCCGCCGACCGGATTTTGGCCGAAACGGACGCGCCCGACGGGTTGCCGCCCGAACGGTTTCGCGCGAACGCGGACGAAAAACGCAACGTCGGGGAAAATCTGCCCTTGATTATTCAAGCGTTTGCCGCCATAAGAAAAACGGATTTTTCAACTTTCACCGCCGCGTTGGACGCGAACGCGCGGCGTTTTTTGTCAGGAGGCGGAAATGGCGAATGACCAATTCACACGGCTGCGGCTGTTGGTCGGCGAAGACGGGTTGGAACGGTTGCAAAACGCCTTTGTCATCGTCGCGGGGCTGGGCGCGGTCGGCAGCTACGCCGTCGAAGCGTTGGCGCGCGCCGGAATCGGGCGGCTGCGCCTGATCGACAGCGACACGGTCAGCGTTTCCAACATCAACCGCCAGCTGTTCGCCCTGCATTCCACGATCGGCCGGCCGAAAACGGAAATCGCGAACCTGCGCGTCCGCGACATCAACCCCGCCTGTCAAACCGATTTGCGCCAAGCGTTCATCAACGCGGACACCATTCCCGACCTGTTTTCCGGCGATCCGGATTTCGTCGTTGACGCGATTGATTCGCTGAACCCGAAAACGGAGCTGATCGCCCACCTGCACGCCAACAAAATTCCGTTCATTTCATCCATGGGCGCGGCGCTGCGAACCGACCCGCGTTTCATCGCCGTTGACAAAATGGCCAAAGTCAACCATTGCCGGTTGGCGTATATGCTGCGCAAACGGCTGCGCCGCCGCGGCGTCGCGCTGGATTTCCCGTGCGTTTATTCGTCCCAGTCGCGCGAAGGCATCCCCGCCCCGCAATACAGCGCGGAAAGCGAGCAAACCGCCGGATTGGGACGCGACCGCGCCGTCATGGGCAGCCTGCCGACGATCACGGGGATTTTCGGTCTGACTTTGGCGAATTATGTAATTTGCAAATTGTATCAGGCTAATTGATCAGCCGCGGCCAAACCTCGACCCACCCCGTGTTGTGCGTCGCGTTGGGGACGATGATCACGTCGGCTTGAGAGGTCGTCTGCAGCGAATGAACAAACTCTTCGGCCAGCGACGCCGGAACGGTTTTGTCGCGCCCGCCCGCGTAGTGAACCTGCGGCACGGCGGCCAACTTTTTCCCGTAATCTGCCGGATTCAGCGACCCTTTCAACGGGGTGTCGCGATGATGCGCCGTCCACGCCTTGTGATCCAAAACGCCGGCGACCGTATAGACTTTCGCCACGGACGGCGTTTGCGCCGCGACCAGCAAAGCGACCGCCGCCCCGCCGGAATAGCCGACCAGCTCCACATTCGGGGCTTGGTACTGCTTGGCCAGTTTGGCGACGGCGTCCTTGACCGACGCGACGACTTTCGGATCGAACCGGCCGTCCGTCCAGTAATACGGGCGACATTCGCGCGATGTCACATACTGGCACGGACGCGCCAGATACACGACATTTTTGAACCTGTCCCGTTGCGCCAGTTTCAAAACCATGCTGTCCGCCGGCGTCGGATCAAGCGACGGCGTGTGCGAATTGATCCAAGCGTAACCGTCGCCCTCGATGTAAACGCGCAGCGTGCCGCCTTTTTTGGCGACGCGCGCCCACGACGCCAAAGGAAAGCCGTTTGTTTTGATTTCCTGATAGGAAAATCCCTTCGGCGCGGGCAGTGAAGCGCATCCGCCGACAAACATTGTCAAAACCGTGAAAAAAAACAACCGTCGCAACATGACTTTTAACCGTTTCTTTGTAAAAAGATCGGATATTCTAACCATATGGTCGAATTAAAAAAAATGACATCAGTCACAGGAGCAGCCGTGAAAAAATATCTGTCGGAATTTGCGGGAACATTCGGTTTTGTTTTCATCGGATGCGGCACCGTCGTCTTTGCCGCGCCGTTCATCGGATATCTGGGGATCGCGCTGGCGTTCGGAGCGGCTTACGGCGCAATGAATTTCACGTTTTCGGGCAGCCATTTGAATCCGGCCGTCACCGTCGCCGCCGCCGTTTGCGGGCGAATGCGCGGCAAAAACGTCTGGCTGACTTTGGCCGAAACCGCGGGTTTCATTTTGATGCAGACCGCGGGGGCGTGCGCCGCCGTCGCGTTGATCTACTTCGTCTATTCCGGTAAAAACGGCTACGTCTATCAAGGATCGCCCGACGCCAACATCGCCGGACGCTACGCCCTGTCCGCCGTTTTCTGGCTGGAGGTTGTTTTGAATTTTCTGTTCGTCTGTGTGTTTTTGGGAACGGACGAACACAAGGGACGTCAACCCGCCGCCTGCGCTTTGTTCATCTGCGCGGCCTATCTGCTGTCCTATCCCGTGACAAAAGGCGCAATGAATCCCGCGCGCACCGTCGCGTCCGCCTTGTTCGCGGAATCCGACGCCGTCGCCCAGTTGCCCGTTTTTTGCGGCGCGGCGTTTGCTGCGGCCGTTGCGGCCGGTTTGCTTCACCTGCCGTTTTTCAAACGCGCCAAAGACATCAGTGCGTCATAAGCAACGCAATATCCGCGTTGTCAATCAGATATTTTGTCATACTGCCTAAAATCCAGCGACGCATCGTATTTTGCGTGAACGCGCCGGACACCAGCAAATCGAACCGTCCGCACGCCTGACGCACGATTTCCGTACCGCGGACGGCGACGGATGACGATTCCGGCATTTTAACGGTTTCCGCTTTGATCCCGTGCCACGCCAGCCGGTCGGCCAACGCCTGCGCGCCCGCCCATTCATCGTTGGGCTGATCGGTTTCCAAAATGGCGACCTCTTGCGCCGTGACCAGAAACGGCATGGCCAGCGTGACGGCCTTGGCGGCTTCCTCAGTCGCATCCCAAGCGATCATCACACGGTTGCCGACTGTTTCAGGAGCTTGACGCGGCGCGATCAAAATCGCCGATCCGCTTTCCATCAACGCCGCATTCAAAACGGACAGACCGTCCCCCGACGCCGGAACATCCGGATCGGGACGCCCTAAAACGGTCAGGTCGGCCACGCGGGAACACCACGCGATCACTTCTTCTTCACTGCCGAAAATCTCGCGGAAACGCGCGGTAACCTCTTTCAATTCCGGCTGCGGATCTTCCCTGACCAAAACGCCGTGTTCGGCGACGAATGTTTCAAAAGCGGCGCGCATTTCGTCGGCGTTCGCGGCAAAAGCCTTTTCCTCAGCCTGCACGACATCACTGACGACGAACCCCGCCATATCCGCGCTGACGACCGGAACGGGCAGAATGCACGACGGTTCCAGATGAACGTGGAACGCGTCCAGATGCCCGTAAAATTTCTTGGCGACCAGCAACGACGTTTGCAGGACGGACGCCGCCGTCGCCCGCGAATTCAGATGCACCAGAATGTCTTTAAACATATTCATGCCCGTTTCCTTTCAATTAATCGTCATCCGCATTTGTCCGCCAACAACGTGCGCACGCGCGTCAGCGTCGCCATCCGGTCGCCGGATGTGTCGATTTTGTCCCAATCGACTTTGCCGACATCAATGTCCAACTGTTTTCTCAGCTCGTCGGCGGTTTTGACATCCGACGGGTTGCGTTTGCGCGACATGACGCGTTCGATGCGGACTTCCAAAGGCGCGCCAACCCACAGACCTTGGAAATCGGCGTTTTCTTCGCGCGCCAGCTTTTCAATCGCGCGGCGTTGGTTTTCGTCGTGGAACAAAGCGTCGGCGACAACGGATTGCCCCGCGCGCAACAATGTGCGGCATTCGTCGCACAAGCGGCCGAACACAGCGTTTTCCAGCTGCGGCGTATAGGTCGCCGTGTCAACGTGCTTTTCCAAATCCGTGTTCAGCATATTTTTGCGCAGCACGTCGTCGCGCAGGATCACCGCCCCCGGCGGATTACCGATGAACGGCGCGGATTCGCGGGCGATTCTGGACTTCCCGCTGCCGGACAAACCGCCGCAAGCCACCAAAACGGGACGCGGACGGTTCAAAAACCGACGGGCGATCACCAACTGTTCATAGGCTTTGTTCGCCATCAGCGCGGATTCGTGGCGGTCTTTCATTTCCGCCGACCGCTGGGCGAACACATAGGCGTTGACCGCCGCGCGGCACGACAGGTACAGCGGCAAAACGGGAACGCCGTCCCAATCCGCGGACAAAGCCATATAGTGGTTGTACAGGATGCTGGCCAAACGGCGTTGTCCCTTGCTTTCCATATCCACCAGCAAAAACGCGAAATCGTACAGCGTGTCAATGTTTGTCAGCGCGTCGTTGAATTCGATCGGGTTAAACGGCGTCACCCGACCGTTCCACATGGCCAGATTGCGCAAGTTCAAATCGCCGTGGCAAACGCGGATTTTCCCGTCCGCCCGCCTTTTTTCCAGCAACGCCGTGTTGCGTTCCAACTCCGACATCTGGTCGCGTTCCAAAGCGTCAACGTCTTCGGCGTCGAAAATGTCCGGCACGAAACACCGGATCATCGCGCTGTTTTCGTCAATGCGGCCGCGGATGACAGCAACGGGATCGACGGTTGTCACGACCGGCGCGTTTTGATGCAGGCTGTGGATTTTTTCCGCCGTGTCCATCATTTCAAAACGGTCGAGGTCGCCGCGGTCAACCATGTTGTCGAACAGCATCCCCTCTTCAAACTGGTGCATGACCAAAACGTAATCGACGACTTCGGCGTCTTTGTCCGGACAGGCGGAACGGACGAAAATCCGGCCTTTCCTGTCCGAAACGACCTCTTCGACGCCGAAACACAGTTCCGGCGCGAAACGGGTGCAGATTTCCAATTCCCTGCGACAGGCGGCCGCCCGCTTTTCCGCCGTGGAATAGTCCACATACGGATACTTCACCCCGCGTTTCAGCTTGTACGCCTTTTCCCCCGTCATGAAAACATCGTAAATGTTCGTTTCCTTGACGGCGATTTTACGCGGCCGTTTCAACCCGTAGGCTTCGGGTTCGGACAACGCGGCGATCACCGCGGACTGGTCGTCGATCAGCATGGGCGAAGCCTCCGTTTTTTATTCGGGTTTGTGCGACGGATTGACGTTGCGCAGGTTCTGCGGCTGGTTGGCCAGCGACGCGTTGAATTGCTGCGTCACGCGCACGAACGTCGTGCGTTTGCTCAATTCCTTCAACGTTTTCGCCCCGACGTAAGTGCAGGTTGAACGCACGCCGCCCAGAATTTCCTTGACCGTGTTTTCCAACGCGCCCTTGTATTCCACCAAAACGGTGCGGCCTTCGCTGGCGCGGTAATCCGCCACGCCGCCCGCGTATTTTTCCATCGCGGTGTCGGAGCTCATCCCGTAGAAACGGCGGTATTTTTTGCCCGTGTCTTCGTCAATCACCAGATCGCCGCCGGATTCGTCGTGACCGGCGAACATTCCGCCCAGCATCACGAAATCCGCGCCCGCGCCGAACGCTTTGGACACGTCCCCCGGACAGGTGCATCCGCCGTCGCCGATGATCAATCCGCCCAGCCCGTGCGCCGCGTCCGCGCATTCGATGATAGCCGACAGCTGCGGATAACCGACGCCTGTTTGGATGCGGGTCGTGCAGACCGACCCCGGACCGATGCCGACCTTGACGATGTCCGCGCCGGACAGGATCAGCTCTTCGGTCATTTCGCCGGTCACGACGTTGCCCGCGATGATCGTCATTTCGGGGAAGTTTTCGCGGACTTTGCGGACGTATTCGACAAAGTGCTGGGAATACCCGTTCGCAACGTCGATGCAGATGAATTTGATCGCGGGATTTTCGCCGCAAATGCGGAACAGGCGTTCATAATCCTTGTCCGACGTTCCCGACGTGATCGCCAGATAATCGTAATCGGCGGCCGCGGTTTTGGAATGGAATTCGCGCCATTCCTCTTTGGTGTAATGTTTCTGGATACAGGTGAACATACGGAACTGTTTCAAAACGTTGAACACCTCGAATCGGCCGACGGTGTCCATGTTCGCGGCCATGATAGGCACGCCCGTCCACGTTTTTTTGGAATTCCGGAATGTGAACGTGCGGTTCAGATCGACCTCCGAACGGGAACGCAGAGTGCTGCGTTTCGGGCGGAACAGCACGTCCTTGAAATCCAGTTTCATATCTTCTTCAATTCTCATTTCATTCTCCTCAAGAGGGTTGATAAATTAAATGTCATGGTTTTTCATAGCACCACAGCGGATGGTGTTCGTTCAATCCGGCGGGATCTTGATGAATGATGATCTCCGCGTTTGAAAAAGCCGTTTTCAGCCTGTTTTCAACATTGTCGGCGACGGCGTGCGCTTTGGCCAAAGTGAATTGCGGATCAAGCTCCAGATGCAGTTGGATGAACCACTGCGTCCCCGACGAACGGGTACGCAGGTCGTGCAATCCGGAAACATCCGGCGATCGCAAGACGATATCGGCGATTTTTTTCTTTTCTTCAACGGGCAGTTCGGCGTCAATCAGCTGCCCCAACGACGCCTTGACGACGCGCGCCGCGCTGAAAATCAAATACGCGGCGATCAACAGGGCGAACAGCGGATCAATGTACGTCAACCCGAACCGCGCCCCTAAAAACAGGGACAGAATGACACTGAGGTTCATCATCACATCGCCGGCGTAATGCGCGTAATCGGCCGAAATGGCGACGGATTTCGTTTTCTTGACCACATATTTTTGAAAGGAAACCAAAATCAGCGTCAACACGATGGATACGGCCATCGCGCCAATGCCCGTCGCGGCGTTCGCCACCAAAACCGGATGCAGGAAATGACGGATGCTTTGGAATATCAGCAAAACAGCGGAACCGGCGATAAACGCCGCCTGCCCCATCGACGCCAGCGGCTCGACCTTGCCGTGACCGAAACGGTGACCGGAATCCGCGGGAACCAGCGATTGCCGCACCGCCCATAAATTCAACAGGGACGCCGCGACATCCAGACTGGAATCAATCAGGCTGGACAGCAAAGCGACGGAATCCGTCACGATCAGGGCGAACAGCTTCACCCCGATCAAAACGACCGCGACCGCGACCGACGCGGCGGCGGCGGATTTCATCAAAAACGCCGAAGATTTTCCCTCTGACACGGCGAAAGCTTCCCCATAAAAACACAAAAGCATTCGCACTATATCAAAACCGTGCGCGCATTGGAAACTTAAAATCCGAAAAAAAATTTAAAAAAAACGTTTTAATGGCTTGCTTGAACGCCCTTGTGATTTTATTTTATATCCAGCGATTTTAATTAACGGCAGAAGAAAATGGCTAATCCTTATACTCTTTTAGGTGTTTCCCAAACGGCTTCACAGGATGAAATCAAGCAGGCCTACCGCAAACTGGCGCGCAAGATGCATCCCGACCTGAATCCCGACGACCCGAAGGCCGAAGACAAGTTCAAAGAAATTTCGGCCGCTTACGACATCCTTTCCGATCCCGAAAAGCGCAAACGTTTCGACGCGGGCGAAATCGACGAAAACGGCAAGGAACGCCCTGGCTACGGCTTTGGCGGTTTCGGCGGCGGCAACCCGTATCAGGGACGACGCGCCGGCGGCGGGTTCGAGGGTTTCAATTTCGATTTCGGCGGCGCGCAGGGCGCTGGCGGGCGCAAACGCTCCGGCTTCGACTTTTTCAGTTCGATGTTCGACGGCGCGGGCGCGGGCGAAGACTTTTTCGCCAATATGAAAGGCCGCGCGCGCAAATCGCAGGGGGAAAACGTCAATTACGACCTGACCGTTTCGTTTCTGGACGCCGCGGTCGGACGGGAAAAGGAAATCCGCCTGCCCAACGGCAAAGTGCTGAACGTCAAAATCCCCGCCGGCACGAACGACCAGACGGTTCTGCGTCTGAAAGGACAGGGCGCGGCCGGCGTCGGCGGCGGTGCGAACGGCGACGCGCTGATCCGCATTCAGGTTCAGCCGCACCCGTATTTCACGCGGTCGGGCGACGACATCCTGCTGGACGTTCCCGTGACATTGCAGGAAGCCGTGCTGGGCGCAAAAGTCACCATCCCGACGTTGGAAGGCAAAGTCGCGCTGAGCATTCCGGCCAATTCCAATTCGGGATCGACCCTGCGTCTGCGCGGCAAAGGCATCAAAACGCAAACAAAAACGGGCGACTTGCTTGTCAAGCTGTACATCGTCCTGCCGGAAAAACCGGACGCCGATCTGACGCAGTTCATGCGGGAATGGAAGCCCGCCGCGCAGGATCCGAGGGCGAAAGCGGGCTTGGGATAAAAAAAGTTCAATCGAC